>Ga0210241_100233_pt1 | contig 47465 bp, 36 predicted proteins | sample ChrtobMetP5a_8mM_FD_155488 | JGI IMG/M metagenome (GOLD analysis project Ga0210241, IMG submission 155488) | Chrysochromulina tobin associated microbial communities from unialgal haptophyte culture, Seattle, Washington, United States - P5a_8mM | ecosystem: Host-associated > Algae > Haptophytes >...
CTACTTCGCCCCCGGCGGTGTGAGCTTTACCGTTGCGCGGTTGTGGTCTCATCCCGCCCGCGTGTGCTCGTGGCAGCGCCCCCTTCGTTTCGATCCATACACTCTTGGAGCTCGGGGCTCAGAACACGTTTGTTTTCTCATGGTGGAACACCTGTGGATTCGGCTGGCCGACATCAAGGAGGAGGCGGCTGACGAGGAGTGGAGGGCATCGCATCCGAGACTCGCGAGGTGGCGGAAGTCGTATCGTTACTGGCGCGCCCAGGTGAAAATTCTCATGAAGTGGGTTCTCGAGCAAGAGCGTACGCAGCGATGGCTCACGCTACTGCAGCACAGCCGTGAGCGCGTCGAAAGCACGGCGTTGCATTCATATCTTTTGCTCACTCGCTGGGGACGGTGTCAGCCTGCTCGACGGTTAGCATTGCGGCTGTCGGTGAAAGAACTCATTGCGGAGTTAAACTCCCGCGGTTTGGACCACGATGGAATGCTAGAACGTGCCGAGCTGCTCGACGCGCTGTGTGGCCCAGAACCAGCTCGGCCCGAGCATGAGCAGCAGTATGAATATGACGAAGACATGTGCCCTTTGCATCAACGTGCGTCAACAGTGGATAAGATGGTCTGAATCCGCACTAGTTATGATTAGTCTGGGAGTCAGGCAGATAGGGCGCTGTAGAGATTCTTGTAGGCCAGTAGTTATAGGTACTGTACGGGTACCGGTGTCAAGTCAAGTAAAGTCATGTCATTGAGGAATCTCAATGCGAGTACTTCTCGGCTCGCATATTAGGGCACCCTTCACACAAACTTGTTGTTGTCGCAAAGACGAACAAACTCGCGGCACGGCCGCGAACCGGGCGCGAGCACACGTAACGTGTGTATATTCTGAGCGGGCAGTATACAGTGCCGTAGCACCGGTTCTCGCGTGTGCCGCGTTAACGTTCACACGCACGTGTACTCGCACTGACGTGACTCACACGCACGCCACAGTCGGGGCGATTCCCCTTGGGCGATTCCTTAACGGTTAGGCTCGTGCTAAGTCTCTCGGAAATAATTTCCCTAAGACGCCGTTCCGTGCGAGACAGTGTGCGTGTGTGCGACGTCCATGCTTTTCGTGAGAAAAACCGGGTGCCAATGGTTATAATTCGACACCGGACCGGTACCGGGTACATGTAAATAAAACACCGGGGGGAGCCGGGACACACACCGTTCAATTGTATACGGAACGTACGGATGCGGTTCAAAAACACCAGGGGAAGCCGTAACACTCAACGGAGTCTCTGGGCCCCTTTTCACAGTGAAGGCGATTCCGATGGAGGAGGCGACGCTGATACGAGCAGCAGACACGCGCGCCTACGCTGGCGCTTCACGCCTTGTCATTACTGCCGGATACTTTGGAAGCTTTTTCTCGATTGGTCTCGCGCTCGCATCCCTCGGGCCGGTGTTGCCGACGCTCTCAGCCCGTTCAGGCATCTCCCTCGAGTCAAGCGGCTTGCTCTTCGTGGGCCGCTCGTGTGGCTACGTGGTCGGTTCGCTCGCTGGCGGCGTCATCTTCGACACGATGAAGCGCACACATCTGCCCCTCATCGCGGGCAACGTGCTGTGCGCGCTCGGCTGCGCGATCCTCCCATCGCTGCGGTCATTACCAGCGCTCGCAGCCGCGCTCTTTGCGCAGGGCACGTGCATGGGCCTGCTCGACACGGGCGGCAACGTGCTGCTCATCTGGCTCCACGGCGCTGGGCGCGTCGAGCCCTTCATGCAGGCTATGCACTTCTTCTTTGCAATCGGTGCAGTGCTCTCACCGCTCCTCATCGAGGCTGCCACAAGGCTCAGTATGTCCGGCGCTCAGACCGGCGACGAGGCTTCCGGCGAGGCGCGAGACGAGGCGCTCAGCACGGCGTTCCGGTCGGCTTGGGCGTTTTACATCATGGCTGCCGTCATCCTCGCCTCGAGCGCACCGCTTGCCTTGTATCGCGGGCCGCAGCGTGCTGCCTCTGAAGGCAGCAGCAGCAGCAGCAGTAGCAGCAGCAGCGGCGGCGGCAGCGGGCGCGATGGCGATGGCCATGGCGACGAACCAAGCCAGGGCCACGCCTCCACCGCCACCTCCTCCCTAGGCCTCGCCGCCCTCCGTCGCATACGTGCTCTATCGGCCGAGTCGCGCCTCATCACGTTCTCTGCTCTCTGCCTCTGCTTGTATGTGGGGGTCGAGGTGGCCTTCGGCGGCTGGATCTTCACCTTCGCTCTGACTGAGCTCAAGGCGAGATGGCTGCCTCCTGATGGCCTCTGATGGACTCTGATGACCTCTGATGGCCTCTGATGACCTCTGATGACCTCTGATGACCTCTGATGAAGCTCAAGGCGAGAAGGCTGCCACCTGATGGCTTCTCATGGCCTCTCATGGCCTCTGATTGACTCTGACGACCTCTGATGACCTCTGATGACCTCCCTCATCCACTGATGGCCTTTGATGGCCTCTGATGGCCTCTGATGGCCACTGATCGCCTCTGATCGCCTCTGATCGCCTCTGATGGCCTCTGATGGCCACTGATCGCCTCTGATCGCCTCTGATGGCCTCTGATGGCCACTGATCGCCTTTGTTTGACTCTGATGGACTCTGATGGACTATCATGTCCTCAGATGAGCGACACGGCATCACGCGGGCTCAATGCGGCCTACTGGCTCGGCCTCGCGATCGGCCGTCTGCTCGCCGTGCCATTGGCCTCGCGCCTCAGCCCGAGCGCAATGCTGAGCGCCGACTTTGCGGGGATCGTGCTCACCTCGGCGGCTATGCTCGCGCTGTGCAGTGCCGTTCCGGGCGCGACCGTTGGCTCGACGGCGTACGCCCCCATCCTGTGGACTCTCACGATCGCGTTCGGGCTGAGCATGGCGTCCATCTTCCCGAGCGTCATCACGCATGCAGAGCGCTCGATCTCAGTCACGGGGCGCATCGCTTCCGCCTTCGTCGTCTCTGCCGCTCTCGGTGAGACTCTCCTCCCCATGCTGGTCGCCCTCACGTACGCGGGCAGCCACGCGAGATTCCTCCAGATCATCTTGATCACCTGTGTCGCCCAGGTGGGCGCCTTTGTCCTCGCCCGACGCGCCGTGGGACACATCGGCCGGCGGCGCACAGGCGGCGTCTCTGGCGTCGCCTCGAGCACAATCGAGATTCAGAGCGAGGTGAGCATGGTAGACATAGAGGTGAAGCCGGCGTACGAAGGTCGGTAACAAATCTCAAAGGGCCCAAGCATCCCTACACCTGTTTGGGAATTGAATGTGCCGCGAGTTCTCTGGAAAGAAATTTAAGATTCTTTGTGTGAACCAGCAATCCCAAGCGCATGCCCAAGCGCCGTGGAGACTCTGCGTTGTTCCCCCAGCGATCCCACCTCTCTCCTCTCCGCTCGCTCCTCTCTGGAGTCTGGTCCCTTTTCGCTCAGACGCACGCGGCACGGCACCCAGTCCGGTCCAGGAAGATCTACTCTCCCGGAGGACATAGTATTATCACAGTCCTCATACAGATACACACACATCACACGCACTATCCGGACGACTATCCGCTGCCACCGACCTCCCTCTCGCCCCTCCCTCCCCCTTGCCGCCTTTAGTGTTTATACGAGTACGGGCTCACCTCCCAGGTAAATGTATCGGTGGCGGGGGGGCCGTCGAGCGTCGTCGACTTGAACACTGTTATGCAGTAATCCATGATGGTCTAATTGATGGTCGACCCTCTGGCTCGTCGATGTGTTACTGATAAGCCCCCGAGACGGTCAAAGATGCAACTTGCAAGGTGTTATAGAGTGACCGCACTCGGCGCACGATCTGTCGTGTGCATCACCCAAACTCGTCCACACCCGCGTGAGACCCCCGAGCCCACAGGGCACGAGCGAGATTCAGATTGAATGTCAGATTGCAGATTCCAACCGCTCACGGGAAATTACGCCGTCGGCGTTCTTTACCAGTTTAAGTATGGTCCCCTTAGCATGCACGAGGGACCCACACTCTCTCCCCGCTCGCACCCCCCACGCTTAAGGCTGCACGCGCCGTAGGGCGAATAGAGAGGTGGAGCTTGAGGCCTGCGGGACCACGAGCGGGTCAGGTCCTCTGCTGGCCGATTGGTTGGAAGCGGTGGCACGTTTCTGTGCAGATATGGAGTCGAATCCGACCTGGATCGCATCTCAATAGTGATCGTGCTCTTTCTCGTCCTCGTGATTTTCGACCTTTGGAGTGTGTGGCTTGGTTTCTTCCAAGTTCTTCCAAGTTCGGTGCTCAATTCCTTGATGGGCCGCGCGTGCGGGCAAATGGCCCGTGAGAATGAAAGAGCACCAGAAATGGCGACAACTCGCTCAGAATCTCATTTGCATTTCGGCATCATCTCGCTCAGAAGCACACTTGCATCTCCGCATCATAGCCGAGCTTCTCGAGGTTGGCCTGGCAGGCGAACTTGATCATCGGCGGCGGGCCACACATGAGGATGATAGGCCGCGCGCTGGGCGGCGGCAGCCTCTCCGCGATCATCTCGGCGGTGATGAAGCCGCGCGAGTAGGACCACTGCTCCGGCGGCCGGTCGACTGTGTACCAGACCTTGAAGCGCGAGGGATGCTCACGCGCCAGGCGGTCGAGCTCGTCGCGCACAAGGATGTCAGCGTCGGTCTGGTTCGCGTAGAGTAGGGAGAGCTCGGTCGCGTCGTTTGCGTCTTGGAGCACGGCGGTGATTACCTGGAGCACAGGCGCGATGCCCTCATCAGTGGCCATCAGTCGTCATCAGTCGTCATCAGTCGTCATCAGTCGTCATCAGTCGTCATCAGTGGCCATCAGTGGCCATCAGTGGCCATCAGTGGCCATCAGTGGCCATCAGTGGGAATCCGGTGATCACCTGGAGCATAGGCGTGATACCCGTCCCGCCGGCGAGCATCCCGACCTTGGTCGCCCGCTGTGTCTGGACGCCCACCTTGAATACGCCCCTGCCGAGGTACTCATTCGCGCCCCAAGGCCCCGAGATGTCCACCTGGGCGCCGACCGAGAGCGAGTTGAGATACTGCGACATCTTGCCGCCATCTGGGAAGGCGTCGATGAGCCCACCCTTGTAGACCTTGATGACGAGGTCGACGTACCCCAAGCTGATGGTTCGGACTCCCTGTCGTTCGGACGTGGTCGGTGTGTACTTGCGTTCAATCTCCGATAGATTCGCTTCCGGGTCAGCGCGACCGTTCCACTGCCCCTCGACAGCAGGCCGCCGGAGCGCGGACACGGGCGCGAACAGCTTGATGTGCTTCCCCACAGGGAGGCCAAGCACGCGCGTCTCGAGCGGAAGAGTAAATCGGAATCGGACGACGTCGTGGGAGATGTTCGTCTTCTGACCCAGGACGAGCGACTGCCGCCGCTGGTTGAGGAAGACGGGTGTATCGGAGCCCGCGCCGTCTCGGCTTCGAATCTGAGGCAAATCGGGACCCTCGTGGAATGCGGCTAATCCGTTTCGTCTCGGTTCCGTGCCGAGCGCCCCCAAGAGCTTGCCCGACACGCGCAAGAGGACGTCCTCGTTGTGAATCTGGTCAAAGCCCTCGTCGGCCACTTTACCTGCAAACTGGAGCAGATGACGCTTGCCGCCGGGGTGATTGGGCAGGAACCCGGTGACGTCGTACACCTTGCCGTGGACTACGATCCAGCAATCACCTTCCGTGCTGTGCATCGCAACTTCATCAGCTGTGAAGGTTTTCGCAAGCCGGCGCCATCCGTCTCGGGCCTCCTCCTCCTCCACCGTATTCTCGAGAAGCGGCGCTGAGTACTGAATGCCTAGACGCGGGTGCAGGGGAGTGACGTCCGCCGCCGGCTTGCGACCCTCTGAGAAGATGTAGCTGAGGGCGAGCGCGACGCCAAACGCAACCAAGGCCGCGTTGTTGAAATTGAACCAATACTGCGGCGGCGTGGCGCCGTATGGTCCGTTCAGCCCAATGAATGCCAGGATGCCAGTGATGCAAGTCGCCAGTCCGAGGAGAGTGGTCATCGACCCGAGATAGATGTGGAAGTTGAGCAGCCTCTTGTGCAACCTGGGGCTCAGGCCGAGCAGCCTGCGAAGCGGAGAGAAGACGGCGACGGCCATCGGCCAGACGCCCCAGTAGATGGCGAGCAGACAGATGCCGATGTACGAATGCGTGGACTGGAAGTGCGGACCGCCGGCACCGCCCGGCGTGTTGAGCGGGCAGCCAGCGCCGTGATTATAGTACATCTCGACGAAGCCGAGGACGGAGCAGACGAGCCCACCAGTTTTGATCAGCCCGTGGATCCACTTAGTGACGGCGTACGGCACACCGCACATGTCGTGGAAGAAGTAGTACGAGACGGCACCGATCGGGCTGAAGAGGCCGAACGCCAGGGCCATGAAGAAGATGTGCATTAGGAATGAGTTGCCCGTCTTGGGCGTCTGCGGGACTGCTGCGTTGCAGTCGGGGTTAAAGTTGACCCAGGCCAAGCTCCATGGCTCTGCCCAAGTGATCGTGTAAATGGAATAGAAGGTGAGTCCAAAGAAGACGCAAGAGCCGGCTACCACACCAAGAACGAGCAGGTTGATGAGCGGTGAGGCGTTGAAGCCGCGACCCATCCCACTTCGGGCTCTCCGATGCGATGCCCTTTCAAAAAGGAGTCCGAGGGGTACCGAGTGTTGTGTGGACCTTTGACGGAGCGTCTTAGCGAGCGCGCGCAGACTTCCCTCATTTGGCAATTTCACATGTGAAATGTGACTTAAGCACATAAAAGGAATCCAAGCGTCGAGCTGGGCGCTGCAGGGCGCTATCTTTGTCCACGCTTCCCAGGAGCACACCTGCCTCCACCACCTGCACCTCCCGCTCCCCCCTTGGCACCTCGCCCTCCTCCGCCCTTGTGATGGCCGCTGCTCTTGGGCGCTGCCTCCGTGTCCATCGGCTCCGACAGCTCGAGTGCCTTCTTCTGAGGGGCTCCACCTGCCGCGCCTCCACCTGCCGCGCCTCCACCTGCCGCGCCTCCACCTGCCGCGCCTCCACCTGCCGCGCCTCCACCTGCCGCGCCACCACCTGCCGCGCCTCCACCTGCCGCGCCTCCACCTGCCGCGCCTCCACCTGCCGCGGCAATTGGCCGCCCCTCGGCCGCCCCCCCCTTCCGCAGCGCGCTCAGAGCCGAGCCTCGGAAGTAGGCGAGCTGGGCCTGCGTCTCAAGCGCCGCGAGCTGCGCAATCTCCGGCGCGAGCTGCGCGAGATGCGCTGCGGTTTCATCATTCAACCCGCCTTCCTTTGCCTGGCCGTACTGGACCGTCAGGTTCGACACGCCGCCCGGTTGCCTAAGGCGTCGAGAGTCTCGATCGTCGTGCCCAGCCGCGTCTGCACGCCCTTGAGCAGTGAGGGCTCGTCGTACCAAATGCAGCAACCACCCTCCGAGGCGAGCTTCGTGCTCAATGCCTTGCCTTCCCACTTGCGCTTGTCGTAATACCAGACCTTCTCCTTATGCCTCGTCGAGACGAGGCTGATTGCGAGCCCCATTACGTCGGCGCGCCCCCCCCCCCCCACCCGATGCACGTAGTCCTCTTCCTTATCGGGGAGCGTCATGTTGATCACGTACGGCAGCTCAGCAATGTCAAGGCCGCGCGCGGCCACATCCGTGCACACGAGGAACCGAATGTCGCCCTCCTTGAACGCGGCGAGATTGCGCCGCCGCTCGTCGGTGGAGCGTTGGCCGGCCAGCACGCAGCACGAGAACGGGTTCTCAACGCCCTTCTCGAGCTTGCCTGCGAGCAGACGACGGAGGCCATCGGTCTCAATCAGTGCCGCCGACCTCAGTGGCAATCAGCATGCAGTCGGGTTCTCAACGCCCTTCACGAGCATACCTTTGAAGGCGCGCCCACCGCCCGCCGCATTCAGGAAGGCTTCAAGGTTGTCACAATCGAGGTTGGTGCGACAGAAGATGATGGCTTGCGTCATCTGGAGCCGCTCGACCACCTGGAGCAGCATGTGTGGCTTGAGGCGCTTGATGGCCTCTGAGTAGCTCTCGATGGATGCGCTGCCTCGCTTGGCCACGCCGACGGCATCAGACGCGTGCACGCCGTCCGTCGTCACCTTTGGACGAGGGAGAGCACCATCGCCGCCACCGCCGCCACCACCGCCACCGCCGCGGCCGTGGGCCTCGTCAGACGCGCTCATCTCGGCGCTCATCTCGGCGCTCGGGTCTACAGGTACGATCACGTGGTGCACTGTCTCGGGCACGTGCTCCTTGCCTTTTGGGAGGAGATAGGGAGGAGACAGAGATTCCTCACCTTTGAGATCGACCGCAATCAGAGGCAATCAGAGGCAATCAGAACTCCGCATCTTTGAGATCGACCAAGATTGGATGGCAATCAGAGGCAATCAGAGCTCCGCACCTTTGAGATCGACCAAGATTGGATGGCTTGTGATGCGCTCCGCGAGCGCACGTACATCGGGCGTGTGCAGCGTCGCCGAGAAGAGGAGCGTCTGCAGCCGCCCACCTGTCCGACCGACCGGCGGCAGCTTCGCAATCAGAGGCAATCAGAGGCAATCAGAGGCAATCAGAGGCAATCAGAACTCCTCACCTGTCCGACCGACCGGCGGCAGCTTCGCAATCAGAGGCAATCAGAGGCAATCAGAGGCAATCAGAGGCAATCAGAGGCAATCAGAACTCCTCACCTGTCCGCCGACCGGCGGCAGCTTCGCATGCAATTTGAGGATCGTGTCGAGATGTCCCGTGTCGAGCAGCCGGTCAGCTTCGTCGAGCACGAGGAACTGCGAGGGCGAGAGAGAGGGGGAGGAGTGAGTCGAGAGAGAAGAAAACGATCGCAGTCAGAAGCACTCAGACACTAGAGACGCAAACAGAGGCGCAATCAGAGGCAATCCGAGGCGCAATCAGAGGCAATCCGAGGCGCAATCAGAGGCAATCCGAGGCGCAATCAGAGGCAATCCGAGGCGCAATACGAGGCGCAATCAGGAGAGATCGCACCTGGACCCCCGAGAGCACGAGCTTGCCCGAGCTCACCAAATCCCACACGCGCCCGGGCGTGCCACATACAATGTCGACGCCTGCGCGCAACCGCTTGAGCTGCGGACCTGGATCCACGCCACCTGAGAGGCAATCAGCGGCAATCGGCGGCAATCGGCGGCAATCAGCGGCAATCAGTGGTAATTCGTGGCGCAATCAGCTCCACCCCACCGGTAAGGAGGGCAGCCTCGAGGCGCGGCTCGGCGAAGTAACGGCTGAATTGGGCCACGCACTCGTGCACCTGCTCGCACAACTCCCTTGCGGGCTCAAGGATCAGGGCAGTCGGTATGCGCCCCTCGCCATCAGCACCGCCGCCACCGCCGCCGCCGCCGCCGCTACCGGCAGCGGCAGCGGCGTCCCTGCTGCTAGAGGTGGCGGCCGAGTTGGTGGCCGCGTGTTCGGGAGCGATCGCGTCGAGAGCATGCGCGCCGCCGGGGAGGCAGTTTCCATAAAAGGGTCGAGCGCCCAAGTTGATGCGCACCGCGGCGCCCTTGAGGCAAATCGCGGGGAAGAGCGCCGTGCCCTTGAGCGTCGGCGGCACCGAGAACGCTTCTCCGAGGCTCACGCCGTTCTTGTAGAAGGCCATCGAGCCGATCTCGCGATCGAGCTCGCAGCCGATCACGTCGCCGCGCGCGTACGAGTCTCCGTAGTCGACGAACTGGTTGCCGTTGGACTTCTTGCCGGTCCCCCCAAAACCGAAGCCCATCTTGTCGGTGCCGAGCGCGAGCTTGGCCGAGAGGGTGGCCCATCCGACACGGCAGAGCCCATCGCCCAGCTGCTCCACCTCGTAGTAGTAACGGCCGCCCGTCACGCCCACGCCCGCCCGCCCGCCCGCCCACGCCTGCGCGGCCCCACACGAGCACTCGAGCCCTTGCGCGCTCACCTGAAGCAGACCGTCGCGATCGCTGCCGAAACCTATGCCACCCGCGGCCTGCGCGCGTGCGGCCGCCGCCGCGAGCGCAGCGATCTTTGGCTGCGATGAGGCGGCTGCCTGCTCGCGCAGTGCCTCGTGGCAGATCTGGAGAACGGGCAGTGCAAAGGCCCCCGTCTTGCCGCTGCCCGTCTCGGCGGCAGCCATGACGTCGCCGCCGCCGAGGATTAAGGGGATCGCCTCCTGCTGCACGGGCGTGGGGAGGAGCCAGCCGAGGTCTTCGACTGCGCGCACAATCGGCGCGTCGAGGCCAAGCTCGGCAAAGGCTGCCATGTGCGGCAAAGACTCCGAAGAATTTTGCTGCGTGCCTGCGTGAACGCAGCTGTGAACAATTTTTCCAAAAACTTTCCAGGTTTAGGACACAGCTGAATCTCTAAGGACGCGTCGCCATGGGCGTTTCACATGAGGTTTCTGCAACAAGAAATGGTCGAGTCGTCGGGCGTATCCCCCCGACACGTAGCGGCGCCATTAGGCTCTGTACACGCGCCCTCCTTCTCGCGCCTTTCTCGCGGCCGGCACACATGGATGCCTTCGTTTGGAGGCGTGAAGGCCCATGGTGGCTAGAAGGAAGCCGCGCAGCCTCTGCAGTGGCCTCCATACCCGCGCCTGTGACTCCCGTGCTTGCGTCGGTGCCGAGCCGCGTGGCCTCCATCGTGGCGTCTGCTGTCATCCCCGCATCCAGCACACCCGTGCGCTGCGGCGAGCTGCTTTGCCAACACGACTCGTACGCTCGTACGCTGGACACCGTGGTCGTCTCTTGCGAGCCCAAGGCGGCTCAAGAGGCTGCAGCCAAGGGCAAGAAGAAGGGCGGTGCCGAGGCTGTGCCGGCTGAGCAGCTTTGGGACGTGGTGCTCGGCAACACGGTCATCTTTCCGGAGGGTGGAGGCCAGCCGAGCGATTGCGGCACCGTCGGCGGCGTGCCGTGCCTGCGCGTCGACAACGTCGACGGGCTTGCGAAGCACGTGCTCACCGCGCCGCTCGCGCCCGGTACGCCCGTGACCGTCGCCGTCGAGTGGGCGCGGCGCGAAGACCACATGGCCCAACACTCGACGCAGCACCTCGTCACGGCCATCGCCCTCAAGAAATGGGGCTACGAGACCACTTCATGGGGCCTCGGCGAACAGACTTCCTTCCTTGAGCTCGGGACCCCCGAGTTCACGTCGGCGCAGATGATGGAGCTCGAGACAGCGGCGAATGAGGCGGTCAAGGCCGGCACGCCGGTCACCCCCTCGTGGCACTCGGTCGTCGCGGTCAACGAGGGCGCCGTCGCCGGCCTGCGCAAGTCGTCAAAGGCACTACCGCCGAGCGTCACGGGGCCCGTCCGTGTCGTGTCCTTCGAAGGGATCGACACGAACACATGCTGTGGCACCCATGTGCAGAACACTGCACGGCTGCAAGCAATCAAGCTGCTCCGCGTCGAGCGTGTCGGCAACAAGGGCGCGTGCCGTGTCCACTACGTCGCCGGCGGACGCGTGGTCTCGTACCTTGGAGGCGTCTACGAGCGTGCAAGCGCCCTCGCTAGCCGAATGAACGTGCCAATCGAGTCGATGCTCGAGCGCTACGAGGAGAATGCGAGGAAGGCCCTCGAGCACGAGAAGGCGTCCAAGGCGCTCGCGCTCGAGGTCGTCGGCCTCCTCGCAGAGGGTCTCCTCCAGAGGCTCACCGCGGGCGAGAAGGCGGTGCTCGTGCGCCGCGCGGCCGCCGACGCCGATTTCGTCAAGGCGCTCGCGACGGCGCTGGACGAGACGCTGGCGGCGAAGCAGGCGCTGCTGCTCGTGGTGGTCGGCGAGGGCGAGGGCGAGGGCACCTTCACCCTCGCTGGGCCGCCGGCACTGGTTGACGTTGCCAGTGGCGCGGTGGCCCAGGCGCTCGATGGGCGCGGCGGCGGCAAGGGCGGCCGCTACCAAGGGAAGTGCCAAAAGCTCGCGGGCGCCTCGGAGGCTCTCGCGGCTGCGGTGGCAGCTTTGGCGTGACACCGGGCACGCTTGAGGCACGCTGAGAAGTCCACGGGCAGCTTGACTCACTGCTCGTCGGCTCGCGTGTGGGTATGCGTTCGATCTCGTTTCTCGAGCCGTACGTGTGCGGAGACCGCGCATTGGTGTGCCCCTCTAGTGCCCCTCGTCTAAGGCGCGCGCGTCGTCGATGAGCAGTGGGGTGCGGCGGCAAATCGATGGTGTGCATGGCCTTAGGCGGGGGGCCGCGTAGCGGGGGGGATCAGGAGGCACAGGCCGACACGCGAGGGATGCACCGCCGAAAAACTCGACTTCGAGGCACCTCGGGGAGTTCGAGTTGCGAGGAACGGAAGCGACTAGCACTAGGGGTTCACGGTCTGTAAATTGACGTAAGTTGTGCTCCGAAATAGGGGTGATGGGGGAAAGTTCAACGGACAACGCTGGTCATCCTAATCGAAACCACAGATGTTATTACACGACACGAATCGTTAACCGTAAATCAAACGGGACGAAAATGTACCGCTATAATCGCCAAAACGTGTCAAAACGTGTCCATCTGCCATCATTTCATGTGTGGTTATAATCCTGGGACTTATCTGAAAATAATCATATTAAATGCGGGCAAATCCGCTACCGCGATAGCTGGCGTCGGAAGAGCAAGGAGGTGGCTCGAGAGATGGACCCAAAGCTGGGCGTTTTCTGACCCGTTCATCGGCCCGTTCACCCTGCAGTGCGAACAGCGCCGGCGACAGGTCGGACATCGTGCGGCTTCACGATTGTGCCCTCAAGAAGCAACGTATAGCACCCCCGAGCCCCGTTATTCTCCTTGGACCTTGGAACTTGCTCAGATATCAACAGATAGCCATTTTAAACATTTTTAGCATCGGCCCAGGCCGCGTTGGTCCACAGGGATTACTCGGTGCGAGCTGCGAGGCCGCCGCGTTGTCGTTTTTTCTTCATGCGTGTCGTTGCACCCAACTTTGGCTCCAAAAATAGCGTGAAATAAGTGAAACGACATTCTCCCCAAAACGCACTCGGAGCGAGCTTTCTCGCGGTCCTCACGGTCTTCGTTGCAGGGCTCTTCCTGCCTCCCGTCTGCAGCCTGGTTCTGTGCTGCTTCTTAGTGCGTCAGCGTGCGTTCAACACCTCCACAATCAGCACCTGACCATGTGGAAAGAGGACTACCAAAGAAATTTGCCGCCGGCGCTGACGCTGATGAAGCAGTGGCCCCAACCAAGTGCGCCACTATCATCGAGCCTCTCGAGAGAAGACCGAGCCTCTCGAGAGAAGATCGACCAGGCCACGCCAGGTCCACTCGAGACTGGAGAACCTTCCACGATGCCGCAGACTTCCATATCACCCAAGTTCGAAGAGCCGGACGTGCTTGCCACCTTGATCCGCAACGCAACAACACCACCGAGGATCCACAAGTCAGTTCCAACGAGCTCCAGGAGCACGAAAATTGAAGCTCAGAGCGCTACCAAGGCGACACCGAGGAAGCAGGTCGCCAGCCAGGAAGCGACCGGAGAGAAAAAGACTCCAAGACGTGCAACCTCGGCGCGGCGGCTTCGGCCCGCAGGTGCGACGAGTGCCAGCGCACGCAGCAGTGGCAGGAAGAATTCAGCCAATTCATCGCGCCGCTCAGAATCAGGAGAGTCTTCTGAGCGGATTGTGTGGCCAACAGACGCTGAGTATTCATCGCGCTTCAAGAAGCAGTCTTCCTTTAATTCGCCGCCAGAGAGTACTTACGGTGCAGGGTTGACGTCGAGGGACCCACACTTGGCTGAGGAGAGGAAACCGTATGGTAGCCATTTGCGCACGGCGGGCAATTACTCCAACATCGTGCATCCCTTTGGCAGTGCCGTGCCTCGATTTGAGGCGTGGGATCCGAGGCGCGCCTCCTTTGGTGGCGGGGCCTCGAGTGGCGGGGACAGGCATCCACCTGGTAATGGGACCGGGAGCCGCTTTATGCGTTCTTCGTCTTCGGCGCCCAGCTTGAGCAACCAGCAACCAGAGTGGGACAGCACACCGAGCTACTCAAGGCCGAATGCGCTGCAGGGGCTCAGGCTCTACAAGGCAAACGAGGCGTGGGCGAGGGACGAGATTCTCTATCAATTGCGAGGGGGGAGATCCTCGAATTACTGGTCAGACTACCACGGAATGTTCGATGTCCCTGGCTTCAGCCAGCTCTCACCTAATCGCGTCTTCAATTGGGAACTGCGTAAGACAGACTACTTGGGGCGATGGAACAATAAGTTCGTCGAGACCGGCTCGCAGCTGGGTGGAATGAGAGAGAGCGGAGTGGGCGGTTACGATCGCTTCGACGGCAACCCCTTTACTTGAGAGTGCTAATAGCATCGCAGAGTTGGGCAGGGAAGCCGAGCGCGCCCAGCCGTGTCCATGGTGCATGGAGGACCGATCTTGAGCGTACATCTACAAACTACAGCATGTGGTCTTCGGAAACCACCACATTCCAGGAGGCTGCAACAGGTTCGAAGTCGCGCCTCACCGCGCGACGGTAGTTTTCTGGGCGGCCGTCTCGCAACCGTTTTGGATTTCGTGAAGACTGAAGTGAGGGCTGATCTTGTAGTTATTACGTAAATTTTTCGTCTTCGGGCCCGGGACGCGCGCCGGATGTGGGGGTTCGCGGGACGGGACGATTATATGACGGTGTGGAGCCGTTGGGCGTTACGTCGTTAGTCGTTGGGTGTGGGCTCTTCGTACGGTACTTCGAACTCGACGTACGACGACTCGGTCTCGCCGGCTCCCAATGTTACGGATTCCCCTGTGTGCCGTACGCGCAGACATCGATCGACAAAATAAGACCGCTCCAATACTCCGCGGAGTGCCACGCATGAGCCATGACGAATCATGCGCGCAATTTGGCCCTGCCCCCTGGGGGGAGCGTGCTCTATGCCTTCTTGGTTTTGCTGACGTGTGTCTGGTAGTCCGGCGTCAGATGTGCGGTGAGAGCTGTCAGAAGGGCCATCGTGTTGTACCCAAGGAGCTGGATCACGAGCCGCAGCCCCACGCTCACACCGCCCAAGTCCGCGACGATTGCTCCGCGTCCAATGTGGCTGAGGAACTTTTGGGGAAGCACCTCCGGCCCAGAGGCGAACTTGTAAAAGGCGGCCATGGCCTCGATCTTGCGCTGCTGGACCTGGTTGCCTCCGCCGGCGGTGAAGCGGCTGTTGACAGGCGAGGGGTGGATAGAGTGCACGTGGATTCCACGCGGCCTCGCTTCGCAAGCGAGGCTGGCGGCAAAGGCCGAGACGCCCGACTTGGTGGCGCCGTACATGACGGCGAATGGGTTGGGGATATACGATGCGGAGGAGGAGGTAAAGACGATGCAGCCGCGGAGCTGTTTGGCGAGCATGCGCTCGTAGAAAAAGTGGCTCAGCCAGATGTTCGACGTCAGGTTGCAGTGCAGATTTGCGAGGTGCGCGCCAACGGCATTCTGCTCAAACATGCCAGTAAGGATGTAGCCAGCATTGAGGAAGACGCACTGGACATCGTTGTCGCCGACCGCGGCCTTGACGCCCTCCATCCACACGCCAGTCCCGTCCGAAAGATTCGCATTCACACGAACTACCTTGCGTGACGGGAACTGCTGCGACAGCTCCGCGACGGTGTCGCCGAAGAGGGGCTCGTCGCGGGCAACGAGGATCACGTCGAGCTCCTGCTTGAGCAAGGTGCGCGCAAGCTCCTTGCCGATGCCACTGGACGAACCGGTCACAAGCGCCCACTTGGCGCCGTACTTTTTCTTCAGATTTTGGCTGGGGAGCAGCATTGGAATCACGCTGTTCAGCACAAAGTACGCAACCGGCGCGAAGCCCAACACGCAGAGCCAGAAGGTGGAGGACGTAAGGAGACAGACTAACTGGTCGAGCGTACTCAGGAGTATCGGCTGCACCACAGCCCACGCGTCGATGGCTGACAAAAAGGCGGAGGCCAACGTATCGGGCGGCGGCGACGGTGGTGGTGGCGGCGGCGCCCTGAAAAACATTGGGCAAAAATTACGTGTGCTGTTTCAGATCGCAATCTCGAAACGTCGATAGGATGTCGAGCCACACAATGTGGGGAAAACTAGTAGAAGGGCCAAGCTGACCTGTGCGACGCGTCGCAAAACTCACGGTCTCAGCCGCCCGCCTTCGCCGCCCTGGCGACTTCGCGTTGTACAAAGTCGGTCACGCACCGCGCCGCCTCGAGCTGCTCGTTCTCAGCGCGGCTCGCGCTTTCGCGCAGCGTGCGCGCCACGTCCGCGACTCCCAGGCGCGCGGCCACCTCCCAATCGAAGCCGTCCAAGTACGCAGCGACTGAAGGCGCATTCGGTGTCACGTGCGTCCCGTCGAGGCGCTTGAAGTCGAGACGGCCGCCGAGCCCCGTCGCCTTGTCAGTGAAGCGCGCCTACAGATGCAGCCGGGATCAGGGGGAGTGAGGGAGGGCAGCGTGCAATGAGGGAGGCCACTCAGCATTCGTCGCCTTGCCCACGGAAGCGCACCTGCAACCGTTTCGCGAGGGCGCTCGACTGATCGATCTCGTCATTGACGAAGCGCACGAGGAGATTGCGCCCGACGGCGTAGCTCGATGAGACGAGATGATCCATTTCCGCAGGGCCAGGCGTGAACTCGGGGACGCTGGTGGCCGTGCTCGCGCCCGCGCCCGCGCCCGCACCAGTGTCGGCACCGCCGCCGCCGCCAGGGCCACCGACGCCCCCGCCGGCCGCACCCGCGGCGGCGCCTGCCGAGCGCCGTGCACGCACGCTCGCGTCAGCGGCGCCTCGGCTAAAGGCATCGAGCTGCGACGCTGTCGTGTCGAGAGCCCGGCGCACAGCCTCCACGGTCGAGGTGGACGCCGCCCGAGAGCGCTGTGCCGAGCGCTCCTCGAGCGACTCGCTCAGCCCTTGCAGTGTGCTCGCCACTCCCCTGCCAAGCATCGCTCCAAGCTCACCTGTGGGCAAAATGGCGCCGTGGTGAGCACATGCATGCAAGGCAATAGCGCTCCAAGCTCACCCGCGCTCCCTAGTGCACTGCCCGCCCCTTGAGCGACCGTCGTGCCGAGCACGTCTGCCAGCCGCCCGCCCTGCGCGGCGTCACTCAGGCGCACGGCCTGCTCGAGCAGCGGGATCGACTCCGCCGCGGCGAAGTTGTTGTACGCGATCAAGACGTTCGCCGCCCGCGGGCCGAGCACCTCGATCATCTTGGCGTCCGACCCCAGTAGCACAAGCAACTTGGCTCCGAGCGAGTGGCCGAGCCCGACCGTTGGGAGCGTGTCTGTGGACGGATCGCCGCGCACAAAGAGCGCCGCGTCGAGCTCGCGCTTCGCGGCGCACCATCGAAGCAGCACCTCACTCGCAGCCCCCCAGTGGTCGAGGCCGGTCAGGCCCTGCACGGGCGTGGCCACGATGCCCAGGCCCGTGCCGACGGCGACGGCCTCGAGGAAGGGACTGTAGGCTTGGCGTGGCGCGGCGCCCACGAGTGCGCCACCCACAAAGTGCACCAAGCCGGTGCAGGGCGTGCCTTCCTCAGGCAGCAGCACGTCGCACTCACCGATCCGCTGCCAGCGGTTGACCGCACGCGGACGACCGTTGTCAGCGCCCGAGGCCTGCCCACCACGGCCCCAATCATCCGATGCGTACGCGCCCGAAGCGGTGCATTGCGGTGGCCGCGCACGCACGATGGCGGCGAACGTGGCGACGGCCGCTAAGAAACCCATGTTCCTGTTCAACACAACGCCGAGGACTCAGAGGCGCTCCCTCCGGAGGATGGTAAAAAGACACCGGGGGAGCCGGGACACACACGGGACACACGGACCCTACCGGTAGCACAGGAAGCCACAATCACTATGGACGGAGGAGTGGCCTACACAGCCCGTGGTAACACTTCCGTATTAACACAGGCCGTTACATGTGTAGTCGGCAGCGTGGGGGAAGAGGAGGCGCCGGGCAGCGCCGGGCCCCCTTTCCTGCTACGCGTCGCACCGGCGGCGTTTTTGTGGAAATGAGAAAGCGAGCTTGCCTGCACATGGTGGGAGCTCGCTTGCCTTCTCGGGATCTGCAGCGGGACGATCCACCGTTGGTGAGATGCCAGATGGGTACGTATAACGTGAGTTCGTGGTACGACTCAGACGCGCTGAGCATTGCCGCTGAGGGCGCGCGAAGAAACTATGACGAAACATGTTTCGTCCCAGTCAACACGAGTTCGCGTAGGGCCCGGTTCAAAAACTTTACCGAAAAACACCTTAGGCAGCCGGGAGACGGGACACAGTGACACGAGTCACGACACACGTGGTCACCGGACAGGACAGTGACAGACACACAATTAAACACAAAGAAGGAGAATTTCACAACCATGCAAACCGACTAAAACCGACTTCACCCCCGGTACTTCCGGTTCGGGTGTCCGCGCGGTCCCGAGCTGTTCCCAAGTTCTCACATGGATACGGCACAACCGGATCTCGTCACTACGCCAAGCGCCATGCTGGTCATTGCCGCCCACTCGTTCGTCGCCGGATCGTACCGCTCAACGGAGCTGAGCCGGTTTTGGCCGTCATGGCCGCCCATCACATACAGCTTGCCGTCGATTGCCGCCGCCGGACTGGTCCGTGCCGTGGGCATCGGTGCGACTGCCTCCCAGGCATTCGTCGCCGGATCGAACCGCTCGACGGAGCTGAGGTAACCATTAGGACCATAGCCACCCATCACATACAGCTTGCCATCGATTGCCGCCGCCGCCGAAGCGGCTCGTGCCGTGGACATCGGTGCGACTGCCTCCCAGGCATTCGTCGCCGGATCGAACCGCTCAACGGAGCTGAGCCGGTTTTCGAGCCGGTTTTGGCCGTCCAGGCCCCCCATCACATACAGCTTGCCATCGATTGCCGCCGCCGCCGGCATGACTCGTGCTGTGGACATCGGTGCGACTGCCTCCCAGGCATTCGTCGCCCGATCATACCGCTCGACGGAGCTGAGCTGGTTTTGGCCGTCATGGCCGCCCATCACATACAGCTTGCCGTCGATTGCCGCCGCCACCGGACCGGTCCGTACTGTGGACACCGGTGCGACTGCCTCCCAGGCATTCTTCGCCGGATCGAACCGCTCGACGGAGCTGAGCCTAACTCCATTAGGACCATAGCCACCCATCACATACAGCTTGCCGTCGATTGCCGCTGCCGCCGGACAGCTTCGTAACGTGGACGCCGACGCCAGTGCCTCCCAGGCGTTCGCCATGGAATCGTACCTGCAAAGGTAAAGGGTGGCCAACGCATCGCTCGCAAGCCCGCCCACAATGTAGAGCTTCTCAAAGCCCATACGACGACGCGCCGAGTCGCCGTGCAGTGCGCCAAAAAAGGTCCGGCTCAGCATCTGCATGCCAGCAACGGTCAAGAGGAGCGGCTCGTTGTGCACCGTCTCTTGGACAAACTCGCGCCTCAGCAGCGGGAAGCGCACCAGCCGAAGCAGTGCCAGCGCGTCGTCCTCGGCGGGTGGAGGCGCCTGGGCGTGCAGCCACGTGACCGCTGCCGAGTACACAGCCTCTTCACCAGCCACCTTGAGCCGGTCGGAGGCGAGCAGCGCACGCACGGTCTCTGCCGGCGTGCTCAGCCACGCGGGCGTCGCTGCGATCTGCTCAAAGTGGCGAGTCGCTGCCGACACCGCGTGAGCCGCGAGCTGGCTCAGACCCTGCCGGTCGGCGACGGCCCAGTAGGCGAGGGCTGTGGTCGCGCTCAGGTGTACACTCATTGCCTTGGCCGCGGCGTCCACAAGGTGTGGAATCTGCAGATAGGCCGCCGCCTCAAGCACGACCATCAGCTCTGCCGCATCGGCGACTGTGCAGCTCCCCGTGTAGATGAACTCGAGGCATGCGGCGAGCCCTTGCTTCGGGACCACGGGCAGCGACAGCGGCCGGCCGGCTGTGTCCGCCCACCGCTCACCGGCTAGCAGGCGCTCAAAGTACTCCGAACCCGAGGTGATGCACAGGGCGTGAGCGTGGAAGGCGGTGCCGTCCGCCGCCACCACCTCGACGTCGGTGAGGCGGCCATCGCGAAATTTGGCGATGGTGCTAGGCTTCTCGGCGAGGCCGCCCACGAGCTCGATCGATGCGGCGGAGGGTGCGTCGGCGGAAGCGCGGGCGCGCTTTCGGGGCGGCATAAAAAGGAGACCTGGTGACGAGCAAACATCTCGTCTTCCCACAGCCCCGCGGAAGCAGAAGTGCTGAAACCGAACTTACGCGTCAAGTAACGCGTCAAGACGAACAAGTCGTCAGTCTCGTCACTTCTCTTAATTCTCTTAACACTTCTCGACTTCTCGTCACCTCCTCACAAGTGAGTTACCTCACATTCTTCTAATAACACCCGGATCTCATCAATCTTCTGTGAACGCGGGCACTGGATGTGGGCATGTCGCGTGTCGGCTGGCAGCGCCGGCGGCGGCGGCCCATGTCAGATCGGTGTGCGACATGTACATGTAGAACAAGTGAACAACCGACAAGTTTTATCAAAACGACAACACAACAGTACATGTACCGGTACAGTACATGTACCGGTACCGGTACATGTACCGGTAAGCCCGTGTGTCCCGTGTGTGTCCCGGCTCCCCCAGGAGTCTTTTTTGGCGTTTACTTGACTTGACTTGACTTTGGCGTTTGACTGACTTGACTTGACCACCCGCTCGCCTCACGAGCGCATTCCTACCCGTCGCGAGCGTGTGCTAATCCGTGTGCTGCTGCTCCCCTGTTATGACGGCTGAACCCTCGCCCGATGCATTCGTATTGCCACCCGTGCCCTCTCCAACGCTCTCCTTCTCGGACCGCTGCCTTGGCGACCACGGCGTGCGCGCTCTGGTTGCCGCACTCTCGGTCCGCCGAGACGTCACCTCGATCGACCTGCGCGGCTGCCATGTGCATGCGGCCGGTGCGCTTGCGCTCGCCGAACTGCTGCTTGGCCCTGGAGGCAGCCGCATCGGCTCGCTCTCGCTCGAGTGGAACGCGCTCGGCACCTCGGATGCGGGCCCGCGGGCGATCGCCCGTGCTCTCGCGGCCAACTGTGCCCTCACCGCCCTCGATCTGCGCAACAATCGTATGGGCTCATCGGGGGTCGCATCCCTCGCGGAGGCTCTCGCGTACAACAGCACGCTCATCACCTTCGACTTGCGCTGGAATTCGGCCGGCGTGAGCGGCGGCTTGGCGCTCGAGTCGGCGCTCGCGCAGAACAGGACGCTGCTGCGGTTGCTGCTGCAGGGCAACCGCGTGCCCGACGACCTGCTCAAGCGCATCGAGCGGCTGCTCGGACGCAACGGCGCCGCCTCGAGCCTTGTCGCCGGCGCCTCAGCGCCCTACTCCGAGGACTCCTCGGACAGGTGGCCTGCGATCATATCCTCCCACGCCCTGCCGGGGGAGAGGCTTCTCGTCGCACCGGCGGCGAGGGTGGGCGCGCTGTCCGACCGCGCGTGCTCCGCCATTGCGAGCACGGCCGACGTGGCCGTGGACGCCTCTCAGTCGTCGCTGTCGCCGCCGCACGGGCTGCTCCGTGCCGCGTCAGTGCCACCTGTGCCGCCGTCCACAAGCACGCAAGTGCACCTCCACTTGCATGCAGAGGCCAAGGAGAACGAGGCTGGCCAGCTCATCGCTCTACCACCGGTATCGGCCGCTGCCGGTCTCGCACTCTTGCCCCCCGCCGGCGGCACAGCAGCGGCCGCGGAGGGTGCCTCAGCGGCGTCACGCTCGCTCAGTGCGTCGCTGGCGACGGCCGGCGGTTACGTGGCCGACTCGAGGTCCTCGCTGCCACCCGGCGGCTACGTGGCAGACCCGAGGTCCTCGCTGCCGCCTCCGCCAGGCTACTCCGCCGACGACCCGTGTGCTTCGGTGCCGTATGCGGCGGAGCCGAGTGCCTGCCTGCCGCCCGGCTACGCCGCCTACTCGATGCCCTACGCGGCGGATGCGAGCACGTCCCTGCCGCCCGGCTACGCGCCGCCGTCCTCGCAGATGGGCTCGGTACCGGCGTCGATGCCCACGTCGTGGATGGCGTCGCCAGCCCCCACGCCGCTGCGCGCAGCGGTGCGCACGCGCACGCTCGAGAACGCCCTGGTGCTGCAGCACGCCGAATTCAGTAACAAGCTGAAGCACGCCTTCGAGCGCGCGGACGCTGCCGAGGAGATCTTGACCTCGGAGCGATCTCGCGCCGACCAGCAGCGTGAGAAGGCCCTTGTGGCGGCGACTGAGGAGGCGGAGGCACGTAAGAAGCTCGCGCTGCTGCAGCGCGAGCTCACGGAGGCGCGTAAGAAGGCGGACGAGGAGGTGGCGCGCGTACTCAAGGAGGGGTCGACCCGGGAGCAGCGCACTGCTCTCGCCGAGGCCGCGCGTGATCACCTCGAGCGCGAGCTGCAGGCGCGAGATGCGCGCCTCGAGTGCACATGATCGCATCTGATGGCCCCTGATAGCCTCTGAGTGCCTCGATTGGCCTTTGCATGCAGGCGCGAGATGCGCGCCTCGAGATGGAGCTCAAGGCGATCGCCGATCGCGAGCAGCGGGCGGCGATGGCTGAAGCACGCGCGGCCGAGTCCGCGTCGCAGCTGAGCGCGCTCAACGAGCGGCTACTCAACGAGCGGCGCGCGCACGCCACCACGCTCACGGAGCTTCAGGACCGTCTGAGCGACGCGAACCCGACTGCACCACGGCTCGGCATGCACGTGCTCACCACGGCGCCCTCCTCTCCCCACAGGACCGTCTGAGTGACGCGGAGGCGGTACGCACCTCCGCGGAGCTCCGCCTCGCCTCCGCCGAGGCGGCGCGTGCTGCGGCGGTCACGGAGGCTCTCTCGAGGCAGTCGCGCCGTCATGAGCAGGCGCTCGAGCAGGTGCGCGTGCATGCATGCTGATGGTCCCCTCTCCCCGGTTGCATGCATGCTCCCCACCCTTCCCTCCGCGCAGGTGCGCGTGTCCGTCGAGCGCGTGCCTGCATGCTGATTGCCCTCCCCATTTGCAGGCTGACTACCCCCGCCCTCCCGAGCAGGTGAAAGAGTCCGTCGAGCGCGCCGAGGCCGACGCGGCGCGCGCGGCCGAGCAGATCTCCAAGCACCGAGATGAGCTCGAGACGGCGCGAGCCCTCGCGGAGACGAAACAACGGTCGCTCGAGAGCCAAGCTGTGGAGCGCGAGGCGGCGCTGGAGAAGAGCTACGAGGCGCGCCTCGAGGCGGTGGAGAAGGAGAAGGCGTCGCTGCGCGAGTCGCACCACGCGACGCTCAGCCAGATGCGCGAGGCCGAGGAGGTACGCCGGCAACAGCACGACGTGAAGCTCGATACGGCGCGCAAGGCGCATGCAACGCTGGAGCGGCGCTGCTACGAGCGCGAGGCGCATGCGGAGAGTCTGGAGCGGGAGCTCGCACGCGTGCAGTCCGAGTTGGCGGAGGCGGGGCACGCGGAAGGCGCCCTCAAGGAAGCCCTCGAACGACAGCGCGAGGCGGCCGCGGAGCAGAGCGCCGCCGCGGCCGCGGAGCTCGCGACGACGCGTCGCCACTGGGAGGAGCGACTGGCGACGGCCACCGCGGACAACCGCGCGCTCGCGCGCCAGCTGCTCGACACACAGCGCGAGCTCGCCCTCGCCAATGGCCGTTGGGAGGCGTCGGTGCAGACGCTGCAGCACTCCGTGCTCCAGTGCTTCCAGCATTCAATCGAGTCGACGCGCGGGGGAGGGTCGCCACCACTGATGGCTGGAGAGCTGGGCGACGAGGACGAGGAGGAGTGAGGTTCTTGTAGCTCTCAGTGGGTGTGGACACGTGGACCCACCGCGTCTTTCAGCGCTCTCGTGATGTGACGGTGGCCGTGTGGTGCGCGTTGCGTCGCTGCGTTCGTTCAAGGGCGTAGGGCCCACATGCTAGGAAGTTGTTGGGGAGTGACCTGGAGTCCCTGTGTGGCCATGTGGGCACCGTGCACGGGTCGTGCAGCAAGTAGTTGACAAAAGGACTTGACTTGACTTGTCTTGACTTGTTAGAAGTTCAACAGACTCGAGACTTTTCACGATGGTGCGGTACTATTATGACGGGACTGAGAGCAGCAGCAGCCTCGGCGACGGCGAGCAGCCCATGCTCGCCGAGATCTTGCTCTCGCGGCTGCCCACGCCGGTCGTACGGGTCGACTGGAAAGTGCTGCAGATGGCGGTCCGCCGGCCACAAGCTGCTCCATCTGGCAGTGTCGAGGCGAGTATCATGAGGCGCTATCAGCTGCGGCACTGCGAACGCATGCGCGAAGCGCTCGGACGGCTCTGGAACACGGCAAGCCTGGGCGAGGAGGTGATGAGCAAGGGCGACTTTGTCGCGTGGCACGCGCTGCTGTCCCGCGCGCTGCTCGCGCGCACGGACGAGCGCACGGGGTTGATCGTCGCCGACTGCGAGTGGGCGCTGTACTGCCTAGACAGCCTCGAGGACGGCATGCCGCAGGGCCCCTTCGAGGAGTGGTGCTTCGAGGTCCTGGAGTCGTGGGCCCCGACCACCTACGCGGGCGCCAAGGCCTCCTCGGAGGCGGAGATCTCGGCGGCCATGTCCGATCTCGTTGACGAGCTCATCGAGGCGCTGACGGTGCGGGGTGCGAAGCACGAGCTCCGCCCGCTCGACGAGGTGGAGTGGCTCGGGCTCTCGCGCCCCGAATCGTACATCCACGGTCTTCCCACGCTGTTCAACTGGCCGCAGTGCCGATTTCTTGTGGCTGCCGCCCTCGCATGGCGGGGCCCCACGGAGCCCTCCAAGGCGCAGCTGATCGAGATTGCGCGTGGACGGATGCAGTCGCCGCCGCCGCCGACCGGTGCGAGCGCGCCGCCGAGCACGCACGCGCTCCAATCGCGCCTGGCGCAGCCGCAGGCCGGGCTAGGAGCGTCGAGCATGCTCGACACGGCGCTCGGCAGCTCGGTGGCGCCACAAGACGAGTTGCGCCCCTTCGCTCTCGACGTGGCGCCGCTGCCGCGGCTGGACGGCATGATGGCGCGCCGCGCGCAGCAGCGCTCGGGGCAGCGCTCGGCTGTGGGCAGCAGCACTGCGTGGAGCAGCGAGTGCGGCAGCGCCGACGCCAGTTCCAGCAGTCACTTTGGGGTACCCTCGACCGCTGACGCCGATGCCGAGGCAGTCGCTGTATTTGAGCCCTCCGCTCCCTTTGCGCGCGGAGCGCCGATAGCGCGACGCCGCCGGGCCGAGGTCGTCGCCGTCGCCCCCAGCGGCAGCCAGTCGGCCCGTGCATCGGTCGGTGGCGGCGGCGGCGGCGGTGGCGCCGGCGGCGGCGGCGGCGGCGGTGCGCGCGCGGGTGCCGCTGCCTTCAAAAGCTCAAGCGCCGCGGTGGGCGCCTCTGGACCGGTAGTTCACGTGCATGTCGAGCGCCGTGTCGAGCGCCGCGGCGACGGTGCACGGCGGAAGCGCACGTACCCGAGGCCACCGCACGAGGAGCTTGTCGAGGAGCTGGGCGCCATGCGCGTCGCGGTGCCTCTGACGCAGCCGCAGCCGCCCGGCGAGACGCTCAGTACGACGCTCAGTACGCCACCTGTTCACGCCAAGGGGGGGGGCAAGGGGGGCAGCGCTGTGCTGAGCGCCGTACCCGCGCCCCCCAAGCCGCCCGGGCGCTGTGCTGGGCGCGAGTACCAGGGTGAACCCTGGGTGTCTGCCACCACGGCGCGCCGGCGCACCGGCGCCCCGAGCATCACGGCCGGTGTGTCTCCCCGGCATTTCGTGCGACAGCCCCTCGAGCCACTTCATCCGACTGACGCCGCCACCGGCCAGCCGCTCATCGTGCCGCCTGCCGATCCCGAGAGGAAGCCGCCCGTCGTCGCCCTCTCGCCGCGGCTGCCGCCCGAGGCAAGCGGGAGTGGGCCGGGGGCCTTCGTGAGCGCCGACCTGAGAGGCTCGACCCTATTCACAGAGACCCTCAAGAGGCGTGAATACCTTCTCGAGCGTGCTGACCTTCACATTCACAGCTCTGCGCCGGCAAGTAGCCCGCGCCTCGTCGACGTGGGCGGGCGGCGCGCGCGGCTGCTGCCGCCGCCGCAGCTCCCCGAGCCGATGCGTCAGGCGGCCGCGGCTCAGGCGGCCGTGCGCACCGCCCGCGCCGTCCTCGGTCCAGACGCCATCAAGCGCCTCGAGGCGCGCGCGCGTGGCGCCATCATGGCGGCCGTCGGGCCCCTTGTACCCGGCGTGCCGCTCAACACGCCCAACACGGCGCTCCACGCGCTGAGCACGCCCGCGACGGCGGACGCCTGCGACGACGCGGGAGGGCCTGCGGAGCCGCTCGAGGTCTTCGGAAGCGTAGACGCGACGCTGCTCGATGAGCTCGCGGGCATCGGGCGCTCGGAGCTCGAATCTCCCGGATGGTCGTCGACGACGAGCCAGCTGCGCAACGAGCTCGCCACGTGGATTACCCTCTCCCGCGGTCGCGTGAGCTACCTGAACCGCGAGAAGAGCAAGACGAGCCAGGTCACGGCCTCGAGCGCCAAAGCAGCTCTCAAGGAGGGCGTGCGCACGCCGCTGGAGCTCTCTCGGAACGAGATCCGGACGCGCCTCGAGCGGCAGCACGGGCCGTTCGAGCTGCTTGCTCTGCGCACGGCCCTCGAGGCGGGCGAGACTGTGACGGGCAGCTGACGAAGTTGACGTGACGAGGCGCTGACCGACAGGGCCGGGCAGCAGGCATCGCAGCCGGCATACGGGCATACGGGCATATGGCCTCTGCCAGGGCCCCGTCATGGCGCCGACCATCACGTGACCATCACGTGACCATCACGTGACCGCTGCAGGCCGGCGGGATGTTCGGGGCCGTTTGAGGCCGTATGAGGCCGTATGAGACTCTGTGGCCGGGAAAGCGCCGCGGGCCCGCGAGCCGGGCACACATCCTTCGCGCTTCGGTCCGTCGAAGGTGATACTAATAGAAGCGGGCGGAACGGCACAGCGTCGGCAGACTGGCCTGCACGCTCGGCATTAGAGTTGCAAGGTTTATCCCTTAGGACGGTACCGCGGTGGCCGGTGCGAGGGACGTGACTCGTGACGGATGTCTGTAAGTCTGAAATTTTTATCATGGATATTTTTATTGTTCACCGCACCCGGACCGACCCGCTCACCGGTCGCTGATGCGATGCTCTGTTGTCTGATGTATCGTAGTATCGACTGATCGAGCGTAATCGTGGCGTTTCCGTTGACCGTGTTGTCCGTTCGTGAGCTTCGACGCCTTCGTGCGAAAACCGTTACAAAACCGAAATTGTGTAATTGCGTGCTTAATTGATGAGACTGGATTTCGTCTCCACACACATCGGGTATCGGGTACGTGGGCGCGCTGCGGATCCGAGATGGTCTATAATAGGATTCGGTCGCCGTGGAGCGTGGTCGTCCGCCTCGCGCCGGCGCCCTGCCCCCGCTGAGATGCGCGCTGACGGCGGCACACATGTACAGCCACGCCCGCCGCGCCATAGGTTGCATGCAGGCAATATGCAGTCCAATTATCGACCGGGCATCAGAAGCACAGTCTGGGACCCTCTGTGCGAAGTGCATGGCGAAGTGGCGTCCACGATCAGAACTCAAATGGTCTGGCATTTGGTATCCCTTGAGCATGGGTGGCGGGCCGCCCCGTTCGCGACGCGAGACGGCGCACAGGCGCCACGGCCGCTAGGAGCATCTGCTGCGGCGCCGGGTTGCGCAGAACGGCCAGGTGGCGCTCGTGCTCGCGCGCGTGCTTCGTCACGTCCTTGACCGAAATGCCCTTGCTCGCCTTGACACTGGTCAGCCGGCGTGCCATCGCCGCGTTCTCGCGCGCAATCTGGTCGTTCTTGTGGCGCCGGTTGATGGCGACCGTGCTCTTCGCTGGGTTCTGGCGGAGCACCGGCGGGCCGTCGACGAGCGGCCTGCGCCGCTCCGTCGCGATCGCGCCGAGCTTGCTGACGAGGATCTGGTTGGCACGCGTGATCTCGGCAGCGCGCGCCTCGCTGTGCGTCGAGCCACCCCAGCCGCCATTTTTCGGGCGAGGGACAAGCAGGCCAGCTGCTGTGCGCGGCGGCTGCGCTTGCCGCGCACCCATGGGCAGCCGCATCTGCGGCTGCTGCAGCCGCTGCTGCTCGGACGCTTCGGCTTGCGCCAGCATGGCCTTGAGCTGCGCATTCAAGGCCATGCTCTCCTGCATGCGCGAGTTGAAGACTTCCTCGTCCTCCTCCTCCTCCTCCTCGCCCTCCCTGCTGTGCGGAGGAACCTCGTCATAATTCGCTGAATACCCAGCAAGAAGGTCGGCCATCCTCGGTCAACGCTGGCTCTCGGAGCGGTTGCCTTCAAAGAGGACTTTCCGAAGCCAATTTTGGAAATGGATAAAAACCCAATCCCCCCGAAGCACCACGATCTTCGAAGACTCGGAAGCCTGAGATGGCGGAGGCAACGAGGATTTTTCACGAGAGGACCTCGGAGGACAACGGAGAACCCTCATCGTGCATTGTCCGCGAGAATGCCGCCCCAAAGGCACACTACCAAGACGGTCGACTACTCGAAGTGGGACCACTTCGACGACGACGACGATCTGTTGCTGCGCACGGGACCTGCGTCCTCGACAGCGCTTGCCAAGCTGCAGAGCAATGGGCAGCCCATCGTGACAGAGCGGCAGCGGATGGCCAACCATGAGGAGTCGCTGCGGCTCATCGCCGAGTGGGTCAAGCAGGCATACCCGCGTATCCCGGCCGACAACGTGACACAGCTCATCAGGTTCATCACGCTGCAACACCGGGGCATCCACCCCGACAATGCGAGGCGCGCGGCAGAGATCACCGCCTTCCTCGAGACGAGAGATGCGGCGCTCGGCTCTGAGCTCGAGACGCGCAAGGAGGACGATCTACTGCACGCACTGCTCGCGCTCGGCCACCTGTGCTCGCAGAAGGCGAGCCTCGCGGACGGCTCAGTCGACGACAACGAAAAGGCCAAGGCGAACGGCGTACTCACGGTGGTGCACGGCGCGCTCAACACGCTCTGGGCGGCGCGTGTCGAGGGCGGCGCGAGGCGTCTATTCGATCAGCTGCTCAAGGAGCCCGAGGGCACCTTGGCCAAACGCTACTGCGCCCTCGAGTTCGCGCTCGACTGCGTCCGAAATCCGCCCGAGGACCCGCGCGACCGGCCGCCTGAGGAGCTGACGTGGATGACGAAGCTTGGGCGCGCCGTGTTCATGCAGGTGGCCATCGGGCTGCTCTGCTCGCTGATCCTCGTGATGGCGATGGCCACCGTCGCCTTCTTCGACCCTGAAGGCAAGGTCTTTCGAGGGCCTCTTGCCCAGATGCTTCTGCGTCCGGAGGGCGCCGGCACCGCGGGCGAGGCCGTAGGTGGCGGCGTGAGCGACCCGTGGCAGGCGCTCGAGTGGAATGGCGGCAAGGGCCCGCTCCAGCCGGGCGACAGCCTTGAGCACTAGAAATGGAGGAGCCGCACAGGGTTGAGACGCGATCCTTCTCTCTGTCTCACACGTTACCAATGGGTTGTCCTTTGTCCAATGAATGCATCGACCATCGTCGAGGGGCGGATAACGTTACGGTTACCCGACCCTTAGCCGCACTCACGTTACCCCGGGCCTAATAAGGATGTGTCAATGTGTTACGTGTCAAGATGACGAAAAATTTCTCACGCACTTCTGAGTGTGCGCATCACCTGTTTCATCAAATGGTTCGATCATACATGCCACTGAGATATTAGGTTTACAGCAGCCGGGCCACGCATCGCATCCGTCCGCAACCCGCATCCTCCTGCCCGCGCCCGCGCATAGAGACCAGTAAGAGGCTCAAAAGGCACTGAATTTGCTATTGTCGTTCTTCTTGCGCGTGTAGATGTCATGGCCGCTGCTGTCCTTGGCCTGCGTCACCAGCCGCATCACCAGCTCCGGGTCGTGCCGCGCCTGGGCGAGCAGCGTCCGCAACAACTCAGGGTCGCGAGGCAACGCGCCCGAGTCGAACTGCTCCTGCAGCCAGAGCGAGTCGGAGCGCGAGCATATCCACTCGTTGCGCGTGCTCCGGAGTACATCGCGCACAAAGGCGAGCGAAGGGTCGCCTTGCAGCAGCTGCAGTTCGAGACGATTCAGATCCGCTTCCACCGACTTGCGCAGCAGTCGCGCGTCGTTGCGCCGGCGCGTCGCCTCACCAAGCTGCCAGCCGGCGAGCCAGCCGGGCTGCCCCTCGACGAGCCGCAGGTACGCCTGCTCACCCTTCGCGCGGTCCGCGTCCTCTTTCGCCTGGTCCTCGCTCAGCTGCAGCAGCCGCACGATCGAGTTACGGATCTTCCGCACGTCGTCCAAGGCGCGCATCGCGAGCGCCTTGCGCGACTCCTCGCCCACGCGCTGCGCCCGCTTGAGCTCGCCCCGCACGAACTCGGCCGCCATCTCCGATGGCACCCGAGTACTCTCCAGCGCGCACCCGTCCTCGCTCCTGCACGCCTCGAGCTCCCGGCGTGCACTCTCAAGAAGGAGCTGCTGCAGCGCGCGGCGGGCAGCCATATCCTCGCGGAGGTCGGGCGAGTCAGGAGGCTGCAGCTCGAGTAGCGCCTCGTACGCCATGATCAACCTCGGCAGATCCTGCGCCTCCTCGGCCTCCTCGATCTGACCCTCCAAATTGGCCATCGTGAGGCAGCGCTCGAGAGCCTGAACCTCAAGCATTCTTCGGCCGTCGCTGGGCAACGCGCAATCGTCCGCATCTTCGAATGCCATGCGCGGCGAAGCGCATGGCTGTCGTGTGCGGCATCGAATGTCATGCGTGGCCGGTCCGGACGGCGGCACTAGCAGCGCGAGCAGCATCGGATATTGAAGCATCGGCATGACCCTCCGTCACGTTGCGCAAGTAGGCAAGTTCCTGGAAGCGAATCCAAGCACGACCTTTTCACTGTGAAATTGTGCCATCTCGATGCCTCCGCAAGCTCGGAAACCGCAAGCTCCGGCTCACAGCCGTTTCACACAGAGCTGGAAGGATTGGAGAATTGCAGGAACCGTGAACGAGTGAGAACTCACACACATTCACATTCACACATACCGATACATGCTCGTGTGCTGCATCAAAATAAGTCAAGTCAAGTCAAGTCCAGGGGGTATGATGGTCCCGCATGTGATGTCAATCCCAAGGTCGAAGGGGGCATGTGTTTGTCTCCGCATCAGCAGCTCCTGTTAATCGGGTGGTTGATCTCATGGAGCGATTCTACATATGGCGAGTACCAGCTGTTTCGGCGCCAAAGATACCCCGGAAGCTTCGCCGCCGGATGGATCCGGAAGCGAAACGGTGCAATGTCCAGCGGCACGTGCAGATCGGTGAGCGCATTAGTGAGCTCGAACTCATTGCAATGGGGCCATGCCTTTGAGTGGCACACGGTGCACAATTCGCACGGCGAGCCCGGCCGAGATGAGCTTCCCCACAGGTGGTGACCAAGGATCGCATGTGACGCGTTGCCACCTGGTCGAGTGTGGCGAGCGCGACCAGGCCACTGGTCATCAGCCCTCGCGATATGTCGTGGCCCGTTCTCCGCGGGGGAGGAGGAGGGCCCCAGGTGGCGCGGAGGTCGTGTGAGCGTAAAGTATGCCCACGCCAAAGGCCGGGGCACGATTGCAAACTGATCGTCAACGACGACACAGGCTGGTCCCCTTGCGCTCACGCACGATGAGCTCAACGGCCACTCGTTGCAGCCGCTCTCAAAGTGTGTCATATGGTCGACTGTGACGAGTAGCGGCTCGGATCCGCCGTGCAGCATACGCGCCCTGGACGTGACGGCTGACTTCGAGAGCGCACTCAAGGGTAGCATGTCCGCAAACCACCACACGTCCGGCCGTAGACGCACGAAGAAACTAAAGGGCATCTGTTCGCGCTGTTCGTGTTCGAGCGCAGCGTCAAGAAAGCAGTCCTTCCACCTCTGGGCTTGCAAGAGAAACGAGCTATTCTCACGCAGCAACGGATAGTCTCGGTGGATCGTCTTCGCGATCCGCAGTCTCGCAACCGCCGATGGAGATGGCTTGCTGGCCGCGCCGTCAATGCACAGGAAGGATGTGACAGCGCTGCGAGACGAACCGTCCGTGCGCTCCAGCACGTCGACGACATGAGTGCCGAGCGTGGTCCACACGTCCTCTCGCAATGCTCCTCCGAGCCTAGCTAAGCTGCCGGACAAGAGCATGGCATGATTCACGGGCGCAGGCGCCCATAGCTCGTGGAAGGCCTTACCCTGCAGCGCAAGATCTGGGCTGGAGGTGCTGATTTTGCGCCGCCAGCTTCGTTGTGTTGTCGCCTCCACTGGCGCCGTACGAAAGCCATGGACGTCGTTGCGCAACGAATCGACATCGCAAAATGAAAACCAGCTGCAATCCCCATACACAACAGAGATGGAGACGTACTTGCACGGAGCGCACCTTTGGCAGAAGGACAGGCAATGCTCGACCGCAGCCGGCCAAGTGCTTTCATGGATGCTGAAGCTTCCTTTCTTCCCATTGCAGCCACCGCCGGTTACGGTGGTGTCGCAAAATCCTCGCAGCGACACACGCAGCCATGCCGCCGAAGCGTTCTGCATCACACAAGAGCAGCAAGCTCCAGTCTTGAGGGGAGTCGAGGAAGTCGACCTTCGTCCACGAGCGTGAAGAGGGCACGAGAGGGGAAACCTCTTCTGGGTACGGTACTTTTTGTGGCGTCGGGTGGCCTTGTGCTTCGCCGTCGCCGTCGCTATTTTGTCGTCGCCACCAGCTCTTGGTGGGGCGGTGCTGGTGCTCGCACCGCCCGGCCCTATCCCGGACATGTCTTCCGAAGGCTCGCTCCTGCGCGAGTGGCTGCTGCACCACGCTGCAGTGCATCCACGCTGTGTCGATCAAGTCATGGCTGTGCTCGAGGTCGAGGAGGTCTTCAGTTTGGATGACCTGCGTCGTCTTGCAGGACACCCACACTTTGACTCGTGCGGTTTGTCTGTGCTCACCGTGCTCAAGATCCGCGACGCTCTTGCCAGCCAGCAGTCGCAGCAGCCGCAGCAGCCTCAGCAGCCGCAGCACACGCAGCCGCCGCAGCCGCCGCAGCCGCCACAGTCGCAGGCCCAGGCTGAGGTGGAGGCGACGGTAGCGCAGGCGGAGGCAATGGTGGCACAAGCGCAGGCGGCGCTGCAACAGGCGATCACAGCGGCGGATGAGGCGCGGGCCGAGGCATCGTCAGTCCGATCCGAGCTCGAGGCGGCGAGGGCCGCTATGGGCCAGGCGGCGCGGGCCGAGGCGTCGTCGCAGCCGCAGCAGCCGCAGCAGATGCTGGCTGCAGCAGCGAGGCTTCGTGCGCTGCCGTCCTTGACGGCGTCATGCACACGACAGCCACGCAGTGGCAAGCATCGCATTGAGATTGAGGAGGACGCCGAAGCCGAGGCTCGTTCACTCGCCTCATTGGCAGTGGAACAGCCTGCACTTTTTCGGGCGGTCACTGGAGCTGACAATGGAAAGCTGCCTGATCTGAGAGGGTTGTGCTTCGGCACGGATAGCCTTGTAGGTGAAGGCAGCAATCGTGTCAGTGACCAGGTGGCACAGTCGAGTACGGTGGACAGATTGGATGGACCTTACTCTGGATCGGAGAGGTCCGAGGATGAGCAGTTTGACAGCTCAGTTGAGCAGGTGCGTAGTAGCGACCCCCCCTTTTCCGTTTTCCCGCTCCGCACTGCGGCTTTGTCCTATAGGTGGGACATCGCATGCCGCTCCTGTGCCGCGAGGCCTTGCCTGGCTTAGGTCAGCATGGCCCGCGATCGTCGAACGCTGGCTCCTTCTTGGGCCCCGCCGCCGGGGTGAGGACGACTTCTCTCTCCTCTCTCGTCTGGGATACTACCATGATGATCGCTACGGCGAGGACTTCTACGGTTGGATGTGCAGCGGCGACGTTGGGTGGCCGGCAGATTACCTCGGTGGGCGGATCTTCCAGCCTCTCAGCTTATCGCAGCTCGATGCAGCGTGGGCTCATCGCATGTGGCATTGTGCTTTGCAGAGGGTGCAGGCGACACTCATGGGCCCGGCCTTCGGGCATGATGGGCGGCCGTGCGATCGTGACACTTCAGCGCGTGCGCCGCGTGCTACCAAGAGTTAGCGAGCGCGACAAGAAACGCGGTGCACGTGCTTACAAGTGTTAGCGAGCGCGATGGACGAGCGCGACTAGAATGCAAGCTACAAGTAAGCTAAAAAAGTGCTTCAAGTCCAGTGCGCCGTTTCCGGTCCTCTGACCTTAGAATCACTCCCCGGGCTGTTGACATCTTTGGTTTCGAGAACTACACGTGTACCGTCGAGTACTCCAACGACGACGTTGGCAGCGGTCGACTGGCCGCTATCGTCTCTACAAGAATAGCCATTATAACCATTATAATTATCACACGTCGATTATAACCCGCCCCCCGCAGATCTATCAGCTGTGCTTTGCGGCTAACCAGGTACAGACGGATGGTCGATGATCTGGCGACGTGATTCCTTGCTTCGGGGGGGAAACCCCCGGTCACACTGGCCGTGGGAGACGATAGGTGGGCGAGAACAGTGGGTGCGTGACATTTCGCATCGTCAGGCTGGGCTCGGTGTGTGCCGATGCTGCGCAGTTCTGTCCAAATCAAGCAACGAAAGCGTCCGTTCCTTCTCAGCCGGTTCGACCCAGCACGGAAGTTGGCACGGGAGCAGCTTCATCATTGCACACGAGCGAGGGCCAGCGCGGGCACTTGCCGTCGGCCCCCGAGCATGTCCACAAGTCGTCGCGCATGGCGATCAGGTTCGTCGAAAAGGAGCGAAAATCGCTCCGGTACGCGTAGGTCATCGGCGACATGTGGTTACTCTTCCACAAGGAGGAAGAGGGGAAGGAGGGCAGGGTGGCCCACGGGCCAGGGCTGTACGCCCACGAGCCAACACGCGGCGCTTCCTCGTCCACAATACGATTGGTCACCTGCTCACAGGCCATCGGCGACGCCATCACAGGTGCAATCCGCGACGCCATCAGGTGCAATCAGGGACGTCATCAGATGCAATCGGCGACGTCATCTCAGGTGCAATCGGCGACGTCATCTCAGGTGCAATCGGCACGCCATCACGCCATCCAGGAGGCACTCTGAAAGCGGAACTCTTGCGATCCAAATATGGAAACCGATCCTAATATGGGTGCGGAACCCTTGCAATCCTCCTCTCACCTGCTTGAAGCGGAAGCCGATCTCGTGCAGGTGATTGAGCATCTTGATCGCCGCGCACGTCTGCTCGCTTTGCTTGTTCGTCTTGGTGAGCTCTAGCTGAAGGGCCGGCACGCGCTGGCGCAGCAGCAGCTGCCGCGCCGTCTGAAGCACCTGCGGTACGGTCGACGTGTCCGCCTGCCTTGAGCATGCACTCAAGGCCCATCAAGGCCCATGAAGGTCACTCAAGGCCAATCGACGCCAATCAAGGCCTATCACGAAATCATGGCCTATCACCAACCAAAGCCCATCAACACCACTCAACGCCCATCACCGCCCATCAACGCCACTCAACCGTTATCAACGCCCATCACCTGGGGCTCGTAACCCTCGACATCCGCCTTGAGCATGCAGATGGGCTGATCCCGCGGTACGACGTCGTCGAGCCGGACAGCCGAGGCGGTGTGCTCGTACGCGGGCGCCCGCCAGTCCGCCTTGAGGATCCCCGCGGAGCCCGACATGCCCGTCATGCCCAGCTTCTTGAGTCGGCCGGATGCCGACACGATGGGTACGCGCAGGGTGTAGTTGCCGGGCTTGTCGTAGACGACGTTGCCGTACAGGGCGACTCGCTCGGCAAAGCCCGGGTTGAGCGCGATGCCGAGCTGCATCACCTCGCGGTACGCGGGCACCGGCTCGAAGGCGATCACTTTACAGCCGAGGGCGAGGCTGTACAGCGTATACCATCCAAAGTTGCCGCCCACGTCGATGACGAGGCCGTTGGTCTCGTTGCAGCAGCGGAACGTGGCCTCATGCCAGGCGTGCGTGAGCATGGGCTCGAGGATCAGCGCCTTGCGCATCCGCTTCATGTCGTCGTCGTATGGATTGTACGCAAACGTGAAGCGTGGCTCGGTGCGCGTTGTGACCGTCTCGAGGGTCTGGCCCATGGGCGTCCTGTACCGATTGACGGGCTTGGCGCACTGGAGGCACAGAGCGCACTCGCACCGCGAGCACTTTTGGCTGATGGTCTCTGCCACATGCGTCTCCCCCGGGCGTCTCATCCGACGAACGCACGAGGGTGCGCAGCTCGGCGCATCATATGTGTACTTCTGCACTTTGATTTGTGCAGCACCTTGCGCGGCGGTGACCACTCGCTTGCACACGTCCAAGTCGTCGAACACAGGCGCTGGCGGGTCCTGCAGCTGGAAGCCCCGCGCCGCGATCGGCACGCGCTGCGCTGCGCTCGTTTGCGTCACGGACATCGACGACAGAGATGTGTCGTTACGGAAAACATTCACTCAATAAGTGCAAGAGTTGTTGCGAAGCGCACTCCCGGATGGGTGTCCCAGCCATTTCCGTTTCTTCCAAAACGCCGCGTTGAGCGTCGGGGTCGTTCCAAGGAGGGCTGCTCGGTGCGCAAAACAGCCCCGGAGGCCGCCCGCCACGCTGACACGCTGACACGCGGCCGGTCGCCTCTCGCTTCGCTCCCACAGGTACCTTCGGAGCGCCATGATCTCCTCCTTCAGGCGCGATGGCACGAGGGAATACCGATGCAAAACGCTCGAGGGCAATTGGCAGGAGGACCGGTCGCGCTTGGAGGTGGGCGAGACTGTCGAGCTTGAGCTCATGAAGGGGGCGTACTTGCGCCCCGCTGATCCCGACATCTCGATCGCGCCGCCCACGCGCGTCGCTTTCGACTCGTGGGGCAATCCGCTCAAGAGCGATGGCGTGCTGCAGATGTGCCTTCGCTCGTATCGCGGGCGGACGATGCTCGACTCGTCGCGGCTGAACGCGGACGACGGCTACCGCGAGTACCAGTCGCTGAATCAGACCTTCTACATCCCGCCCGAGGACCGCAACACCTGCCCCTGCGGCACCGAGCCCTACTTCCATGGCACTTGGGGAGGCCCCGTGCAGTTTGACGGGCGCACGAAGACGCGGACAGGCCCGTACAACCGCTCGAAGAATGCGACCTACGAGCAGGGCCCCTTGGCGGACGGCGAGCACACTGTCGCCAAGAAGCTCCTCACCATCGACACCTTCGCCCATGCGTTGGCATCTCGGCCGGTCCCCGGGCCGCAGACCGGCTCGGGCTTTGGTACCGTCCTACCTCGCCACCCTGAAGACCACGGCGCGCGCATCCTCACGTCGACGGCGATGGCGTCGTGGAAGAAGCCCGTCGCCTGAGCCTGCGGTGGCGCCGCGCCAGAGAGCGGGGGATCAAAAGCCGGCCGATCTCCCGGCATCTCCTGTTCTCCTCCAGGTGGCACCGCAGACGTGCCTAGTCAGCGCCTTTCTGGACTTGGACCTGTGATGTGCAGCTTCTAACTTCAAAAGTTTTATTCACACTTCAGCGCCTCGATCACGGCTCGAAAGCGACTTCTCAATGGGGTCAGGAGGTGCGGCCTTTGCGCGGTACCTCATGTTGCTGGTGTTCAGCACGGCCTGCATCGCACTCACGCCATTCGCCCTGGCGTCGAGCACGTATGTGCACGCCTCGCCTCGGCGCCGCCGCCGCTATCTTCGGCAGCGGAGCGGAGGCGACCGCAAGAGCCCTTCTTCGCATCTGGCGCTTCTCGATCCACAAGAGCGTGCCTCTCTGCTCGACTCGGACTATGAGTGGGCTCTCGCCAATATCCCATTCGTGGATTTTGACGATGCCGCCGAGGGAACGAGCCTTGTCCAAGCGTACTACTTTCGATGGCGCGTCTACCGCAAGCACCTACGGCGGCGCATGACGGCATCGGCCCCGCCGGCGCAGGACACGCTCTGCTGCTCCGGCCGTGCATTCGCGTGTGCACCGGTGAGCGCCGCCTCGGGCTGGTGTGCCGGTGCCAAATCGAAGCGCGAGTGCCACCAATCGCGCACCGAAGTGCGTCCATGCGTTTGGACGGGCAGTCGGTGCGTCAAGGGCTTCACGCGTGGGAGCAGCGAGTCGCCAACGTGCCCGGCCACCGAGCCGGGCGCGCAGCCGCAGAGGGCAAGGCGCGCCCTCGTCGAGCAGCAGCAGCAGCAGCAGCAGCAGGGCCCAAGCCCGCGCACCGGCGCCAGCGCCCACGAGTGGGTCGTGACTGAATTCGAGCCCGAGGTGCCCTGGTCGGGAGTGCACAATACCATCTCATGCTCGGCCGCGCATCATCTCATCGAAGGACGCTGGTTGCGCAACGGGTCGTTCCTGGACTCGTACGCGCGCTTTTGGTTCGACCCGGCCACCGGCGCCACGCCGCGCGCGTACACCTTCTGGGCCGCCACCGCATTGCTCGAGCGCCACAAGGTGTGAATCTGAATGCTGATGACCACTGATGCTCGAGCGCCACAAGGTGTGAATCTGAATGCTGATGACCACTGATGCTCGAGCGCCACAAGGTGATTGCATGCTGATGACCACTGACGCTCGAGCGCCACAAGGTGATTGCATGCTGACGACCACTGATTGCGCCTCAGGTGAGCGGCGACCGCGCGCTGCTGCGATCCCTGCTGCCAGCCCTGGTGGACAACGTGCAGAAATGGACAGCATCGCACTGGGCAGCTGATCCCGGGTGCTTCTGGCAGTATGCTGACCGCGATGGGCAGGAGCATTCGATTGGTGGCGACGGCTGCCGGCCCCTGCTCGGCAGCGTCATGTTCGGTGAGGCACACGCCCTTGCACTGATCGCTCGTGAGCTTGGAGAGGAGTCCACCGCCGCGCATTTCACACACGAAGCCGAACGCTTCCGGGCGGCTGTGCTACGCCTCTGGAGCCCGGAGCTCGGATTCTTCGTGACGCGAGCCACGCCTCGCCCTGCATCGGTGCCACGCGCCCGGTGGGCCGAGCGCCAGACGCAGCTTGCACGGGAGCGCAGCAGCAGCAACATCAGCCGCAGCAGCCGCCGCGGTGGTGGCGGCAGCGGCGTCGGTGGTGGCGGTGGCGTCGGTGGCGGTGGCGCCGCCGGGCGCGTGTGCCCTCCCAATTGGGTCGAGAATGAGCTTGTTAATGTGCGCGAGCTCATGGGACTCTCCTCGCCCTGGTACAGCTGATTGCGCTCGGATTGCGCTCTGATTGCGCTCTGATGACCCTCTGATGACCCTCTGATGACCCTCTGATGACCCTCCGATGACCCTCTGATGACCCTCTGATGACCCTACTTCCTAGGTACTTCCTAGTTCCGCCGCCGCAGCAGGCCGCTTCCTATTTAGGAGCGTGGCGCCGCCTCTTTGCGACCGACGGCTTCGCAGCACGCTGGGGGCCTCGTACCGCTGAGCGTGCGCACCCTTGCTACGGCTACGAGGCGGCGCACGAGTGCACGTGGAACGGCCCCAGCTGGCCGTTTGAGACGAGCAAGACGATCGCGGCGGCCATCAATGTGCTCCGCGAGTACGGGGCGAGTGCGCGCCGTACCGGTGCCCTAGAGCCCTCCGAGTTGTGGGGTTTGCTCATCCAGTACGCGCGCGCCCACACGCACTCGCATGCGGTGAACGCGAGCGGCGGGCAGCTGCCCGGAGCGGGCAGCGCGTGGATCGGCGAGGCGTTAGATCCAGACGAGGGGAACTGGATCGTGCGGCAGCGCCTGTATGACAAGGCAGACCCGAGCCGAAACCGCGGGGTTCGGTACCTTCACAGTACCTTTTGTGATTTGGTGCTCCGTGCCCTCGGGCTCTGGCCTCTTGCCAACGGCTCCCTCCTGGTGCAGCCGCTGCTGCCCGCGCGCAGCCTCGTGCGCTTCTTCGCGATCGATGGGGTCCGCGTGCGCGGGCGCGACGTAACGGTCGCATACGACCGGTCCGGCACCAAATATGGGCTCGGCCCAGGCCTCCACGTGCTCCTCGAAGGCGTCGTCGTGGCAACGGGGCAGCTCGGAGGCGAGCCGCTGCGGATTGACCTCGCTTAGCCGAGCGAATGTTTAATAGCCGTCGCATCCGAGCGCGTGACTCCCCGCCCCCCGGGTGTCAAAACGCGAAACGGTCAAAAAGATTGCTCGGTCTAAAATCTCATCTTCGGCCACTTGGGACTCGACGGCTTCGACGCCCACAAGGTCGGCCTCTGGGGGGTTCACGTCGGCCGGTCGTCCTCTACACGAGGAGCCCGGTCGCAAGATTAGATAAAACGCGCCTCTCCCCAACCTCGATCATCCAGCTACGCAGTTGGCATGCCACCGCGTGCTCGAAGACCGTGGGGCGTGGGGCCTTCGGGGACTGTAGGGACTATGGAGACTTTGGGGACTATGGAGAGCGTGGGGCCTTGCGCCTTCGGGGAGAAAGGACCTTCCGCGGACCGTGTGCGGCTTCAAACCGAACTCGAAAGCTCTGTCAGGTGTCACGCCTCGTGCGCAGGCTCGACGTGGCATCCTGGTTCCTCCACGGAGGCCGCGCCGCAGCACTGCCACGTGAGCCCGTCGAACTCGGCTGCATGCCGCCGGCAGCTATAGTTGTGTGTCCCGTGGAACTTGACGCCACAGAGCTTGCACACGTCGGCGGCGGAGCCCGGAGTGCGGCCTCTCCTCTTATGCTGGGTGCGCGTGCCCGATTGGTCGTAGAGGTCCTCCCACAGCGCCCCCGCCGGATCGATCGCCTCGAAGAGGCCGACGCGATGGTTGCACACCCAGCTGCCGCTGTGGACGGAGCCCTGGCAGTCGAAGTAGACGCCCCCTCCGTGGGCGCCACCTCCCTCAAAGTGGCCTGCGTGCACGGAACCATCCTTTAGCAGTAACTCACCCACGCCGTGGGGCTTGTTGCCCGATGCCCCACCCACACAACCGACGTAGAGCGCGCCACCTCCCAGTGCTAGCCTGACGCGACCGCCGTTGGCGCGACCGCCGTTGCCGTGGCCGCTGTGAACGCCGCCACGGCTGCCCCGCCCGCTGTCGCTACGGCCGCTGCGATCGCGAGCATCAAACGGATTGCGACCGTTGGACGCGACAGCGGCTGGGCCCACTATCACCGCTTGCTGGGCGCGTCTCTGCCGCTGCTGCTGCATGTGATCGAGAGCAGCTAAGCGATCGGTCGTTGATGCCCTCGGATCGCGTGCGACACGGGCGGCGGGATCTGCGGCCAGGGCGAGATTCATGATCTCGAGCGCCTCGTTGAGCGCGGCCATCTCGCCCCAAGGGTTGGACTGCAGCTCCCACCGGTCCGCCTCCTCCGCGCTCATCGCAACCACGCGCAGCCCTGGCTGCTCGTGCCATCCAGGTGAGCAGAGCCAGCTGAGCCGACTCACGTCTGGCGTGGCGCACCTGATGAGGGAGGCAATCAGCATGCAATCAGCATGCAATCATCGGATGCACTCAGATTTGGGACCCAGGGCGGGCTGAGCGTCATGTTCACCTGATGAGGGAGGCAATCAGCATGCAATCATCGGATGCACTCAGATTTGGGACCCAGCTGAACGGACTCACGCCTGGCGTGGCGCACCTAGTATCCTTGAGCAGCAGGACGCCAGACTTCGTGCCCAGTGCGCGGTCGTTCTGCGCCATCCAGCCGCTTCCGTTGAAGGCAATCCAACGGTCTCTGCGCAAAGCGTGCCGGTATGCAGGCTTCCCGTTCACTTCCCGCGTGCTCAGGCGGAACAAGCCTTCGTACGGGGCCGCGAGGCCGTGCAGGACCGCACCCTCGTGGTATGCCGCGCCATCGTATGCAAAACGCAGGCCAGCCGGTGGCGCGCGATCCCGACCGGCATGCTGGTATGCCTCACTGGCTGCCCGTTGCTCCTTCTTGGATGCGCTGTCGCCGTTAACGCCGTTCGGGTCTCTCATCTGTGCAAACACCTGCGCAAACAGATCCATCGGATCGATCCCGGCGACATCAAACTCTGGCCCGGCGACATCAAACCCTGGCCCGGCGACATCACCGCGTCCTAAACTGACGTGGCGATCATAAAGCTGCTTCTTGTCAGGATCCGAGAGAGTGGTGTAGGCTTCTGCGATCTCCTTGAACTTCTCCTCTGCCATCGCCCTCTCTTTGTCGCCGGCTGCAGAATGCTTGTCGGGATGGAATTTGATTGCCATTCTCTTGTAGCCCTTCTTGATCTCCTCTGGAGAGGCATCTCGACCAACGTCAAGCTGCGCGTAGAAGTCGGGAGTTCGAGCCATCGGTCGCGAGGAATGCGCCTTCCACTGGGTGCACACTTCCACCGCACGCACAAGGTGTGAACGAGTTCGTGAACGCTCCACCGTGAAGTCAAAACGGGTCGACACATGTGTGAGGCCGCGAAATAACTGCCGTCGCGAAAGCATGTGTTCACAACGACGCCAGCCCTGTGGGGAACGAGAATTGTGCGTCGACGCAGCTCCCGGACGCGGAACTCGCGGAAGGCTTCTCCTGAGGGGGATGGCCCTGCACGGTCCGGCACCTGAGTTGCCGACAGAATTTCATGAGCCCATATACGAGCTGATTGGAGCGATCGTGACGGGCACGCATTACACAAAGAAGAACAGGTATGTGGTCAACGTGGAAGGCGAAGGCTCGTTGTCCTTCGTCTCCTTCGGTTTGGAGCGCGCAGCATCACGCTTCGAGCTTTCTTATCGCATTGGCGATGGCGGTTGGCTACCGGCGATGACGCAAATCGGCGGCGATCTTGAAGTCATGTCGAATCGTATTTGGCGTGAGGTGGCGTTTCTGTACCACAAGAATGCCTTTGAAGCGAGAGATGGTACCCGGGGTGCACGCCACCGAGTGCCTAAGAGAGAAGCCAAGGAGCCCGGATCGGAGCTCGAGGATGATGACGAAGCCGTGGAAACCCCAGGCTTCACTGCTCGCGCCTTTGATGGTTTCTGCAGAAAATGCCGCGCTCCTTACAAGCATGCTGGATACCTCGCTCGTCACGAGGAAGCATGCGACGGTAGCTCAAAGACAGCTACCGCTTCGAAAGGAACTCGAAAGGAAGCGGTAGCTGCTGCGCGTGTCGTCCTGCACCTCAAAGAGGCCAAGGGCGACAAAGCTCCGCATGCTGACGACACGGTGGATGAGCATGCCTGCACACGCGTCGCGCGCCTGAACGAGCTCATCGCCAGCTACAGTCCCGAGAGCGAGGAGAAGAGTCACTACTCGACGCTGTTTGAGTCGGTGAAGAGATCGAACCCCGAGATGGACGCGCAGATGATTGGGTTTGCGGTCATGAAGGAGATGGCCGCGAACCCGGTCGATTTCGGCGCCAAGGTTCGTGCGAAGACATCCGATCTGGTCGCTGCACGCGACGCTCTGATGACAGCCGAAGAGGCAGCGGACGCTGCGATTGCGAGGGCAACTGGCGAGTCCAGCGCTGCGTCCTCTTCCAAGAAGGTTGTCAAGCGAGCGAAGTACCTGATGAAATAGGAGCTCGCCACCTCCACTCGACTCGGCTCGAGGCGCTTCCAGGCAAGCGTTCCCCTCTACGCACCGAATTGCGCTGTGCAAGACCGGGGCGATGTGCGAGTGGCGGTGGCTGACCCGTTAGGATCCTAATTAGGACGATATTTATATTCTTATATTCTAATTTCTATCATAGGGGACTAGTACTGCGATAGCCACTATCGTATGCACTAAGCTCTAACCGGGCCCGTCAGTACCGGTCCCTCTTACGTCGACTAACTTGGGTCCTAAACGGAAAGGCTCCCCCCTTCGAGAAACTTGCCCTTTTTTGGTCTCTCTCTAGTTGAGGCCGTCCCCTTGTGTTTTGGGAGGTGCGCCGCATGGCCTCGCTGCGCCGCAACACGATGTGAGGCGCTATTGCTCTCGTGCTTGTCATTTCCCGCCGCCGCCCCTCTGCCAGTACGGTGGCACGACGTACAGTCGCTCTTGAGCTAAAAGGTGCTCATCATGGCGCTCAACTGGTGACAGCGAATGCTGAGGCTTCTCCTGCACCCACCGGCGGGCCGAAACCACCCAATTGCGCCGCTGCGCCGACTGCGCGCTTGAGATTGTGGTCTCGTCCGTTGGGATTGTGGTCTCGTTTGAGATTGTTTGAGATTGTGGCCTCGTCCGTAAGTTTGAGATTGTGGTCTCGTCCGTAAAGCGTCTGACGGGGGATTCGGCACGCTCGGCGAGCGTCGTGACGAGCGTCGTGGTCCCCTCAAGTGAGCTCGTCGTCGGAGCACTCGCCGACACGGACGGAGCGCTCGACGGACGCACCGAGCGCCCCGAAATGAAGCCGCCGTAGCCGACGTAGGTGTCGGCGAAGCCGGCAAAGTCGCCGAAGTCTGTCGCCGACTTTGGCCGAGATCTGCAGTTGCCAGGGCCACCACCGCCGTAGCCGCCGCCGGGCATGACTTCTGTGAGGGCGGCGCCCCCCGTTTCGAGATCGCCAGGGCTCGCCTCCTCCTGCTTCACAGTCGCTGTGCTGCTTGCCGCTGGTGCGGGGCCCATCCATGTGAGGACCCCATCGATACATGGATGGAGGCGGCTTCCATTTGCGGATGGAGACGCGGATGGAGACGCGTCCTTGCATGGATGGAGGCGCCCGCGGATCGAGGCGGCTTCACGCGCTCTCGCGACGCGTTGCTGATAGGGCGAGAGCGCATACACCGGCCTAGGCGGCGGCGAGAAGGGCTCACGGCTCGGGACGAGCACAGGCTCTGGGATCTGGCCACTGAACCTATTGGACTGAAGGCTCTGGACGGCCATCATGAGCGGGATGGTGGCAACAGCCGAGATGGACTGGCTGCTTTTCGCAGGCGACAGAGGCCGATCGCTCATCGGAGCAGCCGGTCCAACATGGGCGCCGCCGCCATGATGGGCACTGCTCGAGCCCCCGCCGCCGTTGGACGGTGGCGACGGTGGCGTGGGTCGCGCTGGCTGGCGCTGCGCCGAGTGCGACGACGTCGGCGGCGGGCTCGGCTTCGGAGCCGGACGCTGTGATTGCACTGGCTGCGACGGTGACGAGGACGGCCGCAGCAGCGGCGGCGGCGGCGACGACAGCTGCCGTGGGGCCGCTGAAACTGAGGCCAGCACCTCGCCGATGGTTGTGTACCCGCGTAGGTTGGCCCACGCCGCTGCGTCGAGCCCCAATGCATCGGTCACGCTTGCGCGAGCGCGCCATGAAACCAGCAGCACCGCGATCTCGCGGTGCCCGAACATGGCCGCCAGCATCAAAGGTGTGCGGCCATCGGCATTGATGACATTTACGCGGGCGCCTCGATGAAGGAGCATCTCAGCTGCGCGTGTATCATTCCGCATGGCCGCGTAGTGGAGCACCGTGGCGCCCTCCAAATTTATCATCAGCTCAAGATTCTTATCGGGCGTCTTGCTGGACTGGCAGCAGCGGTAGGTGATGCGGCACCAGGCAAACATCCAGGAAGACGGAAAGAGGCTCATGCCCTCGGCATACACGAGCTCATCGACTCGAGCCGGGTAAAGTTTCGACACCCGCTCGAGCTCGATCAGGCCGCGCAGGCTCGGCAATGGATTTCTTGCCGAAGCCGACATTTTGGCCAACACCCAAGATCCCTCTCAAGACCTCGGAGCATGTTTGCATACCGTATCAGGTAATTATATGAATTGAGTCAATAGGTGGCACTGTGCCCACACGCGACACATTCGTTTGAGGCGGCCACAGGCCCACAGCAAGTCGCCAGCCACCCCGTCATCTCTGCTTTCCTGCGTCCTATACTCCTATTGAGTATTGTGCCACGCCACGACATGATCCTCACAGCGCTGCGAAAAAACGGGCCTGCAGGACAAACAACTCCTGCAACGAGTCGTGCGGCTGCAAGTGAGCGTGGTACTCGACCATTAGTCCATGTATTCCGTGTGCATTCATTTTGGCGTCAGGCTATTCACGCTTTGTGAATCCTTTCGATGCGGACTGAGGTGTGTGAACTGTGTCTTGGGTGTGAATTATAACCATTGGCTGTGAACGTGTAGGTTCGTGACGTGACTTGACTTGACTTGCTTGACTTGACTTGTCGCGGTGTCCTGTGAGCCTGGCCTGTATTGTATTGTTTTGTCTTCACGGCTGTGCTGCTTACGTGTTGTGTGTATTAACATGAAATGGAGGGACGCGCCGTCGCCGCTGACACGGATGCGGCTACGAGCGAGGACGTGTGTGACACCTGCGGGCGGCCCGGCATGCTGATGATGTGTGAGAATCACGGGATGCTTGATAATCCTTTGAGTGGGAACATCATTCCGTGCTCCGCGCAGCATCACTTCTACTGCCTCGGCTACTCATTCCCGCTGGCAGAAGAAGAGGAGTGGCTTTGCGAGCCGTGCGGCGGCTCCAACAATGCGGCGGTAGCCCACAATGCCTTGCGCGCCAAGCCGCCGCAACAATCATTCGAGTGCATCATCTGCTTAGAAAAGAAGAGCGGCGACAAAAAGGTGCAGGTGCTTGGTTGCAACCATCAAGATCATGTGTGCTCCGAGTGCATGTTCATCGAGCTCTTCGAGCACCGGCAAAAATGCCCGCTTTGCCGGCGTGATGCCACCGAGATCAAGCAGCTAAGCACGGGCCGCACTTGTGTAGTCGATTTGCACGGAGAGGCGGAGGGTGCTGACGACGAGGAGGAGGAGGGTGGCGTGGAGGACGGGTACGTGGAGGAGCAAGCGCCGTGGAGCCTCGACGATGCAATCCTCGCGATGCGCTCCGGAGAGACGGTGCTCGATCTCGACTCCAAGTTCCTGCAGAACTCGGATGCCGCGCGACTCGCGGCCGCCCTCGCCGACAACTCCACTCTCACCATTCTGAATCTCAATGGCAACTGGATCTCGAGCCTGCGTGATCTCGCGACGGCGCTCGAAAGCAATAGGTGATGGCCACTGATGGACGCTGACGAGCACTGATGAGCACGGATGAGCACGGATGAGCACTGATGAGCACTGATGACCCATTCGACGAGGGAGTGTCTCCAGCTACGTGATTGCTATGGAGTGCCACTGACTCCTATTGATGTTGACCCGACGCTCCACAGCACGCTGCGCCGGCTTCATCTCGACAACAACCGACTCGAAGACGAGGGCGCGAGGAGGCTCGCTCATAGCCTGCGTCGAAACCGCACGCTGCGCATCGTGTCGCTGCACGGCAATCACCACATAGGATCGCGAGGTGCAGCGGCCTTGCATGCTGCGTCTCGGTCTCGTCCGGTGCGCGCCCTGAGTGCCGTTGATGGCCGAGTTGATGGCCGTTGATTGCCATTGATTGCGGTCTCGTCCGGTGCGCGCCCTGAGTGCCGTTGATGGCCGAGTTGATGGCCCTTGATTGCGGTCTCGTCAGGATCTCTCCATCTTCCTCCCGTGGGACGCCGTTGAGGAGGAAGAGGATGTGGCCGAGCTCGAAGAGCAACGGCTGCATGAGCGGCGCAAGCGGAAGCGCATCATCCACGACGACGACGACGGGGAGGACGACGATGACGACGACGACGAGGACGAGGAGGGAGCGCATGAGCGACGGAGGAATAAAGAGCTTCACAATCAGCTGGGCTTGATGCAGCGCATCGTCCACGACGACAACGACGACCACGACGGCGAGGAGGAGGAGGAGGAGGAGGAGGAGGAGGAGGAGGAGGAGGAGGAGGAGGAGGAGGGAGAGGAGGAGGAGGAGGAGGAGGAGTAGT
>Ga0210241_100236_pt1 | contig 47195 bp, 28 predicted proteins | sample ChrtobMetP5a_8mM_FD_155488 | JGI IMG/M metagenome (GOLD analysis project Ga0210241, IMG submission 155488) | Chrysochromulina tobin associated microbial communities from unialgal haptophyte culture, Seattle, Washington, United States - P5a_8mM | ecosystem: Host-associated > Algae > Haptophytes >...
CGGCCAGCTGCATCGGCGACATGCCTGTCACCCTTCGAGACCAGCATGGCCAGCCACATGCCGTCGTGTTCCGCAACGTTCGCTGCGTGCCAGACTTCCACTACACGCTGCTCTCGGTCACGCAGCTCTGGGAAGAACAGCGCATCGACGCGCAATTCGCCGACAGCCGCTCTCTCCGCCTGCCCAACGGCATGCGCTTCCCATACCTTGCCAACCGTCGCCTGCCGTCTCTCTCCATGGTCAGCACAGCTCGCCTCGTGCCCAAGCCACCATCCACCCTGGTCGCCGCGCCCAATCTGCCGACCACGCTGGGGCGCTCGTCACCTTCCTTGACGCATCCGCCGCCCGGTTTGGGGTTAGTGGTGTCTCCGTTGTCCGCTTCCAGCTCGAGCACCTCCGAGCTTCCACCTGTTCACGAGGTTAGGAGCCTTGGAGCTGAGCCAGCCCCTCGGGAGGACTGCACTCTCCCTGGCTGCACCGTAAATCCTCCATCAGCTCCATCAGCTCCACCTGGCCTGTCACAGCCAGCCGCTGCCTCCGTCGCCTCCAATCAGGCTCCTTCGCCCCAGTTTGCAGCCCCCTCGCCGCCTCTGCACTCGAGCTCGCCATCGCCTGCTTCTACTGGTACTGCAGCACCCCCCGAGCCAAAGGTGTTCCCTGAGTACAGAGGGCCTCAACACCCTCCCACTCTCGAGAACCAGCGGCAAGGAGCACTGCCCACTTCATCGACCGCCTCCAACCGGGCTCTTGGGTTCCATCGCGTCGGCGCCACCTCCCACGTCGCTCGCCTCCCAGCGACTCACCGGCAGGCCGCCGCGTGTGATGGACCTCGCCTCCTTTGGCTCACGCGCCGTCGTGCTCAAGCCACCGACTCACCAGCACAAGCCGAGCCTCAGCCCGCGCGGCTGGCTTGGCTCCTTTCTCGGCCGCTCCCGCTATTCCAAGGGGGGGTACGACGTGCTAGTCGGCCAGAAGATCGTCACCTCGTCGAGCGTCCTTGTCGACGAGGAACACTTCGACTGGGCTCCGCTTGCCAAACGGCACCAGCCCCTCACCGCCGTCGCTCACGCCCCCGAATCGCCTCAGCGTCCGACCGCCCCGCCTCGCCTTCTGCCCGCCGGCGCCCCCGCGACGCGCACCCTCGCCGACCCAATCTTCGGCCCCGCGCCATTATTGACGTCCTCGGTCCACGGGGGGGTCTCGCTGCCCCCTCCTCGCGACGATGGGGGGGTGCCATCACCATCGCCCTCGGCCTCACAGCCCGCGCCGCAATCCCCACCATCTCCGCCTCGTTCGTCATTGCCGCGCGCTTCCCCCGTCGCCTTCCCCCCGCTCGACGACCCACCTACCAACGCCTGTGACGGCGTTCCGCAGCGCGCTGCCCGCCCCAAGCCCTTGGTCGACTACTTCAAGAAGCAGCCCCGCAGGCGTGAGTGGGGCCCCAAATGGCTTGATGCGGTTGGTGCCGACCCCAGAATCCCCGGGCCCCTCGCCACCGTGCCCGAGGAGACGCCCTCGACCCCACCGGCTCCCTCGCCTCCATCGCCGTCGGCTGCGCTCTCGCCTCTACCCGCTTCCTCGCCCGTGGATTACTCCCCCGACGGCACCCACGGATTCGGCTCCTCATACACTCCCTTTGTTACGGCCGATGCCTCCGAGCCTCTTCCGCCCCTTCCTCCCGGCGCTGCCCTCCGACTCGAGATGACCGGCACCCGCGCCGCGCTGCACGCGCACCTCTATTCACACCTCGACATCATGGAGGCATCCGTCGCTCAGACGCTCTTGGCCGCGGCCGCCGACGCGCCCTTGCCGAGGGCAGCAACTCTTGACCTAGTACCGATCTCGCCGTGGTCCGCTCTCGACAGCCATCGCGTCCCTCACAAATCGGTGCGGCTTCCCGGCGGCGGCCGCGCTCTGCCCGTGTTTGTCGCCCTCGGGCTCAACGAGGACCTTTACTCGCCTGACGTACTGACCAATCTTGCTCGTCTTGGCCAAGCTCTTCGCGCCGACTCTCCCGGAGCTCCTTCCACTCATCGTGAGGCCGTTGAGGCTGGGCAGATCTGGCTAGATGCCGAAGCCAAAGAGCTTGGCAACCACGCGCGGAACGCCTCCTGGACTTCGATTCCGCGCAGCGAGGTCCCGAGCGATCGCCGCATCCACAAGCTGATATGGGTGTACAAGCTCAAGCGCGACGGGTCAGCCAAGGCGCGACTGTGCGTGCAAGGCAACACTTTGCAGCCGGGAGTCGACTTTGACCAAACCTGGTCCTCTGCCCTCCGCTATTCTTCAGCACGCGCGCTCTTCGCCTACGCCGCGCGCAAGGGTTGCCGCGTGCGCAGCGTAGATCTGGTCGCCGCTTACCTGCAAGGCCGCTTCGTCGACGGCGAGGTCGTCTACTGCTACCTTCCGACCGGCTACGTCGAGCTCGACTCCAACGGTCAACCTCTGATCGCCCGTGTCGAAAAACCTATATATGGCATCCAACAGGCAGGCCGTCGCCTCCAACGCATGCTCTTTGCGTGGTTAATCGCACAAGGCTTCACCGCCCTCGATGACTCCGACCCTTGCGTGTTCACTCGCGTTCACCCTGACGGCGAGATCATCACCATCGGCGTGTACGTCGACAACCTTCAGATCGTGCACTCCGCCGTGCTCGACGCCGACGGCCGCGGCCCCGCTGGTTGTGCCTACAACTCCTTCATGGACTCGCTCGCCGGCGACTGGGACATCACCGACGAGGGCCCCATGGAGGACCTCCTCGGCATCGAGGTAGACTACCTCGCAGACGGCGCGATCAAACTGCACCAGACGTCCTACATCAAGAAGCTCGTCGAACGCTTCCTTCCGCACGGTCCGCTTGAGAAAGTGCAGCGCGGCTCGCTGCCCTACTCGTCCGACTTCCTCAAGCACATCGCCGACGCGCTCGCGCTCCCCCCGGAGAGCTATCCGGAGCTGGTCCGACCCATGCAGGAGCGCCTCGGCTGCCTCATGTACGCGGCAACATCTACTCGCTGTGATATCGCCTTCCCTGTGCACTACCTGTGTAAGTGCCTTCAGCGACCTACGCCCGAGCTCATCCGCGAGACGGACTTTATCCTCTCGTACCTCGCGCGCTTGCCGTCAGCTGGCCTTACGTACACACGCGAGCAGATGCGCCTTTCGGGCTTCTCCGACGCGTCGTGGGAGACAGCGGCCTCGACGTCTGGCTGGGTGGTACTGTGGCAATCAGCCGCGCTGTCCTGGGGCTCGCGCAAGCAAAAGTCCATCGCGCTGTCTTCCTGCGAGGCCGAGATCATCGCCCTCTCCGAGGCCGCCAAGGACGTGGTCTACCTGCGCAAGCTCATTCGCGGCCTCGGCGAGCCCGAGCCCGGACCGTCGACGCTCGCCACCGATTCCCAGAGCGCGCGTGACGTCTCATACAACCCAGAGCACCATGATCGCATGAAACACGTCCAACGACGGCACTTCTTCATCCGCGACATGGTCGAATCCTTCGAGATCGAGGTGCCCTTCGTGCGCACCGCCGACAACCTCGCCGACTTCTTCACAAAGCCGATGAAATCCGCCAACCGGTTCCACGCCTTCAGGAAAACTATTATGAACGAGCTGTGACCCTTCATGCCGCTTCGGGAGATAGTCTGCCCTTCCGTGTCACCCACGTCGGTCAGAGGGGGGGCGTCCGAACGCGTCATCACGCGTCAAGTAGTTCACAGTCCGGTGTTGTTTCGTGTAACGTACGGTAGGCGAGGGTTAGGCGCGGTTTTTTAGGATTCAAGCAGGCACTCGACCTCTTCAGTCCGACGCCGTGCGCTCCGACCGCACGCGCAACGACGCTGATATGTATCCAGTGTGACACCAAGGAAGCGTCCAAGATACATGTTTAACATGACATGTATCGTGATTTTGTATCTCGGTGTATCCTGATGTATCATAAGATGTATCCTGATGTATGTATCCAGTGACATCACGTGTTCACGTGGAAGCAAAGCAATGAGGGAGGGCGAACGCAGGGGAGAGAATGCGCCAGCGGCCTATGCTCTTGAGAGAGTACATCCGCCACGCACTCTACGTGCGCGGCGATGGCGGGTACTTTGGTAAGCATGTCGTCGGTGGCCTGACTCAAGCCATCGACTTTGCAGCTCTCAAGGACGAGGCTGCGTACCGACGCCGCGTGGCGGATGTTGCAGCGGTCGCCGCCTCACGCGGCAGCGCGTGGCTCACGCCCTCCGAAGTGTTCACGCCGCATTACGGGCGATCGGTCGCACGCAGCATCATCCAGCGGCATCGCCATCTATATCCGGGTGAGCCGCTGCAAATCATTGAGGTGGGTGGTGGCAACGCAACCTTTGCTACAGACGTGCTCGGACATGTGCGTCAAGACGCAGCCGATTTGTTCGGCTCGTGCCGCTACGTGATGCTCGAGATCTCCGAGCGCCTCGCCGGCATCCAACGTGAGCGCTTGCGCAATGAGGGCTTCGAGGACAACGTCGAGGTGGTCCACCGATGTGCGTTTGAGTGGGCCCAGGATCGCAGCGGCGGCAGCAGCAGCGTGCTCGAGGGCCCATGGCACATTGCGATGCTCGAGGTGCTCGACAACATGCCGCACGACAAGGTACGTGTGCGCGAGCGTGCCGATGGCAGCCTCGAGGCCGTGGAGGCGCTCGTCATAGAGGAGGAGGTCTTTGACAGCACGACCAAGTCTGCGAGGCTGCAGTATACCGAAGACTTCCGACCGTTGCAGGAGGCCACGGTGCGTGAGGTCCTCGAAAGCCTCGGCCTCACCTCTATGGACGCGCTGCACGAGCTGCAGGCCGACATTGCCGCCACCGAGGGCGCTGGCGCGGGCGCGGGACTGGCGCTAGGTATGCATGGGTTGCTCAGCGGCCTCATGTCGGCCGCGGCGCCTCTGGAAGCTTTCATTCCAACGGGCAGCCAGAGGCTCCTCGGTGCGCTTTGTCACGCGTGCCCGGAGCACCAGTTCACAATCGCCGACTTCAGCTGGCTGCCGCCGCAGCCCAGTGGCGCGATTCTCGCGCCGGTGGTGCAGACGCAGCGTGGAGGACATACGATCGACATGCGTGGCGACTACCTGCGTCATCCAGGCGAGGCTGACATCCTGTTCCCGACGCACTTTGGGCTGCTGGCGCGGCTAGTGGGAGCGGCCTCCAAGGCTTCGCGGGGTTCGCGGGGGCAACCGGTCGAGGTGAGCCACGTGTCAACCGCCGACTTTATGCGCCGCCACCACGACGTCAAGACGACCGCGACGCGCGACGGCTTCAATCCGCTCCTCGACGATTTTGTGAACACGCGAATACTGTGGACCGGCGGCGACCATATGTGACCATTTTGGGCTTTCTTGTTAACAGTGAAACGAGACACAGCGACACAGGGGGCGCGAACAACCACAAAATAATCTGTAATCTCGGAAAAGCTGTGGGGAGCTAAGCACAGTGAGAGTTAGAGCGACCAGTGATCTGCGAGCCCACCCTCGCGAAGTGGTGGGGCACAGGCCGATTCGATGACCTTTTCAAAAGTTTTGTTCACAGGACATTGTTGCGAAGACGCGCCTTTTGGCGCCCATGGCCGACTTCGACGATGGTGTGGCTCACGCTCGATTCAACTCCCACCACGCCCATATCGCTCGCCAACTCTGAATGCCCGTATCATCGCACCCTCGTACCGTGCGCGCAGCACCCTCGAGCAGTACCTCGGACGACATTGAGCGGCTGCGTATTGTGTGCGTCAACGAGCGCTTTGCGCCCGAGCTGCTGCCACACGAGGCGGAGCTCATCAAGCGCTTGCAGGACATGGTCGAGGAGCAGGTGAGTGTGCGCACATGTCACCCTGCAGCAAGTGGATATTGCTCGCGCCTCACCGGCGATCCTGCTCGCACAGGAGAAACGGATTTCCGAGCTCAGAGCAGACCAGTCGCAGTCGCGCCTGATCTATGAGCTGGAGAAGGAGCGCGTCATGTATCGACTATCCTCGTATTTGAAGGCGCGCATCTGTAAGATCAAACGTCTCGCGCTGTACCTCGCCTCCCCCGAGGGTGCCGATGCACGCTCACACATGACCGATAAGGTACGTGCGAGGCGCGTGTGCTGCTACGCTGTCAAGCCCCCCGGCGGTGCTGCGAGTGGCCACCGAGCTCGAACCCGACCACGCCCCCGCCGACGCCTTAACCACCGCGCCACCCTGTGTGCAGGAGCAAACCTTCCACAATAAGTACGTGGAGCTGTACAAAGAGCATGTGATGCTGGAGGCATGGGGGCACGCAAGCGCACAGGCATTGCCGCCCCGTGTCAAGGACATCGCCTCGGCGGCTGAGCTTCTTGCGAAGCCGCCCAACATCCAGACGCACGTCTTCTGCGTCGCCACGCGCGCGTGTGACCCGATCGTGCTGAGCAGTGGTAGAGTAGTCGATCAGCTCGCCAGAGGCGAGGTAGCCATGCTACCGTATGCGCCACTCCGCCCGCTGCTTGCCAATGGCGACGTGCAGCTGTGCTAGACTGAAGCCTGCTGGGGGGGCTGCCGTGCCATGTGCTTGGCGTTGTAAGCCTGTGTCTGGACCGGATCGGCAGAACCGCTGAAGGCGGGCGGAGAAGGGCCGGGACTGGGGGGAGAGCGGGGAGTCGCATCCGGGCGGCGGGTAACGATGAACCCACGACCCGACGCCGCCCACGACCGAACCGGGTCGTCGCGTCTCCCGAGATCCGCCCACCGTATGCTGCGCTCGCCGCTCATCCTAATTTTTTGTAATACGCGGTGTATGCGTCGATTTGTTCTGATATTTGAAGAAGCTGATAAATTGTCACACTGATACAGCCGCTGTTAACCGGATAGTGGGTGCCTAGCTGCGTCCCTGTTTCCGGTGCTTCTCTGCAATGTGAACGCCGCGCTTGCCTCAAGTCTTTGCGTCCCAGTGGCGTGGGTTTCAGCGTAGACCTTCATGAGCGGTGTCGTTCGCGAGGGTGGGTAGTCGGTGCCTAACTAGAAGAAGGTAAAGAGGGGATGCGAGAGCCTGTCACTTAGCCCGGCGGAGCGCCGCGGCGACCTCCACCTTTGGTACCATGGGACGGGGGTTGCTGCTGGCTCTTGACCCCCGTGCGTCAGGGCTTGATAAACTTTTTCGCGCCGAACTCGCCCTGCATGCGGTACTCCTTGACCTTAACATCTTGGCGGATCTCCTCGCGCGAACCACCCTCGATGCAGGAGCCGAAGAGATCCTCGGCCGTGACTTTGCGCTGCTGCCTCTGTTCATCGCACGATGACAACACAGCTTCCGCGTGCGCGAGCCGGGCGGCCACGATGGCTGCGATGATGGCTCTCCGCTTGGTTTCCAGCGCACTGGCGGCGGACGCGGAGACGGGTTCACACAGATCACCCTGGGACGGGCTCGCAAACGGGCTCGCGGTTGCGAAGCCGAGTTCCTCGAGCATATCCCTTCGACACGTTCCCGGCACCGTTCCCTGTGAACAAGCTCCTGGAAAAAGTATTTAAACATTCAACCTTGCTTCACCAACAGACACCTTTCCACCAATCTCAGTTATTTGCCGTTCTGACGCGACAATTCCACATTGACGAGCAAGCCGCCTCGCCGCACGCCGGTGCTCGCTAAGTGAAACCGGCAATTCACTTTGGTTTGGCACCGACACTAGGCGCTTGGCTATCTTGTAGTACGACCACCCGAACTAGGCTAGTAGTACTACCTTGAGCGAGGCTCGCTTGGGCTTGGTGTCGGGCTTGGGACTGCCGACCTTCTCGCTCACCTCGAGACTCGAGGTGAGCGAGAAGGTCGGGGTGGCGAAACTGCCGTCCGTGATGCGCCGTTCGCCGGGCTGGCCTCGACGCGCGGCGCGCTCGGTGCCCTTCGTCTGGAACTCGTCCAAAGCCATCTCGACGATCTCGTCGGCCGTGTGCTGCCGCGGCTTGTCCCCCGCCGCCAGTGCTCCTCCCGCGCCGGTCAGCTGCCATAGCTTCTGGGCCTCCTTCGCCTGGCGCGTCTTGAGCGCCTCCTCTGAGACGAAGGACATGGCGATCGGAGCGAACTCGCCACCGCCCTCGCCCTGACGGTCCTTGTCGAGGGAGATGATCACCTTGGGGTCGCAGGCACCCTTGAGGAACAGGGAGATGTCATACGTGCCATCTTCGTGGTCCTCGACCTCGAGGAGCGCCTCCTGCTGCGGCGGCAGGTTGGCCGACTGCAGCCGGCCTGCGACGGCCGCGCCGCCGTGATCAACCCGGTTGCCGCACCGGTCCTTGACCGTCAACAGGATCGAATACTTGCGCTGCGAGAAGAGGGCATTCGACACCGGACACTCTGGGTCTGTCGGCAGCTCGTAGCTCGAGCGTCCAATGTCGGGCAGGTTGGGGATGCACTCAAAGTCGACTGGTGAGCCCGCAATGGGCGCGCCCGCGAGTCGCACGTGCATTGCGTACCGCCCCGCGAGCTGCGGCTCGTAGCGAACGTCGTAGTTGGTGAGGCCCGACCGGATGGAGATGTTCGGCATCAGCTCGAGCTCGGTGCCCTCGGGGGTCGTGAGTGTCACGCTCAGCGCACCTTCGGCCGCCGCGGTGTTGTTTCCCAGCTTGTCGCGGATGCGAGGGCGCACCACGATAGGCTCACCTGCGAGGATCTCATTCGAGTCCTCGTAGGTGCTCCTCAGCTCGCGCATCTGGCTCCGCTTCTGGGCTGTTACCTGCTGCTTGAGCCCGGCGCCCTTCCCGCGCCCCTCCGCGTTCGGGTCGAGCCGCGTGAAACCCTCGACGCTGCTTCCGCGCGCGTGAGCGCGGCCCGCCGCGCAGTGCATCTCAAAGGGCGAGAGCGGTAGCGCGACGCGCTTGTCGTCGTCGTCGGCGCAGCACCACACGTGCAGCTCGAGGTCACCCGCCACATCAGCCACGTACTTCACCTCAAACTCCGCGCCGTGCCACGTGCCCTCGATCGGATGTGCGACGGCACTCTTCCACCGATCGGCTATGATCGTCTTCTCAGCACGGTCTTTCTTATCGACGCCTTCGACGGGAGGAAGCATGGCCATCTCGAACTTGAGATTGGCCGACGGCTGCGCCGCGTTGCCGAAGCGGTCCTTGCACTTAATGCGGAAATCCGCGGGCTTGCCGGCCACCGCCTTGGTCAACCCGCTTCCGATGAGCTCCGACTGCTTCAGATCGGGCGGCTCGCTCGTGAGCGTGAGTGGCATGGGGGACCCGAGAATGGGAACGCCGTCCACGCTCACGTGCGCGTCGAAGACGCCCGCCACCTTCGAGCGCCATACGAGCAGGTAAGTGCCATCGTTGTTGTCGACCACACGCGACTCGATCCTCTTGTCGCCGCCAGAGCACACGATAGTCGCACCGCCCGCCTCGCACGCGTTGCCCATCATATCAGACGCCTTGAGCACCACGCGGCAGCCCGACTCACTCGAGTTGCCCACCACACCGCGCATAGGCAGCATGTGCGCGAGCACTGCCGTAGTGAGCGCAGAGGCGGGCCCAGCCGACACCTTGAGCACGAACGGTGACCCAGGCAGCTGGACGCCTTCGTGCCGGAGGGCCACGTGCAGACGGTAGGTGCCGCACATGGCGATCGAGTAATGCACGTTGTGCACCTCGACGATCTGGCCGTGGGCATGCAAACGACCCGGGTCGACTCCGCCAAACGCGAAGCCGATGCGCTTCGGGTCGGAAGCGAGCTCGTTGGCGTACACGGACTGGTACGAGGCCGCGTCTATCGTGCTCTTGATCCGCTTGTGCGTATCAACCGTGGGCAGCGCCACGGCCGTCGCGAGCTTGCCAAGGCGAGCAGCGCCGACAGCCTTCGATATCTGCATCGCCAGCATAGCCTCGCCGCCAAAGCGGCGGTCGACGGCGATCCGTCGCGCCCACATGATCTGATGCTGCTGCCGCTCGCCCGCCGGCAACACGCCGCGTGGTGTGACCAGCTCTCGCCCACCCTTGTGCACAGTCACCCACCCGATGGCCTGCCGGGGAGTCGCTGCCCCCCTCCCTCGGGGCGACGAACGTGGGGCGGGGGCAGCGGGGACGGGCTTAGGCATGTCGGTTGCAGTTTGGCTCGTCGAAGCGTGGAAGGTGGTCGAGGGTTGGCTGGTCGAAGCGTGGAAGGTGGTCGAAGCGTGGAAGGACGATGAGGGAGGCGCAGAGGCGGCGGCGATGGCCTGGGCTGAGGAGGGCTTGGTTGGCGTCCTGGGCGTGCGTGGGGTTGCCGATGATCGGCGGCGGCCGCTGCTGCTGCCACTCGAGCTGGGGCCGGCGGTGGCCGTGTAGTGCCCGAATGGCGCAAACGTGCCTGCCCGGAACGGCGACCCATTCTCGTGGCTCGGCAGCGGCAGCGGCGGCTCCACCGGACGCGTGCCACCGCCCGGGCTGCGCGGCGTGCGTCCGGGGGATTTGGCGCGGGGGGTGGGCACGCTCTCAAGCCATTGCGGGCGTACGACGTGCGCGTCCCGCCAGTCATAGCGTCCCGGGAGGTCGAGCTCTGGCCCATCGTTCTCATCCGCGAGCGCGACCGACGCTCGCACCGCGGGTTGACCATCCTCGACAGTGTGCACGCACTCCAATAAGGTCAGCCGTTGACCCGGGTAGAGCTGCCCAAGCTTTTCGCTCTCGAGCTCGAGGCCCGAGCGCACCACGAGCGGCTTGCGCGAGGTCACCAGGCACTCAAAGGTGTGCAGCAGCGGCACGAAGCCCGCCAGTCCCGGTGGGCGCGAGGTCGGCGGCGCGACGACGCTGCTGATTTCCTGCGAGATGGCCTGCACAGCGGCGGCGCCCGCACCCTTCTTGGGAGGCTTCGCACTCGCGATGGCGGTCGTGATGGCAGGCTTGGCATTTGCGGTGGCGGTCGTGATGGCAGGCTTGGCACTCGCAATGGTGGTCGTGATGGCAGGCTTATCACTCGCAATGGCGGTCGTGATGGCAGTCTTGGCACTTGCAGTGCTTGGCTTGGCGGTGGCGCCGATGGTGGTGGCGGCGATGGTGGTGGCGGCGATGGTGGTGCCGGCGGTGGTGGTGGCGGCGGTGGTGCCGGCGGTCCCGACACCGGGTGCGCCCAGAACATCAGTGCTCATGCCCCTAGGCCGACTTGCTTGCATTCCTCGCTCGGGCCCTGGTTTCGGACTGCTGGTCATCGATTTGGTCATCGATTTGGCGACCGACGCTTGCTTGCTCGGGGAGGTCTCGGGGAGTCGGGGATTGCTTTTCCCGGCGATGGCCGCTTGCTCTTCGTATGCGGCGACCGCGGCGGCAGTCTCCGAGTCACAGATCTCGACGAAGACGTCGATCTCTTCGGCGTGCGCCGACCGCCCCTGAGCGTCCCGGAACTCGAGCTCGAACATCTCCTCCTTGCGTGCTGTCGCATGCAGGAGTGACTTCCCGCGAAGGACGCAGTGAGGTGCCGAGGCGGTGCGCGTGCTCACGAGGCATAGGAACGGGCTGTCCGCCAATGGCTCCCCCAACAGAGAGACGCTGATGAGGTACTTGCCCGAAGTTATCGGCTTGAAGCCGACAACATACTGCCCGTCCTGGTTGTCGATGATTTTGGCACGCACCTTCTCGCCAGCGCCACGGCCACGGATGGCGACCAAGAAGTTGTCGCCGCCATGAGTCTGCCGCTTGCCCGTCTCATCGTACGCCTCGATGGTGAATGTGGCGAGCTCCCTCGCTATGGCTCCCTCGAGGCAAGCACCCGTCACCTTGCACAGGGCTGGCTTGGTTGGCTGCCCTCGAAAGAGTGGTGGTGCGTCGGCCTGCGCGAGTTGGATCCCCGATGACGCCATGTGATACGAAGCTTTCGGCCGAGCCGGTTGTGCCTTCCGCCAGAACAGACACTGCCTGTCGTTCGAGACCGGAGCGAGCGCAGTGCTGCAGGCCCAATTTGCTTCAAAATCGAATCAAATGCATGTTGCAGCCCAAATTAGATTTCAGAGTCCGCAGAGGTGCACACTCCAAATGTGGCAAACCTGCGCATGCAAAAATCGATACGAATCAGTTGCGTAGTCAAGAATGGCAGCACGTCTTCTTGCGGCCCTGCCTGAGCCTGCTTGGCGTAAGGCAGCCGCAGTGCTCGACGCAGACTTCGCCATAATGTGCCGCAAGCGCAGTCAACGTGAGGCTGAGGATGCTCGCCGTGCCAGGTGGTATCAGTCCTCCGACTCCTCGCAGAATCCTCATTTGGAGTTGGAGGCGGAAGACTCCGAGCACTTTTGGCACTGTGCGAATACCGCCGTGAAATGGGAGGGCACGCGTGCGGCTCAACTCATGATACAGCGTCGATGCGTGCTGCGTTTTAACCCACAGGTCGTTGATGCGCTCCACGCCTTTTGGGAGACATCCCAGAACAGTGGCGCCACCACTGTACCTACAAGCTGGCCACTCGCAGCGGGCAAGGCTCGGGACTCGGTGCCCCCAACCATGGACCGCATTGAGCATGCGCGTTGCTACGGCAAGATCTACATGGTGCTCATCCATGACTGGGACATCGCTATGGCCAAGATGACGCTTGAGGCCGAGTGGGAATATGATGCGCAGGGCGCGGAGACTCTGAGCCGTGTCCAGCTCGGTGACGGGCTCTTCGAGGTTGCGGATCTCTGGTGCCACGCGCTCCGTCCGGCTCAAGCCTCCGCCGGCGTCGGCGTCGCGGCCGCGGAGTATGCCCACTTCCTACTGAATCTGCTCGATCGCATCGCCACAGATTCGTCTCCACGTGTCTGGCTTGAGGGCGGCGTGATCGCCGCGTCAGTCGTGGAGGCCAATGCCGCCCGGCCGTTGTGGAAGCCGCCCGCGCCCCCCGCGCTGGCAGGCGGAGCCGAGCTGACGCGAGCGGGCCGCCACATACAAGCCGAGGCCCTTCGTAAACAGGCGGTGCTGTCGGTGCAGGCGGGGATGCGTCGCCGGCACGCCAAGCAGGCGGCCAGCCTAAGGCTCGCGGCCGTGCGGCTGATTCAACGCCGGTTTCTGATGTGGCTCGAGGCACGGCGCCCCCGGATGGGCGCAACATCACCGCCGCCGCCGCACGGAACACCTCGGCGCTTCGACTCACCGGGCACCTTCAGGCGCCGCGAGGACGCTCACGAGGACGCCTTTAGAGATGCGAGCGCCCTAGCGGGCGCCGAGGGGGCGGCCGTGATCCTCCAAGCAAGGGCACGGGGGGAGCTCGCACGGCGCCAGGCCGAGGAGGCACGCCTCGAACATCACAATGCGAGCGCCAAGCGCTTCCTCTGCGAGACGGTGTATCACACGTCTCGCGAAGAAGACAGGCTTCATGAGGGTCCCACCGGCGTCGAATCGGGCGAGGACGGTGCCAGCGAGACTCACGCGAAGAGCCAGGAGCTTTGCAATGAGCTTTGCAATCAGCCCACGGACGTGCTCCTGCACGTGCGTGGGACCTCGATGGCTCAGAATGGAATGTACCCTACGTTCAGCACGCCGATGGCTCCAGAGGCTCATCCAGAGTACACTGGCATGTCGCCTCTGCGCCGGCCGAGCTACCAACGCGCCCACGGCGGCGCCCACGTCTTGCGCCCGCCCTGCTCGAGCTCGAATTATTCAGGGCTACCCAGCTCACCGCCGTGCTCGAGCTCGTACTTTGCAGGGTTACCCAGCTCAATCTTGTACCCGGGCTACCTTCTAGGGAAGGCGGGGGGGATGGGCGCTGTGCACGGGGCCGCGCGCGCCATAGCTGGTGCATCGGCATCTGAGGTGTCCATGGGAGATGGGTGGTCGCCACAGCAGCAGGCCATTGAGCAAGCGCTCAGACACCACATGGCCACTGGTGCAGCCACTGCCTCGTCCGCCTCTGCCACTGCCACAGAGCCCTATCAGCTGATGGGACGCATTGCAGCGGGTTCCAACGTCAAGAGCGTGTCGAGCTTGCCATGCCCCGATGACGTGCCCCGAGTACCTTCGTGGCAACGCTACGCTGTGAGCACACCTTCCCTACTCGTGGCCGAAGTGAATCCGCATGGCGTGCCACAGCGCTACGATCACGCCGCTGAGCGCCCGGGCTTGACAACGCTACCCCTGGGGAAGGATGGACTGCATCGTATGGCGTCATCACCCTCTTTTGAGAGCAGGATCCCACTTCGTTCCTACCCCGAGATGATTGCCGACCGTGCCAGGCAGGCCCCACAGGCTGCGCACCTCTTGGCACGACGTCCGGGCGGGATCGGTAAGCCAGCCGGGGCAGTCTTGTACTTGGACAACCGTCCGGGCTATCAACCCGCTTTGGCCATACTTGCCCCCTTCCAGCCGCGCGGTATTGGGGCGACAAGGGGCGCTGCCGCCACCGAAGCAGCGAGCAAGCGCGCTGTGCAGAGCACTCGGCAGCAGCAGCAGCAGCAGCAGCAGCAGCAGCAGCAGCAGCAAGAAGATGGCAGGTCCACTGCAGTCAGCGCCCCGATGGCCGCTCATGCCCAGCACACGATGCACGCGCTGCCCCATTCGCCACCAGCCATGCCCACCACCAGAATTGAAATCTCGCTCATGCCATCCAACCCGCGAATGATATCCCAACGAACTCGATCAATGGCACATCGGCCATCGACCGCACCGGCGCACCGGCGCGATGCACGGCCGTCCGAACCTAATAAGGACCTCGGAGTCTGTGCAGACTGTAGCTCGCCGAGATTTAGCTTCTCAAGCATCGAGGAGCTCCTCAAGGGCCCGGCGAAAGGGAGAGGCGCACGTCCTTTTTCTGCCGCGGCCCGGACCGTCGATGCAGGCTCATTGCAGCACCAAGCACCTTCAACACTGGTACCAGTGCAGGCGGTGGCCGGTGCCACTCGTGAGCCGTTCTTGGAGCTGCTCAATCAGGGGGGTGAGCCGCTGCTGACGCGTATGGTGAAGGTCGCTCGTCTGGAGAACGCCATTCCAGTGGAGGAGGGCGCAGCTCATCCTCACGTCGAAGGCGACGCACTCGCCCGAGCACCTTCACAAGCGCCGCTCTCGTCTCACAGCGCGAGTACTGAGCCTGCGGCATGCCAGGGAGGTGGAGGGAAGGGAGGAGCAACTCTGGGCCGTGTCACACCGCTCCCAAGCCCCTGCTTTGCTCCCTGCTTCAAACCGGCTCCCGTCCTGGGCTCTTTACAGGGCTCCTTGCCATCAAAGCAAGTTCATACACCGATGGGGTCGCGCGCTGTCTTTGCACCGGCTCCGCGAGCGCCGCAACGAGAGCCGCGGGCTGCAGCGCCCCCCGGCTCGGCAGGGGCGATGGGCGGGGCATCTGGCTCCTCGGGTTCGAAGATGCTCACCATCATTAGCCTGGAGAGCGAGGCTTCGAAGCGAGCCAAGACTCTTCTAGCAACGATTGGGTAAGTTTTGTCGTGTGTGTACTGGCTACGCTGCGGCAGCCGAGCTGAAACCGCCGGTAAAAACGCGGTACACGCAACAGTCAACACGGCTCTCAAATGTCACATGTGTGCTTGTGTACTACCTGCTAAGAACCTACGCTAAGAGCCTGCACAGCTGAGCTCGCCTGCACTCGCAGAGCTCGCAACCGTGAGATCGACGCACGACGGTGGGCCCACAGGGCCTCAGGGGCCGCCTTGGGGGGGGTCGGCTTCGCGCTTCGGTCGTGGCGCCGGGCATGGCGCTTGGGCACCGTCCCGGTGACTCGGCTGACGGCGGGAAGGGTGACGGCCCGAGAAGCGCGTCGAGCATGGCTGGCCTCGGTGCGATGGTGAGTTGGCGGCGGCGCCCTGGTGTTCGCAGAGCAACGAGCTGTGGCCGCTGGCTATGGAGCGCGTGCGCTGCAGCCGGCGCCGCGTTGGGTACGTATGGGGCAGCGGGCGTGACGCCGTCGAGAAGGAGCCGGCATCGGTATGGTGGAGTTGAACCACTCGCTCGTGCCAACGTCTTCCGTGGAGCTGCAAAAAGTCCTCTACCGAGAGGTCCGCAAGCTGCTGCATCTCGAGCTCGAGATTGGACTGCGAAATAGACGACATTCCGCGTGTTGAGATGTCCTTCATCGGGATAGTGCTCATGCGCAATCCTTGAAGAGTGCCACACCGCTGGCCGAAGAAGCCGCCGCCTCCGCCTCCGCCGCCGCCTCCGCCTCCGCCGCCGCCTCCGCCGCCGTTACCACCACCACCGCCGCCACCGCTTAGGTAGCCACTGACGAGCAACTCGTGGCCGCCGCCCGTTGCCGCCGCTGAGGCCGCAGCCGAGAAGGCCGCCGCGGAAACCTGCCCCGCCGAAGCCGGCCGACAGCTGCGCCGACAGCTGCGCCGACACCCCACGCGCGCTCAGGGCGGCGCTCAGGGCGGCGAGGTTGGAGGCGCAGAGGCCGGCGCCGAGGCCTGCACCGCCCATCCCCATGCCGTTCAGCACGGCATGCGCGAGACTCCCTAGTTGCGAGAGGTGCTCCAGGGATGAGAGCCCATCCCAACCGCCCAGCCCGGCGCCGCCGAGCAGCCGCGACGACGCCGACGTGCCTGCGCGCGCCGCCACGCGAGGTTGGAAGGCGCGCGGAGGCAGTGCCACCGTTGCCACCTCCGCCGCCACCTCCGCCGCCGCCTGCTCCGCCTCGTCCGCCGCCGCTCGCCACCCCTTGCTCTGGTACGCCCGTTGGTGTGCTCGCGGGCGATGGCGCGTGCAGCATTTCCGTTAGTCGCTCCCCCGAATGGCACCTTGCTTGGGCTGCGGCGGAGCCTTGCTCATTGTGTCGACTTTGATCGGCCGTCTTGCGCTTTGTGTCGACGCGCTTCTCCATGTGCACAGCCTGTACTTTTGGAGGTGCGACTTGATGCACAGGCGAGTGGGAGCGTTCTCGCCGTGCAGGTCCATGATCTGGGCGATCGCCTGCGGCTTTGTCTGCTCGTGCCCAAGCTCGGCCACGGCGGCCTCGAAGCGATAGTGGAGGTGGCGAGCGGCGGCGGGTGACCGGACGAATCGCTGCTTTTGCTGCGGACCGGGCGGGTCATCTCATAGGCCGCTCAGGCCGCCGCTCAGGCCGCGGCCGAGGCCGTCGCCGAGGCCGCTGCCGACACTTCAAGCCATGGCCCCTCCGCCGCCGCCGCCGCCACCGAAGCTGGGGCCGCCGCCCGGGCTTCCGCCGAGGCCGCCGAAGCCACCGAGACCGGCGTTCGTAGGCACGCTGCGCGAATGCATGAGCGCGATGTCGCCGCCCAGGTCGCCGCCCGGGCCGCCGTCCAGGCCGCCGCCGAAGCCGCTACCCAGACCGCTGCCGAAGCCGCCACCCTTGCCGCCACCGTTGTTGCCGTTGCCGCCGCCACTGCCGCCACTGCCGCCACCGTTGCCACCGTTGCCGCCGCCGACCACGCCTCCATTGCCGTCCGCACCGCCGGACCCGGCAAGTGATCTGACTGGCGAGTCGCTCGTCTGAAGATGGACGAGGCAGCCCGCTGCCAGCCGGAAGGTTGGTGGCGAGGCACCCCGAGAGTCCTCGCGACAATTCTCCCATGAGGAGACCGCTCGGGTGGGGGGGCGCCGCATTCCGAGCCCGCCGCCGAGCCCGCCGCCGAGCCCGCCGCCGAGCCCACCGCTCAGGCCGCCGGTTAGCGAGCGACTGAGGCTGCCGCTCAAGCTGCCGCTCAGGCTGCCGAGGAGTGCACTAGAGCCAACAAAGCCATCCGCGCGATCCTGCAGCGAGGGGAGGGAGCGCACACGCTCAGTCGCGAATGCGTGGAGCCGTGACAATAATGAGGGTGCACGCGCTTCACCAGCCCTCGAGGATGACACCGTGCGCCAGTGCCGGCTGCGCGCGCCGAGGGCCGCGAGTGCGACGAGCAGCGAGGTGGCGAGGGCGAGGCATCCGAGCAGTCGATTGGCAACCCGCGCACGGGGATTCTGAAGGGCAAAACGGTCGGGCCAGGCGCCGGTGCTCTGTGAGAGCTCGACAGGCGACGTGGCGTTCTCGGACGCGCACTAGCCGCGCACTTCTCGCTCGCTTGGGCCCCAGGAAGACCCACGAGTGGGGGGCAAGGAGGCGATCCTTCGCCGAGCCAAGTGGTCGGTATGCGTGTTTAGGAGTTTTGAAACCGTTCCGGTTTCCTACGTTGGAAAGAAGCCGCTAGAAATCGTGTGTTCCCGAACGAAGAAAACTCAATGATGCTCATCGCGTTCCTCGTCAGCACGACCGCCCAGTGGCCGCCAACGCTCACGCAGATTGGAGCTGTGGGCAACATTCCTACGTGCTTCACTCCTTGCACTGCAGTCCTTACGGCGCAGGCTACGGCTGTTACGATTGGCACCCCCCCCGCCGCTCAACCCGATCTCACATGCGATCAGCTCAACAAGAATCTGAATAAGTGTGCCGACAAGTGCACCGAAGCAGAATTCAAAACTGGCCTGGCCGCTATCCTCCCTATTTACATGGACGCGACCGCCTCTAAGACTCAGATGGACAGTCTTATCAATTCCTGCAAAACATGCTTCCCCAGCGATGCGCTCGTCACAATGGTTGACGGCACGCCACGCCGCCTCGACGCGCTCCGCGCGGGTGACACCATCGTCGCCGCCCGTGCCGACGGCACCCTCACCAATGACATCGTCTCTCACCTCTCCCTCGCCGATGCGGACGCGCAGGGCACCACTTTTGTGGTGCTCACGACAGAGTCTGGCCGCAATCTCACGCTGACGGCCATGCACCATTTGCCAGTTGGCCCGAAGTGCTGCGCCAACCTCAAATTGGCACAGGATGTCGTCGTCGGCGAGACTATCTTTGAGGCGGTCGTGAGCGCAGCCGTGCGTGCCACGCAGGTCATTAAGATTGGCTCGGTGATCAAGGCGGGCCTGCACTCGCCGGTGCTTACGCACGGCGCGATGCCGATCGTGGACGGCATTGTGACTTCCTTTGACGCGATGCACGCAGTGCGCCTTGCCACCGCCGGGCTGCCCCTGCTCGAGGCGACTGGGCTCACCAACACCTTCCGTGATGCCGTCCTCGGTGATCGCAAGTATATCCGTTCGCACGACGGGTACATTGCCTAAGCAAGTCATGCTGGGTACATGCAGGGTGGCGCCTGCAGGGTGGTGGCAAGAGGCGATATCTCGCACATACACGATGGTTCAGCTGCATCGGCTGCATTGGCCTATTCAGAGAGATGAAGGCACCCTGTGTCTGATGAGCCCTTCCTTTTGATCAGATGCGTTCCAGAAGCGACAGAAGGAAGTTAAGACGAGATTTGGTGGGGAAGGGAAGGAACTTAGGGTTGGCGTCGCGTCGAGTGTCCCGCATGCTGACCCTTGGCTTTTAAGGTTTGTATCATTAATGTATCTGATCAAGGCTACTCACGACAGGGGGGGTTGAGGTGTCACAGACTAGGTGTGTCCACACTCCACAGGAGCTCGGGAGGGGGGGGGGGTAAGGTGTCCCCGGGTTTAACGACGGGTGACATCAAAAATTCACCAGGGCATGGCTTGATTTAGGAATAACTCATGAGTTAAGATCACACAGGCACTTGTACATGTATGAGTTACTCAACTCAAAGATCACAAAGGACCTTGTAACTCAAAGTCAAACTCAACTAGATCACACAACATCTCGTGACTCATTGCTCATAACTCAAGATCCTCTACTCAAGATCTTGCGTTCTTGCGGAGTCACGAGCTCCCACCGCCAGACCGCGGGGCTTAGTCTGCCTCCCTCTTCCTTGTCCTTCTCGCAGACCTGAGACGGGTTTGAGTGACGGGTGGGATCTGGGAAGTACGTGTGAGGATGATGTGCTGCGCTGTCGTGGACCCCCCTATTATGCGTTATTGAAGCTCTCAGAACGAGCCATGCGCCCGCCGGCTACCAAAAGCACCGCACTCAACCTCTTCCGGCGGTCCGTCCTTGACCGTCGCTTCGAAGCGCCCATAACGGCGCTCAATCTCGCACGAAAAGCAAAATACATGAGACGCTCGTTGCTTCTTGCGAGCGGTCTCCTCTGCACAGCCTCGCGCCGGCTTCCGCCGCAGCTCTTGCACCTGCCAGCTGGTGGCGTCGCCCCAGCCGTTGGTGCTCGATGTTTGGCCGTGCCGCCGGTGCGGCGATGTCCTCAAGAGATCCTGCGCACCTGCGCATCGGAGCAGGCTGGCGACAACATGCCCATCCTCTCGGTGAACACCGAGCTGGACTTCTCGCTGCCTTATCGCGTCCTCGCCTTCTATGCTATCGCACCCGTTGCTGCGCCCGACGACGCCGTCGCTGAGCACCGGCAATACCTCTTAAAGCACGACATGGTGGGCCGTGTGTACATCTGTGCGGATGGCCTGAACGCGCAGGTCAGCGGCACCACGGCGAGCTGCGAGGCCTACCGCGCCTTTGCGGCCGCCGCCTTCCCTGGCATACAGCTGTTTTTCAAGGAGGACCCGGTCGCCGAGCCCGCCTTTCCCAAGCTGCGCGTCAAGCATAAGGCGCTCGTGCCAGGTGTGGCAGTGGACCTTAACGCGCGCGGCGAAGACGTGGAGCCCGAGCGCTGGGCGGCGATGATCGCCCAGGGCGACGGCATCGGTGCGCCCCAACCCACAATCCTCGACGTGCGCAACGGGTACGAGTGGGACGTGGGCCACTTTGAGGGTGCCGAGCGGCCCACGCTGGACGAGTTTGCCGAGTTTGACGCGGCTGCGTATGGGCTCCCAACGGACCCTGAAGCGAAGAAGTCGACGCCCGTGATGATGTACTGCACCGGTGGCATCCGTTGCGAGTACTTCTCCGCCAAGCTCAAGGCTGAGGGCTTCGAGAAGGTGTACAAGCTGCAGGGCGGCGTGCAGCACTACGGCAACACGATGGCTGCCCGGGGTGGGGCTGCCCGCGTGCAAGAAGAGGTGCAGGTACCGGTGCAGGCGGCGGCGGCGGCGGCGGCTGAGCAGGTGGCGGAACACGGCCCGCCGAGCAGTGCGAGCAGCAGCAGTGGCAGCAGTGGCAGCAGCAGCGGCAGCGGCAGCGGCCATGATGGCGGCGGCAGCGAGAGCGGTGTGAGCTCACCGCTAGTACGTCTCGCGGCTAGAGAGGGTCAGAGGCGAGGCAAGGCGAGCACGGCCAGCACGGGTCCCGTGCCCCATTGGCGGGGCTCCATGTTTGTCTTTGACCGGCGCAACACGGTGCGCTTCGGCGCCGAGGGGGCGGTGGCGATCGGATCCGATAGCATCGAGCCTATTGGCCAGTGCGAGCACTGTAGCGCAAAGACCGAGGCTTTCATCAATTGCGTACGCGGCCGCCTTCAGAGACACTCGAACGCATGCGCCACGTGCAACTAGGTCCACCCTCCCAAGCGCGCACCAAGCCATCAATTGTGAGCATGTGCATGCTCTGCCCCCCCCCCTCGTGGACGCAGTGCAACATCGACTGCAATCGGCTTCATCTCGTGTGTCCGCGGTGCCTGGCGGAGAGGCGGGGCTTCTGCTGCGAGTCATGCAACGACGCGCCTCGCCGCCGGCCTCTCGACCTGCTGGCGGCGACGGACGAGAATGGGCAGTTCGACTTCAAGGCGGCGATCGCGGCCACGCAGGGCCCGCTACCTGGCCAAGCCGACCCCAACAAGCTGGTGAACGTGAAGCCTGCTAACGTGCCACGCAAGTTGTGGGACGCCGACGTCCATGGCACGAGGTAAGGATCTAAGTCAAATTGGATCCCAACGGTTCAGGTACCCGGTAGTTTGCAGTTTGAGCCGGCTGCCTTCCCCGCTCCGCGGACGTGCTATTTGGGGGGTATTTCACTTACGTTAATGTTTGCGGTGAACTTGCGCGTTCTGACGAAACCGCGCAATTCCGAGCATGTTCGGTCTTCTCGTCGCTGCGGCTGCGGCCGAACCTGATTGGCGCACAGTGGCCTGGCACACCATCACCGAGGAGCCGCAGCACAATATGAAGGGCAAGCCTATCATCTCCGGCGGCATGCCCATGGGAAACGGCGAGACCACGGCCCTTGTGTTCCCTGTTGGAAAGGCGTTCAACACCTCGGCGACCTTTGGCCTGGGGGCTGGCGTGCACATCAGGCTCGGAATGATGACGGCCATGGCATCTGATATGGCGCCCATGGAGCTCGGCATCGTCAGTATCATCACGGACCCACCGCTCGGAGACGTTGGTTTCCTCCAGGAGCTGTACCTTCACAATGCAACCGTTGAGGTGTCCACTTCAGTCGGCAGTGTGCTCGTCTGGGTTGACGCCTCCAGCAACCGCGTGACCGCGCAGGTCTCGGGCAATTTCAGAGACGTCTCGGTGCTTGTCAGTTCGTTGCGACCAGCGGAGCGTTTCGCTTACGGTGGGCGGTGCTCCAAGCCCACCTCGGCGCCGGACGTGTTCTCGGTCCCAGCGGGTCCAGGTAGTCTCGGGCTGTCGCACCGCAACGACGACTCGGACATCGCGCTGCTCGACAAGCCCGCCGCCTTCAACAGCACACTCGATCAGCAAGGGCTGAGCTCGCTCTCTGACGAGCTGCAGCCGATGGATGCCTGGCGTCACCTCACGTTTGGATTCGTCGTCTCGTCCGACGCGCTGGTCGCCAAGCCAGGCCGGCGAGATTTCCTCCAGGGCAAGGCGAGGGCGGCCGTTGGGGAGTGGACTACGAGAGAGATTGTCATCACGACGCTCGCACAGCAGTCCCCAAGCCAGGCAGCTTGGGAGCGGGCAGCCTCGGAGTTGCACACGTCCCATCGCCGACTCGATGCGGCCCAGGCGCGGGGCGAGCACGTGGCGAGCTGGGCCTCCTTTTGGGAGCGCTCGCATATTTGGGTCTCCGGCGAGACGGCGGCTGGTGACGCCAATCGTGCTGCCCGTACGCTGAGCGCTTCCCTAGACCGCAGCCTCTCGCGCGAGGCGGCGGTGCGTGCGCTGCGCGCTCTCATGCCGCAGGACGCGCTCCTCTCCCTAGACGCGTCCACGCTCACGCTTGCCGATGGCGCTCGTGTCGCCAAATGGCCCGACACGGGCAGCCAAGGGCACGACGCGTCGCAGCCGGACCCCTCGCGGCAGCCCATCTTCCGCGTTGCAGGCGCAGTGGGGGGGCGGCCCGCCGTCGTCTTTGACGGAGCGACGACGTTCCTCGCCAATAAGGACATGCCGCTTCCGTCGCAGTCGACCATCGTTGCCGTCTTCCAAGACCACGGTACAGCTAATGACTGCTGCACGGGGGTCTTCTACTCCGGCGGCGGCTGCAACGGGCTCAGTACGCAACACGCATCGTTCGACAACGACCCGAACGCGTCAGTGCTCTTGATCGATTGGAGTGGCTCGACGGACACGGGCACGGACGACGTGAAGAACCGTCAGATTGTCGCGAGCGTCGTGTACAATGCGAGCGGCGCCTTTTCCTTCGCCGACGGCTGCCTGCAGAGCCAGACGGGCTCCCAGGTCGGCGCGGCAGGTAAGAGCTTCATGATCGGCTCGCGCAATAACGAGATGGGCCGCTTTTTCAACGGCACCATCAGCGAGATCCTCGTCTACGCGCGGCCGCTCAATGCGACCGAACTTGCCGCTGTGCACACATACCTGCTGACCAAGTGGCCGGCGGGCAGCCCGCTACGCTGCCGCGGCCTTGGAGACGAACTGCTCGAGCTCACTAGACGCTATGCGCAGACGCGGTACGTCCAGGCTATCCAGGCCGGCACGTGGGTGCCGATCAAGTTCAACGGGATGGCGTTCACGAGCCAGCTGCCGCCCGAGACGACGAGCTCGGGGCCCACCTATCGCGACTGGGGCAGCTGTAACTGGTGGCAGAACACGCGACTTGCGTACTGGAACATGCTCGCCCCAGCCGACTTTGACAGTCTCGAAACTATCCTCGAGTACTTTCGACGAATGCTGCCCCTTCTCGAGCGAAGGACTCCCCTGGCGTTCAACCATTCGGGCATCTACATCACGGAGACGAGCACGCTCTTTGGGCTGTACGATCCATGCGACTACGGCAAGTCTGCTGCGGAACGCACACCAGCCGATGTGCCCTTCGGCTACGAGGAGAGCCGTTGGACCCGATTCGACTTTGGCGGCGATGGCGGTCTTCCCGAGCTGTGCATGATGCTGCTGGACCACTACCTGTACACCCTTGACGACACGATGATGGCTAAGTACTTGCCGTTGCTCAGTGGCACCCTCGACTTTTTCGCGCGCCACTACAACTACAGCGCGGCTGATGGCAAGCTACGAATCTTTCCCACGCAGGCCCTCGAGACCTATCAATGTCCCAACTGGCCTGCCACGGAAGCTGACTGCCCACTCAACGACCACCCGACAGTGGCCGCGCTACACGTGCTCACAGAGCGAGCACTCGAGCTGCCCACCAGCCTCACGAGCGCGGCGCAGCGCACGCAGTGGGCCGCCCTACGCGCCTCGTTGCCTGAGCTGCCGATGGTCTTTGAGGAGGGGAGGACTGTAGTGGCACCCTACGAGGGCTATCCGAAAAACGGCATCACGACGGGCAACGTGGAGACTCCGGAGCTCTACTCGACGCACCCGTTCCGACTGCTTACGCTCGCCGCCTCCCGCTCGCGCGGCGTCGACATTGCGCCGTCCATCTACTGCCTGGAGCAATCGAGTCGGTCGACCTGCCGCTACTCAGACGACAACGAGGGCTGGACGCAGGGGCTCATGAACGCCGCGCTACTTGGGCGCGCTAGCCGGGCGGCAAGCAAGGTGCTGGAGCGCTCAAAGACGAAACCGGCGATCGGTTACCGCTTCCCTGCGTTCATGGACCACATGCAAGATTACCAGCCGTCGGAGGACCACCTGGCAAACTTGAACACTGCCTTGCAGTTTATGCTCCTCTCCCCCGCTGACGATGGCCTCGAGGCGGGCGGTGTGCTGCTTTTCCCGGCATGGCCTTGCTCGTGGGATGTGGACTTCCGGCTCGCGGCGCCGCGAAAGACCTACGTCAGCGGCGCTCTCGTCAACGGCACACTCGTGCGCCTCGACGTGGATCCGCCCGAGCGAAAGGGTGCTGTGACCGTCCTGCCATGCCAACCGTAGCCGTCGACGATGACAGAGTCTCTTAGCGCGCACGGCAGTCAAAACTTGAATCTTTCCTTGGGGGGAGTCTGGGTCGGTGGGGGGGCTCCCCGTGGCTAACAGTGAGGCGAGATCCTTATCTCCGCACTCCGCTGTTACGGTGTTCTCGTTGGGCTTGTCGAGGTCGCGGCGGATCTCGCGGCGACGCGACTCGACTCGGGACGCGCGGCCGGGACGGGGATGCACCGGACGCCCACGCCATGGTTGCCGGACGCTGCGCGGCCGCGGGTGGGATCCAGTGGCCTCCGGTGGGATCAAGTTATTATTTAAGACTTCGGCGCATTTGTGCCTCCGTCGCGCGACGTAACGTCGTAAGTCGTAACCAAGATACTATGTAATTAACCAACCGAAATAACAAACCTGGCTCGGTGGCTGGTGCGTGGTACAGCGCGGCCGCAACGCCGGCGCTCCAGGCTGATCCTGCAATCTGACTGCCCGCCGCTGGCGCTGACGCTGACTGCAATCAAACATTCAATCTATCGCGGTGGCCTTCCGATGATGGTCGCTATGTGCCTGATCGACAAACATGCGGTAGTGGCGCAGAAGGTTACCTATGATGGTCAAATCGTAGGGATTGCGCTCCCCGTCAGTGATGGCCGGGTCTCGCCCACGGATCCCGCAGCACCTTGCGTCTCCCCACCAGGCGCCACTGCTCGACGGTTGCTTCGCCATCAGCTTCGGATCGGCCACCACTGGTACCGACGCTTCCGCGAGGTCGGGCCGCCACACCTTGGACGGGCTTGCAGGGGGAAGCCCCTGGCAAGGGCTGGCATTCGATTTCGATGGGCTGCCAGCCTTACCCTCCTCCTCCTCCTCCTCCTCCTCATTGTCCAACTCGGGCCGCCACATCACAGTGCCGCCCGGCAGCGCGGGAGAGCCTGCTACATATCCCGGGGAGTCTGCTGCATATGCGGGAGAGCCGGATGCTAAGAGGCCTTGGCGAAGACGCAGTTCGGCGGCGGCCTGCGCGCGTGCCTGTGCCGCGTAAGCTTCGCGCGCTACTTGAGCTGCCTCGAGCTGTTCTTGGAGTGTCTCCTTGGCATTTACAAGCTCCTTGAGCTGAGCCGCTTGGGCGGCTTGCTCCTTTTGCAGCGCAGCCAGCTGCGAGGCCAGCGCCTCTGATGGCCCGCCATTCGCTGTGTCATTTGTTGCGTCCACCGGAGGCTTCTGACTCGAGGGCTGACCCTGCGCCTTTGCTTGCATGAGGCTGGCTGCTCGCTCCTTTGGAATGTCGTCTATCTCTTTCTTCTTGCCCTCTTCCTCCTCTCGAAAGTGGACAGCCCACTCCACGGTCATCCACGAACCGTCCTCGCGATCCAGCGCATTGGCCCACTTCACCTTGCATTCCTCGCAATAGTCTCTTCCAGCTGCCGTGTGCCACACGCGCATCTCTCCTATGAGGACCTTGCCGCAGTTGATCCCGTCGCAGCACAGCACTTGTGGCCCCGCCTCCTCCTCCTCCTCCTCTTCCTCCTCCTCCTCTTCCTCCTCCTCCTCCTCCTCCTTCCCTTCCACCCCCTCGCCCTCGGCCGCCACGGCCGCCAACGGTTCCTCTTTCGGCGCCCTCACGAACGCAAGCTCGGCAGCGCTCGCAACGTCCGCTTGCCAGCGACGTCCATCAGTGCTCCAGAAGCTGCTGCCAGTGCGCGCGAGCACCTGCTTGCGCAGCTGAGCGACGTCCTCGTGGAAGTCGTCGATCGCCGTGCCGGTTAGGTTGCATCGGAGGAGCACGGAGCTCTGACAGAGCTCGGCGGGTAGCGCACCGATGGGATTACGCTCGAGGAAGAGCGTCTCGAGCATTGGCCAGCAGAGCGTGCTTTCCATGGGCGCTTTGGACGCTTTGCTCGCCAATGCTCGAGACGAGGAGCTACCGACAGCGCTGTCCAACCTCAGACCCACTTGGTGCGCCGTCGTGATCAGGGGTTGTGGGGCTCGAGAAGGTACGTATGGTCTGCTAGGTAGCTCGGTCAGCGCGTTGTCACCGACCTGCAGGAAGCGTAGCGCTGCGCATGCGGTGAGCGACGATGGCAAAGTGGACAGCCCATTCTTCATCAAAAGCAGCCGCTGGAGCTTCGGCGTGGCGACAAAGTAGTCATCGGGCAGCGACGCAATGCGATTATTGTGCAGCTCGAGGAGCTCGAGCGCCGAGTTGGGCGAAAGCTCGGGCGGCGCCTCCAAATTGTTGTTGTACAGCCGCAGCTCGACAAGTGAGTTGAGCGGCCCAAAGCTTGCGAGGCGCACGAGTCGGTTGTCGTACAAATTGAGCACTTTGACGTTGGTCCAGCCCTCGACGGAGGTGAGAGCGAGGAGCTTATTGGCGGCGACATTGACCTCTTCGAGGGAGCTCAAAGAGCCTACCTCAGGAGGCAGCTTGATCAGCTGGTTATTGAACACGTTGAGCACCCTGAGCTTCTTCAGCTTACCGACAGCTGCGGGCAACGCCTTGATTCCGTTGCGGTATAGGATGAGCTCTTCGAGCTCCGTGCACTCGCCGATAGCGTCCGTAAGTGCGGTCAGCTTATTGTCACTCGCGTCCAGCATCGTGAGCCCGCTGAGCATGCTGACGATCATCTCAGGCAACGTCGAGAGGAGGTTGGAAGAGACGTTGAGCGTCGCGACTGTCGCAGGATCGACCACATCTGGCAGATCGGTGAGCGCCTGGAGGCGTTGGTCGTGCAAATCCACGATGAAGGCCGCGACCATGCCCACTTTGGGTAGGGTCGAACGTTACAAATGTTAAACATGTCGCGGATTTTGGACAACACGGAACGTTTCTGTCCAGACGTGACTTGACATGACACAGATAAAACTGCAACTGCGCACCCCGGTCAATTCATCGGAGACAAACAGAAGACTGTCTTGAATACAAGGCAAATCAAACACGATAAAAAACAGACAACTAAGGAAGCCTATCGAGTGTGCTCTCGAGGCTAGCAGCGGAGGTGCCCTAACTTGACTTCTTGTTCAGCTGTTCACGCACTTAGCCGTGAAGGCGAAGGAAATGGCGTTCAGCACCCAGACGACGGTCTGGGTGAAGCCGCTGCCGTCGGAGGCTCGTGGCTGGCCGGCCCGCTCGCAGCCGTGCAACCTCGTCGCACGACTCACCAGTGGGCTCAACGAGGCGTACGCCTCCGTGCGCGCCTCGCGCGTGCAGGGTCGCCACTTACCCCTGCCAATTGAGACGAGTGCAGACGGCCAGCTCGTGCTCTCGCTGACAATGCCGCTGATCGCGCAGCGATACCGCTACCTGCACACGCTCTCCGCATCCGATCTCTCACAGCTTGTGAGCGCCGTCGACACGTACCGAAGCTGCCCTCCGGCGGTCGATGGCCGTCGCTCGCCTCTCGTCGCGCTCAAGATCCTCAATGCGCAGCACTGGGCGCTCGGCGCGCAGGAGTACGAGCGTATGCGGCAGCTGTGGCGAGACCTCTCGCGCGAGGGCGTGGAACCGAGCCTCGCGCAAGCGCGCACGCACTTTGAGCAGGGCGCGCACTTTTGCATCGTCTTCGACTTGCTGATGCCGCTGTCATCTCTGGATTGCAGCGCAAATTTCCCGGCGCTCGGCCCCGCTGGCGGCAGCGCGGCCGTGTCCATGGCGGCGCACACGTCAGCCGCGGGTGCTGCGACGACGTTTGCGCGGCCGCGGCCGTTGGTGGGCACGCTCACGCCCGCGCCGCCGACGGCCTTCGGCGCCGCCAGCCCTTTTGCACCCATGCTCAGCAACGGCGCGGCGGCCGCGGGCCCGAGCGCAGCCGCCTCCGGCAGCGCCGGCTCCGTACGCGCGCCGCGGCCTCGGCTCGCGATCGAGACGCTGCGCCTTGCGAGTGCGCAGCTGCTCGGCGCGCTGGCGAGCATGCACAGTCGACAGCTGGTTCACGCCGATCTCAAGCCCGATAACATCATGCTCGAACCTCCGCTGCCACCGGGCGCGGGAGAGAGGGCGGGCGCGTCGCGTGCGCTTTCCGCGCCCGGCGGCAGCGGGCTGGGGGGCCGCGTGCTGCTCATCGACTTTTCGAATGCGATGGGGCTTCACGAGGCGCCTGCGTACCATGATGACTTCGAAGTGCAGACCCTCGCGTACCGCGCGCCCGAGGTCGTGTATGGCGTCCCGTTTGGGTGCGCGATCGACCTATGGTCCTTTGGGGTGACGCTCGCTGAGCTGTACAGCGGGCGCGCGCTCTTGCATGCCGCCTCGCGTGGTGGCCTCGCCGTGGAGCTCGCGGGGATGCTCGGGCAGCCTCCGCCGCGCCTCTTCGGCGCGGGCAAGTATGCGCCTCAGCTGCTTCCTCTCGTGGCACACACCGCCGAGCCGCTCACGCTCATGCTGCGCCGGCAGCGGTTGAGCGCCGTTCTGAGCGCACCCACGGACGCGCCCGCGCAGCAGCTCGTCGATCTGCTCGCGCGGCTGCTCACTTACGATCCGGCTGAGCGACTCGACGCGCGCGAGGCGCTCTGCCACCCCTTCCTCGCGCCAACGTTTCCGTTCCGCGCGCTCCTGAGCGCTGCCCCGCCGCCGCCACCGGTGGCGCAGGCGGCCACGCAGGCTGCAGAGGCGGCCGGTGCGCGGACGTTCAAGAGCGAGACTAGCAACGGTGGCGGGAGGCCGGCCGCGCCGCCGAGCGTCGCCGAGGCACTCGCCGAGGCGCCGGCCGCCGCCAAGGGCGCAGCGCTGACCGCGAATGGCAGCCCGGGAGGAGCCGCGCGGGTACCAAAGCGCAAATTTGGCTTGGGGACTGGCATCGGCATCGGATCCACGCCCAGCCCGGTGATTAGCCCGAGGGCGCCTTCGAGGCCGCGCCCAGCCCCCGGAACGATGGCGGTGACATCGCTGGAACGATCGCTGGAACGATGAGGTCTGAGAGATCAGTGCTTTGTACTACGTAAGTCCGTGAGTGCGCGTGCTGAGACGGGTAACAGGACGCTGCGCGCGTTTGTGGAAGGCTCACGCTCGCGAATCTTGATACAATCGCCGTCATGGTCGAAGCATGCATTTGCAAACTACAAACTTTTAAGTCTTGGGCCCGCGTAAACTCGAAGTGCAGAGAGACAAGAGCAGTGAAGTAGAGTGGCCTCGATGAAGCGCGGTGCCGCCGTCAACTTGGACTTCGCCGCACAGCTCACCGAAGCGGCCGAAGCTGCGATCGCCTCCTTCGACGAGGCCTCCAAGAAGAGCAAGACGTGTGCGGTCTCAGCTGCCAAGAAGGTGCTTGCCGACATGGAGAAGATGATGGCCCAAGGAGCAGAGAAACTCGAATCGACGCGGGGCGAGTTGAAGCTCTTCCGGGACGAGGTGCGCACGATCCAGCAACGCGAAAAGTCGGATCTCTCCGCGCTGACCGAACAGTACAAAGCCAAGGCCAAGGCGGTAAGCTCTGATGCGATGCGCAAGCTGCACAAGCTCTCCTCATCCGTGCACGGCGAGGACGAGAGCGATGTCGAGTGAGAGTGCGAGTCGACGCTCGCGCCGGAGAGAGCATCGGTGAGTGGCATGGAGACGGAGTGCAGCTGCTCTGAACTCGTCAGATCGGCCACGACTCCGGCCGCACCGCACGCTACACGCGCCCACGAGCGACGAGGCACATCACTCCTCGCCTCTCTACGCCGGTTCGCCCGCAGCACAAACGAGAACACATGCGTTCGATACATTCGTCAACAGATGTGCTGGAGCCCTGTGGGTGTGTGGAGCGCGCGCAGAGCCAGAGGCGAGGGGCAACGCGGCGCGTGGCTGGAGAGGCCTCAAGCGGCATCACTTGTGGTCGGTCGGAATCGCGGAGTGTAACGACTCACAGTCGAACACGGCTCACGGGCCGCTGGTAAAGTTACGCGTAATCATGGCGCCGTCGTGCTCCTACCGTGATCCGTGTGGGGAGCCGCGCGATGCATTCGAGTTTCGACGCGTATCTTTTCGCACGCTTTTTTAGCCTCGGGGCCGACGCCCCGCTCGCACGCCACCACCTAACCACCGACGGGCGCCACAGCCACCGCTCGGCACCCGCGAGTGTCTTCATACCGTACTCTAAACTACGTGGTCCCTCTTCTTGCGCGGCGCATGATTTGCGCCTCGGACGCTCGCCGCGCTGCTGCCGCGCAAGAGCGAGGCGCCGCACATCCACGCAAACAGCAGCAGGACGATCGCACCCGCCGCAAGACCGTACGGTCGCAACTCGGCGCTGAGCCCTCCTTGCGGTCGCGTCTCGCCCATGCGCGTGAGATCGTTCCAGCACTCGAAGCGCGGCTCGAGGCAGAAGTGCTCGTAGAGCACCTTGAGCACGAGGGAGCGCCTCCAGTGCACCGAGGCCTTGACGCCCGGTTGGGGGCGCGACACCTCGCGGCACTCGGGGCAAAGGGAGCGAGAGGGCCACTGCACCTTGGCGAACTCTGCGAACTGCGCTGCGGCCGAGTCGGTGAGCTCCGCAGCGCCCAAGCGCTCGTTGACGTGGTTGTGCGCCTGCCAGAGCCAGAGCGCGGCACGGTGGCGCCCGTGCTCGTGCTCGCTCGCCATCTCGCGCACGTCCTTCTCGAGCGCCGCCGCGAGCACCATGAAGTGGCCGCGGCAGTCCTCGCACCCGAAAAACTCCTTGACGTAGCCGACGACGGCATGGAGGCTCGGTAGGGCCTCGGGCTCGGAGGCGTGCGCGAGCAGGCTGTGGAAGAGCAGCCAGAGCGCACACGGATATGCATGCAGCTCCGCATGCGACGAGTTGCATGCATGCCATGACGATGGCCACGCGTCCACGCCGCTCTGCGTCAGCAACGCTCGCCACTCCTCGGGACTCGGCAGCGACGCCCGCCCGTGCAGCCCGCTGAGCAACTCGGAGGCGCCCGTGGCGGCGGCGCCGCCGTCGCGCCCGTGCGGGAGCGCGCGGTGCAGCAGGTGCAGCCACGCGCGCAGCGCGCCCAGTTTGGTGCGCGCGTATGCATGCGAGGGCGCCGCCGAGAGCGTAGCGAAAATCTCCAGCTCGAGCGTATAGCGCGCTGCCGCGAGCACATCGTCCACAGGCACTGGCCACGGCATCGGGCGCAGCTGGAGCATGGCGGCGTCTGCGGCCGGATGCTGAATCACCACCGACGCATTATGTGCGGCGTGCTGCAGCATGGAACCGACCGCGCGTGCGGCGGCGTCGCCCTGCCGCATCACGTCATTCGCCACCATGCGCCCGACTGCCTGCGAAGCCGCTGCTGCAACAGTGGCTGCCGTGGCCGCAGCGTCGGGCACGGCTGCAGCCGTGCCCGTGCTCGTCCTATGCTGCTCCTGCACCCACGCAAACACAGCCTCCTTGGTGTGCGAGCCCTCAAACTTTTTCTCACCTGGGAACAGGACAATCGTCGGGTACGCGCTTATGCCGTGTGAAGTGCAAATATCCTTGTGCTCAGGACAGTTGACGGCGGCGACCTTCAGCTCCGGAAACTCGCGGCGCGCCTGCAGCGCGATCGCCTCGTACGTCGGCGCAAATTTCTGGCAGTGGCCGCACCAGGCGCTGTAGTATTCAATCAGTGTGAATGGCTGCTCGCTGCCTGCACCCGAAGGCACCTCCGAGAGAGCAACGTAAGAGGTGACGGGCGAATCAGCCTTGTAGAGGCCCTCCGCATGCACCGCGGCCGCGATCGCGATAGAGAGGAGCGCGAGGGTGCGACCGCCGCACAATGGGTTGTCGGCCATGTGACACGTTCAACACAACGCGCGAAGGCAACATTATAGCGGCCACGGAAAAGAAAGCCTTTTGTCTTTGTCATGGTCGAATCCGTCTCGTGCAGTGAAGAACAACAAACAATTCTGGGCCTTACACGACTCGACTGTACAAAAATGTGATACAATTGTAATGCGCGGAGACCGGCTCCCCTCGCGCATTCTCGTATCTCAGACGACTTGAACCGTAGATGGCTGGAAGCAATGAGTCGCTTACTCCTCCTCCTCATCATCGGCCGCATCGCCACCACCCACGGCCGCGAATGCGTACTTCGGGTCCTCGAGCGGGTTATACTTGGCGCTCTTGGCGCGCGAGAGCGCGAGCTCCGCCTGACGCTTGGCAAGCGCGAACCAGTTGGCCTTCTGCTTGCGTCCCCTCATTTTGCTCTTGCGCTTCTTCGGCACACTCCACATCACGATCGACGACTGCTGCGTGCGTGCAGCCCGGAGCCTGTGAGGCGTGATGCGAGGGAGTGCGGGGTGAGCGTGACGCCTCGATCTTCAAGCCCGCGAGCGACGCTAGGAGGCACGCTGGCACTTCAGAAGCTAGTGCAGCGGCGTCGCCAGGCAGCGTTCAGGCGCGTGCATGTGTCGCGTACTGGGCGGAGAGGACTGAGCCGCTGCTGCTGCTGACGCTGCTCGCCGCCGTGGGCGGCATGCTGAACATCAGCGCGGAGGAGGCGCCGATAACGGCTGCGAGGATGACGAAGATGCGAGCCATTCTAACTGCACGCAGACGATCGGCTCTAGCGAGACTGCTGGAGCTGGACTGAGCGACGCGGTCCAGGAAGCAGACGGTCTGAGGAAAAGTGTGAGGCCACGAGAGATCGAACCTCGCTCGCTCACGACGACGCTTTATGTATGGTTGCTCATCTCACTGAGGGTCACCGAAAGTGCAGCTCGAAACCGCCAAACCACTACATGTACTTTGACGTACTGAACGAAAGTTTCCCTCGCCTGCGTTCGTCGAGCGCGCGAAGATTGCCTCCTCACGAGCATGCGCTACTTGGCGAAAAAGGAGGATCACGATGAGCGTGGCTGTATCATCCTTCTTCCCGAACGCCCCACCCTCCGCACCGCGCAACGTCGCTATTCGTGCCGCCCCTGCCGCCGCCCTCCCCGCCACCTCCTCCATCCGTGCCGTCGGCCACTCTGTGGATGAGGCAGAGCGCACTCGCACTATCAAGCCGCTCCACTTCCCCTCGGTACGGACGGCGCTGTGGGACCGCACGCCGCTGGGTGCCGCGCTCACGTTGCAGCCTTCGACGCCGCACCTGGCCATCCCACCGCGCCTGCTGTCCATGCTCGCGGAGCACGCGGCAGCCGGCGGCGGCGGTGCGGGGGCTGTGATGCAAGCTTACGCAGCCGGCTCGCCGTCCACGGATAGCGGCATCAACCAGGGTCGCTCCGTTCCCACCTGCGAGATACGGGCGCATGCTTTCGTCACGTGCGGCACCGCCGCTGCCTACGCCGCCGCCTGCGCGCCCCCACCACACGAGGCACTCCGGCTCTTGCGGGCGGCACCGCCCGGCACGCAACCGTGCGCAATCCCGGTGGGCGCTGTCCCGTGGGCAGCCGAGCGGCCCGAAGCGCGTCCCGAAGGCGTGGCGTACGCGGCGCTGCTCGGGCGGAGCGAGGCGGCGCTCGACGGCACGCGCACTCTCGCCGTGGGCGACGCGATGCCCGTGCACTGTGCTTGCGCGACAAGTCCCGACTGCGCAGCGCTGCTCGTGCGGCTCGAGGCGCTCGTGCCGACGCTGACGCTCGAGGCGACGCCGCTGCGCGCGCTGCACGTGCTGAGCAGCCCGCTCACTGCAGCGCTGCGCCAGCCCTCGTTCAGCGGTCAGCTGCGCACTGGCTTCCTGACGATGGACCAGACCCGCAGACTGATCTGCCTGGGCGAGGGCGATCCCAAGGCCTTCGAGGCGCCGCTCGTGGGCGTATGGGTGGCGGGCGTGCGATCGCTCGCCGAGCCGTACGCGTGGGCCGCGTGCGTGCGCTACGCACGGCTGCGCTCGCCCACCGCCGAGGCCCTCACCGCCAGCGACGGCAGCTGCGCCTTCCTATGCCTGTCGTACGAGGAAGCCCCCCCCGACAACACGGCCGCGGCTGAGCCATCGCCGCCGCCGCCAAGAACTTCGGCCATATTCCCGCGTCTGTACGACGTCGCCCCGAGGCGCCAGCCCAGCCCGTATCGCCTCGTCGGGCGCGCCGTGCAGGTGGCGCTCCCGGTGCCCGCGTCTGCCGCGGCCGAGACAGGAGTCTCTGTCGACCTCTACGCATGCGAACGCCCCGAGCTGAGCCTTCTGGTGCGCGCACTGCCCGAGTACCCGGGCGAGGGCGCGCCGCCGGTTGACGACGCGCCTCTGCCGACGCCCAAGGCACCCCTTGCTCTCACCGAGACGACGCGCGCCTCCGCTGCCGCCGCCGCCGCAGCCATGGCCGCCACCACCACGGCCGCGAGCGCTGCGGTCACGGCGGCCGACATTGCAGATCGGGCGAGCATGCCGAGCCTCTTCACGAGCCGCCCAAGGCTCTTCACAAGCCCGAGGGCGACTGTGGTGGAGGCGCCACCGACCCCGCCATCGAACCCTGCGCCGCCGGACGGGCCGTCGGTCGCACTGGTGCACTCGATGCAGGCGCAGCTGGCCGCGATGGGCACACGGCTCGAGGAGCAGCAGCGCACGATCGAGGAGCAGAAGCGCTGCATCGAACGGCTCACTCGCGAGCTGCACGAGACGCGGGGGAAGGCAGCGGTAACAACTGCCCCAGTAAAGCCGTCGCGCTCTGCAAAGGCGGCGCCGCCCGACGCGCCTACAGAGAAGTTGCCGTTGCGCCGCGTGCCGCCAAAGCACCGCCACTCACTTGATGTCACACTTGATGAGAGCTCTGGCGAGGTCGACACAGTGCCACAGGCACCTGCGCTCGAGGGAATCCTGCTGCGCGTGCCTCTGCTAGGGGAAGACGCCTTGGGCGCCTCCCCGCCGCCATCGCCGCCATCGCCGTCATCGCCGTCGGCACCCGCTCTGGATGAGGCGCCAGTGATGCCAAAGATCGAGTACGAGAGCGATGAGGAAAAGGACTCGGACGAGTATGATGAGGACGGGCACGAGTTCGACGGCCACACCGCCGAGGTGAGGGCCGCGTTGTCCGCCCTGTCGGCTCTGTCCGAAACCGTGTCAGAGCTCGCCGAGCGGCGAGCTGCAATCGCAGCGAACACTAACGTCGACGTGTCACGCATCGAGTACAACGAGGAGGAATTCGAGGTTGACGACGAGAGCGACGGCGAGTTCGATTGAACTCTCAAGAGGACCAGCATGTACAACACTAATTGAGGTAGCAGCTCTGGGCTGTGGTGTGTGTGTCAGAGTCTCAGAGAGCAGGTCCGGAACGCGCGCACACGCAACGGAGTGTGTGCGCCGCCGCCGGACATCGTGACGTGTACCTGTTTTGTACCTGTGAGCGCGGGGAGAGACCGAGTCACCAAACCACGCGGAATTGACACATGTGGACGTCCGGCCCGCGGCGGGACCGCGCCCCTCTGTTTGACTGTGTTGTAGTCCTAGCGAGGGTAGCGTCCGCCGACCTCGCTCCTCGGAAGCTGAACGATCACACGACCGCCGTCCATGCCGCCGTCACGCGTCCTGCGGGGTCGGGTCCTCGCCTGCCGACCGTCCTCACCGCTCACGACCTACTCACGACCCGGGCCGCGCGGCTCGCCCACCGCGCGGACCCTGGCGGCCACGGTAGTGGCCCACGGCCCAGCACGCCCCGCGCGGCCCGCGGCTCCCGCCCGGCGGCCGAGGCTGAGCGAGCGCGAGCGCGACGCGCCGCGTTCCCGTCAGCGCGCCGTGCGTCGGTGCACGCCCCCGCCCCGGTCTGCGACGCGACCCCGGGACGGCGCCGCGCCGTGTCGCCGCGCTTCGCCTTCGCCGAGTCGCAGTCGAGCGTGGCCGGATCGTACTATTGGTCTATTAGCTTTCCGACCAGAACGCAAGGCGAAATAGGGGACTCACGACTCAGAGCTCGGCCCTCCACAGGGACAGCTCTCGGGGCTGTTTCTTATTTAACATTCCTTGGAAGTGTGAAGCACAGAGAAGACTCTCTCAAGGAGCAGCATTTCGGGTGTGCGGCAGTTGCTGCTACTCGCGCTGCTGAGGTAATACCTGTTCCTGCCGGAGCGCAGCGAGCTCCGCACGCAGCCGCGCGTTCTCTTCGAGCAGCGCACGCGTCTCCGATTGCAGCCGCGGCAGCATCTCGATGGCTTGGCGAATCTCTTCGAGATCGGCCGGCCGCTCGAGCGTCGTCGATGCATGCGTGACGATCGCGTCAGTGAGCTCGCGCTCGGTGCGGTGATGGCTCAGCTCGTACGCATCCGTCGCGCCTGCGCGGATGAAGAGGATGGTGGGCAGCTTGTCGATGCGGAGGGTGCGCGGCAGGTCATTGACGCCCGCGTCGAAGCGCGCGATGCGGACTCGGGATTCGTCCTGCCAGCGCCCGGCAACCGCCTCAAACTCGGCGTCGAGCGCCTCACACCCATCACACCAGTCCGTGGTGACGAGGAGGAGCACGTCAACGGTCGCCTCGAGCACGAGCTCGTCAAAGGTCGAGGCCACCACGATCGTGAGCGGCTCCAGGTTGAGCAGCGGCGGCGCCACGGAGCGAAGGGTGGGCGCGAGGGTGCCCGCTACGACGCCTCGCACCCACCCACCTAGCTGCTCACGCGCTGCCACGGTCGGCTCCCATGCCGACGTACCGACGCCGCCGCCACCGCCGCCCTCCGCATCGGCCGCGTCCGGAGCAGCCGCGCCCTTGCGCGTCGGCGGCGCGTACACGTAGTGCGCGCCATCATGCTCGGCAGCGAGCGCGGGAAGCAACTCGCGGTTCAGGGCGAGCGAGGCAGCGTGCTGCTCATACCTCTCGGCATCGAGCCATACGAAGAGGGCGCGCCCCCTCCAGCCGGCGGCGACGCTGCGCACGAGCTCGCGGGCGTCATCGTTGCGCCCAGCCTCCTCGGCTGACGCATTCACAAAGAGCCAAAAGAGAGGCAGGGGCGGCGCCGCCTCCTCGGCCCTCCCTCCCGCCGCCACGCCTCCGCGCGCCTCGTACTGATCGAAATTGTGCGGTCCGATCTCGGCAAGCAGCGGCAAGCGGTAGAGCCCGAGCCAGCTGGCCAACTGCTGCTCGAGGATGGCCTCAGTGTGCGCGCGCGATTCGGCTGCGGCCGTTGCCTCCTCGCCCGAGGCGGCCTCATTGCCTTCCGCGCTCAGTTCACCTGGATAGACGAACGTCTCGGCATCGGGGCCGTCGAGGCCGCGGCAGAGGACAAGAAAGGGCTGCCCTTGTCCCTTTCCGTGCCAGATGAGCTTGCCGCTAGACTCGGCAAGCTCGTTGGCGAGGCTCGGTGACGCTACCACGAAGCTCACTTGGCGGCGCAGCCGCGCATCCGCCGCTGGCAGCGCTGCAAAGACGGTGCGCGCCATCGAGCCCGGCGTCGCGAAGAGCACGGCCGTCAGCTCACTAGCGCGGATCTCCTCGTAGATGTTCTCCGTGGTCGTTGCCTCGAGAAGCGCAGGCGACGCCTCTCGGCGCAGGTGGGAGGCGAGGGCTGTGGCTGACGTGAGAGGACCACGGAAGACAGCTGGCGCGTCGGCGTCGCCGTGGTACAGGCGAAGCGCAGGAAACGAGCGGATCCCTGATGTCTCAGCAAGCTGTGCATCCTCGCTGACGGCGACTCGCACAGCCGCCGGAAGCAGCCCGGTGACAGAAGACAGCAGTGGCCTCAAGCCGGAAGGCTCGTGTGGGCACTCGGGCAACGCATGGAGCAGCAGCACGAGCGTTGACCCGGCAACGAAGCTTGTGAAGTTGCTCCTGTCGATCTGCGCCAGCGGTAAGGCGAGCGTGCAGTCCAACCGTGTGGCCAACAGCAAGGTCAGCGTAAGGAAGCCCACAGGAGCCCACATCGACGTGGAGATTCCAAAGTCCGCAAAATCTGGCACCTTTTCCAGTTCTCGGATCCGAGAACCTCAAGCCTTGCTGTGAGCACAGCCGTTTCACAAAGAGAGTGCCCTCGAACTGATACATGTACCCGGTAACTCATCAATGCGAAGTCGACGTGCGGCGATCCTCAATGGCCTCTGGTGCACTTGCTCTGTGGCCATGAGCACTTTGCCGAATCCGAAGATGACGGCACACCTTAAGCAGCTGGCGGAGCAGCAGCAGCAGCAGCAGCAGCAGCAGCAGCAGCAGCAGCAGCAGCAGCAGCAGCAGCAGCAGCAGCAGCAGCAGCAGCAGCAGCAGCAGCAGCAGCAGCACCAGCAGCAGCACCAGCACCAGCAGCAGCAGCAGCACCAGCAGCAGCACCAGCAGCAGCACCAGCAGCAGCAGCAGCAGCACCGCCACCAGCAGCTGCAACAGCCGCTGGAGGCAGCATATCTTCTCAAAGAGAAGGAGCTGTGCGAGCGACTTGGCATACCACATCTGTGGCCATTTCAAAGTCAGATCATCAAGCACCTCGGCATCCTTGACGGAGACGTCGCGGGGACGATGCGACGTGAAGTGCTCGGCGTGCAGCCCACGGGCGCAGGGAAGAGCGTGTGCTTCCAGGCGGCGGGCGCCATGCTCGACGGCACGACGCTTGTAGTCTCTCCGCTTCTCTCGCTCATGTTTGACCAAGTGGCGTCGATGCGCGCCACTGGCATTCGGACAGCGACACTCAACTCGATGCAGTCCGCCTCTGAGCGCGATGTTGTGATGCGCGAGCTCGCCGCGGGCGAGCTCGATTTGCTATACTCCTCCCCCGAGCAGCTCGATAAGAACCTAAAGCTTATGAGAATCCTCTCAAAGCTGCGCATCCCGCTGCTTGCTGTCGACGAAGCACACTGCATCAGCTCGTGGGGGCACGACTTTAGGCCAACCTACCGCCGAATAACGCGCTTGCGCGAATATCTCAACATTCCTCGCCTAGTTGCCCTTACCGCGTCGGCGCCACCGATAGTGCGTGACGACATTGCAGTGCAGCTCGGCATGGGTCCCGATCACATACGCCTCGTTGCATCCTGCCGCCGTCCGAACATTAAGCTCTCTCGCGGACAGAGGAGCATAAAAGACCTCATTCGAACCCTCTCGAAGCCCAATGCACTCCCCGCCCTGGTGTATACGCAGACGCGCAGGGAGGTGGACGAGATCGCCGATGGTCTCGCCGCGGCGTTCGGCAACGAGCGTACAATGCGTTACCATGCGGGCATGAGCAGCGCCGACCGTGAGGAGGCCCAGGCTCTCTATCTTGGCAAAGATGACGACGAAGAGGGCGTGGCCGATCGTGCCGTCATGGTGGCGACGAATGCCTTTGGGATGGGCATTGATAAGCGTGACATCCGGACGGTCGTGCACTATGGTCCACCGGGGTCCATTGAGGGTTTCTACCAAGAGCTCGGTCGCGGTGGCCGCGATGGCAAACCCACGCGTGCTGTGCTGCTCCGGAGCATCAAACTCGGGACGGACTTCAGTGTGCATCGCTTCTTTCTCGACAATGAGCATCCGACTCTTGAGGATGTGCAGCGCGTCTGGGCGGCTGTGCTGAAAGCGAGCACGCAAGTGCTCCATGATCCCATCGATCCAGGCGATTATCAGCTCGCCTGCTCGATCACAGACCTCCAAGCTCTCACCGAACAGAGTGGGAAACGCGCGGTCGCAGCGACCTCCAAATGCGTGCGCTACCTCCACGATTGGGGCTTCTTGCAACGGTCGCGCTCGATTACGACCGTCAGCATGTACGGCGACGAAGATTATCGGGCGAAACTGCGGGAGGCCCTCGGCTCCAGCCAGCTGGCGGCTGGCCGGGAGCTGCCGCTACCGGCCGGCCTTCGCGCAGGCACACAGCAAGCGAAAGCATGGCTCGCCATAGCCCAGCAGATCTTGCGAACGTCTGATTTGATACGTGGCACAGACGCCGACGACGAGGCTTCGGTGGCAGAGGAGGAGAGAGGAGCGATCGAGCTTGTGAGGCGCCAGGTCGACAGCGAGAGCTTCGAGGGATTTGGCCTGCAGGCCGGGCTTCAGCCGACTCAGTTCGTAGCCGCGCTCCGCACGATGCGGGACAAGGGTCTCCTCTCAGTCGAGCGCTCACCATCGGTGCAGGTGCGCGTGCCGGCGGCAGCTCGTCAAGCAGTCTTCCCTTTGAAGGAGGATGCACGGGCGCTCGCCGTAACCGAGAAGCGCAACATCTCGTTGCGCAAGCTGAAGGCCATGGAAGATTACATCACGCATAAGGTGGAGGAGGGTGGCGACGAAAATGAGGAGCTCTGGCGAAAGATCATGAGCTACTTTGGAGAGGAGGACGGTCTGAAAGGCGTTTAAGCCCGATTCTTATTAAGTTTCATTTATTAAAGTCTCATACCTCAGTTGCTAGTATTGTCGTTTATTAAATATTCGTAAGTTTCTGACATTGTTCTGATGTGTGATGAGAGATTACTGTCCAGTTAGATACTCTATCGGATATCCGGGCTTTCGCCCAGCTGGCGACGGCGATTCAATGTAAAACAAGGACCACACTGTACTCACACAGTTGGTGTGTGTAATCGGTCGAAAGCCCTGACGAACCATTGGCTGTGAATGAATAGTGAAGAGAGAGATCGCGTCGACGCGGGTGAGTCGTGAATGGCGTCAACACCTCCGGAGGTCACCATCCAGACGACCATGGGAGCCTTCTCGATCGAGCTCTACCCGAGTCATGCGCCACGGACGGTGCAAAATTTTCTCGAGCTCAGCCGACGCGGCTACTATGACAACACCGTATTCCATCGAATCATCAACGACTTCATGGTGCAGGGCGGCGATCCAACCGGGACAGGCCGCGGCGGAGAGTCCATCTATGCCGGCGGCAAGTTTGCCGACGAGATCTCGCGCGCTCTGAAGCACACGGGAGCAGGAATAGTCTCCATGGCGAACGCAGGCCCCAACACGAACGGCTCACAGTTCTTCATCACCTTGGCGCCATGCCCACATCTCGATGGCAAGCACACCGTCTTTGGCCGTGTATCTGATGGCATGAACACAGTGAAGCGTCTCGGCCTTGCTCGCACCGACGCCAACGACCGACCCATAGAATCCGTACGCATCGTTAGTGCTCGGCCTAGCGGTGCGGGTGCAGGGACGCTTGCATCTGTCGCACAAGTGGTGCGACCGTAAAGGCGTTTCGTATCGAGTTGTTTGGCGGGGTGTATCGTCGCCCTCTTAGAATCCTATCTACAATGTCACCACGAGAACTCGATGATGATACTAAACACATCGCCACGTTCGACCCGGCTGTCGCACCGTCGTCGATCGCACGCATATACACACGCGCACCACGCGACCGCGCGCGCGCGGGCGCGCGCTTCGCGCAGGAGCCGGGGGCCGCCGGCGCCGCGCTGCGCTGCGCTTTCGCGGCGCTCGGGGCCGGCGTCGGATGTTCGTCGGCGACTCGCGGCTCTCGCGGGCGGCGGCGCGACGCCGCCCCGCCCCGGCCGGGCCCGACACGCTCATTCTCGCTCCGCGACACGGGCCGGGCGGACACGCGACTTTCGCTCGCTAAATCACGCACCAACCAAACGTGTCCGGCCACGACCCACGACCCGCGCCGCGTCCGGCGGCCGCGCACAACCATGCAGATCATGCGGCCATGGATGCATGCGGCACAAATTACAAACCGAACCACAAGCCGGCCGAGGACGCAATCTCCGGCATCCCGTGTACCTCCTCGTGTAGCATACGCGGCCTGTTCACTTGGCCGCGGGGTGCATCATGTGCATGCCGCTCTCGCCCGGCCGTTGCACCTTTGAGCACGGCGCGTCGCGAGAACAACTGCCCGATTGGCAACTGCCCGATTGGCCCGTCGCCACCTGCCGAGAGGGGAGAGCTTTTCAGAGCGCCCGGAGCGCGGCAATAGCGAGCGCAATGTCTTTTATGAGGGCCACCGGCCCGGCTGCGTCACGCAGATTCGCGTCGGAGAGCTGCGCGGTCGCCTCGCTCAGCCGGCTGCTCAGTACCGCCACCGCCTGCTGGACGTGAATCCGCTGCACCGGTGCGCCTACGCCCCCGATCGCTGCGGCCGGCTGCAGAGCGTTCGGCGGCGCGCGCGGGGAGAAGCCCGCGTACGCGTTCGCATCGGCAGCGGCAAGGAGCGCAGACGCCACGGCGCCCGAACCGCTTGGGAGCGGCGACTGTGGCGGCATGGCCCGCGGCGGCGGCGCGGAGCCCTGAGGCACAGGCCGCGCCGAATAGTTGGTCGAGACGAAGCCCGAGTTCGGAGCGACAGCTGGCGTGTACGACTTGTATGGTTGCGGCGCGGACGGCGTGTACGCGGCGGGCTGGTACGGGAAGGAGGCCGGGGGTGCCGGGGTGCCAATCGTGGAGCCTGACATGCTTTCGAGGAGTTGGCCGCCAGTGCGCTCGTACCACTTACCGGTGCCTACTGAGAGGATGCGCCCGTGCTGGTCCTGCACGAGCGGCACCGACGTGACTGGGCATGACTCAGAGAGCAGCGTGTACCCCTCGAGCAGCTTGGCCGCCACGCGCGAGGAGAGCGACTGGCCACCCTCCGTCGTGTCTGCACGCTGCGGCGAGTGATGGCTCACGCTAACCGATCCAAGTGGCGCATTGGTCGCTCCGCTGCGATACATCGATGCCGACTTGGGTGGTGAGCTCGGAGGAGGGAGCGCGTGCGAGGAGATCTTGACCAGCTCGCCGCCGTCCCGCACGTAGTAGCAGCCATTGCCAACAGAATACATGCGCCCATCGGCAGTGGACACAAGCGGCACATTGGTCTCCGGGCACGACTCGGAAAGCAGCTTGCAACCTTCCAACAGCTTCTGGCTGAGCTCGTTGACATTTTTGTTGATGCGCTCTTGCTCCATAGTGGTTCCAGCACAAGAGTGGTGCGCAGACTATCGATTCAGCGCACTCGTGCTGGAAGGTGTGGCCGCACTTTGAGTGAGAGAGTTCTCACCTGTCGCCCGCGTTGTGTTGGGCGGATGCTCAGACCGACCCCCCCAGGACCTGGTCATGTACTAAAGACTATTCGATGTGGAGACGGATGTTAGAGTTTGGAGAGATGTTCGGTCTCTCGAGAACAATCAATGCGCATCGGTCGAGCGTCACCACAAAGGTCGTCGTCTTCATCGGACATCATGGCCAGTTGGCCAGTGACCACAGCCATGCAGCATGCACGCACGTGCCATCTGCGCAGCCACTCACGCGCGGGAGACCTGGACGCCGGAGAGGGCGGCGCATCTCTACGCCGTGGCGCTCTCACATCGCCTTCGCCTTCGCCAGATCCTTCTGGCGCTGGTCCCATGCGTCTTGGCCGAGTCGCCAGAGCACGGAGAAGAGGATGCCCTGGAAGCCGTTGGATATGATCTTCGTCACCAGTCCACGGAAGAGGAGGCCCGACACGCCATCCTTGGCGATCACCATCGAGACAGCCTCGCCGTACCCGATCGGGGTCGTGCTCGACTGGACCGTCGTCTTGAGCACGCGCACCGAGTTCGAGATCGTGTCAGAGACGGCGCTGCTGCAGAAGCCCACGACGGCGTTGCGCGCGAGATACATGGGCAACTCCTTCTTGCGATCATACTTGGGCAGGTAGTCGTTGAGTACGTTGTTGGTGAGGAACCACGGGTAGTGGCCCACAAAGGTGGCCGACATGGCGCCAATCGAGCCGTGCCAGAGCACAAAGATGCCGTTCGTCCTGATCTTGGCGCCGAGCTTGGCCAGGCCGGTCGAGCCCTCGACCTGCATGATCGTCTTCATCGCGTCAATAGGCATCAGGAAGACGCGAAACCCCGCAGCTGCCGCCGAGGCGGTGACCGTCTTGGCCGCGGCGGGCGCATTCTTGGTGACCTCGTACGAATCCCAGATGGCGAGCATGCCCGCGTTCGCGGCCGTGTCGCCCTGCGAAGCACGAGAGGCGACATCAAGCCACCCGGTGAGTACACAGGAGTTGCAGCTGCGGGCTGTGGCGGTTCGGCATCGCCTGTGTCACTTACGAAGCGCGAGAGCGGGCCCTGGAAGAGCGCTGGGCCGAGGCCCGCGTAGAAGCGGGGAATACCACCTTCCTTGTACAGGTGCCTGAGGGCTTCCATGGTGCCCATGCCGTACCGATACTGGAAGTTGACCGTGGTGCGCATCCACATGAGTGTGCCGACGTTGATGAACATTGCCCCCGCGCCGGCGATACCGCCGCCGGCCGCCTGCCAGGCTGCCTTCTTCAGCGTAACCATCAGTGGCTGCTGCTCAGCAGGCGCGGGCACGAGCATCGTGCGCTGGAGCGAATGTAGGTGCTGCAAAGGCACTGCCATTTGGACTGCGAGAGCGACTCAACAGTCTGCTGCGTCACGGAGAGAGTCGAGCGCGAGCTGCGCCCTCACGTTGCGGTTGTGGCGCGGGCACGCTGGAAACGAAGAGCGCAAGGGGTGTGCTCTAGATGCCGCGTGCATGGATGCGCACCTGTGCTGATGAAGTGTGCCCTTCTTCGCTCGTCAAAAGAAGAGTCATTTTGTGGTCGATCCGGAACTTTTTAGTGGCACTGCCATGAAAAGCAATTATGGGTCCACATAGAGTCGACGCCGAAGCGGATATTCGTTGTTTCGACACTTGCCGAGTGTGCGAGCCTCGCCCTCCCCGCGCGCGTTCTCATCGAGCGCGCGTCTCCGATTGCAGCCGCGGCAGCATATCGCAGGAATCGACCTGAATGGCGGACGCGAGTAGGCCTCTGCCCAGCACAGCACTGACGACGCTGCGTCGGATGCTCAACTCGACCGACAAAAATGCCACAACGTTTGGTGAGCTCCGCGCTGCGCTGGGCGCAAAGTTGGGCGTCGCGGTGCCACGCTGGTGGCTCAAGGCTGCGCTGCCCGAGGCAGCAAACACCCCTATAGATGCTCCATACACGGCGGCGCGGCTCGCCAAGGACGCACACCTCGTGGCGTCCATGTACGAGCCTCGCAGCAGTAAGCGGAGGCGGGCATCCCTGCCGATCGACAGCCAGTCAGTGCCCAATGACGCGACGACGCAACCTTCTGCTCGCACATGTACGCCCGAGGTTGGAAGTCTGCTGCGGCACACCTTGGCGTCGTTCCCGTCGCAGCATGGCGCTACACTATCCGAGTTGTGTGCGGCACTTAAGCCGACGCTGGGGCGCGTCGACCGTGCAGAGATGAAACTAGCACTGCGGGATTGCGCCGAGATCAAAAGGACTCGCCGAGCAGGCGAAGGTGGCGTTGGCGTATGGTGTTACATGTTGCGTTTGCGCGCTCCGTCGACAATGGCGGCGGCAGTAGTGACCAACGTCACTTGAAAGCACGGCCGAGCAGGAGCACGTGTCGTTCACCGGCACGTAATATTCGAAATATCGATAAAAACATAAAATTATTCGTTAACGGGCCGTAAACGGGTCTTGGGACGGCCCGCCCCCGCCGCATAATCGGCAGACGCGCTGAAGCTTCCAACTATGCGAGCTGCACGGCACCTTCCGAACTACGTATTTCCGAACGGAACCTGCACGACATAACCTCGACGCCGCGTCCCGACACACGCCGACACGCGCTCGTGCATGCCTTAACATTTCGTCGGCGGTCGATCGCCCGTTCTCGAAACGGCCGCACGGCTTCGCTCATGCACTACTTACTAGATGACTTCACGACTGACGACACTCCAGGGGCTGCTGGGGGCCATGGATCCTGCTCATGATAGTCGAGAGTGTCCTGGGTTCGAACCATGCAGTTGCATCTCCCTCCAGTCCCATCTCTTGGCCATGATCGCCGTGCACAATTAGAGTCCGTTTTCAGCAGTCCGAGCAGTCCGGAGGCACGTACGCTGCTCCTACCGGAGTGATCGGGCAGTCTCTACTGGCGGCGATACTGCAGGTGCCATTGGCAGCAGGCTCGCCCATCCTGGTCTTGCCCTTGCCGCTGCTGCCACTCGGGGCGCCTGCCCCGAGGCCTCTGCTGCCCATTCTTCCGGCACTAGCGCCGGCAACGGCGATGGTGCGGATGCCGCCGTTGGCACCACCGCGGCCGCCAGCGCCGTTGCCCCCATTCGAGCTGCTGTCGCTCGACTCGCCTAGCTCTGCATGCACGATCCAGTCGATTTGGACCTCGAGGCTGCTGTGCGCGGTGGCGGTGGCGGCCTGGCGCGCGAGCGCCACGTCAAAGCCCATCGCAAGCAAAGCGGCTTCGGTGTGCGAGAATTCCGCGCCTGCCGTTCCTGCCGTGCCTGCCGTGCCTGCCGTGCCTGCCGAGCCTGCCGTGCCTGCTGTGCCCGAAGCGCCTTCCGCGCCTGCCGCAACACACGAAGCCGACGTGAAGGGCTTGGCGTGTGGGTTGAGTACGAAGCCACTGGCAACGGCGCAGGGCTTCGAGGTTACGGCTGCCTATTTGCCATAAACACTGTGTGACAGAGAACAGCTCTTGGCGTGACCTAAAAAATTATCGAACGATTGGGTTGGAATCTAGATTTTTTTCTCTGTACCATGAGCTAACGAGAGTGGGGTTGTTCCTATGTAAGTTTT
>Ga0210241_100237_pt1 | contig 46824 bp, 39 predicted proteins | sample ChrtobMetP5a_8mM_FD_155488 | JGI IMG/M metagenome (GOLD analysis project Ga0210241, IMG submission 155488) | Chrysochromulina tobin associated microbial communities from unialgal haptophyte culture, Seattle, Washington, United States - P5a_8mM | ecosystem: Host-associated > Algae > Haptophytes >...
GGTGGCCGCACGATGGCCATGGTGACTGCGCGAGCGCGCGTGCCGGCTATGGCGTGCGTCGGTGGGCCCGCGGCCGGCCGGGGCGCGCGTCGGCGGCGCGATTTGCTGCGTAGCAGCGCCAGCCGAGGCGCTGTCACATGGAAGCCTCTTCGGCCGGTGGAGAAATTTGGGACGCCGTTCGAAGGAGCTGGAAGCGCCCGCTTTTGTGCTCCCAAATTTGGGACGACAGACTGGCACACGGACAGACGGACACACAGACGGGTCGAAAATCGGGCTTCACCGCAAATTCCTATCGTTTCGCGCACGCGCTAATTTCACGCTGGCGGTTAATCTCTGAGGCTTCCCTCCCGGTATTCAGACGAAACCGGGGGTGGGGAAGAATTTTAATAATAATGACCACTGACTTGATCGGTCTATTCTACATTTTTCATGCGACGGAGCCACGGACCCACAGCCAGACAGGCTCAGATACATGTGTAGCTACCGTACTCAGACACTGATTTATCGCTCGCCGCACCCCACCGCCCCATTTGCATCACGATTTGCATCACAGTAGCATCACAGCTAATTACATCCTGCACCCCCTGCCTGCAGGTATAAAGCCTGCAGGGTGGTAGGTCATGCCCATGCCCATGCTGGCTATGCACGTGCATTTGTAAAGAAGAGCCAAAGACAGAATGGGCTGAAGATAAGATTGAGCACAGTCTTCACAGTAGCCGTCTAGAGCAAGCCTGAGAAGGAGTTGTGCATGTCACGCTTCCCATACTTCTCCCAGTAGGGCTTGTCGGATTCGTGGTCGTGCATCATGATCGCGATGAACTCGGACTCCGTGATCACGCCCGAGTCGTCCGTGTCAGCGCATGCAATCATCAGCTTGATATCTATGTCAGTCAGCTGCGGCGCCATCGTCTTCACGACCTTACGCAGCTCGAATTCGTCAAGTTCGCCCGAGTTGTCGCTGTCCATTTGGCGGAAGGCCTTCAAGACCTTCTCCTCGGTGAGCATTCCGCTTGCCCGCAGCTGAGGGGCCGCCTTGCGCCAGGCGGCGCTCGCTGTCAGCATGAAGCCCTCATGAAGGTGCGCTTCGCCGGCAAAGGCTCCCAAATTTGCAGGGCGAATGCCTTTGTGCTTCATCGCCGACTTAAAAATCGGGAATTCGTGCGTCCCCGAGAGCTGGGTGACCAAAGTAAACTGAAGCACACGGATGCCACACGGATGCAGATTTTTGTGAGACGATAGGAGGCTGGAGGGCAGGCGGGCGGCTCGTTTGTTGTTTGAGCATGGCTGTGTGCGACTTGCATCGTTGCATGCGGTAACATGCGGTGCGAAGCGTCAGTATCTTTTAGTCACCTCTTCGAAGCTGATTCTGTTGTCTCCATCCTTGTCAACGTCCTGCAAGGTCAGCTTCGAGCCCAGCTTTGCAAGTGCAGCGACACATTCCTGGCGCTCGAGGAAACCCGAGCCGTCCTTGTCGAACTCGTCGAATTGACGCCGGAGCGCACCCATGTCCACGGTCACGACCGACGATGAAGATGCCAACGAAGCGGAGCTTTTGGTCGATCCTCGCGACCCTCGCGAGCGCAAGGAGCCGTGGGACTTCGAGCTGCGCAGCGATGCCTGGGACGAGGACGAAGCGAGGGACGAGGTCGACGGCGACGAGCGCAAAGGCATTTGAGTGGATGAATCTAGTGGACGGACGGGCTTACATGACGGCAAGTCCCGGCTTCAAACCCAAATCAGGAATGCATGCTTGCTGGTCAAGCGAAATCGGGAAATACTTCGAACGTGTTTCTCGTGCGAGTTTAGGGGTTTTCGCTCAAGCGCAAAGGTCACGCTGTCTTTTTCCTTCACAGCCCCCACGACGCCACGAGTTCGTCTCCCTCAAGCACAACTTTTCTTGTGAAGGTCGAACACACGGATGCTCACGTTTACCTCCCTCTGGAACCTCGCCGCTGTGCCCTCATGCACGACATACCCCGAGCGCTGCGTGTCCCTGCCGACCCTGACCGGCACCGTGCTCATGCCGGTCGTAGCGCTCGGCACTTGGCGTGGTAGCTACAAGGAGTGCATCGGCAACGACTATGCTTGTGTGCGCGCCAAGGCCAAAGCGAGCGTGATGAGCTGGGTCGATGTCAAAGGCGACCATGTTGACACGGCGAACAACTATCGGACTCAATTGGAGGTCGGAGAGGCGCTCGCGCAGAAAGGCGTGAAACGCGAGGACATCTTCATCACCACCAAGTGCCCTGGCCCGTTGGGTTTGACTGCCACCATCCAGTGCGCCGAAGATAACCTTCAAATGCTGGGCCTGTACGGTGTCAACACGACCGGCTACCTCGACCTTCTCCTCATTCACTATCCGAACGTGATCAAGCCGGAATGCTATGGACCCTCGAGCGACCCGGACATCCAAAAAGAATGCGCTGGAACTGGCCAGTTCCAGGACCCCGGCACTGCCGCACGGCAGGAGACGTGGAAGGCGATGGAGCTGCTACAGAAGCTGGGCCGCGTGAAGTCGATCGGCTTCTCGAATTGTACGACGACTCAGTTCGAATCTTGCACGTGCAGCCCTCATCGGAACTGCCCGCCCTGCCATATCAACACCTTTGTGTGTGCCCTTTCGCCTATTGCAGACAACTCGACGCACATCGCAGAGACTCTCGCCGTCGCCACGGTGCCGATCGCTCTGCACCAGGTGCACGCCCTCGACCGCCCCTCCGACCACGGGCCGAAATGGCACGAGGTGACTCCCAACTAACTCATCCGTTGCTGAGTGCAGGTCGAGTGGAACCCTCTTGATCACGACGAGGACATGTTGGCGCTTTGCACCAAGCACGGGATCCAGTTGCAGGCGTGGAGCCCTCTCGGCGGGGACCATGGCGACATCTTGTCCAACCCGCAAGTGGTAGCCATCGCGGCCACGCACAACACCTCGACGGCACAAGTGGTCCTCAAGTGGAGTCTTCAGCGCGGCGTCGCCGTCGTCACTGGTACGGACAACCCCGCGCACATGGCCTCGGATCTGGACCTCTGGGGCTTTACGCTCACCGACCAGGAGATGACCGAGCTCAACAACCTCAAACCATGAGATCTCCACCACCTGTGATCGATTGGGCGTGGTCAAGCTCAAGGCAACAGCGATCACGCGGTATATGCTGGGTGATCAAGATCGCGGGCAGCGTGCGTGATGGGAGGTTCTTCCCGGTTTGCGCGAGCGTCGCTGTGTTTAAGTTGCCCCTCGTCACTGTAAGCCACGTAAGCGTGTGTGTCCTGTATGCGCGCCCTCTGGGGCATGCTCTGGCCGAGAGCAGAAGTGTGAATGTTCACAGGCCGCCTCCCTGTTTATCCGTACCCTCGCGACGCTTTACCGCTGGCGCTGCTGGTCGCCCATGCATCGAGACCTCGCTGCGAGCAAGTGCTCCATCTACGCCTTTGACGTTGGTGCGTGCCGTATCGTCGCGCGACCCTGTCACCTCGCACTGAGCCCAGCCCGTCGCGCTCGTCTCAGGCGACCACATGAACTTCCATCTTCCGGAACGCTACACGCCAAAGAATTGGCTGACCAACAAGTTCAGTGCCGAGCTTTGGCTGCAGCGCTCAATGCGCACGCACCCCTGGCGCGCCACAAGCGCCGCAGATGCTGATCTTGTCCTGCTTGAGGCTAATTTTTCCATGCTCTGTCGCGCTGGCAAGATGTTCTCTGGCCGCTTCATGTGGCAGAAGATGAACATGGCGCTTGGCATGCAGCCGCCCAAATCGTCCAAGAGTTCCAAGAGTGGCCGACCGCTGCCGACGGCGGTCTCAAGCGCGGATGTAGGCGATACTGCGCCGGCCGTGCACGAGTACCTGCGTGGCGCCGAACGAGTGCCCAAGGCATACGTGCTCACCGACAACGAGTGCATGCCACCATGGACGGGCAGTAAGCGGATGAAGGGTCTCATCGAGTTGACGGACCAGGGCCCACACGGAAACGACGTGCTCGCACCCTTTGTATTGACGAAGCCCTGGTGGCTCGTGGGCGGCACGCGCGGGCCGTCCGACGCGCCAGCGCCCGCGGAGGTGGCATGGGGTCAGCGGCGCTTACTCTTCTTCGCCGGCCATGTGCCAAAGTTGTACATAGCGCCGACGCGCTACCAAATCTGGCAACAGGTGCGGCGCCACCCGGGCGTGACGGCCTTCTCGGCGACGCTCAACTGCACCATCGGATCCTTCTCCGCCTGCCGGCGCGTTAACAACATGACGTCGATCGAGAGCCGTTCGTACTGTGCTGACTTTTGTGCGAGCCATGTAATGGACGACTACAAGACATTCCTCAACGACGCGCCGGGCCACGTGCACGCCCACCCTGGCATACAGACGCCAGTCGCATCGACCATGGCTCGTCGGAGGCGTTCGCTCGGGCTCAACAGCAGCGCCGGCGGACTGGGCACTTCACCTGCTCACTCGATCTCCTCAATCTCCTCGATGAAGACCCCTCCCATGGGGCGCTGTGTCTCCGGCATACTCCGATTGAAGAAGGATTGCAAGCACTACAAGCACGTCGACTTTGAGAACGAGCTCCCCGACATGGCCAAGTCAGCGATCAATCTGCCATCGCATAAGTATTATGAGCACGCGATGGGGCATCGCTTCTGCGTGGCTGCGCCTGGTGACTTTGTATCGACACCGAAGATCACCGAATACGTGGCCATGGGCGCCGCGGGTGGATGCTTACCGCTGCTTGTCATCAAGGGAGCGCCGGAGAAAACGCTGCCGTACACCCGTTGGCTCGACTGGTGCTCGATTGCCTTCATCATTTCGGACGCGACCGCCCGGACGTCGATGGCCTCTGTGCTCAGAAAGCTCGAACTGGTCAGTGCGGAGGAGGCGGCGGCCAAGCGTGTTGCACTACTCGCAGTGAGGGACGCTTTTGTCTGGCGAGCACCGACACTGGATCCCGTCGCGCAGCCCTCCGCTCCAGACTTTTTGCTCGGCGAGCTGTGCGACGCGGCACGCAGCTGGCGTCTCAACGGCTCGCTTAGCGATAGCCCAGTTGCTGGCGGTCCGTACGCTCGGTGCATGATTAATTGAGCGGACCGCAGGAATGATCGGAAACAAGCCTGCGTTCTGCTCTTCATTGGTCATGGCGCCCCAATTGGTAGCTGCCACTGGCGTGCAGCAGAAGCTGATTCTGAGAGCCATTGATCATCTCGCTAGTACGTGTGGTGTAGAACTGCCGGTGCCGAGGCGGTGCGTGCGCCGGGTGCGCGCACGCCTTAGCACGCGGCCTCTCGGCACCGCGCGCGCGGACTGCTCCGTCGAGGACGGCGCGGTGATCGGGTGAACGCTCAGCCTCAGGAATATTCGACCAGATCTCCGTAGTATAGACCACATGATGCACACTTCAACATTCGAGGCTATCATGCTACAACACACAAGCACACACGTTGACTTTTCCCTCAGAAAGGCACACACACTCCACACTGGGTCACGCTCCGGCGAGCCGCGCCGGCGTCGCGGTGACTCCGCGTGTGCTCACCGCGTTCTCGTGCACCCAGATGCGCGCGAGCCACTTCTCTTCGTCGGCCTCCATGCCCTCATGCTCGGTGCGCTCGTCAAAGGCGCCATTCTTGTCCGCGGGGAAGAAGAGCAGGCACTCGCCACGCTGAGGCTGCACGTCAAGGCCCAATCTGCCGAAGCGAGTACGACCGCCACTCCGCACGTCGTTCAGGTATACGATCGCTGTGGCCAGCACCTGCCCGCCGCGCTCCGCGTCCTCCAAGCGCGCCTCGCGGTTGGCGTCAAAGTGCGGTTTGAGCGCCTGGCCGCGCTCGTAGCGGATGATGTCGACGCCCTCAAACGTCTCCGATGAAGGCAGCGTGAGCAGCTGGCGTGCTCGCATTTCATACTTGTGTGCGCAGCTCACGCTCGCGTCGAGGCGCACGGACGTCGAAGTGCGGAGCGCCTGAAGCTGCGTCTCGCGCCACTTGGCCCAGCCGAGGAGGAGAACCCCAAAGCTTAGCGTAGCAGCCACCCAGGTGCCCATCACCTCGACGGCGATCTCTATGGTCGACTTGCCATGGGCATTCAGCTCCGGCAGGAGCGCAATCCACACAGCCGGACCCACGGAAAGCAAGCGCAGCGCCTCTCCGACGTCTTGCGTCCAGCCGCCATACTTGACCGGAGACTGCGACAAGCCCCGATTGAGCGCTTCAGCCTTGAGTGCATTGCATTCGTCCTCCGAGAGGAAGTCCTTGATGAGGTAAATCTCTGGTGACGAGTGTACCTTGCGAAGATGAGGAAAAGTCTCGTCGACAGGCATCGGGTCGCCAACGGTTGCCATCATAATGGGGCGAGGTGACACGCGTAGGCGTACTGGCGAGGTGTAGGCCGCAGCCACGACCAATCGCAATACGACCAATACCAACATTGGAAGTCCGCACAGACCTCCCTGCGAGCTTTGCGGGAGATGAAGCATTTTTCGGGACCGATAGCGCCTTCAGTTTGTCGGGGCCCTCAGTTTCCAGCGCTGGCTGACAGACTTTACGAAAAACTGAAACGCCCCCACAAGCACACATAAACAGAACAAACATGTCTTCTAGTGTGTGTGCTTGTGTGGCCATAAATGCAGCGCTATACGCGCGATCACGGCAACCGTCACGCGTACGTTGCAGGCGTACCGCACCGTCGGCGCTGCGTGACGATCTTCATGGCCATGTTCAATGCATGTTCATGGCGAATAGCTTCTCACCCCGCCGTCAGGACTCACAATAGCCCTGTCGCCTCATCGAGCCCCAAGGCGATGTTGAGGTTCTGCACGGCGGCGCCGCTCGCGCCTTTGCCGAGATTGTCAAGGCGCGCCGCGACCACGCACGTGCGCTTCTCGTCATTGCAGTACACGAAGATCTGCAGCTGGTTGGTATCGTTGAGGGCGTCCGGTCGAAGGAAGGCGTTGCGCTCGAGCAGGCCCTGGGTCTGCCACGCCTGGTCGCCGAGCGGCATCACGGTGACGAAGCGGCACCCCTCGTAGTGGGCGGCCAGGGCCTTATGCACTGCCGCACCGACAGAGCCCCCGGCGCCCACCCCGTCGGTAAGGTCACGGTCGTAGTGGATTGGCACGGACACCACCATGCCCTGGGCAAAGGCGCCGACCGCGGGCAGGAAGATGGGCGGCGCGTCGAGGCCCGAGAAGCGGCACATCTCGGGCAGATGCTTGTGGTTCAGATTGAAGCCGTACGCACCCCATGGCTCATGAGGCTCAGTACCCTCAAAGACGCCGATCAGCGGCTTGCCGCCTCCCGAGTAGCCCGAGATGGCGCTCGCCACGAGCGCCGCCGACGGCTTGAGCAGCCCCGCGTGCTTCAGCGGCGCGGTTAGAGCAATGTAGCCGGTGGCGTAGCAGCCAGGGTTGGAGATGCGCTTCGACTTCGCGATGCTCTTGCGCTGCTCGGCACTCAGCTCGGGAAAGCCGTAGGCCCACGCCGGGTTGACGCGATGTGCGGTGCTCGCATCGATGAGCACGGTCCGATCGTTGTCGGGCGCGACGAGCGCGGCGGCCTCTTTGGCCGCATCATCGGGAAGGCACAGGATCACGGCATCAGCCTTGTTGATGGCCTCCGCGCGTGCTTTCGCATCCTTGCGCTTGTCTTCGGGCAGCGTCAGCAGCTCGATGTCCTTGCGCGACTCGAGCCGCGCGCGAACCTGCAGGCCCGTGGTGCCGGCCTCACCCTGCGGGGCACGGCGCGAGATGGGCGTGGGGTGGTTCGGTGCACGTCAGCTCGACGTTGGCGCTCGTGCACTGTGGCAGCAGAGGCAGGGCAGCGCGCACATCGATGAAGACCGTGGCGGCCATCACCGCCGATGCGCATCTGTTGGTAGAAGAAGATACAACGCTGCTACGGAGGCCCGGAGCCACCGCGATACCGTAAGCTAGGCAAGGAAACACGGCGAACATGGCCTACGTCGCGAAGCACTGATTGCGAGTCTCAACGAAACTTGCGCCCAAGGCTCGGCTCACGTGTCGACCTGACGAAGGCGGGCGAAGCGTTTGCTTGAACCTTGCTTGAAACGTGCACCAATTCCGGCGACGTAAAGCATTCATGCGCGCAAGGCTCGCGATGTTTATCCTCTGCACCTCGTGCTGCACTTGTGACATTGCCCTCAACTTAACGACTGGCAGCCCACCTGCTGGCAGGCGGTTACGGAAGTGGACGGGCCAGTCATCACGCAGGAAACGGGTGGAGGCACGAGATTGGACGCAGCCGAGCGCCTTCTCTGGCCGCGTCACTCGTGGGCTTGGCCTCTTTTCGGGAGAGGACTTCCCGTGTGATAGCGATCGTGATGCCTTCGTGGGCGCTTCCTGGTCCAAGGGTGCCTGCCTGATGCAATGCTCGAGCTCAAGCACTGGGGTCAAGCCTAGCTGTGACAACGCCCTATCCGTGTGCAGCAGGCTGCCGCGATGCACGACGGTCGACATCAACGTGGAGGGATCCGTCGCGACTCTCAAGGCTGAGACCCCGCTGAGCAGACGCACCTCTCGCGTCAAGGACATTGACGTCCGGCAGCTTCGCTCGGGCATCCTCGGATTGCCACCGCAGCCGCGGGACGCCCTCTTTCCGCGTGGTTCTGATGCCTCGTGCACGCAGCACGAAGTCGAGCTGCCGGAGCTGCCGAAGGCTTCCTGCGTCCTCAACTGCCCTCAGCTGAACTGCACGGCCGGGATCGGCACGTGCTACGAGCTCGAGACATGTGTTGGCGTCGACATCTCGTTCCAAGGGCCGACGGGGGCGGTGGCGCGGTTACGATTCGCGAGCTCGGTTGCAGAGGCCAAGGCGCTCACGACGGCAGAGCGCGCGACGGCTGCTTGGAGCCAGGGGTAAATACAGCAAAAAACCTCTTTTTTCTAGAGATTAGAGAAGTCCCAGGATGAAAACCACAACATGCGAAATGCTCTCGGTCTAACGCTCTAATCTGAAATCTGTAATCTCGCGGCACGCGGGTCGGACTCGCCGGGTCCGTCCCGGGACTGTCTCCACTCTAGATGATGAAATATCGAGATCGGTGATCGCTGGCCGTCGTGGACGTATGCGCTTTTTTAGCTTCGATCTTTGTACAAGTATGTCGTCTGTCCCGTGTTCTTGCCCGTGTCCGGTCTCGTGAACTCGTCGTACGCGCCGGCCCGCTCTCCGCTCTGACTCTCGAGTCTCGACTCCTGCTGGCACTTTGGAAGTCGTCACCACCATTGGTCACCACGCAACTAGCTTAGTCGAAACAACCCAAGTTGCGCAACCGAATACCCCTGTAGCCAACGGAGTAGGAAAGGGTGGGCGCCGGGCGGAGAGGAGGAGAAGTATGCCCAGAACCGCTAAAACGCTCACCGAGGCATGCTGCTCATGCTTCCCAACGCGAGAGAGCCGCTCGATTGTGAAGCGCGCCTGTGGCCATCCATAGCGGTTTTCTTGCTTGCTTGCTCGCCGGTCTACGGGGGGCAAGGGGCAGATGAACTCTGATATCAGAAGCCGGTTTTGAACTTACCATAAAAGTGAAAGATCCCTTTCTTGTGCACCTTTTTTTGCGGCGTCATCAAGGTCGACGATTCATCTGAGGAGGTGCACATGGACGCGCCACTATGTTTTACGAACGGCGCAGCGGCGCGTGCCACCTTGCCATGGCGATTCCATCTCTCTGCCCTGAACCTGTCCAGAGCACGGAAACCTTTGCCTGCGGTCAAAGATCGCCCGTTCAGCCTGCACCGCGAGGGCGGCACGGCGCGGCGCACTCCCATTGACGACTGAGACGCGCGCCCACCTTTTGTGTGCCGTTCCCTCGCCCGCAGCAAAGAAGATGGTCAACACAACTGGAGTTTCGCAGATGCGTCCCAAGGATCCGGATTCGGCAAATCCGCCCAAGAAGGTCGCCCTGCTCACCGCGGGTGGCCTTGCGCCATGCCTCTCTTCGGCGGTCGGTGCGCTCATCACCGAGTACGCTGTCAAGCACCCGTCGACCGAGATTATCTGCTACATCAACGGCTACAAGGGTCTGCTGCTCGGCGATTCCATCTTCGTCACCCCGGGCATCCGCGCCACCGCTTCGGCGCTGCACCTGCACGGTGGCTCGCCGATCGGCAACTCGCGCGTCAAGTTGACCAATGTCAAGGACTGCGTGAAGCGCGGCCTTGTGAAAGAGGGCGAGGACCCGCAGCGCGTCGCGGCCGACCAGCTCATCAAGGACGGCGTCGAGGTTCTGCACACCATCGGCGGTGACGACACCAATACCGCGGCGGCCGACCTCGCCGCCTTCCTTGCCCGCGAAGGCTACAACCTGACCGTGATCGGCCTGCCGAAGACGATCGACAATGACGTGTACCCGATCACGCAGTCGCTCGGCGCGTGGACCGCCGCCGAGGAGGGCGCCAAGTTCTTCGAAAACGTTGGCGCCGAGGCGACCGCCAACCCGCGCATGATGATCGTGCATGAGGTGATGGGCCGCGATTGCGGCTGGCTGACCGCCGCGACGGCCGCCAAGTACCGTGAGCGCCTTGCGGAGCGCTCCCTGCTCCCGATGATCGGGCTGACGCGCGGCCGGCTCGACGTGCACGCCGTCTACATCCCCGAGCTGTCTATTGATCTCGAGGCCGAGGCGCTGCGCCTGAAGGCGATCCTCGACGAGAACGACAACGTCAACATCTTCATCTCCGAAGGCGCGGGCGTCAAGGACATCGTGGCGAAGATGGAGGCGGAGGGCAAGAAGGTGGAGCGCGACGCGTTCGGCCACGTCAAGCTCGACTCGATCAACCCTGGCAAGTACTTTGCAGACACGATCTCGGCCATGATCGGCGCCGAGAAGGTACTTGTTCAAAAATCGGGCTACTTCGCGCGCGCGGCGCCCGCCAACAAGGCGGATTTGCGACTGATCCAGCAGACGGCGGAGCTGGCGGTGCAGCAGGCGTGCATCCGTGGCTCGGGAGTGTGCGCTATGGACGAGGATCAGGGACACGTGATGCGCTGCATCGAGTTTCCGAGGATCAAGGGCGGGAAGCCCTTCGACACTTCCGTCGAATGGTTCCAGACGATGCTCACGGAGATTGGTCAGCCGATCCCCGAAGCTTTCCCAGTCGGCCGCGCCCACTGAGCGGTGCTGCGGTGCTGCCGTGTCGGCGGATGCGCCTTGCCCTATCGCCTGCCCCGCGAGCATACCATGACCGCAAGCATACCGTCAATGTGAGAGTATGTTGACGAGGAGGGGTTTTGTTGCGAGGCGGGCCGCGAGATGGCCAGGGGCGCGCGACGGCCGGGTTCGCCGGTCGCCGCGGTGGCGGCAACCCGACCCGCGGGCCGGGCGCGGCGGGCGGCTGGGCGCATTTCCATTTGCGATTTGCGTTGGGGTAATGCGTTTGCGTTGGACAAGTTGCAAACACCCTGCTGAGCAGGGCTGTTCGTCTCTTTCGTTTCTGAGTCGTCGGCAACGTTATACTAGTACCGACTACATGTGACGATATCTCTAACTAGTCCCCCGTCTTAGTCCCCACGGTCCCCGTCTTTTACTCTTAGTCCCCGTCCGCCCGAGAGGCCAGGTCGTCACTTTTACGACATGCCGGTCCAGCATGTGTAGGCCGGGCATTCGGCGTCGGGCCGCGTCGCTCCCGCGGCTCCGGCGCGCGCGTGTTGCGTGTTCGGAGTCCGCGCGCACGCCGCGCCCGGGTCACGCGATTGACGATCCGACTCGAAAGCCACACACGGTTATGTACGCACGGCACTCGATTTGATTCATGATTGTCGACTCGAGAATGTCGCGGTGCGCGTGTAAGTGGGCGTGTTGTGCGCGTGTGCTGCGCCGGTGCACGACACCGTGCGTGCGGACGCTGCGGCGACCGACGCCCGCGATCCCCCGAGCCCGGCAAGCCAGGACGGTAAGACGTGTAGACGTCCAGACCCCCCCCGAGTGTGCCCAGGAGACCCCACATGTAGGGCGCACGAACCATCTGGCACATCTCGCCCGCCGCTCCACTCGGTGGGCCTCACCCACCAGCATGCGGCCATGCTGCTGCCAGCGCGGCCTCGTACGGCGACGATGAGCACAGACTCTTTAGTCGAGCGATGTCGCCGAGCGTGCGTGCGGTGTGATCAAAGCTGGGACGGGCAGAAAGCAAGCTCGCCTTGAGACTGTCGAGGAGCACAGGCATGACCATGGTGCGTGCTGCGTCACTGATGTCGGAGAGGTGTTCGAGACCGCCCATGAAGGCTTCAGAGCGTTCCGCAGCAAGAGCCACAGCGAGCCGAGCCGTGAGGCAAGCAGCGGCACTGGCGTCTGTGCTCGTAAGGAAACCATTAATCGCGATGGATGCAGCGTAGACGTCCGGAGGCTGCTGCAGCGCAGCCACAAAGCACTCAGACATCTCCTCTTCGATGACGACGCGGCGCGCGGCCGAGTTCGCCGCGGCTTGGAGCAGCTCGAGGAGCGCTGCGTGGGGCAGCAGCAGGCCGCTCGGTTGATGGATGAATGGTTGAGCGCTCTTGATGCTCGCCAGCCAGTCGGTCACCAGTGTCTGTAGCATCTGGCGCTTGAGGTCGTGCGCGGCCGAATCGAAGGCGTCGAGCCACTGAGGGGCGAGCGCGGCCGCTGCCATGGAAAAAGGGTCGTGCGTTTGCATGCATGCACGAGAAGGATTACAACTTCTTCCGTTCTTACAGCCAGTGTTTGAAGCGTAAAACCGGTACATGTATCAGTTCAAAAACACCGGGCGCCGGACACACGTACCGGTATTGTGTCCCGGCTCCCCACTGTGTCTTTTTACCGGTATTGAGTCCGAGAACCTCGGCGGTGATGGATCCAGTTTGGGAAAAGGGGGGCTTCGCGGTGATGACTCCTTTGGCGTGGTCGAGTTGGTGGCCGCAGTCTTGCAAGACCCCCGAGACGCTACAGTACCTTGAGCGACGCGGGCCGTATCTAGGACGTGATTACGCCGCAACGATATGCCACTCCTTCATCCGCTGCTCACCACAGTGTCTTCTGGCGTCTTGAAATACATCTACTTGCAAGGAGTGGGTCCACTCCTGACGGGTCTCTTCGCGCACGGCCTTCTCAAGCTAGTCGTTTTGCCCTTGGAAGACATTTTTGCAGCGGGCCTCGGAAAGATGATGCCCGATCTTGTGCGCCCATATTACGACCCTGTTATCGATCGAACCTTTACAATAATGGCCCTTTCTGGCCTGTCGGCATACGTGGTCGTCGCGATGGGCTTTTGCACTCTCCTCGATCTGTGCCCGAGCGTGACGATGGCTCACAAGGTGCAGGGGCACCGCAATTACTTCACACCTTCAGAGTGGCTTCAAGCCGTAGGTGTCGGCCTGATCAACCTTCTCTGCTTCTCGTGGTTCGCGACGCTCCCATGCTGGGTGCTGCAGAGGGACGGCTACCTCCGCGGTGGTACGCCAGCTACCGCCGTCGAGGCTGAGTTCGATCTTCCGACGGCCATGCTCCACTTCGCGATCCACGGCATCGTGATCGATGTGTGGTTCTATGGGACGCACCGGCTCATCCATCACCCTATCCTCTACATGTGGATTCACAAGTTCCACCACCGTTTCAAGGCACCGACGGCCGTGGCTTGCGTGTACGCGAATCCTCTTGAGTTCATGATCGGCAATGTCGGAGGCGTGGTGCTCGGCCCGGCGCTAACCAACTGCCATCCGTACTCCGCAGCATTCTGGATGGCCTACGCGATCACATCGACGTCCTTCAGCCACAGCGGCTACACGGTCTTCGGAGCGACGAGCCACGACCAGCACCACGAGCATTTTGACTTCAACTTTGGCGTGCTGATCACCGACGCCGTGCTGGGCACCAAGTTTGAGGGCTCCGCGCGGCAGAAGCGCATCCTCGCCAACGCTGCTGCGAAGCGCCAGGACGCGAAGAGCGTCTAGTCGACGTTCAAAGAGACGACCACGACCTGACGAAGGGATAACGTGGGTGCCATGGTGGGTGCAATCCAAATGCGGCATCATGGATCTTCGATGCGCCATCCCGATCATTTGAAAACGACACTGCCCGGCCGTGTAAGGGTCCGTTCAGACTACCGAAGGAAAATGACGCAGTAACCACCAGTATACAATGTAACGAACGGCTAGCGTCCGCTCCGCGCTCGCGTCGCGTCCATAATTGGTCGCGTCCGGGGGTCCGGCGCGGCCGCGCACACGCCCTCCCGCTCCGGTCGGGCGGTCGGCCGCACACCTGCTCGCCTCCGCGGGCTCGTGGAACGCGCGGTATACAAATACATGGGAACATGCCGTACCAAAACGGCACACCGCAGACCGCGATCGAAGACCGCGACACTTCACATTATTACCGAATACGACGTAGTTTTCACCATCGCGCGCGTCGTCCCGACCGGACGACCGTGCCGCGCGGACCCCGATCTCTTTCTCCTTCGGTCCATGCGCCCCCCCCAGTAGTAGAGTACACATCAATCAAGAATCATCCATGTACGAGTCAAAGACCGTGCGGGCATCGCCTTGGCTCGCCGCTTCGCCTCGCAGACCACGGCCGTGCGAAGCCGCGCTACAGCCGCGCCGGAGGCTCTGCCAGGCTCTGGCCGCTCTCCCATACGTACTCCTCGCCAGCCTCGGCGGCGCACCATGCTACAGATAATCCACCCCCATGCCAGGGTACACCACCACGCGTGGCGGCGCCCCACCTTGCCCGGAGTGCGTACGTACGTACCACATAGTATCGGGCTTCGACGACTGCATGCATTTCTCAAGTCGTTCATGCTCCGCGTAGCCCGCTCACTTGTAGAGGGAGAGGCCTTGGCCTGGCATGGTCGCCAGCTTGGGCGCAGCGAACACCGCAGTGCCGCAGAGGTTCTCGGTCGAGGGCGTCGGCCCGACGTTCTGAGCCCCGTTTTGTGCGTTCGGGTCGCGGAGGGGTGTCTTGCCTTTGCTCCCATCCTTAGGGCCATCCTTAGGGCTGCCGTTCTCGTCCGAGGGCTCGAGCTCCGCCATCTCTTCCTCGTCCTCGTCGAGGGGCTGATCCGCCATCTCGACGGTCTGGTAGCCTTGCGCCGAGTGATAGCAGCACACCTCGCGCATCCACGCCGCGCAGCCGTCGCCGATAAACATGAGGCACACGGAGGAGATGCCCGCGAGCGCGAGGCCGGTGCAGAGCATTAGGTTGGCTGCCCCGAGCTGCCGGTAGATGAGACCGCCCAGGATGGGGCCGAACGCCTGTCCAAAGCGGTCGACGAAACCGGCGATGCCCTGCATGATGCCCTGCTCGACCGGCACGTTGGCGAAGAGCGTCGTCAGGCAGGGCACCGCGAGCCCATACCCGATGGCAATCAGGCTGAGAGCCGGGATGAGCGATGCAAGCCCGTGGGCGTACGAGAGGACGATGAAGCCGATCGACTCGGCCGCCATGGCCACGAAGAGGGTGCGCTCCTCGCCGAGCGAGCGCACGGTCACGCGCACGAGCACGCCCTGCACGAACATGCCGCCCAGGCCCATCGCCGAAAGGATCATGCCTACCTGCTTCTTCTCCCATTTGAGCATCGCCATGCAGAAGAACGCGAAGACGGACTTGTACGCGGCGAACGAGAAGCGGAAGAAGAAGTTGAGCGAGAGGAGTGGGTACAGATCGTACCCGCCGAGCCAGCGCGCGAAGCGCCACGCCTTGATCAGCCGTCGGCACACGGCGTTGTCCGCGAGCGAACCCATGCAGGAGGCATCCCCGCCATTCACGCCGCCATTCACGCCGACTCTGCCGTCGGGCTCACAGCCCCGCTGGCCAGAGAGGTCAATCTTGACCATCTCGATGCCGCCCACGCGCTTGTGCGTCGAGTCCTTCTGCCCATCCTCCATGGCCGTGTCCATCCCCTTGTCGTTCGCCTCGGCCTTGGTCTCGTCTGGACGCCACAGGAGTGCGAGGAGCGCAGCGCATAGGAAGAGGAAGCCCGAGGAGGCGGTGGCCGAGCGGTCGCCGAGCCAGTCGCCCACGAAGCCGCCAATGGCCGGGCCCGCGAAGAGCGCGAACTGCTGCACCACGCCGATCAGCCCAAACTTGCCTGCCTTCTCCTTCTTGACGGACGTGTCCGCGAAGTATGCGCGGAAGAGAGTGATCTGGAAGCCGAGGCCCGAGATGATGCGCGAGATCATCATGTGCGTGCTGCTGAGCGAGGCCGAGAGCGCCAGGTTGCCGATGCCGGACACGATCAGTGAGAGGAGGATCACAGGCTTCCTGCCGAGCCGGTCCGACGCATAGCCGAGCACCGGTGCTAGCACTGTCTGGCTCGTCCAGAGCGTCGACTGTAGCAGGCCGAAGATGACAGCGGCGTCGCGCTCGTTGCCATTGGCCACGTCGCGTACCAGATAGGGCACGACCGACAGCAGCATGGTGTTGGACATCTGCGCGAGCAAGATGATGGTGAATGGGCCAAAGAGCAGCTGGAGCGGCGCGCACTCGGTGGGATTGAAGCCCTTGGTGATGCCGAGCGGCAGGTTGATGGTCACGGGCACCCAGATCTCATCATCTCCCTTGCTAGGCATGACGGGAAGCTTCGGTGGCCCACGGTCGTGGAGATCCGCGCTTGGCTCTCACGACAGCCGCCACTCCCGTGCAGAGAAGTACTGGTGGCCCGGTTTGAGCGCTCCGACGCATTGGGACAGCAAAAACCCTTTTCCGGTATAGGCAGCGATTCACGAGAGTGGATTCACGGCAGTTTTCGGCGTTTCGCAGGAAACGCAACGTGAAATTGCAGTCCACCTTTCCCACAGGTCAACACACGATTACTCAGTCTACTTCGATGGCCATCGCGCGCCAGCAAAGAGCAAAACGAAAATGGGCAACTCATGATGGTGCCAGCACCACACCTCCGCCTCTCCGCTCCTGTGCTTGGACCCAGCGCACGTCATCCATTTTCGTCCCCGGTAGCCACCACGACTGTGCTCAATTCTTGTAGAGCAGCGCCGTCGGTGTCAGGTCAGCCTCGGTCGCAAGCCCCGCCGCGATGATAGGGGCCTGGGGCACGCCCTTCGGCTCGACGGGCACACCCCAGCGCTCCGTCGCGTCGGGGCCCGGGACAGCGCGCATCTTCTTCTGCCACACGTCTGACGGCAAATACGTGCCCACCACGTGATCAAAGCCCGGGCAGCACACGTTGTAGTTGCACTGGCCGCCGAGCACGTGGTGGCCCTGGTGGTTCTCATAAATGTATTTGAAGTAGGCCGAGTCGCGCAGTTTGGCGAGCAGAAAGCTGGGCACGCCATAGCGCGACGGGACTGGGGGCAGCCCGTGCATGGGCGGGTGCAGCATGTTCCACACCGCCGCGTGCACCAGCATGCCCGGCAGCAGAATGGCGAACGTCTGCATCAGGCTGAAGCCAAGCAGCGCGAACACAGGCAGCGTCGTCGGCAGCATCTGCAGCGTCATGAGGCCAGTCACCCCCCACGTGAACGCAGTGCCACGGAACTCGTCGCTGTCGAGCGAGAGCGCCGCCTTCGTGCGCCTCCACCGCGGGTCCTTCTTGAGCGACATGTCGTCGTAGGTTTCGGCATGGTGCTCAACGTGGCCACCGCCGAAGATTTTGATGAGATTGCGCCGTCCGTCCGGCTGAAAGATGGGACGCCCGCGCACCCAGAACGCAATGCGCTGGCACATACGCTGGAAGCTGTGGTCGCGGTTGAATTCCTCGTGCTGGTACCAGCGATGTGTTGCGTACTCGTTGGCCGACATGAGAGCGTAGAGAGCCGGCAGCGCCGCAATCTTGCCAAAGGTGCCGACCATTGCAGGTTCGCTACGGCGGGCGATAGGCTGTGCCGCGCTTCGCAACGCTGGGCGGACCTGCATGGCCGAGGCCGTCGCAAGGAGTGCAGAGAGGGCGATCCGCATGGAGCTCACGGTATGAGATAGATGCAAAGAGATGCAGCGAAGGAAAAGTATCGGACGTCTCGTTCGTCTTGTTCACGTTCACGTTGATTTGACTCTCGGCAAGACGCACCAGGACCCGTGGAGACATCATGTTAGTAATGTAACAATCATGTAACATCTAACATGGGTCGTCCCCTCAGCACGACCACCACGGTGCACGGAGTCGATTTATGTGCAGCCAATTGTGTGCAGCTCGATCGAGCCGAGCATGCACGTGGGCGCGTTGGCAGGCAGGCACACGCCCACCCTGACGATCACTGATCTTTGCGACGAAACCACACATTCTGCTGTGGGCGTCGTCTCCGTGTCCTGATGAAGTGGGCGAGCTTGAGAGCTGGGACCCTTGTCTCCGGTGCGTTCTGCGTGTACGCCCACATCCCAAACTCCTCCATTTCGACCAGCAGCGCTGTGGCGTTGATTCGGGGCCACCACCCCGGGGTCATCTCGACCACAATGTTCTGGACGAGGCGTCGTCGAATGAACGGCAGCAGATCTTCGAGAACGGAGAGCTCTCCACCCTCCACATCGACCTTGATCAGCTCTACGTGCTCTTCGGGTCGCAGGACCTCCTCGAGGCTCACACTCGGCACGCGGGTGATTGTACTGTGGGGTTCGACGGTGGTCTTGCGTACCAGCGCGCGGCGCTTCAGCGAGCGGTGGGTGCTCCCCGCGCCGATGAAGCCGCCCTCGCAACTGTGATCCTGCTTGACTGGCATCAGAAATCGTGTCTTGGAGACGGGCCGTGGCACGAGCTCAGCGACATGTGAGAGCCCGTTGATCAAAATGGCGCCATGGATTGGAGTCTGGCATCCGGGCTGCGGCTCAAATAATATGGTGCGACAGCCCCAGAATGCTGACAGAAGCCCAAAGTATCCCTCATTGGCACCAATGTCAAGGACGAGCTTTGATCTTGTGCAGGAAGACCCATTTCTGAGTACGCTTGCGAACACATTGCGCACGAACACCTCACCGGGTTCGGTCGTGACCCAATCAACAGAAGTAACGTTGTGACCATGTGGACCAGTCGTCATAGGAACACTGGGCACGAAGAAGCTTTCTGCAACTTGTGTGAGCTTGATGCGGCCACTGCGCACGTCATTGCTCAACTTCATCGCGGTTGGGGGTGCCACGCGCAGCTGCCCGGCTCGGCTTCGCTGCTCGGCTCGCGCGGCTCGCGCCTGCTCCGACCATCTGACGACCATCGGCCTCGAAGTGAGGGACCAGCGTTAGGGAGGAGGTCGCTCTATGAAGACGATACTTGCCTAAATAGGAATTTTTCAGATGAGGGTGCATCGAGGATCTCGGTCCCGCAATGTTTCGAAAGACCGCCGGATGCCCGGATCGATCGCCTCATTCTCGTCATCGTCAGTCCGGGTCCTCCTCTCCCGCCACATTGGTCGCGCCGCCCTCGTGCGAGCTCAGGATAGCACCAGAAAAACCTGAAGCTATCACGCGCACCGGCTGGAGCACGAGCCGCGGCCCAATCTCGCTGAGGTCGCGCGTGCCGTCGAGTCCGATGCCTAAGCGATAGACGCGCAGCCAAATGCGGTCGTCGAGCCATGAGAAGCACAGCGCGTGTCGGACGCGCTCGACGGCAGCGCCTTGTGGCAAGCGGGTGCCACGTGGTACGCCAAAAGTGCGCGTGAGCAGCGCCTTAAGCACACGCCGCTCCGCGCACGCTTCGAAACCCTGGTCGAAGCAGAGCAAGCTGCGCGAGCTGCCAGCACTGCGCACATCCAGCTTGAGCTCGGCGACGGTGTGCACGTTGAGGACTCGAAACATGGCCGACGGGCCGTCTGGGCAGCCCGCGGCCCATAGGTAAAGCCGGCGCGGATCGCGCGCATCGAGCAGCAGCGCCATGCTGCAGTCCGCATCCTCACAGAGCGGCACGACGCCCTCGAGGCCGGCGTCAACGCCGAGCTTGCCGCCAGTGCGCCCATGCGGCATCAGCCGGAGAAAGTCGCGCAGCAAGTGGCGATGGCGTGCGCGCAAGCCGCGTGTACCGAGGATGAGCGTCGACGAAGTGGCAGGCCGCTTGCGCGTACTCACGCCCATGGTCGATCCCCGATCAGTTCGTGTGTCCTCGTCGCCTCGTCCGAGGGGGGGGGGTTGCGCTGTGTTTTGCCAACTCTTCCCCTTTTTAGGATGTGGGATGTCACTTATGGAGGGTCTACGTGTGGACTGTCTACACGACCTCGTTGGACACCTTTTCGGCCGGCGTCCTACTCATCTCCAGGACTACTTGTAGCACATTAAATTACAAATACTTTAGTTTGTAGTTTTTGTTCGATGGGTTACCGCTCTTCGAACGAAATGTGATGACGGATGGTTCGAGCCGGGCTGACCCTCATCGGTATGGGGTGCAGACTTCAAATCTGTAGGGGATCAAAAGTCCCAGGTGTTCGACTCACCCTGACCGGCGGTTTTTTCCTTTCCTTTACAAGGATCAAAGGTACATGTAATCCTCAAGCTTCCGCGTGCATCAAGCCAAGAAGTGTGCCCGAAAACCGAGAAGAGATAACGCGTTAGAAGAGGGACCTTCAGACCTTCTGTGGACCGAAAAACTCCTTTAGCTCAGACCCGCGGGACTGACCATCACCGAGGCCTCGAGCTCGCAACTTTGACGTCAATTGTGGGCGCTATTTTCAGGGGCAAGTTTTTGGAGAAAAAACGTCACAGAAAGCGCTGGCCGTGTTGGTCTAGAGCGCTCGCACGTCGGCCATGCCCACCTCGACGGCTTCTCGCGTGCCCGCGAGCTCGCCGATGCGGCCGCCGGGCTCGCGCGTGCGGACGACCGAGGTGGTGCTTCCGCCCATGCAGTCCGTTGTCGCACCCGCAACGCCGCCCGCGAAGTCGCCGGCCAAGCCAAAGAAGGCCAAGGCGAAGAAAAGCCCCGGGGAGGTGAAGATCGAGAAGCCCAAGTTGAGAGCCGAGCCCGCGGCGCACCATGGGAGCCCTCGGAGCACGCCGAAGAGCGAAGCCCATGAGCCTCTGCTCGACGAACCGCCCGCCTTGCCAGCAGCCTTGCCAGCAACGACGGCCACGGGGCGGGCGAACAGCGACGAAAGGGGGGCCAAAAAGGCCAAGAAGAAGAAGGCGCCGCGGACCGCCTCTGACGAAAGGGCGCCGTCGCCGCTCGCGCCCGCCGAGGGGACGCCGCATCGGCAGCCGCAGCCGTACCCCACACTGCCCTTGCCGCCGCAGCCGCTCCCCCCGAAGCTTAGCCAAGCTAAGCCTAACCAAGCTGTGGGAAACCAAGCTGTGGGATCCTGTCCGACGGACCAGAAGCCGACAAGCTCGGCAACTCCGCGGCCGACGGGCACGGTGGCCTCGCCGAGGAGCACGGCGGACGGCAAGGCGCGCCGCGTGCGCGCCTTCCCCCCTCTGAGCCCGCGCTCGTCAGCCCTCGAGTCGGAGTCCAAAGGCGCCTCGTCAGCTTCGTCAAGCGGCGCGGGGCCGTCCTCGGCGCCGCTGTCGAGCACGCTCACGTCGGGTAGTGCACCGTCGTCGCCGCGAAGGAGCATGCCGCGTTCGCCGCGCGCCGAGTTGGGCGCCGGCTCCCCACGCTTGCCGCGTTCGCCGCGCGCCGAGGCCTTGGGGAGCAGCAGCAGCGGCAGCAGCAGCGGCGGCGGCGGCGCTGGCAGCGCCAGGAGGCGTCCGACGAGCACCAGCCTCGCTGGCGTGCTGCTCGAGGCGGCGGCAGGCTCACCGGTGCGCGGCGCCGTCACGGGCGCGTCTGCAGGCGCGCCCGCAGGCGCGGCGTTGGCGGGCTCGGACCCCCGTCTGCATGCAAGTGCCGACCACGGCGCGGCGTTGGCGGGCTCGGTCGCCTCCGACCTGACCAAATTCCAGGATGCGAGCTTCTTGCACTCAGTGCTCGGCTCGCTCCCGGGCGTGGGCGCCATGGGGGGCGTGGGTGACGTGTCCGACCTCGATGAGGTGCTCGCTCAGGTGCCTTCGCCCCCGATGGCCGCGCCCGCGCCCACCATGGCGCCCTCGCGCAACCTGTTCAGCTTTCATAGAAGCGGCAGCAGTGGCGTCGAGGCGGCGGGCGAGCACGCAGTGTCGCTGGCGCCACGCTCGTTCTTCGAGCGCGCGCCCACGGGCTCGATGGGTATGGCGCCCACCATGGCGCCCACGGGCTCGATGGGGATGCCGATACATCCTTCGGCCGCCTCGGGCGCTGTATCGGGCGCGGGCAGTGGATCGAGCGCTGCATCGGGCGCTGGGCCATCCGCCGGCGCCCACCACGACGCCACCGGTGCTCTGCCGCTGCCCGCAGCCCCTCCCAAGCTGTCGTCGTCGTGGACGCTGCCCAAGCCGCAATTGAAGCTGCGCACGACGGTCGCCACACACTTCTCAGGCCCTTGCGTCGTGCCGCAGACCCCCACCGCATGGCGAGGATCAAAGACCTCCGAGCTGGGCACACTATTCTGGCAGGGCGTGCAGCAGACCCTCGACAAGGATGAGCAGTGGGCGGCGGTGCGCAGGATGGTGCTGGGTGCGTGCTAGGCGCCCCGCCCGCCCGCTCGCCGCGCCGTCTTGCACATGCGGCACATGGCGAGGCTGCGCGATGATGTCATTGCCGCGATTACAATCGGGGGTGGGGAAGCGGGGGAAGCGGGGGAGGCGAGGCGGGAGAGCAGGGGAAGCGCGTCCACGTAGTACAGTGGCTCCGGCAGCGAGACTGCCGGGCCGCGTCGATGCGGTGTAGATGTCTTGAGGACATGTGGAGTTGGCATGTATAGAGCCGAGGCGAGACGCGGGGCAGCAGTTGTGAGCGGGACCAGGCCAGACTCCAGAGCGCGGCGGTGTAAGGGATCGCGGGGTGGGGGCGTATTGCGGGTAACGTTCTACCGTAGTCGCGCGAAAGTAATTAACGTTCTTTGATTGCAATTGGTCGCGGCTCCCTCGATCGCTCGGCAACTTGTCAACTAAGGATGGGAGGATCGCAGAGCCTGCCGGAGGTGCACAGCGTGGAGGTTGGGGTTGCAGTGGCAGGCGAGGGCAAGGCGCGACGACTGACGAGCGCCGAGCTGCCCACACAGGGCAAGAACGGCGTCTCCGATCTGTACAGCTCCTTCGCGGCATCGGCGAAGGCACACCCCACGGCCAGCTGCATGGGCAAGCGCCTCAAGGACCAGAGCGGCAAGCTCGGCGAGTTTGAGTTCATCTCGTACCAGACCGCGCACGAGCAGATCCTCACGATCGGCGCTGGCATGGCTGCGCTCGGGCTCAAAGCGGGCGACACTATGGGCATCTATGCGGCCAACTCAATGGAGTGGGCGCTCATCGCACTTGGCGGCTTCTCGCGGGGCCTTACGTGCGTGCCCGTGTACGACACGCTCGGCGACAACATTGTCGAGTACGAAGCCAAGCACGCCGAACTCAAGGTGATCTTCTGCGACCAGAGCAAGCTCGAGGCGGTCGCCAGCGTGATGAAGAACTGCCCAACCGTCAAGTTCGTGGTGCAGATCCAGCCGCTGCCGCTGTGGGGTGACATCAGCGAGGCGGTGAGCAGCAAGTTCAGCGATACGTGCAAGCTCACGGATCTCAAGAAGCTCACCGAGGACGGCGTGAAGGCGCCCCTCGCGCCCGCGCCGCCGAGCGGCGAGGAGCTCGCCTTCATCATGTACACGTCGGGTACGACGGGCGACCCGAAGGGCGTGTGCATCAAGCACGTGGCGATCGTCACGGGCGCCTCCTATTGCGCGGGCCTCGAGCTGCTGCCCACTGACCGCTACCTGTCGTACCTGCCGCTCGCGCACATCTTCGAGACCATGGTGGAGCATGCCATCTTTGCCAAGGGAGGCTCGGTCGGCTTCTTCTCGGGCAACATCAAGCTCATCACGGAGGACATCCTGGCACTCAAGCCGACGCTCTTCGTGGGCGTTCCCCGCGTCTACCAGCGCTTCTACGACGGCGCGATGGCCAAGATCTCCGAGATGAGGCCCTTGCTCGCGAAGTTGATCTCCCACATGCTCAACACGGAAATCGCCGCCGTCCAAGAGGGCAAGAAGACCTTGTACGGGAAAATCCTGGCCAAGCTGCTGGGCGCCAAGCTGCACGGTGGCTGCGTGCGCATCATGATCTCGGGTGCCGCGCCCTTGCCCATCCACGTTCAGGAGTTCCTAGTCGCCTGCTGCGGCTGCTCGGTCATCCAAGGCTACGGCATGACCGAGAACTGCGCGAACGCGACGCTTGCGCTGCTGCCGGACGCGCGCGCTGGCCACGTAGGCCCTCCGATGCCGACGACGGAGGTGAAGCTGGTGGATGTGCCCGAGATGAACTACGTCTCTTCGAACGATCCGCCGACGGGCGAGATCTGCACGCGCTCCATCTGCAACTTCTCAGGCTATCACAAGAACAAGGAGGAGACGGACAAGATGCTCGAAAAGGACGGGTGGCTGCACACAGGAGACATCGGCCGCTGGAACAAGGACGGCACGCTCTCGATCATCGACCGCAAGAAGAACATCTTCAAGCTCGCGCAGGGCGAGTACGTCGCCGCCGAGAAGATCGAGATGGCGCTCGTCAAGTCCAAGTACATTGCGCAACCGTTTGTGTATGGCAACTCGTTCTTCCCAATGCTCGTGGCGATCATCGTGCCCGACTTCACGACGCTCATCCCCAAGGCCAAGGAGGACGGTTGGTACGAGGAGGGCATGACCACCGAGAAGATCGCCGCGCACCCCAAGGCCATCGAGCTCATCCTCTCCGAGGTCAAGCGCGAGAGCAAGGACGCCAAGCTTAAGACCTTTGAGGTGCCCCAGCAGGTAGTGCTTGAGGGCATCATCAATGAGCTCGCGCAGGTACGCCAGCCTCATGGCACACTGATGATGAGCACTGATTGCGCCACTGAGGGCCGCGATCCCCTCTGTCTCCCTCGCACAGGGCTTCTCGATCCAGAACGACTGCCTCACGCCCACGTTCAAGCTCAAGCGGCCGCAGCTACTCAAAAAGTACCAGGGGCAGATCGACGCCATGTACGTGGCCCTCGGCGAGAATCCGGCCCAGCACAGGAAGTAGTGACGAGCCTGGAGGGTCCTCGGCGGCGGCAGTGATGGCAGTGGTGGCAAGCTCGCCGACGGCCGAACCCGACGAGCATGGCCGCACGAGCAGGTGGATCGGCTCGTGCACTGGATTGGCTCACACTCAACGTAGGTGCGCGCTGGCGCGATGGGCGAAGTGCATGGGCGTGTGTGCTGTGAGTGCTGCTGGGCCTGGGCTTGGGGGTGGCTTCTCTGGCCGGTACATCTGATCAACTAAAGCAACGGTAGCTACGGTGTCTCTGGATCAGTGTGCGGCGAACGCGAAGGGGGAAGGCGGTCGCGTCGCGGACAGAGCGCCCCCCCGGACGTTATCTGGATGTCAGCGATCATCGGTTGCACAACTGGGGCATCACGGAGGAATGATAGTGTGTTCTGTGTGTACTGTTCGTGTACCTGTTTGTGGCGTCAAATGTTGCTGCGGACCCGCGGCCGCGCGGAGCGCGGCGACCCGCCGCGCAGGCGCGCACCAGGGTGGGGCGGCGGCGACCGCGGTCTGGCGCCGGGCGCGCCGGCGGCGGCGCGGCCGCGCGTCGTTCCGCCGGTCGGTGAACCACTGACACCGCACGCCGCCGATAAGTAGATAAAAAGACTCATGTGTGAGTGTGTGGATCGGGGTTCGTTCGGCGGACAGGTCAACGCGGCCGGTGCCCCCCGGTCGCGCGCGCGCGGGCGTCCGGCGCGCGGCGGGGGCCGTCGCGGCGACGCTCGTCCGACCGGACCCGTGCACCATGGGCCGCCCGCACAGTGTTCAAAGCCTATGGGGTAATTACCTGAGTAGTGGGAAGGTCCCCCTAGGTCAAAAAAGGTGCGCCGGCGCCGCGCAGCAGGATGCAGGAACGCCGATTCGGCATGCGCGATTCTTCGGCCGTACCGGCGTGGGGCGTCGCGAAATTTTCGGGTTTTCGTGCACGTCCACGCTCGCCCGCCCCCGCGGCCCGCGCGCGCGTCAGGCGGGCGGGTGGAGGGGTGTGCTTATTTTAACGCCCCGCGCAGGTGACTCTGGTCCGCGCGCGCGACCGCCACAGGCCCACAGCGCGCCGACAGTGCGTACTGACAGTGTGTTCGGGGTTGGCGCGGCGCGTCCGAACCGGAACGGGAACCCGCGTCGATCCCGCCCGCAGGCCGCACCAGGCGCGCCGCTCTCTCGAACCGGCGACTCGTTCTCGTCGTTTTGCATTTTGGCAGGGGCACTTGATAGACTAGCTTAAGCCTAGCTGTCAGTCAGCCAGTGTTCGTGGCTTCCGATCGACGATATCTCGGCCACACCGACGGCGTCGGCGAGCGCGGCGCGTGGAGCGCATGGAGGCGTGGTGCCTCCTCGCACCTCGGGGTGGTGCGAGAAACTCGTGCGCCGTGATCCGTCGCGTCCACGGCACGGCACGTCTCAGCTCGTGACCATTGGCGCCGGGAGATGGCCGGCATCTCCGAGGCAGCGCACAGAGGCGCTGCCATTGGCGCGGATGACGAGATGCGTGATGGAGGCATGCGGGACCGAGAAGCGCAGCCAAGCCTCCGGTGGCAACTGTAAGGCTCGGCACACGACGTACCGTATCACGTTGGCGTGGCAGACGACGACCTCGGTAGTGTCACCCACCTGGGAGGGCGGCGGCCGCGAGCACAGCTGCCGATACGCGCGCTCGATGCGCTCACCGTCGAGCTGATCATTGGTGTAGTGCGAGGCGTGGCCGGGCTGTGGCTCGGGTAGGCACGGGCGACCCTCGTTTAGGTCGGCGTTGCGGGAACGCACGGGCTCGACGAGCCGCGGCGCGATGGCGTCGGCGGTCTGGATGGCGCGGGTCAAATCGGAGCTGATGAGTGCGTCCAGTCGGAGACCCTGCGATGGGCGGCATGACGCTCGGCAAGACGCGCCTGTGAGTGAGCCGAGTGAGGCCGTGTGAGGGAGGTCGTCGTGCGCATGGCGCAGAGTGGACAGCATCACGTGCGCACCTTGAAGTTGCCCTCCGAGGCATCGTGGATCGCGCGGAGACGAGCGCCGAGGTACTCCGTCTGCTGGTATCCGAGCGGCGTCAGCACGCGCAGCGAGTCGTTGCTCCCGTTGGTGTCGTACTGCGCATGTCGTACGAGTAGCAAGTGCTTCGCGGCACGGCCTTGCTTGCCGTGCGCAACGGGCTCAACATCCCACGCGTGCAGCCTCCGCCAGCGGTTCTCATACGCTTCGGGCGGCACGGAAACTGGACGCGTCGTCCGAACTTCGCCTGTGCTCTCGTCTATATAGACGGTCTCGCCCGTCTCTGCATCACGCTGAAGTTGGATGCCGTCGATCGTCCACAGCCACTGGCGCGTGCGCTGCTGCTGCTTCTGCTCAGCCGCCTCAGCAAGGGTGGCGGAGCCAGCGGCGAGGGCTGAAAGGCCCGCTGCGGCTGCAACGCCTCGACGGAGCAGGAGGATCGAATGCCGACGCATATTTGCGGAACTTGATGAGCGTGTGAACACCGGTCCGGTGTCTTGGGTGTCGACTCGTATCATTTTAAACATTGGCTGAGAACGAAAACACGGCGCGTTTCTTCTAAGACTTGCTTACGTCATCTCTGCTACACTACACTGCGAATACGTCGCCTCATGTCGCCTCTCGGCCTCTCGCCGCTCTCCACGGCGCGCGCTCGCCTACGTCAGCGTCAGCTTGATCTTCGCGATCCCCGGCTTGCTCGCCGGCGGCGCGGCGCTGCCGGCGGGCGGCTGCGACTCAAAGAGCTCCTGCGACTCGACGCGGCCTGTCGTCTCTGGCTTGGCCGCTTTGGCAGGTGGCACGTCGCCGGCGCCGTCGTCGAGCTCAGCGGCGGGCCGTTTGGTAGCGCGTCCGTTGGCCCATTCCATGCCCGGCGCCGCCGCCTCGTCGTCGGCGCCGCCCGCGTGCGCTTCCGTGCCAGCGCTCTCGCCCGCAAGGAAGGCTGGGTCGTCGTCGTCGTTGTACTCGGTGCCCAAGTAGGATGGACCAAGCGCAGCCGCCGCCTCGGCCCGGTCGCGCGCACGCGCCTCGCGCTTCGCGCGCCGCACGCGCCGGCGCGCGTCAGAGGCCGCGTCGCGCCCGCCGAGGCTCGCAAAGGCCTCATCGGGCATGTCCGACCAGGAGCTAAAGTACGCGACTCGCAGCCGGAGGTGCTCGCGCGTGACGCTCTCGGTGAGCAGCCCGTTTTTGAGGGCGCCCGCGTAAATCTCCTCCTTGAAAGACTCCACCTTGTTGGTCAGGTGGATGTCGGTGCCCTGCAGCCTGTCGCGGTCCACGGCGAATCCAATCAGGTACGCCTGCCCGTCGCCGCCCTGCGCGTCCGTGAGCGCGCGTTCGGAGAGCAGCGGCAGCTTCTTTGGGAGCAGTCGCACGTTGACGATCGGGAGGCCGTACTCGAGCTTCTCGGCCAAGAAGCGCAGCCGCGACTCGATGTAGCCGCACCAGCCCTGCAGCTTGCTCGCGCGTTCGTGCTCCGGCAGCCCGCACACGAACATCTCGACGGCCAGGTACTTTTCGAGCGACACGACGAAATCGGTCGGCTCGAAGACCCTCTCCCAGCCGTCGCCACCCTGGGCGAGCGCGGCGCGCATCTTGTCGTGGGCAACGTTCATCTCCCAGATCATGACGTCCAGAGTGTTGCGCGACACATTCGCCGTCGAGTTCATCGACGGGTATGCTGGCGTCAGGATAGGCATCACGTGGAACCGGTTGCCGTACTGCGACGGGTCCCAGCCTTCGAGCCCGAGGCCCGCGTCGTACTGCGGCGTGATCTCGATGGGGGTGGGCCACGGCCACTCGCGCAGCACGGAAAAGAACTTTTGGAGCAGCACGCTCACCGCCGCGTTCGGGTACATTTGGCAGATGAACGCCGAGAGGATGTTGCAGTTGACACCGCCCAGGTAGCCCATCTTGTTCGAGTAGAGGCCGCGTCGCTTGGCCCAGAGCCGCACGCAGCGCAGCAACGAGCGGAAGGTCGTGAAGCTGGGCACGAGCTGCTCGATGAGGTTGGTGACGCGCGGGCCGTTGAGGCTCTTCTCGGTGCCAAAGTCGACGCCCTGCAAGACCGCGTCGTCGTTGACGTCCAGCGTCTCAGGCACCGCGTCGAGTGGCAGCTGCGCGAAGAGGAGGTCCAAGTTCACGCCGTCAAAGTCGAAGGTGATGATGGGGACCTTGGCGGTCTCGACGGCGCTCAGGTTTTCGACCTCGTCACGGTCCTCGAGGATTACCTTCAGGCTGTCGAAGAAGTCGTCGCGCGTCACCATCCGCGGCGCGACGCAGATGGTGTCGATGTCGGTGCCGCGCTCGTTGAGCCCGAGGCGGTACGAGCCCGAGGTGAGCACCAGGCCGCCGGCGCGGTTGGCCGTTTCGGCGTCGTAGCCCTTGGCCAGGCACACCGAGCGCACCCAATCGCGGAAGAGCGCAGTGAACGTCGTGATGATGTGCGTGCGCTTGTCCTGCTCCTCCTGAGTCTCGGTGGGCGACGCGACGGCCATGAAAGCCTCGAGCTTCTCGGAGGCCATCAGGTCGAAGGCTGTCGGGCCCGCGAGGCTGATGGGGTCGCGTGCCTGCCGAGGCTGGCGCGAGGGCATGTCGGGACCGCGGCGAGCGCTGCGCTCGCGCGACGATTTTCCTAGCTTCGTGCGTTTCCTCTGAGGGAGGCGGGCAAGGGGTTCTCCGGATACTGTCCCCCACCAAGGGATTCATCGTTAGAACCGCGCGCTCACCGCGCCTAGCACCTAGGTGACTAGGACAGTGAGAGGAAGCGCTAAGAGCAATTCTCTAAATCGGTCCAGGGGTTCACTCACAACATCTTCAGGATTTATGAGTCAATGTGCGAGGAACTTTGAGAACCGATCGGGATAGTGGTCTAGTGGTATGATTCCTTCTTAGGGTGGAGGAGGTCCGGGGTTCAATTCCCCGCTGTCCCCATTTTTTTTTTTTTTTTTTTTTTTTTTTTTTTTTTTTTTTTTTTTTTTTTTTTTTTTTTTTTTTTTTTTTTTTTTTTTTTTTTTTTTTTTTTTTTTTTTTTTTTTTTTGTTGTGTGTTGTTGTTGTTTGTTGTTTGTTGTTTGTTGTTTGTTGTTGTTGTTTGTTGTAGTTTGTTGAGTGTTGTTAGTTGTGTGTTGTTGTTGTTGTTTGTTGTTTTTTGTTTGTTGTTGTGTGTTGTTGTTGTTGTTTGTTGTTTGTTGTTTGTTGTTGTTGTTTGTTGTTTGTTGTTTGTTGTTGTTTGTTGTTTGTTGTTTGTTGTTGTGTGTTGTTTGTTGTTTGTTGTTGTGTGTTGTTGTTGTTGTTTGTTGTTTGTTGTTTGTTGTTGTGTGTTGTTGTTGTTTGTTGTTTGTTGTTTTGTTGTTTGTTGTTTGTTGTTGTGTGTTGTTGTTGTTGTTTGTTGTTTGTTGTTGTGTGTTGTTGTTGTTGTTTGTTGTTTGTTGTTTGTTGTTGTTGTTTGTTGTTTGTTGTTTGTTGTTGTTTGTTGTTTGTTGTTTGTTGTTGTGTGTTGTTGTTGTTGTTTGTTGTTTGTTGTTTGTTGTTGTGCGTGGCGTCGTCGCGGCTTTATGGAAGCCATCCCGTGACGCGTGGCGTCGTCGCGGCCTTCTCGAAGCCAATCTTATCGACCTTATTGACGTATCAGAGTCCAGCCACAACGCGCCTGCAAAGCACATCAATCCGTACAGTAGACGGCCGTGGCTCGGCTTTACCCGCACCTGACGAACCTGAGATCCGCGCATACTACACTGGCGTCGGCCTCTTCTCCTAATTCTCACAATCTGGCTTCGGCCAACCCATGCTATTTCAATATCAAATCCTGGCAACTGCTACTGAGTTCAACGCAAGGACGACTGGCGTTTGTCTCCAGCTCCGTAATATTCCTCTCCCTCTCTTTTTTTTCTTTTTGGCCGCGCTTCACTTCACTCTCCCTCTCTATTATTCCACAACTCCCCCTCCCTCTTTCCTCTCCCTCTCTTTTTTTTCTCTTTTTTTTCTCTCCACTACTCTCCCTCTCCCTCTTTCCTCTCCCTCTCTTTTCTTCTTTTTCTCTCCTCTCCTCTCCCTCTCCCTCTTTCCTCTCCCTCTCTTTTCTTCCTCTACTCCCCCTCCCTCTTTCCTCTCCCTCTCTTTTTTTTTCTACTTTTTCTCTCCTCTACTCTCCCACTCCCTCTTTCCTCTCCCTCTCTTTTCTTATCTCCTCCTCTCCCTCTCCCTCTTTCACAGGCAAAAAGGTCGTGGATTGAACAGTGTCGACTCGACGGTCGAGCCTGAAGAGAGCGCGCGAACGCGCTCGGGGCATACATGAGACGTGTTGCATGCCAGGGTGAAACCAAGCGCGTCGCTTTCCGACAAATGAATGAATGAGGCAGCTGAAGGCCTTTCCTTTTCTCCTTCCTTTTCTCTTTCCTCTTCCCTTTCCTTTTCTCCTTCCTTTTCTCTTTCCTCTTCCCTTTCCTTTTCTCTTTCCTTTTCTCTTTCCTCTTCCTTTTCTCTTTCCTCTTCCCTTTCCTTTTCTCCTTCCTTTTCTCTTTCCTCTTCCCTTTCCTTTTCTCCTTCCTTTTCTCTTTCCTCTTCCCTTTCCTTTTCTCCTTCCTTTTCTCTTCGCTGTCGCCGTCGCGGCGCCCGTCTTTGCCGCCTTCGCCGTCGTGGCGGCCGTTGCTGCCGCCGTCGCCACCGTCCCTGCCGTCGCGGCGCCCGTCTTTGCCGCCTTCGCCGTCGTGGCGGCCGTTGCTGCCGCCGTCGCCACCGTCCCTGCCGCCCTCGCCGCCGTCACTGCCGTTGCTGCCGTGTCCTCTGCCGTCGCCTGCCATCAAAAGCCGCGGTGCAGCACCGTCGCCTCAAAGGAGAGGTCGGGCTCGCCGCCTTTCCGGGCGACGAGCATTAAGGAGAGGAGCCCGTGCCGCCGTGCCGCTGTCTCACTGGGACGACCCGGCCACTGTCGATGTTCGCCGTCTGTGTGGCGTGCTCATGGCCGGTGACGGTATCGTAATGTTGATATCCCTCGGTCTCAAAGAGCCGGGGACATCCATCGCTGGCAGCGGCGGCGAGCATCAGGTTGGCGAAAAAGGCGCCAGCTGGCAGCTCCGGCCGCGGCTGGCCCCTGACGAGCAGCGCTAGGCAGTTGGCCTCGGCATCGGGCACCTTGTGGCGGCGGCGGCGGCGGAGGCGGCGGCGAGGGCGGTCGACCAGGCCATCGAGCGCACCAAGGCGCAGGCCATCGAGCGCACCAATGCGTCTCACCCCGCACGCACGCGCGCGTGCGCGCGCTTCGCCTCGCATGCGAGCGCCGCCCAAACTCTTGATATTTGTGCCCGCCACGCGCTTGATGCGATTTGGGTGACCATCGTATCACAGTTCCTTAGCGGCCCTCACACTGTTGATGGCCAACGGGGTCTCGTCGCAGCCATGATTATCCTCTTCGCACTTGTTGATGATCTTGAGAGGTGAGCGTCCGGTCAGCGCCATCTCGAGCAGCGTGATGCCCAGCGCTCAGCCATCCGTGACCGCTCAGTACGCGCCGCCTGCCGAAACGCGCGGGTCCAGATAGCCGAGGGTGAGGCCGAGCGAATTCGACGCGCTCTTCATCTTCGACGCCTCAGGCCCGGCGTCCTCCTTGGCGAAGCCCGCGTCCGCGAGGTAGGCGTCCGCGAGGTAGGCGTCGAGCACGTCGGCGCCGAGCAGGATGTCCTTCTTGAGCAGGATGTCCTTCTTGGCGAAGCCCGCGTCCGCGAGGTAGGCGTCGAGCATGTCGGCGCCGAGCAGGATGTCCTCGGGCTTGAAGTCGCGATTCACGACGGCACCCCTTTCGTCCAGGCACTGGCGTGTCCAGGTAGAGGAAGGCGTGCTGGTCGCCTGGCGCAGGATGCGCAGGCGCTGGAGCCATGTCAGAGGGCTCTGCGACGCACCGAGGGCGGGGGGCGGCGCAGGTGCTCGGGGTCGGCCTCTTTCGGCCACAGCCGATCGGGGAGGCTGCCGCCGCGCATCAGCGGGAAGGCGAGGCACGGCACGGCGGCGCCCCGTGCTCCAGACAGTAGCGGAGCAAACGGCAGCGCGTGCGGTTGGCTGCACTGCTGCAGCACACTCACCTCGCGCTGCAGGTCGGCGATATCGTGCACGCCCGACTTGGCGCGCTTGACGGCGACGGCCTTGTGGCGCAGCCAGAGCGGCAGCACCTCGGGCCGTAGCGACGACAGCGCATCCTGGGTGTAGACGCGGCCGTATCCGCCGCTGCCGATGAGCCTCTGCTCTCCAACGCCGTCCGTCGCCGTCGCAAGCTCGGCGAGTGTTGCGGGCGACGGCCGCAGGCGGCGCCGAGGGTGCCTCAAGGGCCTTCGATGCTGGCGCCGCTGCTGCGGATGCTGAGCCGGCAGCGAAGGCGGTGACTGTGTGACCTCGCGCAGCGACAGCTTCGACAGGCAGGCTTGCATCTGCATCTCCGCCACGTGCTTGCGACGCAGCTTGTGGCCCTCCTGCTTGCGCTTCTTGTGCAAGCGCTCGCGCATCGCCCTCGCCACCGCCAACGCGTGGGCCCTTTTGCTCTTCGATGGCACCGACCGGGCCCTCGTACTGCGCGGCCGCCATGGCCACACGCAGCGCCTCGTCGGCGGCGGCAGAAGGAGCTGGAGGGCACACGACGTCCTCGTCGTCTGCCGCCGCCTACACCTCGGCGCCGCCACTCGCAGCCGCTGACGCACTCGCTAGCGGCGCTCTCGCCTCGCTCGCCCCTGCCTGCTGCTTGTGGTTCACACAAACCGGAGCGGAACTTCACACCACGATAGTGCAGAGCTATGAACACATTTAGATGCATCTCCCGTTTAGAATTTGCTGCAATCTAAAGAATTTTAATCTTGAACTGGTATGGGGAGTTGATTGTGTGGTTATTCATCACACGTTGTCGTGTTTGGCGTGAACGTTCACGCGAAGCCAGAGCTGATTGTGCGTGTCATCGACATCAGAATGCCGACGCACGAATGCGACCTCTGCGCCAAGAGCTTTCTGACGGCGAGCAACCTCACGAGGCATATGCTCACGCACAGTCGCGACAAGCCGTTTTCCTGCGAGCACCCCGGCTGCGGCGCGCGCTTCACGCAGTCCAACGACCTCAAGAAACACATGCGCACGCAGCACAAGATCGAGGAGCCCAAACAAGGTGCAGCCTCCACGGTGCAGCCGCCCCACCCACTTGGGGTGGTGCCGCCATCGTCGGCGGCAGCGTTGCCCAACGTCTCGCTTCCGGCTGGCGTGCAGGTGATGGTCTTGTCGAGCTCCGGCTTGGTGGACTGGAGCTCTTCTCTGTGGCCGTCAGCGGCACAGCAGCTGCATCCGCCGACGGATGGGATCCCAAGCGCCATGGTTGAGGTTGCGCCTGCCGCGGCGGCGGGGGCGACAAATGCAATGGAGTCCGAGGCGGAGGAGATGGCAGCGTCGGCGGCGTTGCTGTTGTTGATGGGCGAGAAGGATCCGGACGGTGAGGTGGAGGGGGCGATTGCGGAGTCCGAGGCGATGGAGATTACCGAAGAGGCGGAGGTGGGGTCGACCGAGGGGGCTATCGAGGAGTCCGAGGCCATGGAGGGCGTGTGGCGGGGCGTGGACAACGAGTCGGACGACAAGATGGAGGTGGACGATGCCGGCGCCGTTGGCGCGCTCGAGATGGCGATCAGCACGGCGCCCGCGAGCTCCGCGCAGCCGCCAAAGGCCGACATGACCGCCTCTGCGGCCACCAGACGGAGCCCACGCCGTCGCGGCCCTAAGGAGAAGGTCGAGGCGAAAGACGAGGAGGACGGCAAGGAGGACCTTGCCGCGGTGGTCAACTGGGTGGCGATGATGACTACCGAGGCGGCCGAGGTGGCGGCCGCGACTGCGGCTGCGGACGGGCGTCCAGCCGCGACGTACTCCGCGGCGTGCTGGCTGCTCCGGCTGCGCGAGGCGTGCATGCACCAGGCCTATACGGCAAGGGCTACGGCGGATGCGAGATGCCATGATAGGTGAGGCGAACGCACGCACAGCGCATGCGTTCTGGGGAACCTGGCGTATCAACGCCGAGAAAAATCTTCCCCCCTTCCCCCACTTGCATGCACAAGAGAGTTCACACATGAAAGAAGTTGGCTCTGAGAGCAGGCCCCGCCCTTTCTCTCGTGCCCATCGCATCCATCCGCGCGCTCGGAAAGTTTGCAAAGGCTCGAGCTGTCTGAGTGCGTACGCGAGCGAGCACGAGGCGATCCAGAGCAGCACGCGACTGCATCATGCCGTGCGGCTACTGCGGAGGCCCGAAGAAATGCAACGCATGTGACTGCGCCGACGCCCGAATGTATCAGCAACTCGACCTAAAAGGCGGTGCCGCCCAGTGGCCACGAGCGAGGCTGCTCCAGCGAGGCGCGAATGAACAGCAGCCCGAGCCTGCATCAGCACCCTTAGAAGCACATCTTGAAGTTTCAGATCGAGCATCCGCTCCAGCACGAGCCGCAGCGGATGATACGAGGTCGGAGCTCCTTGGGCACTCTTGCGCAGCAGGTGATGCTCGCTACATCGTGTTCGACTTCGAGACGACGGGGCTCGGCAAGACCGAACACATCCGCATCGTGCAGGTCGGCGCGCGGGCGCTCGACGCTTCGCTGCGCCCCGTCGATCAGTTCACATCGCTCGTCAACCCAACGATCCGGATCCAGCGTGGGGCCATCGAGGTCCACGGGATCAGTGACGAGAGGGTGGCCAGCGAGGAGACGTGGGCCGTCATCGGTCTTCGCCTCAACCAGTGGATGAGTCGCGTGCGCGGCCCTGCCGACGGGGCCCTCACGCTCCTGGCGCACAATGGCAAGCGCTTTGACTCCCGCGTCCTCGTCTTCGAGCACGCGCGGCACAGCCTGAGCTTGCCGCCCAACCTGCATCACGCGGACACCCTTGACATCTTCAAGCGAACGTTCCCGGGGCGGCCCAGCTACAAGCTCGGCGAGATGCACGAGGGCGTCCTCGGCTGCGAGCTTGAGAACGCCCACGACGCCATGGCCGACGTCGATGGCGTGTGCGCGCTTCTGAGGCGTGCCGGGGCTGAGGAGGCGGCGGCGGCGGCTGAGGCGTGCAGTGAGGCTTTGGAGGCCATTGTTAAGCGTTGTGGGGTTGCGCTGCCGCCAGCGCCGGTGGCGGCAGCCGCCTGACTGAACGGCTCGTGTCTTTGGGTAAAAGCCGTCTCTCACAGGCGTGAAACCGGCGTCGGTCGTCGTCCGAGCGGGCCCGCGGAGGCCGGAGCGTGTGCGGCGTCTCGCGTTTTCGGTTTTCCTTACGTTAACGGTTTTGACGAAGTCGTGTTTTTGTAAGTGTGAATGGCACAGTCCGCGGCGCAAATAACAATCCAGGTATTCAGCAGACGCGGCCACTGAATATTGCGCGCGCACCCGGCCGCCGTCTCCCGCGCGGGCTCACTCGAGGGCTAGTTTGAGGGTGTGCGAAGTCAAAACGTCGGCCTCGTCATCGTACGGGTGGTCGCCGCCGCACAGCACCAGCACCAGCACTGGCGAGAGCGGTATAGCGACGGCGCCTCCGCGTGCGCGCGGCGAGGAGCACTCGCCCCGTACACCTGGGTCTTCGCGCACGTGCACCTCTCGCGCACGCTGACGCTCGTAATCGATGACATGCAGCCGCCCATTGCTCTGGCCTTGATCGCCGACGCCGCCCCAGCACAGCACGCTCCGCGCGATCACGGCATAAGTCGCCGTCCTCACCTGCGGATGGAGGCCACCAGACGTCATCACAGAGGCCACCAGATGTAATCAGAGCCCGCAGTTGTCATCAGAGGTCAACAGAGGTCAACAGAAGGAGGGCCATCAGAGGTCATCAAAAGGAGCGTCCGCACCTTCGGCAGCACAATGTTCCCCCACGCGCTCTGGTCGCTCCACCGCAGGCTCAGCGTCGTGCCTCCAAAGTCACCGTGGGCGTCGAGCTCGAATGAAGACTCGACCTCGATCACATCGACCGAGTCGAGGTGCGAATCTCCGCTCGCCGAGCGGAGCGCCCCCGAGATCAGCAGTAGCTCGCCTCGGCGCTCGCGGTTCATAAAGAAGCAAGCACCGTGTCCGGCGCGTCCACCAGGGCAGCGGGGAATGCCCCCAACGGCCGGCTGCGACCATAGCATGCGATGCAGGTCCAGCAGCGCCAGGTCGTTGCGGCAGCAACCCGACCCCAGGCCACCATAGACCAGTATGCTGGAGCGCGCCACCTCCGTCGCCGTGTGAAAGGCTCGGCCATCGGGCAGGCTGCCCCTCACCTGCGGCCGAGACCACCTAAAGAGCCCACCTTCGTCGACCACGTGGAGGAGCGCAGGGGCCATGGTCAGCTCATCGTAGCCCCAGCCGCCCAGTACGCAAGCCACGTGTGAGCCGTCCGCCAGCTGCGTCGACGTCATCGAGTGCCCGCGGCGCGGCCCAGGGTGGATCTCCATTCCATCGGCACCCAGAACCTCCATCGGCGCTGGCCAGATCGAGACGGACTTACTCGCCTCATCGTAGTCAAGGACGAGAAGGTCGCCGAGCACCGGTCCGTGGTTGCCATTCAATGTCCCTCCGAATAGGAGCGAGGCACCTGCCAGCTCACACACTGCGGCGCCCGTGCGGCCGACCAGTTCGTGCTTCATCCTCTGCGGATCGGCACGGCACACCTTGAGCTCGGTCGGCAGCCACCGCAGATCATCACAGCTCGAGAGCGCCCGGTAGAGCTGCGCACACGGCGCTCGCTCCGGTGGCGGAACCGGAATGAGCTCCGCCACCAAGCTCGCCCACACGAGCTGGGTCGACGCGTCGTCCTCCATGATGAGGCGATGGAATGTGCGGCAGGCCGCCGAGAGACAGCAGAGGTCGACCGCGTCGGCGGTGTGCGCCGCGATGGCGGCTAGAGCATCCTCGTGCAAGTCGAGAAGCACCATCTCTTCGGAGCTGCCGTCCGGCGGAAATGGCGGAGCCGGCGGCGTGCTTCCGCCATGCTGTATCACTGGACTATCACGGGACTCCACATGTGACCCTGCGGAGTCGCCTTGACTATTTGGTTGCATTGCATATTCTCGGCGCGGGAGAGCGCGCCTATAGATATACTGTGAAATGCACCCTTCACAGCGGAACAAAATCTCTCCCGCCGTCGCACCAGCAAATGATCTACGCATTGGATAGCTTCGTCTTCAGGGCATTCACCCATGGGGCTGAAGGCAAGGCCTCCAAAAAGTCGCCGGTTGGCATCGATACTTCCGCGATGAACAAGATGATGAAGAATTTCGACAAGTGCTAAGTAGACATTGCAGGTGTAATGGTCCGCGGCGAGCTTACAGGCAACGCAATCGTCAAGGTCATTTTGTGCCTTCTTTTGCCAAGGTGCGGAGGGCACCGAGCCGCAGCAGTGGTGACGGCGCAACGAAGATCATGGAGAGGGTACAGACCTCGCCTCGTTAACAGAAGCGACACAAAACCTGAGGGCGGCCCGGCTCGTCTACTGCCGACGCGACGCGCACGTCTTTTTCTTTGCCGGCCTCTCCGGCCGGCATTGTGGTCATCGACGATTGCGTGTGGCGAGAGTGCACTGTGGTGTGCATATTAAAATCAGCGAACACTGCAGACCGTGCACCCGTCCGGACGCCGTTTGGTTTAGTTTCTCGGCAGTGCCGTCTGCGCAAAAATTAATACCGCTGAAAGCCGCCCTGCTGCGGCGGATAGACACCCTGCTGCTGCGGTGGATAGCCGCCCTGTTGCGGCGGCGGATAGCCACGCTGCTGCGGCGGATAGCCGCCTTGCTGCGGCGGCGGATAGCCGCCTTGCTGCGGCGGCGGATAGCCGCCTTGCTGCGGCGGCGGATAGCCACGCTGCTGCTGCTGCTGCTGCTGCTGCTGAAAGCCGCCCATGCCACCTCCGTCCCTACGGCAGGTGAACACAGCCTCATCAGGATGATTGACGTCCAAGGTAACCTCGAAGCCGTCATTAAGGTAGAGGACTTGATCCTTTATCAGCCACTGCCACGGAGCGCCTCGGTGCGCGCGCCATCCTGTGGGGTTCTTGCCAAGGGAGCAGAGCGTGGCGCTGCCATCCATCGCAACTTGCACGATGCATTGCTGCCGCGAGACATATGGGTTCACGGGCACGTCTCGCACACGGAGCCTTGATGGATCGTTTTGAGCGTACGCGGTCTGAACACCATGGTCCGCGTCGTATCGGCCTAGCACCTGCTGCTCGCCATTGCGCAGGGTGAAGCACGCCTGATTCTCGCAAAGCAGCCAAGTGACCTGCTGAGCTGGTGCACCGTACTGCATCTTCACAGGGCCGGTCGCATGGGCAGTACGGAGCGCGACCGCATGCATCAACACTGCCGAGGTTGTCGGCAAGCAGAGCATCAAGAAAGCCATTGGTGTATGAATATCGAGTGAGTGAGTGATTAGCGGTGAAAAAATCTCAGGAAATCTGACGTGTCGCTTCACCGTCACTGTTTCCGACGGATCAAGCTGCCGCAGCGGAAGCGCCTTCCTGAGCGCTTCCGACGACGATACGTGGTCGCGCTCCTCCGGCGAGCCTTCCGCGCGCGCGCAATGCCGCGCTACTCCGACGTGCCCGAGCGCGTCGACTTCCCCGATCAAGAGACAGAAACGCTCAAGTACTGGGCGGAGCATAAGACCTTCGAAGAGTCGGTGCGCCGCTCTGAGGGCAAGCCCATTTGGTCCTTCTATGATGGACCGCCGTTTGCCACCGGCCTGCCGCACTACGGCCACCTTCTCGCTGGCACGATCAAGGACATCATGTGTCGCTACGCGCACCAGACGGGCCACTACGTGGAGCGCCGCTTCGGCTGGGACTGCCATGGGCTGCCCGTCGAGTTTGAGATCGACAAGAAGCTTGGCATCAGCGGACGCGAGGATGTGCTCAAGATGGGCGTGGCCAAGTACAACGCCGAGTGCCGCTCGATCGTGATGCGGTACTCCAAGGAGTGGGAGATCACGGTCAAGCGCATCGGCCGGTGGATCTCGTTTGAGAACGACTACAAGACGATGCACCTGAGCTTCATGGAGTCAGTTTGGTGGGTCTTCGGCCAGTTGCACGCCAAGGGGCTCGTGTACCGCGGCTTCAAGGTGATGCCGTACTCCTGCCCGTGCAACACGCCGCTCTCGAACTTCGAGGTGCAGCAAAACTACAAGACGGTGGACGACCCAGCGGTCGTGTGCGCCTTCCCGCTCGTAAGCGACCCGAACACCAAGTTCATCGCGTGGACGACGACGCCATGGACCCTCCCATCCAACCTCGCGCTCTGCGTCAACCCGACGATGGAGTACGTGAAGGTCGAGGACGAGTCCGGCGTCAATTACATTCTGATGGCCGCGCGCCTCGTGCAGCTCTATCCCGACTTGGCCAACCCAAAGAAGCAAAAGGAGGCGGAGAAGAAGTTTAAGGAAGTCGAGCGCTTCCCTGGCAAGCAACTACTCGGCACGGAGTACTCGCCACCGTTTGAGTACTTCATCGAGCGCATGAAGGGCTCGGGCGCGTTCAAGGTCATCACCGGCGACTTTGTCACCGACGACGCGGGTACCGGCATCGTGCACTGCGCGCCCGCCTTCGGCGAGGAAGATTACAAGGTGCGTCTGAGAGGCGCGCACGTGCGTGCGCTTGTGCGCCGCACGACCCGAGGCCAGCCACCGCACACGCACTCGCGCTCGCACTCGCGCCACTTCAGTCACCTTCGGCGCATCTGGCAATCCGTGGCCCCTTTTTGTGGGCCGCGTCGATCTGCCTGCTCTCAATCCTGCGCCCACAGCGAGCTTCCCTGATGCGGAGTCTTTCTGGCCCATGCGCGCTTGGCACGTAGCCGTGGCCGCGTGGTTGCTCCTTCGTCTCTCCGCACATCCCGCGCCTATCTGCCGCCGCCTGGTGCCGCCATCGCCCAAGCGACCCGCCGGCACGCGCGTCCACGCGCGATCCAGCTTCCTTTTGAAACGCACGCGACCCAACGCACGACCTCCCGCTGCGTGCGTGCAATCTCCCGCGGTATCTCCCGCGACCTCTCCTGCGAGCTCAGGTGCCTCTCGAGGAGCTCTGATGACCTCTGATGATCACGGATGACCCATGATTGCCTCCCTCATCGGGTGTGTCTCTGATGACCTCTGATGATCACGGATGACCCATGATTGCCTCCCTCCTCAGGTGTGTCTCGAGCATGGGATCATCAAAAAGGGCGAGGCGCTCGTGTGCCCGCTCGATGCCAACGGCCGCTTCACGGACGAGGTGCCCGACTTCAAGGGTGTGGGGGTCAAGGAGGCCGACAAGGACATCATCAAGCTCCTCAAGGGCAAAGGGCGCATGGTGGCCATCGGCAAGATCTCCCACTCGTACCCCTTCTGCTGGCGCTCGGACACGCCGCTGATCTATCGCGCCGTACCGGGCACATTCATCAACGTCGAGTCGCTCCGCGAGCGGTTACTCGCCAACAATGCGAAGACGTACTGGGTACCCAACTTCGTCAAGGAGAAGCGGTTCCATAACTGGCTCGAGTCGGCGCGCGATTGGGCCGTCTCACGCAACCGCTTCTGGGGCACGCCCATCCCAATGTGGATGAGCGACGACGGCGAGGAGGTCGTCATCATCTCGTCGGTCAAGGAGCTCGAGGAGCGGACTGGCGTCTCTCCGATCACCGATCTGCACCGCGAGTCCATCGACCACCTCACCATCCCCTCTGCGAAAGGCAAAGGGTTGCTCAAGCGCGTCGACGAGGTCTTCGATTGCTGGTTCGAGAGTGGCTCGATGCCGTACGCGCAGGTGAGCGAGCACGACGTGTGCCCTGGCAAGACTTGTGCCCTAGCACGGCGTGTGCCCACCCATCCCTCGGCTGGCGGGCGCCATCGCGGGCGCCATGACGGGCGGTAACGCCCTGCGACACTCCCGTCTCCGTGTGTCAGCTGATCCTGGCTCGCTGCGCGGCCTGGCCTCCCTTCGGCGCATCTGGCAATCCGTGGCCCCTTTTTGTGGGCCGCGTCGATCTGCCTGCTCTCAATCCTGCGCCCACAGCGAGCTTCCCTGATGCGGAGTCTTTCTGGCCCATGCGCGCTTGGCACGTAGCCGTGGCCGCGTGGTTGCTCCTTCGTCTCTCCGCACATCCCGCCTCACCGGCGCCTTGCTGCGCCACCTACTTCCCTCTCGTCGCTCACGCCTCTCACGCCTCGCGCTCCGCCCGGCGACTTGGCGCACTTGCCTTCCCCGTCGCCTCTCCTCGCGTCGTCCTGTCGCCTCTCCTCCCATCGCCTCTCCGCCGCCCCCGCCCCCCAACACACGTGGCCGCCTCCTCCGCGCGTGCGCCGCAGGGCCACTACCCCTTCGAGAACAAGGAGAAGTTCGAATCGTCGTTCCCCGCGGACTTCATCGCCGAGGGCATCGACCAGACGCGAGGTTGGTTCTACACTCTCATGGTGCTCTCGACGGCGCTCTTCGACAAGCCCGCCTTCAAGAACCTGATCTGCAACGGCCTAGTGCTGGCCGAGGACGGTCGCAAGATGTCGAAGCGGCTCAAGAACTACCCCGACCCGCAGCACATCCTCGCCTGCTATGGCGCGGACGCGCTGCGCCTCTACCTGATCAACTCGCCCGTCGTGCGCGCCGAGGACCTTCGCTTCGCCGAGGATGGGGTGAAGCAAGTGGTCAGGGACGTCTTCATTCCGTGGTACCACGCGTACAGGCTCTTCGTGCAGAGTGCGAACGCCCTCGAGGGCGCGAGTGGCAAGCCCTTTGACCGCGACGCCCAGTGCGCTCTCGCCTCGACGAACACAATGGACCGATGGATCTTGGCCTCGGCGCACTCGCTGCTGCGCTTCATGCGGCAGGAGATGGAGCTGTACAGGCTCTACACGGTTGTCCCGAAGCTCGTGCTCATGATCGACCAGCTGACGAACTGGTTCCTGCGTCTCAATAAGGAGCGCTTTGCGGGCGAGCGTGGGGCCGACGACCAGCGCGCCTCGCTGGCGACACTCTTCGAGGTTCTCATGATGATGTGCAAGATGATGGCGCCGCTCACGCCCTTCTTCACCGAACTCGCCTTCCGCAACCTGCGCCACGGCCTGCCCGAGGCGGAGAGGCTCGATTCGGTGCACTTTGACGAGATACCGCAGTACATGCCGGAGGCCATCGACGAGCAGATCGAGGCTGACATGGCGGTCATGCAGCAGCTCATCGAGCTCGGTCGAGCCATCCGCGACCGACACAATCTCTCGATGCGGCTCCCGCTGCCGGAGTTGACGCTCGTGAGCCGCGACCCTGCGGCGCTTGCAGCCGTCAAGCGGCTTGAGGCCTACATCTCCGACGAGCTCAACGTGCGCGTGGTGAGCACGGCGCTCGTGGCTGACGTGCCTGAGCTCGTACGCTTCAAGTGCCTACCGAACCACACGACCCTGGGCAAGCGCTTCGGCAAGGACTATAAGGCCATCCAAGACCAGGTGAAGCAGCTCACCCACGAGCAGCTCGCGGCCTTCATGACGTCGGGCTCGATGACCATGGGCGGGCACGAGTTCTCAGGCGACGACATCAAGGTGTCGCTCGAGTACGCAGGCCCGACGGGCGACCGCGACGTCGACTTGATGGCGGATGGCGCCGGGATCCTCGTGCTGCACACGAAGCCCACGGGCGCAATGCTCGATGAGGCCATGGCGCGCGAGGTGTGCGCCAAGGTGCAGAAGCTGCGCAAGGAGGCGGGGCTGCGAAAGACCGACGAGGTCGAGGTAGGCTTTGCGTCGAAGCTCGGCGGCGACTCGCCGCTGGCGACGGTGCTGCGCAGCCAGCACGAGTACATTGCGGGCCGCATCGGCAAGGGGTTGCTCGACACCGCGAAGTTGCCGAGCCTGGCGGTGCCGCTCGCCACCAAGACGGAGGAGGTGAAGGTGTTCCGACTAGTCGACGAGAAGCTCGAGGTCGTCACCGAGACCATTACGCTCACCCTCTGCCGCGCGTGTGTCTTTCTCGCCGCCCCCGCGCTCGCGCTGCTCGTGTCCGATCCCGTCGTCATCGACGGGGTCTCCAACCTACTCAATAGCAAGGACCACCCCGCGTTCAAGGCGACGCTCGCTGCCTCGGCGGGCGCGCTCGGGTGCACGCTCGACGGTCACAAGCTGCAGCTGCAGCTAGGCACACACTTCTTCCTCTCAAGCACCGACGCCATCAAGGCCGGCGCGCTGTGACGAGCGCGCCGTAATCGGCGCGCTGTGACGGGCGCGCTGTGAGACGGAGAGGCACCCAAGCAGGGCGTTGGTCCTTGTGGTTGCGCGCGAAGAGTTGCTCGACGCAGAGCTCGCATGTGGGTGGGACGTGGACATGCGTGCGCGTGGCCGCGCTGCGTTGACGGTGGCCACCCGCAGCCCGCAGCCACCGCGCGCGGCTGGGTTTCTCAGAGAGATGCATCTTACGGTGAGGCTGTCGGCCGAAGCAAGCAAGCAAGCTAATTAGTCGAAACAAACACAAGTATCTTGCTTGTTTGCTTGTCGCATGTCGGCCGAATATTGCATGCATTAGAGGTAGTGCAAAACCAATGCAAAACCGTCTCTTGGAGATCGTGTAGCTCGTGCCTAAAGTTCACGTAACGTCGACGAACGAAAACGACGAAGGCAAAAAAACGCGTCGACGCTCGCGCGAGGCGAGCGCGGCGATTGCCGTGGGCTCATGCGAATGTCCTGGCTCGCGAGTACGTGCTGCGCACTTTGCCGCATACAGTACGCGGCAGCCCACGGAAAGCCACGGCCAATTACACCGCTCAGCACTGACGACTTTCGTGAGGCAGCTTCTCGTTTTCGTTGCCCGACTGGACCCTACCTCAACAGCGGAAAGGACCGGACACGAAGGCTGCAACGCCATATCCGGCAAGCACTCGCGCGATCGCTTGTGCCGTCGACCATGGACGCACCATTCCGAGGCGGTGCCAACGTCTCGCTGTTCTACACCCACGAGTCGGCTGCGTGGCCCAAACCAGCTCGGTGCCAAGCGCAGCGCGCAGCGGCCTGCCAGCACAACCCGCACTTCTGCTTGCTGCTGCCTCAGGGGAACTCGCCGCGCACAAGCCTCGTGTCCGAGCGCCACGGCATCGAGTTTCGGCAGGTTTGGAAGGTGGCAAGCTCATCGCTCGCCTCATTCTTCTACTGCAACATGTGGGGAGCCTTGCGACTCGACAAGCTGCTGCCTACCCAGCCGCTGCCAAAGCGCACGATGGGCACAGGTGCATCGGCCCCTCGGCGCATTGCCTTCCCGTCCCGTGAGCCAATCAGCCGCTTCGTGGCCTCGTGCTTCGAGGTCCTTGAGCGGCTCCTCAATCATGTCTCGCCAAGCGGGGAGCGAATGCCCGCCGAAATGTACACTGAGCCCAAGGGCCCGTTCTCGCCGAGCGTGCTGCGGCACGGCACGAGCTGGTATGGGCCGCTGCTGCGCACGCTCAATGCCTCGAGCGCCTCGGAGCGAAGGCAGGAGCTCACTGCCCTCGTCAACGGCTTCATCGAAGACCTCGAGTGCGCCATCGTCTACTCGGCGGCAGAGCATCTCGCCACCCAAATGTCGTTCGTTACGAGCGGGTACGAGGAGCGCTCGACGCCCCGATGAGATTACGATGAGATTGCATGTTGATAACATGCTGATGGCCTCCCTCATCAGGTACGAGGAGCGCTCGACGCTCCCCGATGAGATTGCATGTTGATAACATGCTGATGGCCTCCCTCATTATACCCTCATCAGGTACGAGGAGCGCTCGACGCTCGACTTCCAAATCCGGCTGGCCAACGCGACCGTCGACCTTGAGCGGCTCGGGCGGCGCATTGCGTACCACACCCCGCATGGCGTCCCGCCGCATGCCAACACCTCCGTCTGGAAGTGCGCTCTCGGCCGCGAGAATGACGCCTCGAACAAGGCGAAGCTTGCGTTTAGCAAGGCTGACTTCGTTAGCGTGCTCGAGCACAACCCCGCGTTCGTGCAGCGCCTGTGCACGGTCTACATTCAGGATTATCTTTGCTTGGGCTTCGCGCTGCCGCCCGAGTGCGAGGGCGGACGAGAATTGCAGCCGTGGCACACCAGCACCAGCAGCACTTTGAGTTCTTCAGGCAACTCTGCTGGAGGTGCTGCGGACTAGCTGCGGACCACGTTCAGGCTAGCGATCGACGGTGAGACGAGGTGCCCGCACTTGGACTTCGACACGCAACGCCGAAACTAAATGCAGAGACCTCATCGTCGCCATCGGCAAGCATTTCATGTATCTCTTCTATATATCTTTTCGCGCTGCTCCGGCAGGTGATGACCTCTCTTCGTGATGACCTCGTGATGACCTTTTCGTGATGACCTCTTGATTACCAATTGGTACGGAGCGCTGATGACCTCGGATGCTCGCTAATGACCTCGGATGACCTCTGAGTGCCTCCCTTCATCGGCTGTTACGGCAGGTGTACCGCGTCATCCTGCGTGTCGAGCCGACGGGCGCGTCCGACTTTGTGCGTACGCTTGGCACGGGCGTCAAGGATCTCTTCTACCTGCCCGCGAAGGCCGTCGTGCGCTCCCCACGCGATTTCGGACGCGCCGTCGCAGCGGGCGGCGCTTCGTTCGCCCGCGGCGTGATGCTCGCGCCGGCGCGTCCGGCGGGTAAGATGGCCGCGTCTCTGCTGAGCTCGACAGATCGAGCGCTGCAGGCGATGGCCATGACGTCTTCCGGAGGGGCCCTGACGGTGAGCGGCGCGGGCGGCGGCCGACCAGAGCAGGAGTACCACTGATGACGACTGATGATTGCATGCTGATTGCCTTTCCCATCAGGTGAGCGGCGCGGCGGCGGCCTACCAGAGCAGGAGTACCACTGATGACGACTGATGATTGCATGCTGATTGCCTTCCCCATCAGGTGAGCGGCGCGGCGGCGGCCGACCAGAGCAGGAGCACCACCACTGATGACGACTGATGGCCTCT
>Ga0210241_100251_pt1 | contig 45822 bp, 17 predicted proteins | sample ChrtobMetP5a_8mM_FD_155488 | JGI IMG/M metagenome (GOLD analysis project Ga0210241, IMG submission 155488) | Chrysochromulina tobin associated microbial communities from unialgal haptophyte culture, Seattle, Washington, United States - P5a_8mM | ecosystem: Host-associated > Algae > Haptophytes >...
GGAGGGGGAGGAGGGGGAGGAGGGGGAGGAGGCGAGCGATGCGGAGATGGATGCGGCGCCGGCGGAGTTGTCGCCGACCATCGACGCCGCCGCACCGCCTGCCGAGGCTTTCGCTTCGCCAACCGCACACCCGATCCCCGTATTACCGGCCGAGGGGGAGTTGGAGAGCCGCTCGGTGCGCGACTTGAAGGAGCTCATCGCGAGGGCTGGGCTGGACACTTTTGGGTGCATCGACAAGGCCGATCTGATCCAGCGCGGTCGCGAGGCAATTGCGAAGAGCTCTTCAGCGGGAAGTGCACCACCGTCAGCACGAGAAGAGCCGGCCGCCGCCCAAGCGCCGCCTCCTGCATGCGCTCCCGCTGCAGCTTCCGCCCCCGCACCCGCCACATCTGCGACGTCGGAGTCGGCGGCCGTCGATGAAATTCTTGGTTCGCGCGCCGATCCTTACAAATCGCTAGGTGTGGCCGTCAATGCGACAGATGCGGAGATCAAAAGGGCATTTCTCAACCGGTGCTTGCACGTGCACCCAGACAAGTGTCAGCATCCGTACGCCACAGTCGCCTTCCAGGTTATCAACGACGCCTTCGCTGTCCTAAGCGACGCGAGCAAGCGAGCTGCCCTCGACCAAGCGCGCTCGGGCCAACAGCACCTCGTCATGCTGACGCAGGATGCGTGCCGCTACAAAGTGAACGTCCTCAAGGCAGTGCTCTTGTCCAATCGCCAGCTAACCTCGGGCAACAAGAGCGAACTCGCCGACCGGCTGGCGCGCTTCGTCTATGCTCGCGCTCAGAACAACGTCGTTGCGGCCGTCGCGATGCTTTGCAGGGAGTGCGACCAGCAGGCTCAGCGGCAAGTTCAGGCGCAGCAGCAGGCGCAGCAGCAGGCGCAGCAGCAGGCGCAGCAGCAGGCGCAGCAGCAGGCGCAGCAGCAGGCGCAGCAGCGGGCGCAGCAGTACTTCGAGGGGGATCGTGCCAACACTGGCAGACCAATGGATTGGCAAGGGAGGAAGATTGCTTGTGCCGACGAGGAGGATCGTGCCACATCGAGGATCATCAACGCGGCTGCTGCACGAGTGGGACCTCACCTGCAGATAAAGAATCTCATCGAGGAACTCGAAGACACAATCGAAGATTGCAAAAGGGATCTCAAGCATGTTGACGACGATGAAGAGTGTGAGCGACAGAAAGCCGCACGGAAGGGGAAGAGCTACGACGCCCATCCGTTCGACATGAAGCGTTATGTTCTACGCAAGAAAAAGACCGATCACGAAGAGGAACTAAAGCTCCTGGAAGAGGAACTAGAACTCTTCCAGGATCATCAATGGGAGGCAGCTGCCAGCCGGATCAGCCAGCTACCCGACGTGGATAAGATTGGCGCTCAGGAGTTTGCGAGGGAACTCGCTCGCGAGTTGAAGCGATGCTACGTCAGCGGCGAGCTCAATGAGCCCGTGCGAGAGGACAGAGACGAGCCCTGCTTTCATTCAGACATTGAGCACGCCCTGAAGAAACTCGAGCAGAAAGGCAACCAGTTTGCGCTAGACAAGAAGTTTGTTCGGGAGCGGCCCGGATACCCTAACTTGCGGGACTCGCGTGGTCACAACACCAATCCGGACTTCATCTCTACGAAACGCGGAAGTGTCGGCTACTTCGTCATCGAGGCGAAGTATAGCCGACTCTTTAGCAACAAGGCGGCTCGCGATCGGTACAAGGGGCAGCAGGCAGACTACTTGAGCTGCCCTGACTGCGAAGGAGTCATCCTAATCGCGTATAACGAGCAGTACACGAGCTTGGACGCGCGGCGAGTACTAAGAGAGGAGCTGCAGGGCGTGCTCGACATGCGTGCCGTTGCCGTCGGGGTTGTCAAGACCGACGAGGTGGCACCCGACCCGCCGTCGTCGCCAACCGACACAGACGAGGACGGAGGTGACTTGAGTGGAGGCGAACTGAGTGGAGACGAGGAGGAAGGCGACGACGAAGGCGACGACGGCGGCGTCATGGCGCCTCCAATGCCTGATGAAGCCATCCGACACTCTACGGAGCTGCTCGAAGGCCTAGTTTACAAGGACGGCCGGCCGGACAATCGCCTTTTGGAGGTGTGGCGCTGCCTCGACGCTGAAGAGGCTCAGGCTGGCCGCGATCGGATTTTGGACCAGTGCTTCTTCGACGTGCCCAAGTACATGCTCAAGATCAGGGACTACTTGCACGACAAGACGCATCGGCTGAGCGCGTCGGACGACATTCCGCAGATGCTCGCCGGCGGTAGCACGCAGATGGGCAAGACCATGTTCGTCGTCATCGGCGTGTGCGTCGCCAAGAAGCTGCAAGCGGCGAGCGTGGTCATCACCCACAAAGTCGCCGGCCGCAACTCACTGGCGAACAAGGTGAATCGGGCGCTCGATCTGCTGCACAAAGCTGACGATCGTGGCCAGCTCCACAACCCGCGATGCATGGCGTACGCCGAGAAGGGCAAGAGCGAAGAGGTCAGGAAAGAAATGCTGATCAATTACAATTGCATCGTCGTATCTGACACTGCATCGCAGATTGTCGAGGCCAAGGGCAGTGTGCACCGCATCCTGCAAGCTTTACAGCGCGATGGCAGCAGCGACGGCCGCTTCATCATCTTCATGGACGAAGCTGACGCAATGCTGCGCACGGAAGATGGAAGCCTGAAGCTCGAACAGGCCATTGAGAAGCTCAAACAAACGACGAGCTCGTATCGGGGCGCGCAGCTCATTGTCAACATTTCCGCAACGCTCATGCCGGTCTTTTTGGAGATGGCAAGGACGAAGGCCCAGCCGCGTGGCCCAGTCTTTCTGACATCAGTGCCAAAGGGATCCCGGAAGGAGTATTCGGGAGTGAACCAGTTCTTGCCGCTCGAAAGCGAGGATCCCGAAATGCATCCTGACGAGAAGGGCGACGAACTCATGGAATCACGCCCGGTCTTCCTCGATTCCGCCCTAACACGAAAAGACAGCCTCGGTATCAACAAGCAGGTCGAGAAGATCTTCGAGGACGCTTGCAGAAATGATGGCGGGAGGAAAAAGGGCTTGGTGCTCGACATCTCTCTCACCAGGGTGTACGCGGCGGGAAGCATCTTCGAAAAGGCTGAGGAAATGCAAGCGAAGAACCCCCCAATGCATGCTGTCGTGTACTGTGGGCGTGGCGTCGTGGTCCGTCTCGCCGAGGACTTCGACATGCAGTCAGGCAGTGAGATTGACGTCGCATCCTCGCGGAGCGGCAAGGTACTGCTGCCTAAGTGGACGCAAAGAATCATCGCGCCTGGAGCCGGGCAGCGAGGAGGCGCGTGGTACACGACGGCGAAGAGCGACTGGGGCAAGAGCATCGATAGCGGTAAGATCATCGGCCCAGGCCGCGAGGTCGGTGAGACCGGCCGTCTTGCGCGTGTGGATGAGGTGCTCAACGCGCTTGAGTGTGCGCTTGAGCATGCCGGTCGAGGCAACGATCCGATCGCAGTATTCGGCTACACGATGATGGCGCGCGGCGAGAGCTTTGTGACGGACCTGCGGGTGCCGTCCCATCTCGTTCTCTTCATGACCAAGGGAGCGAGCTTTGACCTCCTCGTACAGACCGCTGGACGTGCCACATTCTTGCGTCGAGAGCTTCTTGAGAGTAATGGCTGGGTAGACGAGGAGAAGAAGCCTGCAGTACGAGTCCTCATGCCAAAGCAGGACTATGACGTCGTGCGTAGCTACCCGAAGCTCATCGACCTCGTGGACGAGCATGTACGAGGTGGCAAGACGCTTCAAGAGCTCTTCGGCGATGAGAGCGTCTTTCAGGATCTTGAACTGCTCAAGGAGCTCAGTGGAAGCCATCGCCACGGGTTTGGTGACAAACGAAAGAATTATCCAACCAAGTTGTGGATGGGCAGCCAAGAGGCTGGGTCTGGCGACCGAGAGAGCCTCGATGACGCGCTGACGAGGCTACGGCTCCCAAAGCAGGCCGAGAAGATCTGGTTTGACTTTGCTCAAGAACGCACGTGGTATGAGTGCACGGTGGTCAAGGTTCGCTTCAAGAAAGATGGCAACGATGACGAGCGCACTGCTGATGATGTGGAGTATCTGCTAAGGTGCACCGACGATTCTGTCGACTACTTAGACGAGTGGCTAGTGCTCGACGCGGACGGTAGCCACTGGAAGCGTCACAAGGAGGAGATTGGACATGGTCACAAGAAACATGAGCGTTGGGCCTTGGAAGAGAAGACCAAGATTCAGAAGGTGGTTGTAGAGCTCCTGAGAGAAAAGCGAGGCGCTTGGATTACAGCCAAGGGTATCGAGGATCTTCTCAAAGAAGCTGCTGAATCCGGCACTACTACCTACTGCGGGCTCTCGGGTGATGCTCTGCGCCACTGCCTGCTTTCTGACGGCACACTCTGCGGTGAGATTCTTCAGAAGCTGGGCGAGCGTGAGCAAAAGATTCAGCGCCGCCCTAGTCAGATGGAGCTGTCGAATTTCTCCGCAACGGTGGCTCACGCCGACGTCAGAGGCGAAATACGCGATCTATCCGCGCTGCCGTCAACCCGCGGGCCTGACATTGAGATTGGTGATGGATCGAGCCTACCAGCTTCACTGTTCACCAAGAAAACCCGCGCGTGGCCTTCTCACCTCATCATCGTCGAGCAGCCCGTCGGAAAACAGCTTCTCGAGCCTGTGAGCTATGAGAACTTCGTCGGAAGTAGCAAATATTCCTTCGATTCCTCTTCTGAAGCGCCTCAAGGCCTCTTCGCGTACAGCTACGATACGCGGGCGGAGACAACCGGGAAGCAATTACGGCGACAACCTGGAAGCGCGGATAACATGTCAGCTCACGTCGCTACCGCCGCGCCTCTTCCGGGGCCATCGGCTGAGCCTCCGATTGATTCACCAGCGCGCAAACGTAAAGGTGGAGCGGACGGAGACGTCGAATCCGGCGGCCGACTTTCATCGCGGCAGCGCGAAAAGCGTGCGTGCGGAGTGACAACTGCACCAATCGAACTCACCTGCGGCGAGACATCATTAGAGCCGAACGACATGCGGATTTTGATCGACGAGATAGGTGCCAGCTGGCCAACATTAATCAAGCTGCTTGAGAAGGGCAACGTTATCAGTCCTGATCACCTCAGAATGCTGGAAGCAGGATGCGATGCGAGATATGAGGACAGAATACCAGAAGATCTGCGACGGGCATGCATTGATAGCTGTCAGCCGAGAGCAGCTCCGAGACTGGAGTGGGCCCACCTGTTCGATATCCCCAAACAGCATTTAGAACAGTTGTGCCAAAATGCTGGTGTGATGGAGGATGGCCTGTCCAAGAAAGACATGGAGGCACCGTTGAAGAAAGACATTGAACGCAGACGTAGGGACAAGCAGAAACGTGCCAGCGCCAGGCCGCTAACCGATTCCCCAATGGCTGACGAGTGAGCAGTTAAGTGAGCAGCAGAGCAGCGTTGCTCCAGTTGCACACGTTAGAATCACTGCGAGCGGACTCGAGCTCGCCACCTTAAGGACGCCGGGAAAATCTTTGTCTCCACGCAGTGAGTTTTAAATAGTAGCGACGTAGCGCGGTTAATTTACTGAATAAGTTCGCTGACCGGAACGGTATCCGAAGGACGGAGTCGAGTCAGTCGTAAAACGTTCTAAGTTCAGCTGGGCTCCCGTGGCTCCGGCTCGGCGCGGCGACGCTCCTCTCAAGGAAGTTGGTCGACAAGCCGCTGGGGGGCGCGGGGGCGCAGCGGGTAGCCGCCAGGGCCGGCTCCGCCGCCGCCGCCGCGCTCGGTACGGCGCTCGGTACGGCGCTCGGGGGCCAGTGGCGCTCCACTTCGTCCCACGCGGACAACGGCTGCGCTGCGTCGGCTGCATGCAAGCCGAATCGCAGGTTGAGCGACTCGCGCGCGGGCATGTCGGCGAGGACGCCATGGAGCGTTGTGTTGCGCGCATCGCCGCTCAGTGCGTACGCCTGCGATCAGAGGCGATCAGAGGCGATCAGAGGCGATCAGAGGCGATCAGAGGCGATCAGTGACGATCAGCGGTGATCAGCAGCGATGAGTGCCGATCAGCATCAATCATCGGCACGCAGCGGCACTCGCCTGCCCCTCACGCAGTCGAAACCACAGCTCGCGACGACGCTCGGCATCCCACGGACGCTCGTGTAATAGGATGCGTGCGCTGCCCCGGATGGCCACGGTCACAATGACAATACCAAAGCCGTCGTGGAGCGGCTCATCGAGGTGAGGGCGCAGGTAGGCGCGGCCGCGGTGCAAGTTCGGCTGGCACGACACCAGCTGGTCGGCACAGAGCACGTGGCGGTACTTGGCAGGCAACACCTCTGTGAGCGCGCGCGTCAGGTTGGCGAGCGCGGTCTCAAATCCCGAGGGGATATCGGACGCGTCGAGCATGACGCTCGCACGGCGGTTGGCCTCGGCGTCCGTGGCCGCCTGGGCGCCCGTGTACTCGCGCATGCTGATCACGCCTTCACGATGGTGAGCTTCGGACTGCTTGTGGCCCGGCAGGTAGCCGTAGCCACGGAGCCGTCCGGAGTGATCGCCGACGCCTCCCCAGCCCGCAAGACGCTCCTCGAGCTTCGCGAGGATGGCGGCGTGTAGCAGTGAGAAGGCGCGCGCGTCGTCGGCGTCGAGGTCCAAGCGAGCCAGGCCGTTCACAGGCGCCACATCCGCCTCATCCAACTCGCACGAGTCGCCCGACGCCATGCGCAGGCGCACACCGTCGATCTCGGCTTGCTCGACGAGGTCTTGCAGCGACGACGCCTCTGGCACCTCGTCCTCGGGCCGCGCTCGCTTACGAGACGGCTCGGACTTGGAGCGCGGCATCGACGCCAGCACAGTCGATGGCTATCAAGACATGTTCCGTCAATAAACCAATTTAGGATAGAAAGTTCTCAAGGAAAAAAAGTTCCCCCTCAGTTCCCCGCCATCCCCTCTACAGTCAAGTCAGTCAAGTCAAGTCAAGTCCCTCAGTCCTAGAGTCGCAATCTAATCAAGCTAATCGATGCATTTTTGCGTGGCGGAACCGTCGGCACACATGCCATGGCGCTGGGTGGTGCGTGCGCTGTCCCCTGGCGCCAGTCACTGCGCAGACGCCGCACCGCCAAAGGCCACGCGCCTCCCTTCTTGGGTGGCGGCCGGTTCGGCTCGCACCGGATCACAACATACCATACCAATCGTCACCAGTCACGGTCACGGGGCCAACGATGGCGTTCTTCAAGCTGCTGTTCTTGGAGGAGCCGCTGTCGAATGTGCGCGGCGGTGACGACGGGCCGAGCATCTCGTCGGGCGAAATGACGTCACCGCGGCGCAGCAGGAAATGCGTCTCCATGATACCCTTGCCCTTGACTGTGATGGCGCCGCGCGGCTGCAGGTAGAAGGGCAGGGGGGGCGGCAGCGGCGCGCCGGCCGCGGCGGCGGCGGCGGCGGCGGCGGCCGCCGCCTTGTCGGCCGCCTCGGCGGCCACAAACGCGGCCGCGAACTTGTCCGAGACGTGGATACGCCCCGGCAGCGAGTTGGACTCCATGCGTGCCGTCGTGTTGATCGTGTCGCCGAAGATGGAGTAGTGCGGCAGCGTGCGCCCCACGACGCCACCGACGGCGGGCCCGCAGTGGAGGCCGACGCGGATGAGCATGTTGCCCGAGTTGGGTAGCTCGTGGCGCCCGGCGCACTCGACCATTTCGAGCGCGCAGCGCGCTATCTGCAGCGCCTGCGCGCACGGGTCGCGCTCGCCCGAGATGCCGGCCACGGCGACAAAGGCGTCGCCCACTGTCTCGAGCTTCGTCACGCCGTGCCGCTGCGCGATCTCGTCAAAGTCCATGAAGAGGTCGTTGAGCATGGCCATCGTCTCGTGCGGCGTGATGGTGCCGACGAGGTCCGTGAAGCGGACAATGTCCGTGAAGAGGAGTGTCACGTGCTCGAAGTGCTCCGCAATGTGCTCCTCGCCAGCGCGCAGCATCGAGACGATGCGCCGCGGCAGCATCGAGTACAGGAGGTTGTCGTTCAATTGGTGCTGCAGCGCGATGAAGACGATGAGCGCCGTGATGAGCGCCGCGATGACGACGACGCCCGCAATGGCGCCGTCATTCCACGGCACGGGAGGCAACGAGCTCGTGCGCGGCTCGATGGTGATCACCCAGGCGGACGAGTAGGCGCGCACAACGTTCGAAACGGCCCCGGCGTTGTACGCGCTCGTCGGCAGCGAACCGTCGCTCGACGAGACGACGACCAAGGGGAACGCGCCCGTGCCGTCGGAGGTCTCGACGGAGCGCGCGATGGACCACTTGTACTCGGTGCCCAGACGCTCGATGCCGGCGAGCTCGAGCAACTGGTTCCACATGACGATGATGGTGAAGAAGCCCCAGAAGCGGCGCCCGTCGCCCGTGGCATTGGTGTCGCAGAGGGACGCGCCCGTCGCGGCGCTCCGCACGACGTCGCAGCCCGTGACGTTCGTGAAGGGTCCCAGCGGCGGGCCGCCCGGCGCGGCCGCCCAGCGGTAGCCGAGCGACCACGGGTCCGCAGCGGCCGTCGTCGAAGCGAAGAGCGGGACGCGCGAGAGCAGGGCGAACTGACCGTACTTGCAGATGTTGTTTGCAGAGGCGATGCACGTCGTGAGGGGCGACAGGAGGTTCTTGGGGCCCTCGACATGCAGCTGCTGCGTCGTCAATGCCTGGATGGCTGCCTGGCGCCGGTTGGCGAGGACCGAGCTCGCATTGAACAAGTCGTGCCCACCGCCCGGGTCGCCGCCGAGCAGGATGCCCGTCGCGTTGCGCCGCGCCGACACGAGGGGGTAGATGGCCGCGACGTGGCCGTACGGCGCAATCTGGACGGAGTCGATGGCCAGCGACGTTATGACGAGCGCCGGCGCCGCGCGCGTGAACCATCTCTGCACGGCCTCGTGCGTCGGCAGCGGCCCCGACTCGATGAAGGTCGCCACAGCGAGCGACGGGTTGAGCGCGCCGCGCAGCTGCGCGCCGAAGGAAGCCGCGACGGAGGACACGAGCTCCCGCGCACGCACCTGCTCCCTCGCATGCCCCTCGTCCGCTTCGTGGGTCGCGTAGCTCATCAGGACGCCGAGGCCCCCGCCGCCGAACACCGCGAAGAGGAACGCGGCGAGCCCCAAAAAGCGGCACGGCGCCGCGCGCAACTCGCGCCAGCCGCGCCACGCCGACACGCGCGCGGCGCGCGGCGCGCGCGCCGCGGGCTTCGCCGCGCCGGTGGCGCTCGGAACTGGCTCAGGCTTCCGCATGACAACGTCGACGGACCGAAGACCTTGTCCTTTCATCGATCAACGCTGACGAAATCCATCTCATTGTTCAAAGTACGGTACCTTCCTTTTATGGTTCGGGTTTTCATAAATGGGTCCGTGATCTGAATATATCGTCCGAAAGTCCTCGCCGTGCTCATCAGGATCAGTGATCGCCTCAGGATTATTCTTGGGATTATTGTGTTCAATTGTTTTCGTTCGCGAGCGCATTGGATGCGCGCGCGAGCGCGACGCGCTGGACGCGATGCGCGAACCTCACGATACTTGAACTTGTATCCGGATACTCACATAATACCCACTTAATACCCACTACCCGCACTTGGACCAAGCGGACGGCCTCTTGTCCTGTAGGCGCCAAGATCCGCCTTCGCGGGCACCTCATCATCGTCATCAAAAATACGGGTGAATCGGCAGTTCTTTTACCGGTGTCTTTTTACCGGTACTTTCTGCGCTTTGCATCGCGCCATCACTCTCGCCGGAATGGTGCCCGGCTTTCAGTTGATGACACTGTTTGCGAGCTGCGCCGCGCTCAACGTCTCTCCGACACGGAGCCTTGTCAAGCCTTTCGTCGCGCGCCGCACGGCCCTCCTCGTGATGGACGAGGAGAAAGTGGTTTTCAGCGTGCCGCTCACTGACGTGAAAGCAGCGGCGGCGGAAATCAAGGAGGTGCTCGCAAAGGATGCCGATGTCACCGCGCCGATGCTCGCGGCCCTTACTGAGGAGAAGAATGCCCTCTATGCGGCGTTGCTTCACGGCTATGACGCCGATAAAGTCAAGAGGATGGCTGATGTCGAGGCTATGATCGCTGCTGCTGCTGCACTACAGGACGCGGCACTCCGTCCCGAGGAGGCGACGATTGCCACCGCAGCGTCGCCAAAAGTCGTGGCCCTCACCAAGGAGATGGACGACCTCTATGCGGCGCTCGAACACGGCTACGACGCTGATAAAGTGAAGAGGCTTGCTGAAGTTGAGCAAGAACTCGCCGCAGCTGGCGGCCCCGCATCAGAGGCGGCGACGCTCTCTCCCGAGGAAGCGGCCAAGGCCGCGTGGCTTGCGCGCACCCGGCCCTCATGGGGCGGCAAGGGCCGCAACAACTGAAGATGCGGAGCCAGGCTCTGAAGGTGGCCCGAGTTCGAATGCCGAGTCACACTTCCTGACTTCACAGCCTCCCGAGCTCTTTCCTGAGCTGAACAGCAAACGCGAGACGCGTGTACTATTCTTTGTATTTTTCTAGTACACAGCTGTGTGTACATGTAAAATGTAGTGAGTCGATTGAGCTACTGTTCTGACCACGATTTGTCTGTGTCAGTTCATGTGAATTTCAAACTTGGAATGAAAGAGCGGAGGTGGGGCCCCAGTAGTTACGACATATCGTACAGCCGGGGCCCAGTAATGTGAAGTATCTGCTGCCGGGTGGTTTCACCCTCTTAAGCGGCGCTGACCGCACCGTACCGTACCGGTAAGCTCCCCCGGTGTTTTTGAACCGGTAACTTCCGAAACTCGCGATCCCAAAACCCTCAAGTTGCGCCTCCCGTGGATGGTGAAAGGTCGTCTCCGAACACGCAGCGGAGCTTTCTTCGACGGGTCCTTGTGGCAGCTTCGCCGCGCCTGGACGGCGTAACGGAGTGACCGCGACGCGCTCATTCGCGTAGGGGTGCCACTTGCCAAAATGTTGGGCAAGGGGTTGCAGCAGGAGGAGCAGCAGGTTCTTCCCGATGAGACGAGCGTGCCATCGGGCCCAGCAAGGACCTCTGCGCGAAGTAGTCGCTCATCGAGTCCGAAGAAGAGCGGTCGACCCACCGGTTCAAGCAGCAGGCCGTCACAGGGATCGTCGTCCGCAGCCGATGCAGGGCTGGGACCGTCGGCCAGAGAGGCCAGCTCAGGCGACGTCCCAGACCCATTGGCGGCAGCGCGGCTTCTGGTGCGACAAGCGCAGCAGGCGCTCGAGGTGTGCACAGCTGCATTGAACGGCGCGCAGGAGGACCTTAAGGCAGCCGAGCGCAAGCATCGAGCGGCGGTGAATAAGCACCGGATGCTGATGGACGCGGAGCACCAGAGCTCACTCGCAGGCGGTCCAGCAGGAGCACGCAGGCGAAGGTGCGAGGCGGCTCGACGATTACGGCATGTGTGCGAGTGTTGGGTGGACCCCGACAGCTTGCACCAGCAGATGCGAGCCGCTCGTGATATTGGCGTCGAGGCTCGTTTGCTCGAGGCAGCCGATGCCACATGGCAGGAGAGAAGCCGGCAGTTGCAGCAAGCCACTCAGCGGGTCCTGCAGCCGTCGACCGTCAAACACTATGACACGGCGCGGCAGGCAAAAGCAATGGTGCTTGTTGATGAGCTTGCCCTGCTGTCACAAGGCCATGAGGAGACGCCTGCGACTGGGCCCAGACCGTCGATGTTTGCGAGGCTGCGTAGCATGGTCCGCGAGGCATCGAGCTTGGACCCACAACAGCTATGTATTGACGCTGCACTGCTCAGTCGGGCGCGCGAGCGTGAGCAGCAGCTCGCCGAGCGCGAGCTACAGCAGGCCATGGATGCCCCCGACACGCTCGAGAGCATACGGCATCTCGCGTCAGTGATGGAGCTTTGCGCAGAGGCCGGCTTTGCGGACGAGACACGGCTCGAGCAGCTACTACGCGACGCGCGACGCGTGATGAGCGAGCGTCAGCCCCAGCGAGTAGCGCTCGCGCTAGCCTCGCTTCGCCAACTGGTTGCGGCCGGCATTGCGAACGTTGAGACACACGCCGTGGCGCAATTGGAAGAGGCAGTCTGCTTGGCCGAGGAGGCCGTTGAGGCCGCGGAGAGCGAAGCTGGGGGCAAGGAGGGCGAGTCGCGCGACATTGCTCTTGTACGCGAGCTCGCCGGATCTGCACAGGCGCAGCTGAGAGCCCGCCGCGACGCCCTAGCCGCGCAGGAGGAGGAGCGACGCGAGACTGCCTGGCAAGAATCGCGCAAGCTGCTCGAGCGCCTCGTCGCCTCTGCACAGGCTGCCGTGGACGCGAACAAAGAGCGCGTGCAGGTGGCACAGGAGCAGGCGCGGCTGCTCAAGGAGCTCAGCGAGGACGGCCAACGTCAGCAACACGTCTTCAGCGAACGCGGTGCGGCGCTGCAGCAGCGCGTTGTCGAGCTCGAAGAGCAAATCGAGCAGCAGCAGCAGGAAACCGAGCTTGCCCGCGAGGAGATCAAGCGGCTCAAGTGGTCGATCAAGCTCACGCAGGACGGCGCTCAGGCGGCTAAGCGGCAGGCAGACGAGGAGATACAGGAGGCGAAGGAGAAGGCCGAGGAGCTTGTACGCCAGGCCAAGGCCGAGGCAGCCGCGCGCCGGCGCGATCTCGAGAAGGTCCAGAGCAGTGCCCAAAGCGCGCAGGAGAAGCAGAATAAGCTCCTCAAGCAGACGGAGGAGCGCGTGAAGCACGAGCAGGAGCGCGTGCGACAGGAGCAGGAGCGCGTTGCACAAATGGAGAGGCGTGTCAAGGATGAGCAGCAGCAGATGGAGAGACGTGTCAAGGATGAGCAGCAGCAGACGGAGAAGGTGCGCCAACACCTCGAGCACCTGAGGACGGAGCAGTCCAAGGAGGCTACCTTGTGGAGAGACGCTGAGAAGGACGCGATGGCTCTCGCCAAGCGCAACGCGGAGGTGGCGCAGAACGCGCTCGCCGCGCAAAAGGTTGCGGAGGATGCGCTCACAAGGACCAAGCATGAGCTGACCGTGCTACAGCAGGATGTTGTGTCGATGCAGCAATTGCTCAAGAGCGCCGACGGCACGCGCGAGCGTGCCGTTGAGCAGGTGGAGATGCGAGCGACCAAGCTGCGAGAGGAAGGCGAGCGGCTGCAGGCCAAGATTGCCGAGCTCAACGAGATGCTCAGGGAGGAGCGCACGAAGTCCAAGGCTGCACACCAGGCGTGGGACGAGGCCAAGGAGGAGTACGAACGCAAGGGGGAGGAGACCCGCGAGGTGATCGAAGGGCAGAAGAATCAGATTAGGGAGCTGCAGGAGAGGGTGAAGAGTGAGGTAGCCAAGACCGCGGCAGCCCGTGCCGAGGAAAGAGAGCTCGACAGCACGAATGCCAAACTCAAGAAAGAGCTTGCCGAGGCAAATGCGGCACGCAAAAAGGCCAAGGAGGATACTCAGCAGATGACCAAAGAGAAGATGCAAGCCAACGAATCGCGCGACGAGGCGCTCAGGCTCAAGGACGAGGCCGAGAAGGCCTTGCAGCTGACGGAGGAGCGGGTGCGAGTGCTGCTCGAGGAAGCTGCTCAACGCGAAAGGGCGAAGACGGCGGTGCAAGCGAAGCACGCCAAGGAACTGGAGGAGCAAGAGGCCAAGTACGAGAAGCAGCTTCAGCAAAAGGAGGCTCAGCTCGAGTACGCAGAGGACTCGCTCTTGCGGCGCGAGAAGGCGGACTCGAACGCGTTGCGCAAGAAGATGGCCGCCAAGAAGCTGGCAGACGAAACGCAAAGATTTATGACCGACAAGTGGAAAACGGCCAAGGACGAGGCGGAGATGCTGCGTCAGCAGCTCACTGAGTCCAAGTCGCGCATGGAAGCCACCAAGAACAAGCAACTAGTCGCAATGCGTGAGCAGAAGGAGCGGGACGAAAAGTTGCTGCTGCAGCAGCATGCGGAGACCCTCAAACTTAAGGAGGAGGCGCAACGCCTCAAGGACGAGAAGGAAAAGGTGCTCGACGCCAAACGCCAAGCGGAGGAGGCGGCTTCACAGCGCGCCGCCGAGCTCGCAAAGCATCTCGAGGAACAGAATCTGCTCCGTGCGAGGCTAAACGAAGCCGAGTCGCGTGCGAGCTCGCCCGAGCGCTCTGTAGGCGCCAGCGGCGCAGGCAGCTCGGCCTCGGATGCCCAGGTGGCGATGAACATCGCCGACTTGGTGTCCAAGCTCGATTCGGCTGTGGTCAAGCTCAACGAGATTCGAAGCCGCGAGCAAGCGCGAAAGGAAGAGGAGGCGAGGGATCTGGCTCAGGAGCCGCAGACACCCGAGGAGCTCCTCGCCCACCTCGAGCAGAAGCGGCGCGAGACGGCTGCGGCGGCGGCCTTTGCGCGCAATGCGGCCGCCTCCCGAGGCGAAGGGGGTGCGACCCGGCTGAGCCTGGCGAAGTCAGCTCTACAGGCGAAGCCGGTGCGCACGAAGGATGTGCAGACCAAGACTTCGGGCGCGCCGTCGCTCCGCGAGTCCTCGCGTGGAGGAGGCGCTGCCTCTTCGTCGATGGCTTCTTCACGCGACACCCCCGCACCATCGAGCCGCACGTCCTCGCGCACGCCGCCTACTTCTACTGCCGCCGCTACCTCATCGTCCGCTGTCCGAACGCCACCTTCGAGCGGCTCGCCGAGTCATGCATCGCCCTCGAAAAAAACACCGCCACTTGCCAGCTCGTCTCGCACACCGCCTGATGAACGCTCGACGCCTCAGTCCTCGTACCGTGCGGACTCCCGGCGTCGCAAGGTTGGCAAGGAGTCGGCTGACGATGAGGCGGTGCCAGTAGCCGTGACGGATCGCTCGACTGCGGCGGGCAAGAAGCGCATGCCGAGCTCGAGCTCGGGCTGGAGCACGGGTTCGAGCTCGAGCTCGCCTTTGGCTCTCACAAATGGCGCGTCCAGGCCTGCCGAGTCTGCCCCGGCGGCTGCACCGTCGTCGCGCAGCCTTGCGCTGCCGTCGCGTGCTGCCGTGGTCGGCAATGTCAGCGCTGACCTGCACATGCTCGAGCGCCGCGAGCGGCGCGCCGGCAAGCGAGCTTCCCTTGCTGAGGTGGTCGAGGAGGATGAAGAGCCACACGGCTCCAAACACTACGCCAGTGGAAGCCCAGGCACGGGGCCTGAGCTCTTTGGCTGGCATCTTTGGTGAGGCCGCCAGCGTCGCAGCCTACATCGCGCGATCCTATCCTCGCGGTAAGGCTGGAGATGTCCATTTTTACGCCACAACGCACAAGTCAACCGCACGAGGACCCCTCAGTAGCTTCTAGACGACATGGAGGATTCAGTGCTCGGGATCTGTTGTGGTCTTATAAATGCCTACACATGTAGCGTAGGTGTCCTTTGACGAAAACTCTCTATCTCGTATCGTGTAAAGTAACGCCACGATCTCGCTCGGCTTTCTCCTCAACAACCGGACCTTCCAAGTTAGTAGTTGAGATGGCCGATCTCCGCTCGCCCGTCGCTGCGAGTCCCGATCCCCTTGCCCAGGAACGGGTCTGTGCACGGGGCACGCCGTTCCAGGTGGAAGGGGATGGCCTGTGCCCAGACTCGGTGGCTACGGCCGGCCTGGTCGGGGCCCTTCGGGCTTCCGAGGGGCTCGACGAGCTCGGCCGGCCACTCGGGGGCCACGCACACACCAAGCTCGAAATTGCGAATCTCGATCTCGCCCGATCTCGCGTAGCCCCATGGCGCCGCGGAGAGGTTGGCCGAGGTGAGGAGCAGCCGGCGGATGGCCGGCGGCTGGCCGTCCGCTGGTAACGGCTCGTGCAGCACGTAGAGCATCAGATGCGGCGTAGCTTGGTAGCCTGAGTTGTCGGCCGGAAGGATGTCGGGCCGGAGGGCCAGCTGCACCATCGGCAGTGCGATCAGCCACTCGGGCATGCGGCATTCATGGAAGCCCTCACGAGGCGCAGCCGCGCGCGCACTCCCCAATATGCTGCTGTCACCCCGGCGCGGCCAGTGGAACGTGACGTGACCGCCGTTGGGGGCGGCAGCCTCACACCACTGGCGAAAGCGCTGCGCACCGTCGCCGCCGGCCGACCAGCCGGAGGCGCAGTGGGCGAGGACTGAACAGTCCAATCGCTCAGAGGGGTGCCGTAGCGCACTGTGGAAGCACTCACGCAAGGCCACCAGCCCCATCGGAGGCAGCTCGCACCCTCGGAGGCTGCGAGATTGCACCTCCGAGATTGCGTCTGGCAGCTCGCACCCTCGGAGGCTCGCCAGCGGCGAGATTGTATCGGGCGAGCCGGGCGTGGCCATCGCATGCGGATAGGTGCCGGGCACGTGGGAGATGAGAGTGGTGCCGGCCGCATCTGCCGGAGACGTGTCCGCTCTCTCCAGGGCGTCACGCAATGTCTCTCGCCACAGCCTCTCCGCCGCCGTGCGGTTCTCGAGCGATCCAGCCCCGTGCCGCTTCTTGGAAGCGAACAGGCCTTGCACATGGTGAAGCAAGGTGGTGCGCAAGGGCGAGGGGGGCGGTGGCGATGCATCGGTGGTGCGGCAGACGAAGTCTGCCCACCACAAGCCGCAAAGCGAGCGCCTGCCAGGCATGCCGCCGTACGCACCCGCCTGCGCATTGGCGCTGCTCACGACCAGCCGCACAACCTCGCGCCCGTCGTCGTGCACCGAGGCAAAGTGGAGCAGCCAGAACTTGGAGTGCATCTGTCCGTGGCCCGCCTCAATGGTGGTGTCGGCGGAGACGCGATAGGCGTGGCGGATGCGCGGCTTTTGGCGGCGCGCACAGATCGCCTCGAGGTGTGTGTTGCCGCCGTCGCGAAGGCGCAGGGTGCCTGGGCTCGATCCGTCCTCGAGCATCGCTGAGCCGAGCCAGATGGAGCCAGATTGCATCTCCAAGCTCGGCCGAACGGACCCAGACTGCATCTCCAAGCCGGCCACGAGGCCAGCCGCACCAGCCGGCCGCTCCGCAGAGGCTGCACAGAGTAGGTACTCTGACGGTCCCGCCTCATCCGGTGTCAGAATAGATTCAGCCGCTACGGGCGGCTGCCAAGGCTGTCCGTCGCTGAGGGAACGGCGGGCGGGATCCGGCACCCAATCGATGAGGATGATGCTCGGCTGCATCTTGGACGGCGCGCCGTCCGACACGCTCGCCGTCTGGAGCATAGTCCACACGAACGACGGGTCCACACTCTGCGCCGCGACGAGGGCGCTCACCAGGCTATGTCCCTCAGGGGCCGCGAGCGCATCCGCGAGTACGCTCCCCTTGACGCCCGGCTCGCCTCGACCATGGGCCTGATGACTAATCGAGGTATAACGGATCGAGCGCACATCGGGCTTGTGCGTCGGAGGCAGGGTCATCGCCCGAGGCTGCTGCGACGACTGCCCCACCGGCCTGCTCGGCCGCCCGGCACGCGCACGCACGAGCTCACGGGCGCCCTCCGAGAGCACAAACGCAATAACGTCCTCCTCGTACACAATCGCGATTGGCGGCCGGTCCACACTGCCGGCGGTGCTGCACTGAGCAGCAGTAGCAACAGCAGCAGCAGCAGCACCAGTAGCAGCAGCAGTCGCCGCCGCACCGTCTGGCGCAGCGTCGGGGCGAGCACTTGCATGCTCAGCCGCCCTCTTCTCGTGCCTCTCACTCCACTCAGTATTGAATTTGAGAGCCGCGGCATACTTGGCACTGCTTTCGGCGGCCTCGCCTTTACCGTTGGGTTTGCCATTCTCGCCCTTCTCGCCGCGCCCCACGATGAGGACGTCAGTCTCACTCTTGGTCACACCGCCGCCGGGCAGTCCCTGCCCACCGAGCCGTCGCACGAGCGCACGGACCTCTGCGTGCGAGTCTGTCGACAGATCGCCATTGGAGAGGAGCATGACGCCCGTCAATACGACGCGCAGCCCGTGCAGCGGAGGTGGCACCCTCTGCTCTACGAGCCGCCACACCGCGGATGCCATCGCGAGCTGCAGCAGTGCGTGCTTCTGACGCTTCCGTAAGCCCGCCGTCGCGAGCGAGCGCACGTACCATGGGAAGGAGCCTTCCGACGCCGTGCCTTGGGTGAGCGACTCGACGAACTCAACCTCGTCATAGATGGCGATGAGCTCCTTCCTCTTTGCGCCCACCACGGCGCCTCGCCTTGCATTCTCATCGCGGGCCGCCTTACGTGCCGCACCCACCGCCGTCCCAGCCGCCTCGGAGGTGCTCACGAGAGCGCCGTCGGCGCCGGCGCTGAGGACGAGGATGGTTGTATTCCGGTTCACCTTCTCCTTGGCCTTTTCGGAGGGCAGGTTCCCACCCGAGTCCGTGATGAGCTTGTGCAACCTGCCGCGACCGATGAGCGTCGTATCGGGCGCCGTGCCCACCAACGCCACGCTCTGCTCCCGAAGCAGCTGCAGCGGAGCTGTGGCGGCTAGCCACGCCTCGTACGTCGCCGTCACGCCCCTCCGGGCCGCCTCCAGCGCGTCCGCGGCTGCCTTGAGCTCGGCAACGTACGGCAACACGTCCTCCGCGCGCTCAAGCCTCGCCGTGTGACGCGCCTCGCTGAGCAGCGGCAGCTCGTCCGATGTGAGCACTCGGAAGACATCGCGCTCCTTCTCGTAGCCGCGCTGCTTCGCCGTCGGCCGATCCAACGTCGGTGGCGCCGAGCGGTCGAAGGCGACGACGTACTTGAGACCGTTGGCGCTGATCTGCAGCTCGGCGTCGCCGCGATGATAGGCTGCCTCCAGCTCAAGCTGCACGTGCCACGTGTACGGCTGCAGGCTGCCAGCATGCACCCAGTACCAGCCACCGGCACGGACCGGCTTGCACACGGCCTTGGCCGTATGCTCATCGACAGACGCCGTGAGCATCTCTATGGCGCGGGGGACGGATCCACGGGCAGCCAGAAGAGCACGCTCTGCTCGTGCTCTTTGAAAGCCCATATCCACCATGTTGTCCAGCTCAATGCATGGGCGCTTGGAGGCCGGCTCGTCCTCCTCGGTGTCGTCGCTCGTCAGCAGGCTGTAAGGGTCTGCAGATGTGGTTCCCATGAGGCGCCAGCAAGAGTGGAGGTCCCTAGGATAGCCGAAGTGGTCCCAGAGGGCAACAAGGGGGTGTGTGCTCGGCGGGGCGAGCCACGTGAATTGCCGCCGCCGCGCGCCACGTGAATTGCCGCCGCCGCGCGACGCCGAGAAAATGGTCCATTTAGGTGAATCTTTGAAGGGCAGTTAGAAGTAGCTGTGCGGTTGAGAATGTCTCGAACCCCGTTTGTACTGTACTGACATCCTTGCCAGTTTCGAAACGTCTTTTTCATACCGAATGAAGTTTTGGGTATCCGATAGAGGCATTTTGGGCCCCACTTCGCGTAAAGGCCTGCGGTGAGCAGTCGTCAGGCAGGCAGGGCTGCTTGGAAATTTGTGTCGCGTCGCTCGCGCGCGTGCCGAGTGCGGGGCTCGCGGGTGTGCGTCCGGCTGAGAGGGCCCTTTGACGCCATGGGCACTTCACACTCGAAGAATGTGCTGGATCTGAAGGCAGAGCTCGAGGAATCCAAGAAGGTGAACTCACGACTGCGAGGACATCTTCATCTGACACGCGAGCGGCTAACCGCAAACATGGCATCTCATCTGGCTCTGCAAGGTGGTGATCCCCGGTGGGACGAACACGCGTTTGCGGAGTGGCTTTTGCTGAATAAGGAGGGACATTACGCCATCTGCTTGGTTCGCGTTGGATACCTTAGGCGATTAGCGCATTCTGGTGGTAGCGTTCAGCGTCGGGGCGACATCCCAAAGGAGGCCAAAGTGTATGGCCTGCCACCGGAGCGCTCTCAGATCTTTGTCGTGTCTGCTCCGTATCTTTCTTCTGACGAGCACGATCCAAGGGGCGATATGTTGCGACAGCTCATTCAAGTACTCGACAGCTCAGGCTCAGACGGTGAGCGCCAAGCCAACAATCGCGATGTCGTGTTCTGGTATCCACTCAGCATGCACCAGAGGCCCTTTTCCTCTTCATTACAAGAGGAGCTGCATGATCAGGCAGTCGAGGATATATTTCGTATCCACACGTTTAGCACCGTGCGAAGAGTGATCTTACCGCACGTGCCAAGCTGGAAGCTCAAGAAATCGCCTGCATTCACAGCTTTTCGAAAGGGTTGGTTGATGTTCGAGAACATTCTGGGTGCGTACTGCCAGCAGATTGTCAATAGCTATGAGCCTAAAGTCAAGGAAGGCCTCGATCCGACGCGGCTCTCCGGGGCAGAGCAGCTCTTCCGACATGAGCTTACATTCCAGGTGGAGAAGGATAGGATGATAGCCTTATCTGAGCTGCAGAGGGCTTGCGCGATGATGACGCCAGTTCCGAGGGATGATGAAGGGTTCCGTGCTTTCTGCATGAATGCTGACATCGCTTGGCTGACCGTCGGTTACGTTCGGGAGCTTGCCGGACGTGGAGGCCCCTTCCCCAGGCGGCAAGAACTCGACCGGAGGCCTGAGAGTTCAGTAGTAGGAGTCGTGCCACCGGGCCGCAAGTTTGTGGTGAGCCATTGCTGGGAGTCGGAGTTTCATCCCTCGCCCAGTGGAAAGCAGTTCCTGCTGCTGATTGCCGAGCTCGACAAGCTAGGGGCGTCGGATACCGATCATGTCTTTTACGACTACTGCTCCCTCTTCCAGGCGTCGTTGGAGATGCGCAGCGACGCCTACTTCAAGGCGAATGGTGGAAGCGCGCACAGAGAATATGGTCAGGTCTGGTACACCTTGAGCGGTCGCGCGCCTTTCCAGGAGCGCTGCTTCCGCAACGCGCTGTGGGAGATGGGGCGGCTTTACTCTTTCAAAGGGTGTGAGGTGGTCGTCATCCCAGATATTTCCAGTCCGGAAACTTTCCCTGGAGGACCAGAAATGTGGGGCTTCACCAATACAGACGCATACGAGCGCCGAGGCTGGTGCGTTGCGGAGTACTCCATCGCGCGCCTCTGTGGGCGCATCAAGAACGGGGGCAACCCGAAAGTTCGTGCGATCGACGCATGGCGCAAGTGGCCAGAAACTGTCAGTGAGTACGCAACGATGATGGAAGAGACGGGCGAGCGCGAGGTCTCATTCACATGTAAGGGTGACCGTGAGGTGGTCAAGTACAACTTCTTCAAGATGTGCTTCAACATGCTAGGCGACGCAGATGAGGCCCGTATAACCCCTATCAGAACCGCAACTAGTGTTGAGGTCTGCGCTGAATCACAAAGTCTAAGAGTGTAATCAATTTAAAATGGTAGAGCGGGATGGTTTCATTCAGGTACATGGGCTTTGGCTTAAAGATGCCAATGGGGTAACTATGGGTCCGGAACCCAAATCAATGCGAGCCGAGACCCAAGTCTGGCGTCCCTGAGTCAAACAAACCGCGAAATCGGAAATGGCGCCGCCGATATCGACCGCGCGTACCCTCGACACGCTCGATAGCAATCTCGTGTTCTATCCCCATACTATCCCCACTGGAGTCAGGACTCGTACAAGTCCGTTTGTCGAAGTGGACCTGCATTCTGAGAGTCCTCCTCGCGGTTCTCATCTCGCCAGATCTCGCACCAGTGACGCCTCACGACTGTCCCACACGAAGCCGCCCACCGCCCGCACCGCCTTGGCCTACGCGCACCGCTCGTAGTACGAAGCGTCTCGTCCATCAAACTCTTCAAAGGATCTCTCCACCTGCTCGCCGCGCAGCAGAAGCGGATGCGCGGCGGCCGTTGCGGCCGCAATGGCGCGGATTGCATCGTGAGCTCGACGTTCGCGCTCCGGCGTATCGGCGGGCGCAGCGCTCGAGGCAGTGCTCAACAAGGCGTCCGCGCGACCGGCCGCACCCACTTTGGTAAGCCCCACGCCAGCGCCGATGCGCATCGAGGGGACGGCGGTGCGGGCAGGGGGTAGGCGGCGGGCGGCGATGCCGTGCCGTGCCACGCCACACGGCGAGATGGTTGGAAGGCCCGCACCCTTGGTGGCGGCGAGAGACCCATGGTGGCTCTTGGTGGAGGCGAGAGACCCTTGGTGGCTCTTGGTGGCGGCGAGAGACCCTTGGTGGCTCTTGGTGGCGGCGAGAGACCCTTGGTGGCGCGCGGTCGCATTGGCATTGGCAAAGGCCACAACGTTCGCAGCGGCGAGAGGAATCAAGGCAAGAGGGCCGGAGGCGGCAGCGGAGGCTGTGGGGAAAGCGGAGCCTGCGGCTGGATGCACGGATGGCGGAGGCTGTGGGGAAAGGATGGTCGTCGCATTGGGGGTCGTGGCTTCGTCATTGTATGCTGAAGCCACCGAAGCGACCGAAGCGGCGCTCTCGGCTTCGGCGCCCAACTCGGCGCTCTCGGCTTCGGCGCCACGGCAGTAGCTGCTCGATGTTGCTTCTCCGCGGTATGCCATCTCGGGGCGTATCTCGGGGCATATCTCGGGGCATATCTCGGGGCGTATCTCGGGGCATATCTCGAGGCTCGAGCGCGAGAGGAGAGACTCGTCGACGGAGGCGCCGCCATCACGCAATGGCTCCGCGTCCCGCGATCCGAGCGCTTCAGGCACTCGATCGGACTCCACCGGGTGGCCTTGACGCAGATGCTCCGCAGCACTCGTGAGCCACTCGGGCTCGGGTTCACTTCTGCTACTGGCGAACGAACTGCTCAACGAAGCTTGTTGGCTCACTTCCGCCTCGCCTCGGCTCCCCTCGGCTCCCCTCGGCATGCAATCAGACTGCATGCAATCAGCTCCCCTCAGCTCCCCTCGGCTCCCCTCGGCTCCCCTCTGCATGCAATCCGATTGCATGCAATCAGCTCCCCTCAGCTCCCCTCGGCTGCCCTCGGGCTCTCTTCGGCTGCTGAAGCGTCCAAAAGTGGCCATGACGCCGTCGCTCAGCCGGCTACTGAACTGCTCGAAGAAGGTGGCCTTGGTCTCGACCCCCTTGCGTGTGATAAGCGTCTCGCCCCGCGGCGTCATCGTCTCGCGAAACGTACCGGCCACCGCCTCCACCGCTTCCAGCGGCAAGAGCACTCGCGCGCTCGCGCTGTGTGGAGCGCTGTTCGCGCCGTGTTGAGCGCGGCTTCCACTTCCAAGTTCGTTACGAGCGCCATTTCGGGCACCCGAGCTCAAGGCCGCCCTGGCGCTCGCGGCGAGGGCGGCGAGGGCGGCGAGACGCAGCGGCGGCACGGCCAGCGTCGGCGCTGCCCCACCTTTGCCAACCCCACCAGCTGATGGCGCGGGCAATTGGGCTGATGGCGCGAGCAATTGGGCTGATGGCGAGGGCAATTGGACTCCAAACCGCCCACCCACCGGCAACGGCTCGGGCTCGAGTGGTGGCGGCGAGGCATAGCTCACCGCGACGCGTACGGCGGGGTGCGCGCGCTGCTCGGCCGGCGAGCTGCGACGGTGACTTCTTCGGTGCATGCTTGCGCTCCCGCTGCCGGCCTTAGGCGTCGTCGTGGGCGCTTCGCCCTCCCAAGGCGCGCCCGCGTCGCTCGGTGTGAAGTCGCTCGGTGTGAAGGTCTCTCCGCGTACATGCTCATAGTGCCACCCGTCCTTGAAAGTCACTGTGAAGGGCTCGAGAGCTGTGAATGGCACGAGAGCTGCCACCGACGCCGTCGGGCTCACCGCTGCTGGCACAATCTGCGAGGGAGTCACGGCCGCCTCCTCAGCGTCGTCGCGAGCGTCGGCGGCGGCCGCATCGTGGGCGGCGGCCGCGTCGTTGGGCGCCATGTTGGGCGCCTCGCCGCCGGCCCCTTCGCCCGCCCCGTCGCCTGCCCCGTCGCCTGCCGCACCCTGCGCCGGCGGTGTTCTGTCAGGCAGGTTCAAGTAAGGTACCGGGGAGATTTGGGAGATCAAGTAAGGTACCGGGGAGATTTGGGAGATCTTGCGCGAGGCATGCGCCGACGGGGGGAGCTGCGCCGACGCGGGGGCTTGCGCGACGCCCAGCACGACGCCCTCGTTGCGAGTCCGCGGCGCCTCGTCGGTGCCGGGCGTCGTGGCGGGCGCGCCGCCCGACGCCGCCTTGGGCGCCGTGGTGGGCGTCGCGGCGTCGAGGAGCACGCCCGCCACGGCGCCGGCGGCGCGAGCCTTGGCGGCGGCCTGAGCGGCGGCCTCGGCGCCCGCGCATGCAATCGCCGCCGCTTCCGAGGAGAGCAGGGGGAGCGCGGCGGGCGCGTGCGTCGAGGGTGGCCGCGGCAGCCGCGCCACAGGAACCGCCGCCGCCGCGCTTGCCACCCCATTCGCAGTGGTGGCCGCGCCGTTATGGGCGCCGAACCGAGCGCCGTACTGGGCACTCGCCCCATTCGCCGCGGTGGTCCCTCTCGCCGCCATCGCGCCGTACTGGGCGCCCGATCGAGCGCCGTACTGGGCACCATCGGACGGTTTAGCGCCGTCCTGGGCGCGCGGCCCAAAGGTCTTCATGAGGGCCTCGCGCGCGCGCGCCGGGTTGAGCGCCTCGTGCACCACCGCCGGGGAGGCTAGACGTGCCGCGGCAGCCACCGCCACGGGCGGCGGCGGGAGCGGCGGCATGTCGACCGGTAACACGGCCTTGTGAGCATACGGCGGCGGCTGCGGCGCCAGCGAGGCCGTAGCAGGCAGCGACGGCGGCGCGAGCTGCCCGGCACAGCGCGCGAGCTGCCCGGGGCAGCGCGCGAGCTGCAGGCTCTTTTGTAGATGGGCCCTGGCGCGCGCGCTGTCGGTCGGCTCATTGAGGACCGCGGGTGAGCCTCCCCGCGAGCCCCCCTTGGCCTTCGCCTCGGCCGCCTTGGCCTCGGCCTGCACGAGCCAGAGGCGCTGCGCGCAGAGCGCCTCGGCGCGTGCGACGGCATGCTTCACACCTTCGAGCGGCTGCGCCTCGACGTCCATCACGTGGCGCTCGACACAGCGCTCCGTCTTCGCGTGCATCGAAGGCGCGTCGGGCGCCGTGTTGGGCGAAGGCGCTGTTTTGGGCGAAAGCGCGGGGAGCGCTGTGGCGGGCGCAGTAGCCGAGGGCGAGGAGGACTGCAGCAGAGGCGCTGTGTTGAGCGAAAGCGCTGTGGCGGGCGCAGTCGCACCCTTGTACGCGTCGCTTGCAGTCGAGGGCGCGCCGGGAGCGAGCGCCTCTGCAAGCGCCTTGCGGTGCGCGAAGATCAGGGCCTCGGTAGGCGATGCAGTGCCGAGGGGCGGCCTCGGGATGGTCCCTCCGCTGCTAAACGTGAGCACCTTCGCCACCGAAGGGTCCGTGACGGGGCTCGTCGGCGCCTCCACCGCCGCCGCCGCCGCCGTCGAAGGCGCCGTCGAACTAGTCATCGGTTGGGCGGCGCTTTGTTGGGCGGCGCTGTGTTGGGCGGCGCTGTGTTGGGCGGCGCTCGCCTGTGCGTCCGCCGACAGCCGCGGGGCAACTGGCTGACCGCTGCTTGCCGACTCGCGCCGCAGCATCTTGGCCTGCGCCATCGCCTTCTCCGCCACGGCGCGCGCCTCATTGGAACATTCGATTGCGGACGCCTCCACGAGTGCGCGCATCTCCGCCGCCTTCTCGGCCGCCTTCTCGGCCGCGAAGATGTTTGCAGCGACGCGCGCAAAGGCGGGATCCGGCACGGTGGGCTCCTCGAGGGTTTCGTCCGCGGCCGACCGGATCTGCATGGTCATCGGGCGCGACGACTGCGCGATGGTCATCGAGACTTCGGTCTTCGAGCGACCCCACACCGAGTTCCCGTTGATGCCGACGATGACGCCCAAGGGCGTCTTGAGCTCGGCCGCCTGCGAATGTGCATCCACAGAGAGCACGAGCACCGCGTCGCCCAGCTGCTGCAACGAGATGCCCAGCGGGCCCTCTCCAAACTTGATCGACCGCACACGGCCCGACTCAGCCGCTTTGCTGATGCTCACCGCCAGCTTGCGCTCCTCTTCGAGGCGCGCGGAAGCGAGGCGCGCAGTCGTGTTTGGTGACCAGTTCTCACCTGGCCGCCTGAGGCGCAGCGTCAGCGGCCGCCTCATCTGCTCGAGCTGCCGATTCACATCCATGATGTCGAGGCTGTCAAAGTCAGACGGCGCCTTGTCCTGGCCGGCGATGCGGAGCAGTACGCTGCCACATTGCACGCCGAGAGCTGCAGCCTGTGAGTTGCGCACGACGCAGCAGACCACGTGGCGGTCGCGGTCCTTTGCAATTACCAGCCCGAGGGGACCGTCGCTGAAGCAGAACTCGTCCTCCATTGATTTGAGCGCGATGAAGGACGCGAAGGCCCGAAATGGAAGGCCCGAAGCTTTTTGAACGGCGCTTAGAACGGCGCTTTCGCGCAAGGCGGCGTCGCGTCGCGACGTTCTCTTCCGATGCGCGGCCCACACAAAGACAGATTCGGGCAGCACTCACCGGTCACCGCCCACCGCCCGCCCAAACCCGCCTGCCCCACACGTCACACTGCACTCGCTCTCTCTCACATGCTCAGAGAGGACGGCCGGCCGCTACCCCGGGACTACATTTACAGACACGCACGTTCAAACAGTTGGCCGGCTCACTTTCCGACCCTCTGAATGACTTTACGCTGGATATATGGAACGTGGATCTCCCTTTCCCCTCGCCTTTGTACGTGGTAGCTGGTAGGAAATATCCCACACGTCCCTGTCTCCGGCGTCTCCTTTTCTCCGGAGTGCGGAGATCAATCCTCATGTGTGGCCGGATTAGTGAGCGGCCGTCTGTGTCTTCTGACGCTGCTCCCGCAACCAGTTATGAATCGCCATCTTTGCCGCTGCCTTTTCGCGTGTGATCGACTGCTGCGCCGTATCCTCGAGCTGGTCCAGGTGATTCGAATTCTCCCACTCTTGCGCTGCCGCATCCTCGTCCAGGTTGCGCAGGTCGGTGGTGGGCCCGTGGGATGTGAACGTGCTGGTGGGCCCTTTGGTAGCGAGCTTCTCCTCCGCGGCCGCCTCGAACATGGGGCCGTGGGACGCGAGCTCGACCTGATCTCCCTCGAGGAGCCTGAAAGTGGCGAGGGGGTCGGTGGCGCAGCTTCGGCTCGTCATCTCGTGTGCCGCCTCCCGCTCCGCGACTTCGCCCGCCATGTCTTGCGTCCCTGCAACGTCAAGCTTGACGGACAAGCCGACAAGCGCGAGTGCGTCGCCCAGGCACTTGGCAGCCCCCTTCTCACCCCGCCAGCAGTCCTCGACCTGGATCTGGGAGTCCGTGTAGTCCTTCGACACGGTGGCGAACGCGGTGGCTTCGCGCGGGATGCTGCACTCGAACAGCTGCCCCAGGGGATCCATCCGGTGGAACATGGAGAACTGCCGTTGAAGCTCATCACGCTCAAGCGTGATCGAAGCAACCTTCGGGCTCTGCTTGAATGAGGTGAGGGCATCCTTCCACGCGGCCATCGCCATCTCGTTTTGCGCGTTCTGGCACGCGACGTGCTTCTTGTCGATCGACGTGCGCACTCCAAAGGTGATGCCGTCGACGAACTGTGGGAACATTTTGAGCGTGATCGAGCAGTCCGAGGGTGGGCACACGTCGGCGGGCACGTTTGCACAGATGAGATCGCGGGTGCGGACAAAGTACTCGGCGAGGTTGTAGCTCAGACCAGGGTACAGCGAGGTTGAGTCCAGATTATCGCTGCGCTTCGACGCCGTGATGTTATCGAGCACGTTATTGAGCTTCATGGCCATCTTGGGGTTTTCCTGGTTCATGTACGCGTGGGTGACCGAGTCGAACATAGCGGAATTAGGGGCCTTGCCAACGCACTCGGCGACCTTGCTCGTCGACCACAACATGTATCCTGCACCGAACACCTCCCCGACGTCGTACATACATGGATGCTTCTTCAACGACTCCCCAAAGTTCGACGTTCCACTTCCATGGTCGGAGACGACGACTAGCACCTGCGCGCGGCTCGCACCTGTCTTAGACGCGGGTGCCTTCTTGTCGTCGTTACCTGTCTTCTTGTTGTCAGCGTGGCCAGATGGCTTCTTCATCGCCAATGTGCTTGCTTCATTCTGCAAGGGCACGCCCAGGAGAAGAAGAAATGGGACAAGCATTGCAAGCGATTTTCCCTGATTTGGGTCGCGTCTACGTCCCTAATGGGGCAAGGGAGCGCGATGTTGCATGCAAGCGCGAGCAAAAGCTGGCTAGGTGTATGACAAACATCTATGTGAGAACCCCGGGAATGAGCGTGGGGGGACCGCGAAGAAACTGACTGACTGCCTGACCCGTCGGGTTCGCTGCAAAACTTGCTTCGGAAACGCCGAAGGGGCCAGGAAGGGGCATCCGAAATTCACACGGCAATCATGCACGGCAATCGCATGGCCGTCTCGACGGAGTGGCGCCGCCTGGCCCTCGTGCTGGCCTTGCACGTGTGCGTGTCTGCTCCCGTCATGGCAGCCGAGCCGAAGCCAACGCCCTCGACGCTGACGTCTTTCTTCGAGCTCTTTGCGGATTCCAACCTGATCTACGACAAGGCTGGTCGCGAGCGCTACTTCCATGGCACGAACGTGGTGTACAAGGAGCCCCCATACCACCCCTCCCTCTCGGGCTTCGACTCACAGTTCAGTTTCGTTGCCGAAGACATGTCGCTCATGCAGTCGATGGGGTACAGCTCGATCCGCCTCTCGGTGCCGTGGGCCGCTGTCGAGCCGTCACGCGGCATCTACAACACCACATACTTGTCGCTCATGCGCTCCCTCGTCGACCAAGCTGGCTCCTACGGCATCAGCTCTCTCATCGACTTCCACCAGGACGCTTGGGCCGCCCCATTCTGCGGCAACGGCGTCGCGTCCTGGGCCGCATCCCCCCCTGCCGACCCTGCCCTCGGCTTCCCGATGCCGCTCGCCAAGCCTGTACCCGTCGACCCCCGCACCGGCGCCCCGACGCGCGAGACATGCGACCAAATCAATGGGAATGACTGGTCCATGTTCTACCTGACGTACGCAACGTCCGAGGCGATCGGCGCCGTCTACGACGATGTCGACGGCCTCCGCAAGGCGTTCGCAGCTTACTGGGGTGTCGTTGCGAAGACGTTTGCGGACTCGCCGCACGTCATCGGATACGAGCTCATGAATGAGCCGTTCGCCGGCCAAGTGTACAAGAACCCTGGACTTCTGGTACCGGGCGTCGCGGACCGCGAGAAGCTACAGCCTCTGTACGATCAGGTGGCCTCTGCCATCCGGGAGTTTGACACGTCTCACCTGATCCTCTTCCAAGGGGTGGTCTGGGAGGTCGTGCTGCCGGTGGGCGAGAAGCACGGCTTCACGGATGTACCGGGCGGCGCCGCTCGGTGGGCGAACAAGAGCGTCCTCGCATGGCACAACTCCGTCCTGAGCGGCGCGACTCCAGACGACACGTACTACGCGTGGAAGCAGAGCGAGATGGCGCGCCTCAGATGCGGAGGCTGGGTCACCGAGACGGGCGACGCACAGCTCGACCTCCTCGACAAGTGGCAGCTGAGCTGGATGCAATGGGACTACAAGTGGTTCGCGAACCGCACGTATGACGTGCCCGGTCTATTCAAGCTCGATCCCGACGACCCTTACAAGCCTTGCGTCCAGCGCACGAGCATGGAGGCCTGCCTCAACCGGGACGCCGTGCCGACTTGGAGCCGCACACATGCGAAGGCGGTCGCCGGTAAGACGCAGGCCTTCCGCTACGACTCCTCGACCAAGGTCGCGACGCTGCGCTTCGTGCCGGACGCGAGCATCGCCGAGCCCACGGTGCTCTTTGTGTCGCATGCGTGGGTCTACACTGGAGGGTTCGACGTCGACGTCCAGCCAGTGGGGGCGCTCACATGGAGCAATACGGAGGACGAGGACCACGTACTCTTCCAGCTCGCGCGTCTCGATGCGGGAGGCGTCAATGTCACCATTACAGTCTCGCCACGTAAATAGTAGTCGGTAGTCAAAAGCATGAGGAGGTCCCTACTTACCAGGGATTTTGGGTCGCGTGGGAACCCGAACTTGCCCGAATTGGTGCGAACTCGTGCGTAACCACCCGTTCACTCGCAGTGCGCGACCGACAAATGATTGGGCCAATGCCGATCACCTGCGCCCCGCTGAAGTGCTTCCTCCTCACGGCACTCGCGGCCGCGCCGCTGGTCGACGCGGCAGCGACCAGGCCCGCGGCACGCCGCTTGACGGGAACTGAATGGTTTCAGCCTTACGTCGCCAACCTGCTTTCGAAAACGGACGGGCGGACCAGCGGGTGGCCAGCGGGCGGGACCTCTGCCGGTACCGGCAACAACAACGGCAAGTTCGACGAGAACACGGGTGAGTGGGCGCGCATGGTCTGGCTCCTCGGCATTGAGAACGACCTGATTGCGACGTACGGCGGCAACGGCGTCGCCGTTGCGTTCGACAAGGCGGACACCAGCAACGACAACGGCGTGACGGCGACTGAGTTCACCGACTACATCCTCGCGTGCTCCGCTGGCGTAGTAGGCGCCCCATCGCCGCCAGCGCCCCCTGCTACGTGCGGCTCAGTCTCCTCGGAGCAGGCCGAGCAGCTTGGCGCGAAGATCATCGCGGCAATGACCGGCGTGCCCGACCCCGCGGTGATGACCGCGGCCCTCAGCGGTATCGGCAGCGTCCCCGCTCACGTCACCAACGCGAAGGCCATCCTCGATATCAGCTTCACGGCGTCGCAGAACCCCGAGGACCTCTTCCCCGTGGAGCGCGATCAGATCAAGAACACGATCCGCAACAGCCTCGACCCCTTCTTGCAGATGTCGCTCGATCACATGACGATGACCATCCTCTCGGGCTCGATGGTCGTCGACGTGACGGTCTTCTACACCGATGATGCGACCGCCAACGCGGCCGCTGCCCTCCTCCAGACCGACTGGTCTACAGCAGGTTTCCAGCAATCGCTGGGCGTGACAACCACCTCGAGCCTGAGCATCAGCGTGAGCGCCACCATCGGCAGCGGCACGCTCGACTATGTCAACATCATCATCTTCGCGTGCGTCTGCGGCGCCCTCTTCTGCCTCGCGTGCGTCATCGGCTCCCAGTGCGCGTCGCGCCAGTACAAGGAGGACATGAAGAAGGCTGGGACGATGCCTTCGCGCGGCGGCTGCTGCTCAACGGGATGCTGCTCCGTCTACGCGTCGAGCGGCTGGGCCCTCACCACAGACTGCGCGGCCATCTTCATGCTCGGCGGCGGCTTTTTGCTGTACACAGCGATGACGGACACACAGGCCAGCATCATTTGCATCATCGACGAGATCTTTGAGCTGCGCGACTCCGAGTCTGCGCAAGCGCGGTCCGCGATCGGGGGGTTCGAGTCCATTTTCAGCCTGATCGACCCGATCCGTCCCGTCCTCAATCTGCTCAACATCTTCGTCGCCATCCCCGCCGCGTTGTCCGCCCTCTTCATGTTCCTCCAGAGCATGTGCGCGTACAATGCGGGCAAATCGTGGTGCTCGTGCTGCTCAAAGCTCTTCCTCTTGATCGCGTACGTCTGGATCATCCTGAGCATCATCGTCGGCGTGATTGCTGCCGCCCTTGGGCCCCTCGTGCAGCTCGAAGAGGCCCAATCGATCCTTTCAACGAGCACCGGCATCTGCGAGACCACCCTGCCGACGCTCGAGCAAACGCTTCAGGACGCAACCGCGGCGATGGCGCGCATGCCATCCAATACTACTGCCAGCAGCTCGAGCGACCTGCAGAATATGCTGAACGCCGCGCAGGATCCGGTCGCGATCTTTGGCAACCTGTGCGTGTGCGTCACATCCTTCTTCGGCAGCGCCGTCAACCTCTTCGGGCCGGGCATCTGCAACATCATCGTGGCCATCTTCGCGATGTACGCGAGCTGCGGCCAGTGCTGGACTGAGGGGTGCTGCGTCGGGCCCAAGACGGCGAAGACGACCTCGATCACCAACGGCGCGAAGAAGATGGGGAAGCCCATTATCATCTGAGCGACGGCCCTCGCGCACGACCCGGCCAGTCTGGCGATGCACCTCGTGCTGAGTGTCACGTGGATCTGAGTGTAACGAGGTACCAAGGCGCCCCACGGGAGGAGTCGTGGAACTACGGCGCCGTGCCATGCTCCATACGTGTGCATCGAGTGTGTGCGTGGGCCCCAAAAGGGGGCCGAGTGCGAGCGGCGGCGAGGGGAGAGGACAGGAGTGCATGCCGACTGTGGAGGCCACGCTATCACCCATGTGACGCGAGAAGGAACGTAGGGCAACAGCTGCAACACGTTCACAGGCACCCGGGCAGCCAGTTCACAAACAATTTGAGAGATTACCGTTACGAAGGTCCTGCGTGTGCGTTGTTGGGTCGGGTCGGGTGTGAGGTTCGGCCGTGTGTTCCGTGTGTACAGTCAAATTACGCCCCCCGCTGTCACACAGACACTCATTCACATTCACACATTAAACATTCTCTTTGGCGATGGTCGGCGCGGAGGTCCCCTTGGCACAGACTCCGTGCCAAGTGGCTGCACGGGAAGTGGACGAGCCCGTGATCATCGAGATCTCCGCGGAGGAGGTGAGCGTGGTCTCCGCGAAGCCGCAGGAGATGCACGTACAAGCGCAGGAGCTGCTCCTGCGAGTGGTCGGTGTGCAAGTGCGCCACGTACGAGGCATGCTCCTCGAGCTCGAGGGACGCATCGAAGCTCTAGAGAGACGTGCTTCGCACGTGGAGCTCGAGGAGCACATGAGCACCCATGAGAACAACGTCGAAAAGGCGCTCTATAAGGACGCCGCCGAGACCGATGCGGCCGAGATCGATGCGAGCTATGCCAAGACCGCGTATGCTGATGCCGATGCTCGGCGCATGTACGGAATCAGAGGTGGGTGTTGCGCCCACCACAGCGCCTCCTCCAACGACGAGGCCACCGGCAGTCCGAGCGCCCACCACAACGCCTCCACCGGCAGTCCGAGCGCCTTCGCATCCATCCCGCAAATCGGAGCGCTCGCAGCGAAGGCGGAGGAGCGCTCGATGGGCCAGATTGAATCTCCGAGCTCGAGGGGCCCTGAGCTCGAGCTCGCTTCGGCGGAGCTCGGCGGCGTCTCTGCCCTCGAGCTTCGGTCCTCGCAGACCATCATAGGTCATCACCGACAATCCGTTGCGTCGGCGCTCGGAGCTGCCCTCGAGCTCACCCCACCGGCGCTCAGCACGGCGCTCGGCACGCGGCAAACACCGATGCTGAGCTCCCCCGATCTCACCCGAGCTCCACTGAGCTCCCCCGATCTCGACCGAGCTCCCCTGAGCTCCCCCGAGCCGGCCAACGGCGACGCGGGCAGGAAACGAACGCACTCCCGAGCCACGCTCATGCCTGCCGCAGAGGCACGGCAGCTGCCCTCGAGCCCAGGTTCACAGTCACATTCACAGCTGCCCTCGAGCCCAGGTCTCAATAAGGAACGAACTCGCTTCGCCAGTCCACCCGTCGGCATGCCTCCACCCGTCGGCATGCCTCCACCCGTCGGCATGCCTCCACCCGTCGGCATGCCTCCACCCGTCGGCATGCCTCCACCCGTCGGCATGCCTCCACCCGTCGGCATGCCTCCCGGTCACAAGCCACTTTCGCTGCGCTCAGACTTGGAGGCAGTCCATCAGAGCCCGTCAGACTTGGAGGTAGTCCATCAGAGGCAATCAGACTCGGAGGCGGCTCCCAAGCCAGGCCGTCTCTCTCCTGCAGTGGGTTTCGCAATCGGAGGTCATCAGACGCAATCAGAGGTCCATCATACGCAGCCAGAGGCCCATGGTACGCAACCAGAGGTCCATCATCAGAACCAATCAGAGGTCCATCAGAACCGATCAGCACGAGTCATTCAGCCGCCGCACCTCTCACCTGCCGAAGTACTCACAGCACCGCTGACGCATGCATTCCTAGACACGCTCTCGCCTGATGAGCGCGCCTTCCTAATCAGGGTGCTCGAGGCGGCATACGCCGCGGGCGCACCGCTCGATGCGTACAGCGCTGCGACCTACTGCCGCTTCTGCGTGAGCAACAAGTGGGAGGAGGCACCGACCCTTCAACAGGTCCGTCGTACCATCGAATGGCGACTGTCGGGCGAGGGCAGGGGCCTGAACCAGGTACGCGCCGAGCTCCTCGCCGGCGTGCCTCTGCTGCAGCTGAGCGGCGGCTGGGGCGATGCGGTCGCTCGGGTCAACGTCTTCATCCCGGGCCATCCGTTCCTCGGGACTACGCGCCGGGGAGACCCGTTTGAGGTGTGCGTACCTGGCCGTCTTGGTCTCAATCGGCTCGATGGGAGCTCGCTGCTCGAGGCGACGACGGATGACGAATTTTGGAGGTGCAATCTCGCGTTCATGGAGTACCGCGCCGTCAAATGCGACCGGCTCTGTCTTGAAGGGGATCGGACGCTCAAGTCGGTCTACATGGTCTCCGACGGCGCCGGGTTCACACTCGGCTTCCTGTGGAAGGTGTACAAGCGCTTCGCACGCACCGCGCCGGTTGCGGACTTGCACTACCCGCTGTACCTTCGCAAGTCGCTGCTGCTCAACGCGCCCTCGACGGTGCACGCCGTCTACGCGATCTTCAAGCCGATGCTCTCCAAGGAGATCACGGACACCTTACACATCTTCCGCACCGTCGATGCTCCCAAGGCGGCGCAGCTGCTGTGCGCGGACGTGGACCCATCCATCGTGCCCGTGTGCTACGGAGGCGCGCTCGCGCGCTTCTCGCTCGCGATGCGTGCCGAGATTGGGCTGGACGCCCTCGAGCCGCGGCTACTAGCCCAGCAGTTTGCAGGCCCGCCCGAGAGTATGGGCGGCTTCCACAAGCTTGGATCTTGAACGCGTTTTATGGACCGCCGCGCGCCGGCATACCAATACATGCCCACAGATTTGACCCAAGGGGTAGGGGGAGGTATTGTTTCTGGATTCACACACTATCCCCACCCACCTGATTTTGAACTCAGTGATTGACCCAAAGGGGTAGGGGGAGGTACGGTATTGTTTCTGGATTCACACACTATCCCCACCACCTGATTTATGTTTTTGAACTCAGTGACACCGCACGCTGGACGGGCACTGCGCGCGACCGCACGGCGGCGCGGCGAGAAGTGCAAGACGCGGTTTTCGAGTGTACCTATAAACAGCTAAATGTATGCTGTCGTGTAGGCTAGTGGCGCGGCTTTACAAAATCCAATCAGTCCCTTCAGAAAAGTCCCTCACCAGCGCTCGCTGCGGCCTGGCGAGGGGAACCGACCATGTAATGGCCGCTGAGCGCACACAAACATGGTAGCCTCCATGCTGGCATGCTCTATCCTCCATGGCCATGCGTTACGCTTCCAGACCATGATGCGTCCAATCGGCTGTTCGTCACCGAAGAGGCGAAGGCCTACCTCGGCGACGTCAACATCACTGTTGGTGTAGTTGCCGTCGCAGGCATCTATCGCAATGGCAAGAGGTCGGCGGAAAACTCACACCTGACACAGAGTCCACGAGCCTTGCGACGAGCGCGGGCGCGTGCTGAGCGAGCGTCGCCGCATCCAGCTGGCCAAGAGTCGAGACCGCCGCCGCACGCACATCCGAATCCGAGTCCTCGAGCCTTGCGAGGATCGCGGGCGCGTGCTGAGCGAGCGTCGCCGCATCCAGCTTGCCAAGAGTCAGGAGCGCCATCGTACGCACACCCCAATCGGAGTCCTCGAGCCTTGCGACGAGCGAGGGCGCGTGCTGAGCGAGCGTCGCCTCATCCAGCTGGCCAAGAGTCGAGACCGCCGCCCTACACACACCCGACACTGAGTCCTCGAGCCTTGCGACGATCGCGGGCGCGTGCTGAGCGAGCGTCGCCGCATCCAGCTGGCCAAGAGTCGAGACCGCCGCCTCACGCACACCCGAATCCCAGTATTTGAGCATTGCGACGATCGCGCGCGCGTGCCGAGCGAGCGTCGCCGCATCCAGCTGGCCAAGAGTCGAGACCGCCGCCGCACGCACACCCGAATCGGAGTCCTTGAGCATTGCGACGAGCGCGGGCGCGTGCCGAGCGAGCGTCGCCGCATCCAGCTTGCCAAGAGTCGAGACCGCCGCCTTACGCACACCCGAATCGGAGTCCTTGAGCCTTGCGACGATCGCGGGCGCGTGCCGAGCGAGCGTCGCCGCATCCAGCTTGCCAAGAGTCGAGACCGCCGCCTTACGCACACCCGAATCGGAGTCCTTGAGCCTTGCGACGATCGCGGGCGCGTGCTGAGCGAGCGTCGCCGCATCCAGCTTGCCAAGAGTCGAGACCGCCGCCACACGCACACCCGAATCGGAGTCCTTGAGCCTTGCGAGGATCGCGGGCGCGTGCTGAGCGAGCGTCGCCGCATCCAGCTTGCCAAGAGTCAGGAGCGCCGCCGCACGCACGTACGAAGAGACCGCCGCCATATGTTCATCCGAACCGGAGTCCTCGAGCCTTGCGAGGATCGCGGGCGCGTGCTGAGCGAGCGTCGCCGCATCCAGCTGGCCAAGAGTCGAGACCGCCGCCGCACGCATAAACACATCGGAGTCCTCGAGCCTTGCGACGATCGCGAGCGCGTGCTGAGCGAGCGTCGCCGCATCCAGCTTGCCAAGAGTCCAGACCGCCGCCGCACGCACACCCGAATCCGAGTCCTTGAGCCTTGCGACGATCGCGGGCGCGTGCCGAGCGAGCGTCGCCGCATCCAGCTTGCCAAGAGTCGAGACCGCCGCCTCACGCACACCCGAATCGGAGTGCTTGAGCCTTGCGACAATCGCGGGCGCGTGCTGAGCGAGCGTCGCCGCATCCAGCTTGCCAAGTGTCGAGACCGCCGCCTTACGCACACCCGAATCGGAGTTTTTGAGCATTGCGAGGATCGCGAGCGCGTGCCGAGCGAGCGTCGCCGCATCCAGCTGGCCAAGAGTCGAGACCGCCGCCTCACGCACACCCGAATCGGAGTGCTTGAGCCTTGCGAGGATCGCGGGCGCGTGCCGAGCGAGCGTCGCCGCATCCAGCTTGCCAAGAGTCGAGACCGCCGCCTTACGCACACCCGAATCGGAGTCCTCGAGCCTTGCGACGATCGCGAGCGCGTGCTGAGCGAGCGTCGCCGCATCCAGCTGGCCAAGAGTCGAGACCGCCGCCTCACACACACCCGAATCCGAGTCCTTGAGCATTGCGACGATCGCGGGCGCGTGCCGAGCGAGCGTCGCCGCATCCAGCTGGCCAAGAGTCGAGACCGCCGCGGAACGCACACCCGAATCGGAGTCCTCGAGCCTTGCGACAATCGCGGGCGCGTGCTGAGCGAGCGTCGCCGCATCCAGCTTGCCAAGAGTCGAGACCGCCGCCTTACGCACACCCGAATCGGAGTCCTTGAGCCTTGCGACGATCGCGGGCGCGTGCTGAGCGAGCGTCGCCGCATCCAGCAGGCCAAGAGTCGAGACCGCCGCCCTACGCACACCCCAATCGGAGTGCTCGAGCCTTGCGACGAGCGCGGGTGCGTGCTGAGCGAGCGTCGCCGCATCCAGCTTGCCAAGAGTCGAGACCGCCGCCATACGCACAGGATACTCGGAGTCCTCGAGCCTTGCGAGGATCGCGGGCGCGTGCTGAGCGAGCGTCGCCGCATCCAGCAGGCCAAGAGTCGAGACCGCCGCCGCACGCACACCCCAATCGGAGTGCTCGAGCCTTGCGAGGATCGCGGGCACGTGCTGAGCGAGCGTCGCCGCATCCAGCAGGCCAAGAGTCGAGACCGCCGCCTTACGCACACCCGAATCGGAGTCCTCGAGCCTTGCGAGGATCGCGGGCGCGTGCCGAGCGAGCGTCGCCGCATCCAGCTGGCCAAGAGTCGAGACAGCCGCCTCACGCACATCCGAATCGGAGTGCTTGAGCCTTGCGAGGATCGCGGGCGCGTGCTGAGCGAGCGTCGCCGCATCCAGCAGGCCAAGAGTCGAGACCGCCGCCGAACGCACACCCGAATCGGAGTCCTCGAGCCTTGCGACGATCGCGGGCGCGTGCCGAGCGAGCGTCGCCGCATCCAGCAGGCCAAGAGTCGAGACCGCCGCCATACGCACATCCGAATCGGAGTCCTCGAGCCTTGCGACGAGCGCGGGCGCGTGCTGAGCGAGCGTCGCCGCATCCAGCTTAGCAAGAGTCGAGACCGCCGCCTTTCGCACGTACGACACTGAGTCCTTGAGCATTGCGACGAGCGCGGGCGCGTGCGGAGCGAGCGACGCCGCATCCAGCTGGCCAAGAGTCGAGACCGCCTCCAAACGCACACCCGAATCGGAGTCCTCGAACTTTGCGAGCGCGTCGACAACCTCCGGGGCCAATGCGGCCATCGGAAACTCAAACGCCGCCGACGCCGCTTTTCGCTCCTGCAACGAAAACTCACCAAATGCCTTTGCCGAAGCAAGGTCCCTGTCTCGGATTGCAAATCGCGCCATCACCCCCGCCCGCTCCACCCCCGTAAACCCCGCCCCGAGGAGCACTTCCTTCGAGAAGCCATAGGGCAGATTCGGCGCGACGCCTTCTTCTTCGGCTTCCGCACGCAGCGCCCTCGCCGCCTCGACACCCCAGGCCTGACGCACCTCGCCATCGAGCATTTCAATCTTTTTGAGCTGCGTCACCTTGTCGCCCGTGTTCGTCACCGTCACGTCAGGCTTTGAAAGCAGCTCGAGCGCCATTTTCGGCGTCACGTTGCACCACATTCGCTGCAGCTTGACGTCCTCCGACCCGGTCGTCGCATTATGCAGGCACACCATCTGCAAGCGCCGCCGCCGCTCTGACGCCGCGCGCAAGCCCTTCGCCGACGAGCCCTCCTGCATCGAGAGCCACGCCTCGAACTGCGTCCAGAAGCGGGAGAGGTACGAAATGTCGATGAGTGCGAGCACCTGGCAGCCGAGGTAGAGCAAGTTGACGTTGCCGAGCATGTGCTTGAAGCGCACCGTCTCAGCGAGCGTCCTCTGCTTGCCCTGCGGCATGCACCAAAAGTCGAACCAGACGCCAACGACCTCGGGATGGGCGTCGAGGTACGCGCGGATCGCGCGCAGCTGGGCGCCCGCGCCGTCGGGTGCCGATGGGTCCTCCCATCGGTGGCTGACCGCGAGCAGATCGGACACGTACCCCTGACGGTAGGCGACGCCAGCCTTGAGCGTGCGCTGTTCCAGCACGCTGCCCCCAGAGGCGTTGTTGAGCTTGAAGAGCTCTTGAAAGGAGGGCAGCGTGATGGTGGTCGTGAGATCCAGAGAGCGGATGTGCGATGCGGACACAAACCAAAAGGTGCACTCGCCAGCGGCGGACTCCTCCAGAGTCTCCCGCACGGCGACGGCCTCCTCGGCGGCGGCGGCCACTCCGTCCGCCGCGGTCTCCCGCACGGCGACGGCCTCCTCGGCGGCGGCGGCGGCCACTCCTCCAGCCGGTTGCAAGTGCATGCACCTCGAGAGCCACTCGGAGACTGCTTGCCGCGGATCGAACCGCAGCCGCTCGTTCAACTGTTCGTTCTCACCCCGTAATCTGTCGACCTCGTCCTTCAGCCGCTCGTTGTCTGCATTGAGCTGCTCCTTGTCTCCATGGAGTTGCTCGATGTCTGAATTGAGCCGTTCGACATCCTTGCGCAGCTTCTCGAGTTCTTCAGAACTGTCTGCGCTGTTCGCGGCAACCGTTGGTGACGCCGCGCTGGGGCTGTCACCGGCGACGTAAGTCGTAGAACTGCACGCCGAGTCCTGCTTCAGCAGGGTCAAGCCCTTGATCCTGCTCGACAACGCTCGGAAGCTATGCTGCATTGTCCTCGGCCCCTCTGCGTGCCATTTTGGGGTTAGGAATCCTAGGTTTCAGCATACAGTCAGTTTCGTCGCGGTCCAGCCTCAACTTCGGGTGTTTTCTGACCACCTGCATGGACTACAGCTGTACCTGGGCCTAGAACATCGTGCACGTCTGTCCCAAAATGTGAACGCGGGGTTTGAGATTACGTGCTCGCTCACGCGAACGAGCGCGACTCCATTGTGCCCGGCTTGCAGCATCGGCTGAGGCGAGCGCGTCCCGTATCGGCGGATCCGTGGCCCTTGGAGACACACATCCACCAGGTCCACCACGTGGGCAGCTCCGCCGGAGGGATGAGCAACAGGGGCACGTCGTTGGAGCCGAAGAGACTATTCTCGCTCGGGAGCACGAGGACGGCGGGCAGTCCGAAAGGCTGAGGCTGCCGAGCGAGGACCTGTTGGAGGCTGCGGTCATCATCCGCAAGGCCGGGGGCCCTCGAATGGGCCTCAGACGACGCGTTGAGCCACGCGTCGCCGAGCGCAGCCACGGCTCCGGTCTGGCGACGCACGATGGCAGCCGTGGACACAGACGTTTCGGTGCCCGCCGTCTGCGCCCGTATCGGAGCGGGCAACAGCATCGACGCAGCGCTCGACGTCAGGAAGCGTCCGCCGATGGCCTCGAGCACGGCGGGCACATTGAGGGTCCGCCCCGCGGAGGCTACATAGAAGGCGCTGTAATCAAAGGCGGCCAAGGCCGTGTGCCGATGAGGAGCACGCTTGAGCACGCGGGCTTCGTGCTCGTGCGCAATCCGGCTAGTGCGCCAGCCTCGGGTCTGTGCCGCCTCGAGATGCATGGGAGAATCGGAAAAGAAGAGGCACTCCACCGTGCTCATCCCGGCCGTCTTGGCAGCAAACGTGTCGTCACACGGCGGCGCGCCCACGGCCACATCGCGGCCACCATCGGCTGCAAGCACGATGGTATAGACGGCGAGCGTACTACGCAGACGCACAATCGGACGATGGGTGCGCTGGTGCGGCCCGTTGAAGGCAGCAAACCACGAGCGCTCCATAAAGTGACCCGCCTCGACGTTGGGCCCCCGACCAACATCTTGGAGCATCCGCTCATAGATGGCGAGCGGCGTGCGCCGAATCGCCTTCGCCGACGCGGCGAAGATGCCACCGGGCACAAACTTGTAGGTCGTCTCGTTACCCAAGCCCATGCGCATCCGCCACACGCCGAGCGGGCGGCTCTCTGCCCGAAGATATTCAAAGTCGCTCTTGTAGCAAGCCTGGCCACGGGTGCGCTTCACGAAGCGGTTACGACAAATGTCGCTGACGTATTCCTCCATCTCAAAGTCGGGCCCGGCGCGCCGAAGAGCGCGTGCGCCCCAAAAGTCGACGGGCGCTGGCAGCCGCCGCAGAAACGTCAGCAACTTGCTGCCGTAGCCCAAGTGCAAGTGCGCAAAGGTGGTGTCCTTCACAAAGAGAGTCAGCTTGGCAAGCGAGCTGAAGTGGCGGGTGATGTGCGTGAGATAGCTGTGGTCGCAGCGGCCCACGTTGGCCAGGCGCTCTATGCGCACGGTCAGGTGGCGAACGTTTGCGAGCCGGCGGCGTTCTTTCGGAGGTAGCTGGCCTTTTTGGTAGACATACACGGTGGTGGCCCGTGCTAGCTCCACGCTCAGAGCCTCGTGGATGGCGTCGACCAGGTCCACCATCGGCGTCGAGTGGAGCGCCACAACGACGTCGAGATTGAAGCTCCCCTCGATCCTGCGCAGGTAGCCGACGACGCTCGAGTCTTCGAGCTCGTGAAAACCGGGCGCAGGCAGCTGCTGGAGCACCTTGGAGAGGCACGGCCGCGCTCGGCTGGGCGCTTCGCACGGATCGTGCAGCGTGCTCGAGGCGTGGGCGAGGTCCTTTCGAAAGCCAAAGAGGGCGCTCAGGCTCTGGCCGCACGGTGTCTGCAGGGGCTTCGCCGCGCTCGGCCCAACGCAGAGGCAGTGCCCACCTCGGCCCGTGATGTCACACGCAGCGTTGGCAGCGGCGCTCCTTTGGGTCTGCGGCGGTGCTTGGATAAACCTCACGAATCCCGGCCCACGCGCAGACCGCCACAGTGTGCAGCCTGCGAAGCTCTGCGGACGACCGGGCGCCACGCCGTCCCATCGAGCCGCCACGAGGGAAGCTGCACGCTGGCACTCTGGTGGCCCTCGCAGGCCGCGCAGCGCTCGCCAGTCCTCGCAGCGGCCACCAGGCGGCAGAACACGCGGAGCGAGCGCGCTCATGCCCGCAAGTCGTGCTGCTGCACGAGGCGTAACCCCCGCCGCAATGTCGAGCAACGCAGGAGGTCGGTCGCAATTCGACGCGTCAAAGCAGAGCGGCAGTCTTGACGGGCGGTCTAACCAGAAGGTGAAGGTGGCGATGTGCTGTCCCAAGTCACGGCGCTCGCTCTGCCGCGCCTTCTGTGAGCAGGCGAAGTACACGCGCGCCGTCCGTGGCAACAAGCCGACCGTCGGAGGCACCGATGGGGTCACCACCTCGACGAGCGTGGCCGAGTGGAAAGTGACATTTCTCGTCCTGAGCCGGACGTCGTCGTGGCCAAAGCTGAAGATGACGCCTTGGTGGACCACGCCGTGATCGGCTCCAATGGTGCGCAAGTACAGCGTGGATCCGCCGATTGCTGGTCCGCCGAGCGGCCATGCCTCGAAGACCCATGCGAGGCACATGCAGTCCAGTGCGGCACCGCCGCGCGGATCGAAAGTGTGAACATGTGGTTTCACAAACTTGGCGATTCAGGGGATGGCACGCGAAGCGCACAAGTCAAGTGACTTGACTTGACTTGACAGCGACAAGGCAATAAGATCAACAAGCCTCGCGCGCCGGCCCCGGCCGCACCGAGCAGTTCTGCCACCTCCTCGAAATGCTCGTCGTTCATGTGTTTCGAAGGCATCTCTCACGCTCGGCGTGGGAGCCCCATGTGAGATAGGAGGGGCTGTGTTCTGTTCTGACGAAACCAGTTGTTCACGCTCTCATTCACACGAGCAAATAAGATTTCGGGATGTCACAGCGCCCGCTCGCCCCGTGGCTGGTGACGCCTCTGAAGCCGTGCTCGATCGTCCTCGAGCGTCATACGCACAAGAATGGTGGCAGTACGCTGCGCCACATCGTGAATACCAACGACATGTTGGACGGCTGGGGCTTTTGGGGTTATGGACTGCACCAGCACTGGCAGGTGACTGACACGCTGACGGCCGCGCTGCTGGGCCCGCGCAACGCGAGCTGCTCGGACTGGGATCGCCGCGCACCATTTCGCCTCTTCGCGGAGCACCACTACTCGCGCATGGGCATGCGCACGATCCTCGCCGCGTTTGGGCCCACGTCGCCGTTGCAGCAGGTCGCGCTCCGCTGCCAGTGCACCGTGGTGCTCGTGACGCGGCTGCGCGAGCCGACGTCTTACTACGTCTCCTTCTACCGCTGGACAGTCTCGTGGCGCCAGGCGCGCAACTCGACCCTCTTCGGCGCGACCATTCTCGACTGGGCGCCGCGCAACTTGCAGAGCTCGATCATGCTGCGTCCGATCGATGCGACTTGGGCCGAGTTCCTGGGCGTGAACACGAAAGATGGGCAGGCGAAGCGCCGGGAGTACTCGCAGTTCGACGACGCGCCCGGCCCCGATGGCCAGCTGCCACCTGGGGCCACGGTCGCCCGCCGCCCTGGCGAGGGCGCCAAGCAGCGTGCCCTTCTGCGCTCCCTCCTCTCCTCGTTTGACCTGGTGGGCCTGATGGAGCGGTTTGACGAGACGCTGCTGCTGCTGGCAGACCTGACTGGTTTGCAGCGGCTGCTGCACATGCGCGCGGTCCCAGGCACCACCAACCCGCACTACGCGCAGCCGTCGGTCTCCGCCGTGTGCCCAGACCCGGCCGCGTGCGACGCGCGTATTCGTGAGGTCGCGCCCTTCGATCACGAGCTCTACGCGGCCTTCTCGGCGGCCTTCGCGGCCAAGGTGTCCGCGCTGGGCGCGCCGTTCCAAGCGCGGCTCCGCGCCTTCCGGCAGGCCAACGCCGCGTACCAGTCGCAGACGCTGCGCGCACGGGCCGAGCGGATCGCCGCGGCGAAACGGTCGGGCGCTGAAGACGACTTTGATGGCGAGGAGCTGCTTAGGGTCGTCGCTCGCCATCGCTCGTCGCCGACGCAGATGCACAGCCGGGTGCCGATGAGCCGGCTGCACTGCCCAGTTGGGGGCAGCAGCCCCATTGCTTTGGAGGCGTGCCAGCGCATCTTTGCCGACACGCCATTCCGCTTCAACTGGCGCCACACGCGCGCCTCGTGCTGCCAGCACATCCACGCGTGCTTGGCCATCCGCATGGCACGCCGCAGGCTACCCACGCACTGCTACCACTGGCTGCCCGAGGTGGGCGACCCTCGCGCTCCTTGAGCCCTGCATGCAAGTGCTCACTACGGCGCCCTATCCCCACAGGTGGGCGACCCGCGCAACGAGCGTGCCGTGCGAGGCCCTGGGTACGACGCCATGGCCAAGGCCATCAATGCATCACTCCCCACGATCTGCGACACGGAGTGCTCACTGCCGCCCGACGCGGAGCCGCCGTTTGCGCCCGTGCCGTACCGTGTGCCGAGCGCCGCGGAGAGTGCCGTGCGCGCGTCCACGTTCGCGAAGCGCGTGCGCGACAGGCTGCGCCCGCTGACCTTCGAAGCGATAGGATGTAACGACACGCCGCCCGAGGTGCTCGCTTTCGGGAGCCCGTGGGCCGACTTTGCTGGGTGCGAGGCTGAGGGCAACTCGGCCGCGAACCTGCACGACAAGCAAGGCCCCTGCGCCACCTCGTCGTGGATGCGCACCAACTGCAAGAAGACGTGCGGCCTGTGCGGGCTCACGCTGCGTCAGGTGCTCGAGCTCTCGCCGGCGGGGGCGCTGCGCCAGGCGCGCAAGGCGGCGAAGAGGCGCGGGGTGCGTGCTGACGGAAAGGACACAGGGTGACGTGACTCTTTAATTCGGAATACATTCAAGATCTTGGAAGGGCTAAATTGTCGACCGTTAAGCGCGGGCGGCAATTCAAACCGGCACCATAGCGGGCAACTCGCGAGGTTCGCGCGGCGATCGTCGAGACTATTTTGGTTTCTCACTGGCGGTATTTCACACACGGGGGGTAATCGACTAGTTCTTTTTCACACGCGGTCCCGCGAGCGACGCGTGGATTGCGCGCGCCGGAAGTCGCGCAGACTTCCGAAATTATCATGTCCCTCTTCACCTCCGAGCAGCTGCAACAGCAGCAGATGGGGATGGGCGGTAGCGCCTCCTCTCCGCGGAGGAGCAATTCCCTCTTCACGCAGGAGCAGCTCTCGTCCATGGGGCTCGATCCGCAGCAGGCCGTGGCGAGCGTGGCACCCTCGTCACGGATGGGCGCGCCCACGGTCGTGGCGCCCGCGTCGACCAAGGTGACGCTGCAAACGCCCGACGGGCAGGATGTTCAGCTGCCGACGCCGTCGCCGCGCCGTGAGAACCCTCAATCCAACTCGATCGCCGCCTCCGACCCGGCGATTATTGCCGCCTCGACGGGCGGCGGCGGGTCGGTGGCCGGCGCGATGGGCGGCAAGGTGGACCTTCGCGCGCCCGACGGCACGCCCATCGAGCTGCCGCCCGCCGCCGCCCGCCGGCGCTCATCGTCGCAAAACGACGGCGGGTCGGCCGGCAGCGGCCCCACAGCCAGCGGCGGCTTCGGAGGCGCGAGAATGGGGGGGCAAGCTAACTACGACGCTCTGCAAGCTAGCCACTACGACGACGGCGCGGATGGCGAGTGGGAGGGGGCGCCTACGATGGGTGGAGGCTCCACCGGCGTCATGTCGTCCTCCGGATGGGGCGGTGGTGGCGGCGGCATGGGGGGCGGAGGCGGCATGGGCAGCGGCGTCGGCGGTGCCGGATGGAACGCAAGTACCGGCACGTCGCAGCGCACGGCCGCCGCCCCCCCTGCGCGCTGGCCGGCGCCCGCTAACTCTGGGCCAGCCCCCCACGCCGCTCGCCCGAGCGCCGCCGCGGGCGGCGTCTACTCTCCCAGCGGTGGCAACGCTTCCGATTTCGGAGGAGCTGACTTTGGCGTGGGTGGCAGCGGCGGCTGCGGCGCCGGTCGGTTGTCGATGCCACCGCTTCCCGACGGCGGCGCCCAACACGGCGCCCAGCACGGCGCCCAACACGGCGGCTTCGGACGGTCCTCGGCATCGGCCGACAGCGCGGGGCTCTACGGAAGCCTCGGCGGCGGCGGTCTGCGGGGCGGCGATGGCGGCGGCGGCATGGGCGGCGGCGGCGGCATGGGCGGCGGCGGCGGCATGGG
>Ga0210241_100260_pt1 | contig 45429 bp, 27 predicted proteins | sample ChrtobMetP5a_8mM_FD_155488 | JGI IMG/M metagenome (GOLD analysis project Ga0210241, IMG submission 155488) | Chrysochromulina tobin associated microbial communities from unialgal haptophyte culture, Seattle, Washington, United States - P5a_8mM | ecosystem: Host-associated > Algae > Haptophytes >...
GGGGGGGGGGGGGGGGGGGGGGGGGGGGGGGGGGGGGGGGGGGGGGAGGGGGGGGCAGAGGCGGCGGGGGCGGGGGGGGAGGAGGCGGCGGAGGAGGAGAAGGAGGAGGCGAGGGAGGACGGGGCAGAGGCGGGGGAGGAGACCTCAGAGGCGAGAGCGGCGGCAGCGGCGTCAGGGGGGGGGGAGGAGGAGGCGGCGGAGGTGGATGCGGCGATGGCGGTACCGGTACGCGCCAGCCGAAGCCGCTCCTGTGCTGCGGCGAGAGGGCTGGGGGGCTGACTGGGAAAGGGGGGCTGCGCCTGGCCCGTCCAGTGGAGTGGAGTGGAGTGGTCAGGGCTGAGGGGCGGACGGGGCTGCGCAGGGTATGGTGGCTGGGAGGGCTGGGAGAGCAACCGAAGCCTCTCCTGTGCCTGCTCGAGAGGGCTGAGCGGCTGCGGCTGCACAAGACGGCTGGACGGCGGGGTGGACGAGCCCGACACGGCGCCCGACGGCGCCCGATGGCGGATTGGACTCCCCTGCTGGGGCCGTTGGAGCGCCGTTCTGAGCGGCCTACGCGCGCCGTGACGCCAAGCCTGGAGAGCGCGGCGCAGCAATCGCCGCCGTACCAGCCCACGCGGCGATGCGACGAGCTGCGCGACCGGTAGGGCAGAGAGCTCGAGCAGGTACGTATGGCGAACCCAACGGCGCCATCCGCATGCGACCTGGTAACTTTGGGAGCGCCCACATGCTCGCTGCACGACCAGATCAAAGCTGGGCGGGAGCGACGAGCGTGGGCGGGTGTCGAAGGCATCTTCGAGCGCCGCCACGCGCGCGGCTCCCGCCCACACGCGCCACGCACGCGAGCTCGCGCGAACCTCGAAGAGTTCCTCGGCGGCGCTGATCATGAGTCCGAACGCGGCGATCGATTGCCACGTGGTGAAAGTGCGCGCGATCTGAGCATAAGCCTTGCGCTCGAGGGCCGTGCCCACGACGATTCCCACGAGCACGCCGGCCTCTGCACACGAGCGCCAGGCGCTGAAGGCGATCGCCTTTTGACGAATCCCCGATCGCCAGTAGGCGCGGCTGCTGTCGAGCTGCTCGACGTGCCGGGCGGCGGTGAAGGCCTTCCAGGCGACCATAGCGCACCCTCCCTTGACGAGCCGGAGGAAGGCCTGGATGCGATTGCACGCGCAGCTGAGCTGGTCCTGCTGCTGGAGCTGACGGAGGTCGAATGCACGCCATTGGCGCCACGCGCGAGCGTGGAAGAGCGTCGCCGCATGCCTTGCCGACGTCGCCTCGCGCCGACGCACCCGAAACAGCGCCTGCCAGCTCTTCCACGCACCAACGATCCAACGGCGCTCAAGCCTAACTCCCACGGCGCGCGCGGCGCGGAAGGTGCGTAGACGATTGTCACTCCACGCCCCAAAGGCGGCACGCAGCGCACGCCCCCGCGCCGAGACGAGCACCTTGAGCGGGAGCCAGTGGAGCTCAACGGCCTCGAGGTGCAATCTCGCCTCGGCGGCGGCTTCGGCCACACCGACCCAAGTCCTGAGCGCCGTCATGAGCGCCACCCGCTGCCCCGCGAGGCGCAAGCCAAGTGCCGCCGCCCGCCGCCGAGCTGCCTCGCTCGCATGAGCCATCCAGCTCGTCATCGCGCGCCGTCTGCCCGCGAGACGAAAGCCCTGCGCCACGCTGCGCACGCAAAGGGCCACGTCGGTCCGGGCCACGTGGTCGGTCCGGGCCACGTGGTCGGTCCGGGCCACGTGGTCGGTCCGGGCCACGTGGTCGGTCCGGGCCACGTTGGTCCGGGCCCACCATCTGCGCATTGCATGTCGCTTCGCACGGCCCGCAAGCTGAAGCGAGCTCAAAGCGCCGGCCAGCACGCGCGACGCCTCCGCGTGCGCCTCGGCATACGACATCCACGTGTTCAGGCTCGCGCACATGCTCGACTGCATCATCGACGCCACCGCGCGCCGCATGGCAGCGTTGCGCTCGCCGTCGCCACACACATGCTCGTGCCAAATGCTGAACGCGACACGCACCTCGCGCAACCGCAGCGCAGCTGTCGCGCGCTGCATGGACTGCAGCGAGTTGCAATCAACGCACCAGCAGTTGAACGCCCTGCGCATCGCACGGCCCGCAAGCTGAAGCGAGCTCAAAGCGCCGGCCAGCACGCGCGATGCCTCGGCGTGCGCCTCGGCATACGACATCCACGTGTTCAGGCTCGCGCACATGCTCGACTGCATCATCGACGCCACCGCGCGCCGCATGGCAGCGTTGCGCTCGCCGTCGCCGCACACATGCTCGTGCCAAATGCTGAACGCGACACGCACCTCGCGCAACCGCAGCGCAGCTGTCGCGCGCTGCATGGACTGCAGCGAGTTGCAATCAACGCACCAGCAGTTGAACGCCCTGCGCATCGCACGGCCCGCAAGCTGAAGCGAGCTCAAAGCGCCGGCCAGCACGCGCGACGCCTCGGCGTGCGCCTCGGCATACGACATCCACGTGTTCAGGCTCGCGCGCATGCTCGACTGCTTCATCGACGCCAGGCATCTGGCAGCCTGCTGCACCAGCGCCTGCCGCTCGGCTGTGAACGTTCGCCATGAATGGAGCCCGCGCCGCACGCTCGCGTTCGAGAGATGCCGCCCCGCCGTATGCCAGAGCCGCTGCCGCTCGGTCGCCGCAGCCGTCCAGCCGTTGAATGCCTTGAGAAGGTTGGCGGCGAGCAGGCGCACCGCCGCCGCGAGCAGCTGGCGATGACCATCTGCTGCGTGTGCCCATGAGTTGAACACTCGACGCATCGCGCGGCCGTCGGGCGACCACGCGCGCACGGTGGCAACGAGCTGCGCGCGTGCGGCGTCAACGATCGCGAACCAGGTGCGAAAGGCGATGGCCACTTCGAGGGCTTGCATCGTGCTCACGGCATCCGCGAGCTGCTGCCGCGCCGCGTCGGCGTCGTCCAAAGCTGCAATCCAGGTGCGTAAAGCGACGCCTAGCTCGGCGAGTCGCTGCTGACACGCGGCCGTTGCGGCAAGCTGCAGCTGCGCACTCCGCCCTGACCAGACGCGCCACGCCGCCGCGAGCTTCGCGTCGAGTAACCGAAGCGCAAACCGTTGCAGCTCGAGTATCGATGCATGCTCAGCCGCCCATCGCCACAGAGCGGCGCGCAACGCTCTGCCCTGTGAAGAGAGCATGCTCATCACGGCGCGCGCGTGCTCTGCTGCCGCGGCACGCTCCTCCACGCGCTCCCTCCAATGGTCGAACGCGCGGCGGCGTTGGTTGTGGACGAGGGCGTCGCACGCGTCGTGGATGGCCTCGAGCGAGGCCCGGAGCTCACGGCTTTTGAATGCCCACGTGAACCATCCGATGGTCAACTGCTCCTGGCGCATGCGCGCAACGCACTGAAAGACCATCTCGACGCGCTGCACCCATGCCGCTGCGAGCGCTACCCAGCGCGCCCACGCCAGCGCCTTCTCGCGCGTGCAAAGCCGACGGGCGCACCATTGACGAATCTCGAGGGCCCCGGCACGCTCGAGAGCGTAGTGTGTCCATTCACACCACGCAGCCGCGCGCGCGCGACGGCGCATCGTCGCGAGCGACGCGCCGAGCCGCGCCCTCGCGACGGTGATCGCCTCGCCGGCCGTGCGCCACCTGCGCCACCCAACCGCCCGACGGTGTGTCGTGAGCGCACGCACAGCGAGCCGCATCGTGGCGTGAGCCTCGCACCGTGCTACGGCCGCGGATGCCCAAGTGCGCCACTCGGCATGCATTCGGCGACGAAAGCGCGCGACGGAAGCGCTCAGCAGCCGATGCTCACGACGGCGCTCGGCGTGGTGCGTGAGCAGCCTAAGGTAGCCGCGCCGGAGCCGAGGGCGCACGATGTGCTGTGCAAGCGCGATCAGCCGCCGCAGGCTGCCTGCGGTGCAGCGCCATTTGTCAAAGAGCCTGCGCATTGCGCGGCACGTGGCCATGGCGGCGCGCTGGTACCGCTGAACCGTCGCGTGCCACTTGCGGAACGACTGCCGCAGCGCCTTTGCCTGGCGGCGGGAGTTAGCTGTGTCGGCTCGCTCGTCGCGCACCTCCTGAATCTCGTGCTCGAGCTCGCGCCATTCGCGCTCCACCTCGGCGAGCAGCTCGCTCGTCTCGGCAGCCTTCACCTTGCTGCCACGCATCTGCAGGTCCAACAGTTCCGAGAGCGGCACAGGCGACCGGCGGCACGCCGATGGAGCACCCACAAAATCTGGGAGCGGTGCTGGCGGCTCGAGGCTGTGGGCCCCGGCAGTGGGCACGGAGAGCATCGGAAACAATGGCGGCATCGAAAATAATGGCGGCAGAGCGTTCACCGTCAGAGCCAACCCAGCGAGCGTGCTTTGCAGCGACCGGCAGGCGCCATCGCAATCCTCGACCAGCGACTCGGTGGCCGAAGCGCTGATCGGCAGATGAGCAGCGATCTTGGTGGCGATCTGGGTGGTCGGCGTGCCAATCGGGCAACGGCCGAGCGGCGTGAACGGCGTTTTCTGCAGCGTCTCTGGCGTCAGATGGTGTTCCCGGGCTGGTCGCCGCGCAGAGGTCGCCATTCAGTCGCGCAGAAATTGTCGTTTCATGATGCAGGACCCGGATTCTCAGCCGATCATCAGTCAGTTTCGTCCCGGTCTCACCGCGCTCACAAACTCACCTGCGGTATCGGCACGGCGCGCTTCCATTGCGGCTACACGAACGCTCGAACACAAGTTCATACATGTATGGCGCATTCTCGCGTCACATAAACATCGACGCTCAGCGAGCGCGACACTTCGTCGCTGGCACGATCCGAGCCTCTTCATTCCGAACACAACGCTGCGCAATGGCCTGCGCATCCCTCGCATTGGCCGCGTTCACGAGGTCGTTCCATGAGGGTGCGGCGCGAACTCCTCGGAGGCGCAGGCCGCGCAGCAGCGCCGTCGTGCCAAAGGTGAACCCGCCACTCCCGTCCTGGATCGTCCCGATGACCGCCGTGTCCACCTCGGAGAGGAGCAGCCAATCGGCCGACCCTTCGACGAGTGCCCGAGTTCGCAGAGCGTGCACCTCGCTGCCGTTGACACTGCCAGCCGTCGCCGGGCGCGCACCGGCCGCCGCAGGCGTGCTGCGCGCCGTGCGGAGCGCCGTCCAGGTAGGGTCCGCCCAATCTAAATCGAAACGTGTGTGGAGCCCCCCCGCGCCTGTGTGCAGCACGGCGCGCCGACCGGTGAGGGGGCGCGTTCCGTTCACACCGAGGGTTTCGTCAAAGTCCATCACGAGCTGCTTCACGATGCTCGGAGAATCGGACGCGACGAACCACGCGACGTTCTCGAACCCCGGCGCCCACCTGCTCCGCAATCAGGCGCAATTGAGGCGCACTCACTGTCAATGACTGTTCATCACGATCGATCACTCAGCGGGAGATCCGGGCTGATGAGCTCAAGGCGCAATCAGGCGCAATCAGGCGCAATCAGCCGCCATCCGCGCTCGAGGCCTGCAGCCCACCTCGTCTCAAGAGCGAGAGCGCACGCCGCAATCCCAAGGTAATGGGAGCGTTCCGCCGAGGGCCAGTGCCTGATGAGGCAGACAATCAGAGGTCAACAGAGGCCATCCGACAAATAGGCCATCTGAAGGTCATCGGACTGATGAGGCAGACAATCAGAGGTCATCAGAGGCCATCCGAAGGTCATCGGACTGATGAGGCAGACAATCAGAGGTCATCAGAGGCCATCCGAAGGTCATCGGACTGATGAGGCAGACAATCAGAGGTCATCCGAAGGTCATCGGAAGGTCATCGGACTGATGAGGCAGACAATCCGAGGTCTAGAGGCCATCCGAAGGTCATCGGAGCGTTCCGCCGCGGGCCAGTGCCTGAAGCCCAAGCGGCGACGAGCCTCCGAGTCTGAGCCTCCGGGGATCTCGGACGCGAGCGTGCGCACGTAGATGCCAATCGAGAGCGTCGCGGCATCGCGCAGGGCCGTTCGAATCGCTCCATAGGAAGGGTGGACGGCAGTGCTGAGGGGGGCCGAGTGGGAGCCCCCGCGAGATTGCTCGAGATTGTTCGCCACGTAGAGGTGCAGTGACGGGGCGGGCCCGAGGCTCGCTTGGAGAGAGCAAGCCGCCGCGAGCGCAAACGACGAGCGCAAGCGCTTCTCGAGCGAAGGAGGCGGCGAGGACGCGTTGGCGCGAGCGCTCAGGACGGCGCGGGACTGGTCCCAACGGTCGCCGTATGCGGCGCGGAGGAAGCGGACCCCTTCGCGGCTGCACCTGCCGATGTTGAACAGGTTGCGGGCGAGCAGCATGTTGATGCCTCCGTGCCGAGCTTGCTCCCGAGATAGCTCGAGATTCTCGGCGCCGTCCACCCGATCGCGTAGCAGGGTGCATGTCTCCGTTCGTGTGCGCGCGTGGCAGCCGGCGAGCAGCGCCGCGCCGCCGCCCTCGAGCGTCCAGTCAAGGGAGGCCGATGACGCCTCGGGAGGTCGCATGGCCCTGGCGAGGTCGCCGCCGAGTCCGCGCGGCCTGATCGCTCCGTTGAGTACATCCTCGACGTCGTGCGCCGAGTACCCGATCGTGAGGGCGGTGTGATTGTCACGGCCGGCCACCCAGAGCATGCCCGCCGCCACCCGAGCGACCCACCACGCGAGCCCCTCATGGGCCGTCGGATTCGCCAGCGCCAGCACTCGCCGTGGGCGGGCCGTGCCGGCCACCCACGCCTTCTGCCGCCGCGCCTGCGCCTCGAGGCCGAAGCGCTCACAGAGCGTCGCAAAGCCGGTGTCTGAGGCGCTCGGGAACCGCCCGTCCGGAGTCCATCCTCGCTTGGCCTGTCGAGTCAGCCCGCCCGCGCTCAGGCGCGCCTCCTGCCGCCAGACGGTCGCCCACACCGCCGTGGCCTCGTCCACGTCCACCGCAGGGTCTTGGCTGAGAGCCTCGCGCAGCCCATCGGGAGGCTGGGAGGCAGCAGCATGCCTTGCAGTCCCTTGCGCGAGTGCCGCCCTCAAGCTGCTCACGGCGGCGGCTGCCGTGGATTCCACGTGCGCCTCCAACTGCTGACGCGCCAGCGCATGCGGGTCCAGATGCAGACCGGTCCTGGGAGTGTAATTGGGCGCTGCACCGCTCTGCAGCGCTGCTTTGCGCTGCAGCGCTCGCCTGGCAGCACGACGGCTTTCAAAGACACGATTAGGCATCAGTGTAGCAGATGCACGCCGTGGGCACAGGGTCCCAATGGGACACGGCTCCGCCATTATGGGCGTATCCAGACGAGGTCGAGCGCGGCGTGCTCGAGCCGTCGGCGGTCGCGAGAAGTTTGTTATGTTTTTGAAACGTCGCACCGGCCAACGGGCCGCTGTCTACCCATCGCTCACCTGACGCGAGAGTCTGTTCCCTATCCACCGCCAGCCCGCCACACCTCACATCCGCTCAGTGGCAGAGCCCTAGTACCTTCTTGTCGCTTGTGGTCGGACAAGTGCGCCGCTTGGGGCTGGGTGCGCCGCGAGTCACGTCAAGTCAAGTCAAGCCCAGCGCCCCAAACCGGGTGCTCCTCCAGACCTCGTGCTCCTCTCCGGCATGGCGCCGTGATGGGCGCCCCTCACGCTCCAAACGGCACGCTCACGGCGCGTGTCCCCCCGTCGACCATGAAGGTGCCCACCAGCCTACCCGACGCCTCGATCAGCTCCTTCCGATGCGAGACGAAGACCGTTTGGCCGGCCGCGCGTGCGCGCACGTGCTCGGCGAGCGCGCGCACCTTTTGAGTGTCGAGCGCCGCGTCAATTTCGTCAAAGAGCACAAAGGGAGGGGGGGAAGCGTCGGCCTCCCCGCCCCCCTCGATTGCGTAGCCCTCGGACAACGCGGTCCGCTCGCCGGCCTCACGCTCAGCATGGCGCTCAAGGTACGTGCCCTCCTGAAGCGCCATCGTGAGCGCCACCGCTACGAGCGCCTGTTGGCCGCCCGACAGTATCTCGAAGCGCGTCCACTCGCCGTGCGGGGGCTTGACGGCGATCGAGACCCCCTCGGCGAAGAGGATTGACGGAACATCCGCGTACTCGAGGGCGGCATCGCCGTGCTTGCACAGGCTCCGGAAGGTGGCACGAAGCGCGTCGCTGATGGCTTGGGCGCCGCGGAGGAAGCGACGCGAGCGCTCGCGCTGCAACACCTCGACACGGCGCGAGCTCGCCTCAGCCAGATCGTTCGCCTCGAGCGCCTCGGCCTGCAGCCGCGCCGCGCATGCATGCACTCAGTCTCAGAGACGCAATCAGTCGCAATCAGTCGCAATCAGTCGCAATCAGTCGCACCTGCAGCCGCGCCGCTGCCGCCGAAGCAGTCAGGTACGCCTCGAGCGCGACCACGTCGATGGCACGCTGCTTGGAGATGAGATGATGCTCTTCAGTGCGGAGTCGCATACGGGCAGCCTCGAGGCTTGCAACCGTCTCGACGGCGGCGGCGAGGGTGCCATCCTCGGTGTGTGGGGCCTCGTCCGCCGCCACACCCTCGTCACTTGCCTCGTCCTCCTCGTCGTCCTCGTCCTCGCCACCCTCCTCCTCCTCGCCCTCGCGCCGCCCTCGCCCCGTGCGCCTCGCGGCGCGCAGCACCGCCAGCTGCTCGCTCAGCTTGCTGTGAGCCGTCCGCTGCCCCTCCGTAGTGTCCTCCTCCGCCTTCCATGCAGCCTGCGCCAGCCGCACGCTCGCCGCCGCCGCCTCGACAGCGCACACTGCCTCCGCCTTCTCGTCCGCGAGAGCGAGCGCCGCGGCCGCCGCCTCCGTTGCCTCCGCCGCCCGAGCCTCCGCCACCTCTCGCTGCGCCTCGAGCTTCGTCTGCAACGCCGCGAGCGCCGCGATTGCCCTCTCGCTCTCACGTAGCGCCTGGGCCGCTTGCTGGCGCTGCTCGGCCTCCTTGGCCTCGAGAGCTCGGCGCCGCCCAAGCAGCTGCCGATGGCGGCGTGCAGCCTCTTCCTTGGCCTCGGTGGCGGCCTCGTTCTCAGTGCGGCAGCGTCTCGTCTCGTCGAGTAAGGTGTGCCATGGCACAGCCGGAGCATCCCATGCCGACGATGAAGGCGTGCTTGCCATCCCCGCCTCCTCCGCCACCCCCGCCTCCTCCGCCACCCCCGCCATCCCCGCCATCCCCGTCTCCTCTGTCTCGTCTGTGGCGGCCTGTGGAGGCGGCGCTCGCTTGCATCGCAGCCGCGCACGTAGCTCGATGATGCATGACATCAGCCGCTGCTCTTCCGCGGAGCTGCGCGAGGTCGAAGCCTCAGCACTAGCCGCCGCAGCAACGGTGGCGCTCGCGGCGCTCAGCTTACGCTCGAGGGCACGCGCGTCGTGTTGGGCGGTGCTCAGCTCGTGCTGCTGCTGCAGCAGGGCGGCGCGGCGCGTCGCGCTCTCGGCAGCAGCGTACTCCGCGGCGGCGGCGGCGGCGGCAGCCGCGGTCGCGAGTGAGGCGTCGGCCTGACCCAGACTCGCGAGCTGCGCCTCCAGGGCTTCAACCTCGTGGCTCAGCCGCGCGTGAAGGCCGCCGCCGCCGCCGCCGCCGCCGCCGCCGCCGCCGCCGCCGCCGCCCATGCCGCCGTCGTACCCGCCGCCGCTTGTCAGGGTTGCGAGGGTGGCGCCGATGGCGTACGCGTCATTGGCCGATGGCGCCCGCGCCTGCTGCACTTCGCCACTGGCTCGAAAGAGCTCTCCTTGTAACGTGACGATGTTGAGCGAGGAGGCACCAGCCCCTCGACCGCCCCCACCGATGGTGCTGCGGCCGCGAGAGCCGCCGCTGCCGCCAAGGCCAGCGCCGCTGCCTCCGCCTCCCTCGCCTCCGCCTCCACGTCCTCCGCCCCTGCCGACGCTACCGCCGGCACGTCCGCCGCCGCCGCTGCGGCCGCCAGCCCCGTCGGCGCGCCCGCCATTGGTGCCGCCAGCCCCGTCGGCGCGCCCGCCATTGGTCCGATCGTCGGTCTGGTGTGAATGCCGAGCGTGGACGGCGAGGGCTGCCTGTGCGTCGGCGACGAGGATCCATCCCTTCGTGAGTTGCTGTACGACGGGCCGGTAACGAGTCTCGCACTCGATTACGTCCGATAGCCACACGGCCGCCGCGCCGTCGGTGCCCAGGACGGCGCGTGCTGCGCGTCCCGAGGCGACGGAGGAGGGCGCTGACGCCGCTGACGCGGCTGCCGCGGCTGCCGCCACGAGCGCGGAGGAGGCGGCGGGCGGCGCGGCGGCGGCGGCCTCCTTGTCCGCTTGATCGAGCAGTTGGCACGTGACGGTGCCCACCTTGCGCTCTGTGAAGTAATGAATTAGGGCGAGCGCGGTTGGCTTATCGTCGACGAGGACGGTCGAGCGGGTCGCGCCGCCCAGCACGGCGTTCACGCACCGTATGTGGGCTGGCGCCACGCGGAGGCGTTCACAGAGGAAGCCGTGCACACGCGACGCCGCCGAGCCGCCACCGCCGCCGAGGGAGGCACGAAGCTGGCGGACGGCGCCGGCGCGGCGGTCGGAGGAGGCTTGGGCGCCGCAGCTGGCGAGCTGCGCGCTCCGCTCCCTCAGCTCTCCTTCGAGCGAGCGCAGGCCGCTCCGATGGACGCGAAGTCGCTCCTCAGCCTCCTCTGCCGCGCTGCGTGCGAGCGCTGCGCTCCTCTCGGCCTGCAGCATGGCGGCCTGCGAGGCGCGTACCGCCGCCTCGAGCGCCGTCGTGGTCTCGCCTGCGCCCTGTCGTAGAGCACTGAGGCGGTGCATCTCGGCGGTGGCGCGTTGGGATCGCTCGGCTGCCCGTCGGCTGGCTTGTGCCGAGTGGCTCGCGCATGCCGATGCGTGCACGAGGGCGCGCAGCTCGCATTCCATCGTGAGGCAATGCTCCTCGAGCTTGCTGTCCTCGTCGAGCACGCCACCGCCGCCCACGCTGCCGCCTAGGCCACCTGCCCTGCCGCCGCCTCTGCCGCCCGTGCTGCCCGTGACAGAGCCTCCTCCCAAACCGCCGCCTCCGCCTGTGCTGCCGCCCCCGCCCCCGCTGGACTGATGCCGTTGGCGTTTGGGGGGCCTGTCGCTAGCCGGACGCCCCACGCCGCCCGTCGCGTCCGCAGCGTCAGCGGCGTTCGCATCGGCGTTCACAGCGTTCGCATCGGCGTTCACAGCGTTCGCATCGGCGCGAGCGGCGGCGGCGGCGGCGGCGGCGGCGGCGGCGGCGGCGGCGTGGGCGTTCATGCGCTCGACGCGAGCCTCGAGCACAGCCTCAGACAAGGCGAGCGACTCGCCAGACCGCCGCGCCGTAGCGAGCGCCTGTGCCTCCTCGATGGCTGCGGTGCGCTCCTCCTCGCCCAGCGCGTGCACCTGCATGCGCACCGCCGCGGCGGCCTTGGCAGTGCGGCATTCGCTCGCCAAGGCCTGCTTCCGACGCAATTGCATGCGCGTGCTCTCCTCCCTCAGCCTCGCAAGCATGCGGCCGGCAGCGCTCGAGGCAAGGTGGGCGCGCGTCTTGGCCGCGCCGCTCGCCTTGAGCCGTCCCTCGACGGCCTGTGCGCCTTCACGGGCGCTCACGAGCACGCCCTCGCGCTCCTGCAGCGTGCAGCGCGCAGCCTTGCGTCGCGCGTCGCTGCTGACGAGGCTGCACGCCAGGAAGGCAAGCTCGCGCTTGAGGTGACGAAATTGGAGCGCCGCGAACGCCCGACGGCTCTCCTCGAGGGCACGGTACGCCTCGAAGCTCTTGGCATGCATCGCCTTGTCGGCGCGCGCGACCGTTAGGATCTCCTCGAGCGAGCTCACGGCCTCGCTGAGCTCGAGCGAACGTGCGGCCTCCTCGAGGACGCCTGCACGTAGCCCAGCGGTCCCCAAGACGCCCTCAAGGAACTGTAGGAGTTCCGAAGGGCTCTTGGACGCCACGCTCATCACGCTCGTCTGGTGCACCACGAAGCGCTCGGGCTGGTCGATGTCGAGCGCGAGCAGCCGCCGCAGCGCGTGGCGCAGCTCGTCGCGCTTCATCGAGGTCGCCGCGCAGGTGCTGCACACCCATGGCGGGCGCGGCAGCTCGATGCGACGAGTACCGCCACCGCCGCCGCCGCCACCGCCACTGCCGCACACGCACTCCTGCACCAACCACTCGCTGCGGCAGCCACCCACGATGCGCCGCTGCACGACGAGACAGCGTGGGCCACCAGCCTCGGCAAAGGTGACGGCGACGGCCGCGTTCCCGGTCGTGCTGCCGTGGTTGACCAGCGAGCCGAGAGCTGGCGCGCGGAGCTGCTGCGAGCCGACGGCGAGCGCGAAGCACACGCCCTCAACGAGGCAAGACTTTCCCGAGCCGTTGGGCCCGACGATGGTCGTGGTGCGAGCGTCAAAGGGGCCGACGACCACGTGGCCCGCAAAGGACTTGAAATCCTTGAAGTGCACGCGGTGGAGGAGCAGCGCAAGTCGTGTCGCTGGTGGCCGTCGCCCGGCGCTCTCGTGGGCCGACGGCATCGGCTCCTATAGAGGTTCCAAGGCCGTTTTTTCCTTTTGTTCATTCATGTAGATCAAGGCATGCCGAAGCATGCACAAGTCAACTCAACTCAAGTGACGAACCATAACGCTTACTCAATGAAGCGTGAGGCAGAGGTCCGCTCGGCTTCGCCCCACGATCCCGGTCAACCCTGCGCGCACCGGAGCCGGGAGGCCGAGCCGGCTCGCACACCTGCTCGCTTATCCCCGGGTCGTCGGCATCTCGTCGGCTCCGACGTCGAGGGTTCGACGTCCGCCTTCGATCATTCGGTTGTTGTCTTCATGTCTTTAACGACCAGGTTCTAGCCTCGGTCTGCCGTAGTCGGTACAGTACAAGTATCAAACGTCCTGTTTAATTGAGATGCATGCAAGTCCAACTGTCGATGAAGGACGAGTGTGCCCGGAAGCGTCGTTACTAAGCGTCCCATCGGAGCGTGCCGTGGGACTTCGAGAGAGTCCCCACAAGGGAGGCAAGGATGCGGCGCGGCGGCTTGAACGACTCTCGAGAGTGCTGAACCCTTGCGTTGTCGAGAAGTAAGGCGTCGCCCGGCTGCCACGGAATGGCCACCTGCGCCCTTAGCATGAACGCGCTCACATCGAGCATCGCCGCCTTCGTAGGACTGTCGAGCGGTGAGCCATCGCCATAGATGATGGACTTTTCCGGCCTTACAGTCCGGCATTCAGTCCCCTCCTCGGAGCCCTCAACGGCGATGCGGTCGGCGGCCTCGTCTGCGACGCCGTTGAAGGTGGACTCAGCGGCCGTGAAGAAGACCTCGCGACCGGAGCGTTCATCACGGAGGAGAGCCGGCATGCTCTCGGTCACCTGTGGGAAGAGGGAGGGGCGCCATGGTGAGCGCGTGCATGCAGGGGCCCTTTGGCTCTCGGTCACCGTGCGAAGCATGCCGCCGGCGAGCCACGTCCACGTCGACCCCATGGCACGCAGCGCTGCCTCAGCTTCCTCCGGCGACTCGACGCGTAGGGCAGTTCGCCACGACTTACCCAACGCCGAGGAGGTATCGGTCACGGGCGGCATGATGCGCACGTAGCGCACGCCCTTCTGCTCGAGGCGCGCAGCCACGTCCGGGTGGCGCGAGCGCAGGTACGCCGCCGCAAGGTGCGACTCGATGATTGGTGTCGCGCCACCGCTTGGCGCAGATTGCTCGCAAAAGAACATAATGACTGCGGGTGGCGCGTTGCACTGAGCCATCTCGTGATGGAACGGGATGCGTTCGGTTGGTGGCGCCTCGTTCGCTGTGAACACGTTGCTCGCGACCTCAAAGCGCGGGCCGGCCGAGCATGACATCTCAGTCGTGGGCAGCTGCAGCGCTGCAGAGATCTCAGCAAAGTGTGACGGGGCGCACGCTCCCCATCCGCGAAGGAGCACGGCACCGTACTCGCGGAGCACATCGATAAGTTCCTGGCGGTTCTCGCGGATTAAGGTTGCGCGGTCGACCAATTGTGTGCCCGTGGGTGACAGTGTTAGAGGGAAGGCTTTGCCATCGATGACTTTTGCTTGCGGGACGGTGACGGCCTTGACGAGCCCGGAGGCGAGCATCTTCAACTGTTGGGGAGGATCGTTGAGCGGAGGCACCAAAGGCGCACTGTTGGGCGCCATTACTTGTCCGCCCGAAAGGGCTGCTAGCCGGGCTCGGCTGTCAAGATGTTGTTCCGCGGCCGGCTGACCACCGAGCGATAGCGCGTTAACAGCAGCGCTCATGAGGGCGATCGTGCACAGCGCTGTCTTCATGCTGCACTATTTGGAGCCGTACGTACGTGCGCGCGGTCTGTTGCTCGCGCAAATCGGTGGACGGACGCGACCGGGACGGCAGACGCGCTATTTCTAGGCAACTGTACCGGTACGCTCGGAAAGTTCGTTGATGTAGTTGATGACGTCAAGCCTAGCTCCCCCGCTGGCTTCCGGAGCATTCGATAGGCTTCCGTAAAAGGTTGTCTGTTGTTTATGTATTCTTGACTTGAATTGGACGTCCGAGAAGGAAATGCCTGCAGGCTATTCTGAGGCTGTTCTGTCAGACGGTCTCTACTATCTTGTGTTAGTGTGTGCCCCCTGTGTGTGGCCCTTGCCCTGGCTTGCGGCCCCCGGAGCGTGGCACCGCGCCCCGATTTCCTAATCGGGCGCGCGCTCGCTCGCCTTGTGGAATAGCGATCGCTGGGTTCAGCCGCGAGCGCGCTTTGCGCTTTCGATCGGATCTTTCCTGTTCATTCTCAATCGTGATGTTGATCGGACGTCGCGCCCTTCACCCTTGTCCATGAATGGAGTATGTTCATGTGTTTTCCGAGTGCGAGTCGCCCAAAAACTTCGAAGCGATCTGCGCGTGAACATGCTCTCTGTTACCCCCAACGGAGCACCAAAATGACAGATCGTAACAGACATGTGAGGATGTGGACTATGTAGAGGACACCCGAGCAGCTCCTGGCACGTCGCAACTCGAAAGGTGCCGATAGCGGAAACATGAAGGCGGAGCTGAACGCTGATCGCCCAACACAATTCACGAAGCGTTCTCGAGGAGAGTGAGTCACCTAGGTGTGCCGCCCTCGCATGCATCGAGGAGAGTGAGTCACCTAGGTGAGCCGCCCTCGCATGCATCGAGGAGAGTGAGTCACAAGGTGTGCCGCCCTCGCATGCAGCAAGCAAGCGCGCAGGGCTCACCACGAACCGCTCTTCGCCGTCGCCCACTGCTTCTCGAGCGTCACCACCGACTCCTCGAGCATCGCAACGTACGTCTGCAGGTCCAGGCACGCGTCGCCCACGCAGCGCGCCGGCGCCGCCGTACCGAGCTTGGCGGAGAGATCCTCCACTTTGGCCTCGAGGCGCGAGAGGTAGCCGGTGAGCGAGCCGTCGAGGGCGAGGGCGGAGGCGACCTCGGGGGGGCGGTCGGCGGTCCTCACATCCAGGGCCTGCAGCTGGTCCCACTCGCCGCGGCCCCACGCGGAGCCAAAGTCGGATGAGGTCGAGGCCGCTTGCCACTGCTGCTCGAGCTGGCTGGACGTCTCCTCGAGCAGCTCGATGTACTCCTGCACGTCCATGCACATCTCGGCGTTGCACTGCTGCGGCATGGGCACGTCGTAGCGCACGCACAGCGCCTCCACCTTGGCCTCGAGCTTGCTCAGGTACAGGGAGAGGCTTCCGTCCGATGAGGTTGCCTTGCCGATCGGAATGATGTTGTTTGAGGCGCCCGTCGGCACGACCGCACCGAAGGCCTCGAGCTCCACGGCGGCCGCCTCGAGCACCGAGATGTACTCGGACAGCGGCAGGCACGCGTCGTCGATGCAGCGCGCCGGCACAGGCCGGCCTGCTTGGGCCGCCATCGCGGCAACCTTGCCCTCGAGTTTGGCAAGGTAGCCGGTGACGGTTGCATCTTCGGTCACGGCCATGGTCGCGGCGGCGCGTGGATGAAGCACCACGGGCGACGGAGCTGTGAGCAGGTTGAACGCGAGGGTACCGACAGCGAGGAGCAGCATGTTGGCAAAAGAGCGGAGTGATGCGACAGGGATTTACACGCGAGCTCGGAGTCCCGAGACCGTTTCTCACGTTTCGGTACCGGTAGTTTCATCGCAAAGTTTATAAATCGACTCACACACTTGACTCACAGCCTCCTCCGCGGGTTGCAAGCGGAAGAGAGATGAGAGATGAGGAGGTAACGGATTCTTGAAAAAATATTCCTGGCAGAATCCTGGCGACGCCATCTCAATTCTCATCTCGTCTTCTGACACTTCTCAGATGAAAAATGAAAAAACGCCGCTGATGCTCAACCTCTGGGCCTCCATGGAAAACTCTCTCACATGTTTCACCAAAGATGGTTTCAAGTGATAGTAGATACGAGATACTGAGCAGATACGCATCTGGAGCGTGGAGTGCGAGGCAAGACACCAAGACCCCCTGGGCGGCCGCGCGCGACTGACGAGTCAGCGACCTCGAGGGAACATGCGGCTGGGTTCTCGGTTCATGGCATCATGTGCGTCAGCTGTGCGTTCTCGCTGGGGCTTGCAGGGGCGCCATTGTCCATCCCATTCGATGGAATCCCCCCCCCTCCCCTCTCTCTCTCTCTCATTTCCATGCAGCGACTCGCAATCGCTCTCGTCCTCTTGCGAGATCGCGTACACACTCTGCCGCCTGTGCCTGCTGCTTCTCCTGCGGCCACTGCTGCTGCTGCTGAAGTGCCCTTGGTGTTTACATCGAAGGCGCGAGGTCCTCCGCGTGCGCCTCCGCCTCCGCGATGATGCGTCCCATCCACTGGACGACGCCCACTGGGTCGTCACCCATCGCCGACTCGCCACTGAGCATCACGGCGTCCGTGCCGTCGAAGACGGCGTTGGCCACGTCCGAGACCTCGGCGCGCGTCGGCACGGCGTTCGAGATCATCGACTCCATCATCTGCGTCGCGGTGATGCAGAACTTGCCCGCGTCGTTCGCCTTGCGCACAAGGAACTTTTGGGCGAAAGGCACACGCTGCAACCCGAGCTCGACGCCGAGGTCGCCGCGCGCCACCATCAGACCGTCGGACAGGGCGAGGATCTCGTCAATGTTGCGCAGCGCCGCCGGCTTCTCGATCTTGGGGATGATTGCCGGACGCGCCGACTTTGGCACGCCTTGCGCGTCCATCAGGTCGATGAGCTCTTGGATGTCGGACGCCTTCTGCGCGAAGGAGAGGGCGATGTAGTCGACACCCATCGAGAGGAGATACTTGGCGTCCTCACGATCTTTGGCCGTGAGCGCCGAGCAGTCGATCTGGAGCTCGGGCACGTTGATACCCTTTCGGCTCTTGAGCTTGCCGCCAACGAGCACCTCGACCTTGACGAGGTCGGGGCTGACGCGCGAGACGACCTTGACCTCCATAAAGCCGTCGTCGAGCAGCAGCCGCATCCCGGGCGTCACGCCGCGCATCAGCGCCGTCTGCTCGACCGTCGGCGAAAGCGTGATGCGCCCCGGACGCGTTGCGTCCGCATTGCTCGCCGCGAGGCCGAACTCGAGAACCTCGCCGCGCGTGAGCGGCACGGGCACATCGTCCTGCGTGAGCGAGCAGCGGAACTTGGGGCCCTGGATGTCGCCGAGGATCCGGACGTCGCGCCCCGCGGCCGTCGCGGCCGCGCGGATCCACGGAATCAGCTCCTCGAACTGGCCCGGACGGCGGTGGGAAGCGTTGAGCCGGAAGACGTCGACGCCCGCGGCGACGAGCTTCTGGATCATGATGAGGCTGGACGATGCAGGGCCGAGCGTCGCGACCACCTTGCCTTTGCGGTTCAGAAAGGGCAACTCCACATCCGCGAGAAGCGTCTCGAGAGTCTTCAGGTCACGGGTGGACGAGTGCTTGGAAGCAAAAGCCGTCGCGCCGCCCTTCATCGTCACGGCCGCAAAGCGCGGCGCATGGACAGCATGGACCGCCTGGCCAGCGGGCAGCACGAGCGCCGACGCGAGGGAGGAGAGCACCAGCATCTTTATGCGGCGGGATCCACCCAATTAGTGGGGCCGAAGCCTGAGCCCGCTCTCGGAGGTCGCAGATGCGTCGCGAGAACGCGGCTGAATTTCCGTTTTGAGAAAGTTGCGGCTATTCGAAGATGAGAATACATAGTAGGCATCTCAAGGGTGGGTGAGTGAGTGAGTGTGAGTGTAGAGTGAGTGAGTTATGTGCCTTAGTGGATATCTCGACCCGTATGTGTATATCCCGTATTGTTCCAGCACGGTGTGTCTGAGTGTCTCAATAACTTACTAACTCACTCATCTCAAGGGGAAAAATGTTCGTGATAGGCACCGCGTTTTGGCTCTCGCCTATAGGAACGAACACGACGTACGGAGGGCGAGCCAAACCTCTTTCCCGAATTATCTTGACTGTTCCTAATTGAGTCACTAATCCGCCGCCGCATTCACTACTGATTCACTATTTGGGGGTACGGACTCCGGTGGCGCCTTGACCGGCTTATCTGGCAGTGAACCACAAATACGTGAAAGAGAATGTCACGTCGTCGTCGTACGAACAAGACGTCGATACCTTAAGAACCCGTTACGCACCGGCCACATCTCGCGACCGGTACTCTCGATGCCGGAATGTTGGAGGAGTGGTGCGGCATGGTGGTGCGGTCAACTCGTACAAGGAGAGAGAACTTTGTAACTTACCAAGCTACCTACACATTGGCAGGACCCCCTGAATTGCGGTGGGGGAATTTGAAGGGGATGTCGGCGTGGGAGTAAGGAACTCGTACAAGGAGAGTGTGCACACACATCAAGATGAGTATGCATTCAGCGTTCAGCATTCACGATTCAGCGTTGCACGAATCAGGTTTCAGCGTTCAGCGTTTTCTTTTCCTTAGATACTCACAACTGCGACCCTCGCCAAGGGTAGCCTGAAAGTAGCCTGACCGCTCCGGGAATGTGAGCAGATAGGGGGGTATTAAATGGGGATTGAAAATGCGTGTGGGCCTGCCGCATGTGCCCATCGCGTGTGCTAAAAGGGTTCCCTGCCCCCGTCGCAGCCATGGTCCTTGGCGTGATCACCGATGGGCCGACGCTTAGAGCTCCGCCTTGTACTGCTTGGACATTTCGACCTTCTTGAGCCGAGTTTTGAGCAGGCCCCTCGTCGCCGCATTGTCCACCGCCAGCTCCATAGGAGACATGCCGTTCTTGGCCTTCTGGTCGGCTGGCGCGCCCGCCTTAATCAGCGCACGCACGGCGGCCGTGTGTGCCTCCGACTTCCCCGTGCACGCGCGGTGCAGCGGCGTGAACCCATCAGTGTGATAATCGGTCGTGCATGGAAGTCCTTTCTCAAGGAGCATCAACAAGATCTCGTGGTGACCCAGCCTGGCGGCTTCGTGGCACACGGTATAGCCATCCTTGTCACCGATGGTGGCGTCTGCGCCCGCTTTGAGGAGCATTTTCACGGCCGTGGTTTTCTTCTCGGAGACCGCCTTAAACAGCGGCGTTTGGCCGGTGTGAGCCTCGACGGCGTTGAGCTCCGTGGATCTCTTGCCGAGGATCTCCGCCTCCAGCTTTTCAAGGTCATTCATGTGCACGTATCGGTGCACATTATTGCCGCGAACGAGCGCGACGAGCGCCAGGAGCGACAACGAGCGCATCGTCCACCAAGTGCCCGACAAGTCCACCAATTGACGCGTTGTGGTTGCACACCTGCACCCCCCTTCTCCCACTGACGAACCTCTTGAAAAATTCTTGGCCTGTTGTCCACGCAATTAGTAACCGCCCGGATGAGGAAGTGCCCCCGGGAGAGACTCACCACATGTGGCTGCTTGTACTGTAGCACTTTTCTGCTACACAGCTTCAGCGGGCTCCTGACTTCCTTCCGGCTTGCAGACGCGAGTATCTGTGACTGTGTCAGACAATTTCATGACGGAATGAGAGTTGTCACTTTTGAATCATTGCTCGTCCGTTTTATTCACAGCCAGTTCACACGTATTTCTTCCGAGCCTGTCGCGAATATGATGGCGGCGATCCGCGTCGGCGTTCGCGACAGAAGCGCGCTTCACTTTTGCGAAGGCGAGGCAAGCGTGCGCCTCGAGAACCCCACGGAGCAGCTTTACGCCTTCCTCGTCCTCCAGAGCGACGATCAAACAACCGTGATTCCATTAGCCGGCGCAGTGGCTCCTGGTGGGAGCATCGAGATTGTCATCAAAAACAAGGGAGGAGCTACTGCTGAGGCTCCGGCCATCTTGCTGAATCGTCCGATCGCATTGCATGAGGCGGTGAAGATCGACTCTGCTGCATGCGATCTATTCGACGCGAGGGCCATGGCCTCATTGTTTGCCTCAAGTGGACGCATCGAGCTTTATCCGATAGAGTCCAAGCCTGAAGAGCAAGCCCCGCTTCCGATGGCAAGCATCGAGCTCGGTGCTTATCCTCCGGAATCGTTGCGCATTGTCGCTGCTCCTTCATGCGATCTGCGCATCACGAATCCAAGGTTCGCATTTCCTGCGCACGATGCCCCTCGACTCCCACCATCTCTGGCAGTAAGCACCCTCTCCCGCGTGCGTGACCGCTTGTCCCCGCAGTCTGCAGTCGCATATGGCGTTCAAGGTGGTCTGCGAAGGGGAGTGCACCTTCGTCCCGACGACGGGCTTCGTGCCGCCCAACGCGAGCATCGAGCTGCACGTGGATGCCATCCTCGGCGGCGGGGGCGCCACCGTCCACTCTCGCACAGTGACGGCCGTTGAGCTTGAAGCCGGCGACGCCGGTCTCGACGAACTCTTCGGCCAGCTCGAGATCGCCCGTGCGCGCCAGGCCAAATTGTACGGCCGTGCGGAAGTTCTGGTGAACGCTACGGCTGCCTCCACAGAGATCGACCCCGTCGAGTTCAGCCACGTGCGTGCCTCACCAGCCGCGCTACCCGTGGCGAGGCAGACGTCGCTGCCGATCAAGCCGGGAGAGCTGGACGCCTTTCACGTATGCGCTGAGATGCTCGAGCACGTCACGTCGGCCCGTGGCCGTCTCGCGAGCGCGCAGCAGCACGTGCGCGCTTGCTTCTCGCTCGAGGCGTCGCCGCTGGAACTCGCGGAGGACGAGGGCCGGCGCGACGCTGTGGCCAGGGGCGACGCTGTGGCCAGGCGCGACACGGCGCGGCTTGAGCTCATGCAGAGGCTCCAGGCGCTGATCGAGCACGCCACGAGTGAGTGTGCAGAATTGGCGAGAGACTTGCCGAATGAGGCGATGGCCTTGGAAAAGTTGGAGGAACATCTCGGGGCGGAGCCGAGGCGGCGCTTGGGCGCGCTGCGCGAGGAGGCACTGCCCCTCATCAGCCGGTGCATGCGCGAGGTCGATCGATCGCGAGTGGAGCTTCCGGAGCTCCAAAAGGTAGAGGGGGCGCAAGCTGGGCTCGAGAGCCTGCACGCCCTGCACAGGGCCTGGAAGGATGCCAGAAACGATTTCATCGACGCCAACGCCGCCGTCGAGAAGGGAGAGCCCGGGGCCACCGAACGGCTCGACGAGGCGCGTGATCAGGTTCAGCGCGCCGAGAGCGCCCTGAGGTCCACGCGCGTGGCGCTCTCGGCGATGGCCTTCGTCCACTTGCCAGAGTGGTTGGCGACCGAGCCCGTGCTGCGCCTGTGCGAGGTCGATGGCGTCGCCATCCCCGGCATGCTCGTCGAGCGCGAGCTCTCGCATTACTCGCAGCTCTCGCTCATGAGCGGCCCGCCGGAGACATTACACCACGTGTTCACGGGCGTCTTCGGCGGGAGGCGCAGTGTGCTCAAGGAGTACACGCTGCAGCGGAGCGAGGACTGGCGCAGGCTGCAGCGCGAGGTGCGCATCCTGTCAGAGCTGCGTCACCCGCTGATCGCCGAGGTGGAGTGCCTCTTCGAGAGCTCGAGGGCAGGGGGGCGCGTCGCGTACATGCAGCTCAGGCACTGTGACGCGGGCGACATGCAGGCGTGGCTGCTGCAGAAGAGCCCAATCGCCCTGGCGCGCAAGGCGGCGCTGAACGACGTCGCTCTTGCGCTGCGCCACCTGCACGGGCACGGCTTCGCGCACGGCGACGTGAAGCTACCAAACGTCCTGATGGCGGCGCAGGGTGAGGGCGTGTGGAACGCGTGCCTCGCCGACTTTGAGACGAGCCGCGACATCGCGAGCATGAGCGCGGCGCCGAGCAGCGTGCTGGGGACGCAGCAGTACCGCGCCCCCGAGCTCTCTCAGCCCGCGAACAGCAGTGCGCCCGCCCCCAAGCCCACGCACGCGGCGGACCTCTTTGCGTATGGCGTGTGCGTGCTGAAGGCGACCTGCCGGGAGGGCTCGCTCTGCTTCTCGCCCTCGGGTGCGCTGCTCTCGTGGCACAAGAGCGCGAGCGACGCCGAGGCGTCTGAGTCCAAGTACGCCCACCTGGAGGCGCTGCTCCGAGGGCTGCTCGCGGATGCGCCGGAGGCGAGGTTCGACGCCACGTCGGCGAGCCAGCACCCCTTCCTCGATCCGACGGCGGCACGCGCGCTCGCAGAGGAGGCGCGGGAGGCGGCGGATCTGGAGCGGCTCGAGATTGCGAGCGTTGCCGAAGCCGAGCGAGTGCGGATGGAGGAGGAGGAGCGCGGGCATCGCACGAGGATGAAGGAGGAGGAGCGCAGGCATCGCAGCGCGCTCGAGAGCTCTGCGGCCGAGCAGCGTCGCCAGCTGCGGGAGGCCGAGGAGGCGTGCCGACTGCGCGATATGGAGCTCCGGCGCCGCGAGGCTGAGCTGAGCGCCGCCGACCAACGGCTGAGAGACCAGGAGAGGGCCGCACGTGAGCAGAGGGCCCAGTCGGAGGCCGAGCGCCGGCGTCTCGAGGAGGAGCGCCGGCGGCACGCGGAGGCGTCGACAAAGGCGGATGCGGCTCGGAAGGCGGCGGAGCATGCGCAGAGCAAGATGAGTGCGATGGCGGCCGAGCGGCGCGCACCGCCTGCCTACTGGCAGCCCAGTCTCGCAACGACCGCACGTGCCAACGACGGCTTCGCATTGATCGCCCTGGATCGCCGCAACGATGCGAACCTATGGGCTACTCTGCAGTCTCTGCTCCAAACCGACCCCACACAGCTCTCCAGAGGTCAAGACGTCCGCCAGCCCGGAGTCTACAGCCGGCTCGAGCTGGCGTGCGCGTGGCGGCTCGAGCACCCGAAGCTCTGGGACCGCTACGTATCCGGCCAGCAGCAGATCCAGGAGCAGCTCGCGCGGCTCCGCAGGAACGGGGCCGCCCTGTCCAGCCTGGTTCTCAAGACGGACCGCGCCCACTTCCCTGGTGGCATGAATGCTGAGGCCAACGAGCGGGTTCTGCTGCACGGCACGAAGCCGGACATGCTCTTGAGCATCCTGAGTAACGGGCCCAATGAGCATTTCAGCAGGGGGATCTTTGGCCACGGCACGTACTTTGCGGAGGACGTGGGCAAGAATGACCAATACGTGACCACCGACGTTGCGCACGATACGAGCGGCGCACGCAAGGAGCTGCACGAGCGGCTGTTTGTGAAGGTGCGCCACCCTGGCAGGCTCCACTACCTTCTCGTGTGCCGCGTCTCCCTGGGCCACTCTGTCCGCACCCAAGATGGCCAAACAAGCATGGACGGCGGCGGTGGCTCGATCTTTGCCACGGGCGATAAGCGTGAGCTGGCCGCGGTGCCTCGCGCATCGCCGCCCGTGCACTTCCACTCGCTCGTGGCTGAGACTGGCGGCTGCATCGCACGCTTCCGTGAGTTTATTGTCTTCCATGGAAGCTACATCTACCCTGAGTACTTGGTGGCGTACCAGCGGATGGGCGGGAATGGGGCTGTCTGATGTACTCGAAAGCGTTGCGTAGACACACGGCTTTACAAGTCCAGCGTTCGGCGGGGCCGACCCAAGCAGCGAGCTCTGAGTGGCTCGAACGGGTGGCCGCGCAGGGCCGGGATGAGAACGTGGCGAAAACACATGTTCACGACGTAGTAGTTACAACACTCAACAGATGTCATTAACCTACATGTAGTATTAATGGTGCGGCTTGAGCTCCTGCAGCCGATTAGTGCCTAAGGCAGCCGCCCTGCCCTCTTCATAGGTGAATCCATTCCTTCCAAAATTTCTCTCATCCCAGTCTAAATTCCCTGCGCCGCCATGCGAGGACGCCACGCGCAAGAGCGGGCGTGAGAGTCGCGGCAGCGCGGGCTCGCCACGCCGCCCCAGGCCGCACGCAGGGCGCGGGCCGCACGTGCGGCGGCACGGGCGGCGGCACGGCGCGGCCGCCTCGCCGGGCGGAGGGTGGGGGGGCGCGCGGGAGGGCGGAGGGCGCGCGCGGCGAGGGTCGAGCTGAGTTCGATTCTCGGAGAGCTTACGGCACGCACTCGAGGAACCCCTGCACATCTGCGGCAATCATTCCACCCTCCCCTCCCTGCATCTCGGCTGGAAGGCGGCTCCACGCCGGCTGGTGTAGGTGCCCGGCGCGCCCTTGGTATGGTGGCTGCTATCTGGGGTCGTCGCGGCATGGTGGGGGCGGCACCGCGGTTATCAACCAAGCCCTTCAATCACGAAGGTACTTCCCATCCCAGTCAAAATTATCTGCGCACACGGGAGAGGGAAGAGTGGTTAAGACGAACGACTTGGAATGGGCGGGCCGCACGCGCGGCGACACGGTGTGGCCGCCGCGGCGATGCTCGCCAGGCGGAGGGGGGCGCGGTGGCAAGGGGCAACCTGGGTTCGAATTCTTGGAGGGGGACTTACAAGATGGCCAATGAACAGGTCGCACGTCATAAAAAGTGATATCAGGGGCGTTAGGAAGTTTGCCATTAAAGTTGACACGCGAAGGAAAACCAGCCGCCCTGCCCTCTTCGTAGGTGAAGCCGGCCTCATAGCATTCCTTCCCAGCCTTGAACCCAGCCCACCTCGCGTCCATGCAGGTGAACCCAGCCTCCTTCAGCGCGGTGAACCCAGCATCCCTCGCGTCCTTGCAGGTCGACAGCATGCCAGCCTCCCTCGCGTCCTTGCAGGTGAACCCAGCCGCCTTCGCGTCCTTGCAGGTGAACCCAGCCGCCTTCGCGTCCCAGCAGGTGAACCCAGCCGCCTTCGCGTCCCAGCAGGTGAACCCAGCCTCCCTCACGTCCTTGCAGGTGAACCCAGCCTCCCTCGCGTCCTTGCAGGTGAACCCAGCCTCCCTCGCGTCCCTCAATGAATAGCCGGCCGCCGCCATCGCCGCCTTGATGGCGACGTCGCCAGCCGCCATAGTCCACAACGCGCCGGCTGCGTTCGCTTTGCCCTGAGCGTCGCCGTCGCGCACGAGCGCCACGAGCGCCTCAACGGCGCCCGCCGCCGCCATCGCCGCCTTGTTGGCTTCGTTGCGCGCTAGCTTCCCCAAGGCCTCCGCGGCTGCGGCACGCTCCTCAGCGGTACCATCGCCGAGCATCGCCACCAGCGGCGGGAGGGCGCCGGCCGCGGCGAGTGCCACACGCATCGGATCCGTCGACTGAGCGGGCGGTGCGTCGGCGAGACTGGCGATGCCACTCGCCATCGGCGTCCGCGCACCGATGGCGCACGCTTGGAGCAAGGCCACCAGCGCCGCTGGGTCCTTTTCAGCCACTGCGCGCTCCACCGCCTCGGTGGTGAGAGCGCTCTCCGAGGCGATTTCGAGCAACTCGAGCGTCTTTGCCTTCACCGGCTCCACCTGGAGCATCTGCTCGCGGATCACGATGCGCTCGGCCGCACAGGCCTCCCTCCAGTCCGTCACCTCGTTCGCCGCCTCGAGCACGAGCTCCGCCGTCGACTGCTCGCGCCACACAAACGTGCCGCGCACGTGCGAGGCCTGTGTTTGCAGCTTCGCCACGATCGCCTCGGTAAACGCGGGGAATCGCTGCAACCTGAAAGTCGAGGCGTCAGCGGCGAACGCCTGCTTCGCCTGGCTCACAAACCTGAGGTGGCTCTCCATAGCGCTCTTCACCATCGCCAGGTGCATCGCGACTAGCCCCGTGCCACGACCATTCTTCGCCAGCTTCGAAACCGTCGGCTTGATGATGCTATCAAAGCATTCATCAGCCACCCCACCCATCGCCTCGTCCAGCACCGCCTCGGCGGCTCGGCACGCCGCCGCCCGAAGCTCGTCGAGGGCCGGGCCGGTTGGCGCCTCGACCGCCTCAGGCAAGCCGAGCGCGTCGCTCTTCGCCTGCAGCCGCATGAGCTCTCCGTTGAGGCGGATCAGCGTCAGTGGTGCCCAGGTGCTGCGCAGATATCGGGCGTAGACACTGCTCAGCTTGTCCACGAGCGCATCGCACGTCAGCAGGCCATCGGACAATAGCGGCGATAGCAGCGGCTGCGACGCAAACCACTTGCGCTCGGCCGTCGCCATCATCTCAAGCCGCTGCACGTTGCTCAAACCCTCATCCTTGATCGGGTCCGTCATCGTGCCGATGAAGCCGTGCGGCGCGAGCTGAAACGCATCGCCCGACGTCTGCCTCAGCCGGTCCGGCAGCTTCGTCATGTCCTTCTTCCCGATGTTGTCGCACATCGTCACCACACCGATCGTGTCGCGCTGCAGGCCCAGCTCCTCCACCAGCTGCAAGCCAAGCGACTGGGACGGAGGCGTGGAGGCTGTGCAGCTCACGAGGAAAATGGCCGATCCCTTGTGCTGCTCGACCTGCGCCTTGACCAGGGCCTTTGCCTTCTCCGGCATGTCCGCCGCGTCCGAGCCCGCCGACAGCCTCAGCCCGGGCAGGTCGACCAGGTCGATGCTCGGCACCGCCGGCGAGTGCACGTGCACCTCGATCGTGCGCGTCATGCTGACCGAGGTGAGGCCGCCCTGCTCGGCAGCGAGCACGCGCTCCATCTCGTGCCGCACGTCCACCTGCCCGCCCGCGAGCGACACTGTACGCCGCACCTCCTCCTTGCCCGTCGCGCTGTCGCGCACCACCAGCACCGGCAGCTGCGCCTCCTTTGTGTGACGCAGCTTGAGCAGGATGGGCAGCCGCGTGCACGTGTCCTCGCCGCGCGGCAGCAGCGGCATCATCGCGAGCCGCTCGAGCAGCGACGACTTGCCGCTCGTCTCCTGGCCGAACACGATCACCACCGGCGTCCTCCAACCCTCCAGCGTCGCAGCCAGCAGCTCCGACAGGGGGTCCAGCACATCGAACACCACCTTGAGGGCCTCGAGGCTCTTGAAGGTGGCGGATCGTGCCTGGCGCGCCCTTCTCATCAGCTCGCCGTCCGCGCGCAGCTGCGCCAGCGCCGCAACCACGTCGGCCGGCGCCTCGCCCAACTCCTCTCGCATGGGCTGCTCCGGGTCCTGAGGCGAGACGATCGGCCATCCTTCGGACTTGCGGGCGGCAAAGTACTTGAGGAGCGAGGAGCGATCGTAGACGTGGCCATCGGCCGCGAGCACCGGGTCGCGGATCAGGTCGTTTGTGAATGCGTCGATGAGCTCCAGCATGTCCCCCGCGCGCGGTCGAGGGCGCGCTCGGAATTACAAATCAAGTCAAGTCAAGTCAAGTCAAGTTGGAGCTCGAGGGACAAAGGGGCCGATATCTTGCTTGCCAAACCTTCATGAAGTTCTGATACAATCTGCTTGGGGTTTCGCGGTTGATCAGATCGCGACGGCGAGCACAGCGTCGCGGGCAGGAGAGGGAGGCGGCGCAATGAGGCGGCGTCGACTATTGTTTTGGTGCCCGTCAAGTACAAGTATTTTCAAGGCGTGCTGCAACTTTTCTGTTCAACACAACGCGTCTGCTGCTGGTACTGTTCGACACCACGCGCAAGTCTCCGAGCCCCCAGCCTTACGAACCCCCAAGCACGAGGGCCGCTATCCCGCATGGCGCGGACAGGTGTGACCGACGCGCGACGGGGCCCCACAGGGACACGGTGCGCGGAAACATCAGGGCAAATGAATCGAGTGCTGCCACCTCGGACTGGCACTGGGGAATTGCTGAGTGTAAATCAGACGTCGGCGTGACGTCGACCTCCCACGTCATTGGTGCACTGTACTGATGTGGCTGGAGAAGATAAGGGAATCGGCAATATCCGTGCGACAACGACGTCCCTGCCTTCAATATGGTCGTTGGCATGGCCATGGATTGACAACGGCTACATCTCGTCCTTGTCCATCGATATCTTGACATTGGCGATCTTCTGCAGTCGATGCTTGATGAGCTTCTTAGTGTTTGCGTTGGGCGTCAAGTCAACGGGCAGCTCGCCTTTGTCGCTCATCTGGTCGGCTGGTGCGCCCGCCTTCAGCAGCACACGCACGGTTTCGGTGTGCCCCTCGGCGCGTCCCCAGCACGCGCGGTGCAGCGGCGTGTACCCATCCTTGTGCCGATCAGTCGTGCAGGGCAGTCCGTGCTCGAGGAGCATCTTCATGACTTCAGGCCGACCCTGAAAGGCTGCACCGTGGCACGGCGTGTACCCATCCTTCTCGCCGATGGTGGTATCCGCGCCTGCTTTGAGGAGCAGCTTCACGGCCTGGGTCTTGCCCATCAGAACCGCCATCATCAATGGCGTCTGGCCAGTCTCAGTTTCGATCGCGTTGAGCGCATTAGGTGGCCGGTACACGAGCTCCTTCTCCAGCGTATCGAAAGCGTCCTGCTGCACGTATCGATGCAGGTCGGAGCCGCGAACGAGCGCGACGAGCGCCAGGAGAAGGTGCGCGCGCATCGGATCACGCAAGCAAAGTCGCCACACACACCTGCGAAGCGACTTTGGGGGTTTGGTGTGAATACTTTGTAACTTGAAAAGCTTGATCGGCCTCTAAGCGGGTCTCGCGGTTCCGCCTTCCGCGCTCTGCAGTGGACCCTGAGGGCTGGCGTCTGTCCCGGCTCCGCCCTGCGGTCCGTCGGACCTGACACCTGTAGCGCAGCTCATGCGTGCTCTCCCCCTGCACGCACTCCTGTTCGTGTTCGATCTGCTTCACGCGGAGTGCCGATTCAACGCGGAGTTCCGATTCGACGACGAGCCGCCGTCCGCCAGGATCGGCTCCGAGTTCTCCATCGACCCGATCAGAACCTCACTCAGCTCGCGTCGGCGCTCAGTACGGCGCTTGAGCGCAAGCCGCCGCACGCCCAGCCCTAGCAGCAGCAGCGCCGCCAGACCGAGCACGGCTCCCAAGAGGGAGAGGAGCACCCAGCACGGCAGGCCCAAGCGACACTCGGTACCGGGAGGCGGCGGCGGCGCGCCCTCTACAAAGCCCGCGAGCGGCTCCCTCCACGCCTCCATCAGCATCGGCTGTGCCCACAGGTTCGCCCAGATATCGACATGGGCCACGTCCGCTGCGCTCACGGCGGCGAGCAGCTCGACCGCGTCCTCGCTCGCGTTGATCTGATCCGACAGAAGACCGAGGGACAGGCGCTGTGGGGAGCACCCGTGGGACGTGTACCACTCGATGGACGCGTTGAATATGCTGAAATTGGTCGGGTAGCTCTGGTAAGTGTCCATGTTGACGATCTGCGCCGCCTGGCTCGCGCACAGCTCCCTCAGGGCATAGAAGTGGATATACGCGCAGCAGTTGCACACGTCGACGTTCCACGCGCCCGCCTCGCACTGGTCCGAGTACGTGCGATCAGGCACGCTCGTGCACTGCGCGTACTGCGGAGACGTGCACTGCGACTGCGGGTAGTTGCCGACCGCGACCGAACAGTCGGCGCCAACGGACGCGAGCGCCTCCGCCGTCGCGTTGATGAGTGCCACGTAGTTGAGCGCATCGGCGCGCGTGGGCCACTGGCACGCGGACGCATTCGGTGCCCAGCACGATGGCTCGAGGTCGAACTGGATCCTCGAGAAGCGGTAGCGCGTCGTCTCCGCCAGCAGGTACGCTGCGCTCGCGTTCACGCCCGGCCCCGCCATCAGCGCGCGAAAGGCTTTCGTCATGTCGCCCGAGTTGGAGAAGATGAGCGGCTGCGCAACGGCCCCCGTCGTCGTCGCCTCCTGCTCGGTGTACTCTTGCACGTCGCTGAAGTTGCACGCGCTGTACGATGATGAGCACGGCTTGAGGCTGCCGTCCAGCTTCACATAGTAGCTGGTGGTTGAGAAGGCATTGAGCGCCACCACATTCTCGCCGATGGATGCGCAGCCGTCTTGTTCCGTGCAGTACGAGGAGGCCGAGCGCGCGGGGAAGGGCACGACGGGCGACAAGGGTTCATTCATGGCGCCATTCATGGGGTCGGCGAGGAAGCCGACTTGCAGGGCGAGGAGACCGAACGGGGGCAAGAGCGGCGGCCGCCAAGAGGAGTCAGACGGAGAGTTGTGGAGAATTGTGCCCGGCCGCTCCGATACCTGTGAATTCACGGTGAAAGAGAGGCGCTTCGGACCACCGAGCCTTTCCTCATACCCACGTGTACACACAACTCTCGCACACTAATTAAAAGCTTGTATTCATGATCACACCTCTCACGGCGCTCGAGCACTTCACAATGCGGCCGACCTTGCCATTCGTCTTCGCAGCTGGTCTCGCCCTCGTATGTGGCCCAGGCGCAGCAGGCGCGACGCGCGTGCGAGACCAAGTTCAAGTCGTTGTACACGCTCGACGGCTCGCCCAGCATGCCGAGCACGCTGCATTGACGCGCCTTGCGCTGCGCCGGCGGCTGCTGCCTCGTGTGGGCCGCATCGGCCGCCGATTGGAGGGCGCAGATTGGCCGACGGACGTCGTGACGCTCCACGTCGCCAGCTCGGCCGAGGCCGCGAGGGCCCGGCGTGCGCTGCTGCGGCACCCCTGGGTGAGCTCCGCAGGCCTGGAGCGTCGGTTCACATACCGTCGGCCTCTCACATCAGGCCGCCGCCAGCAGCGGCCCAGGAGGATGCCCCGCGACTACGTGACGAATTCGCTGAACGCATCGCACTGGTGGCGGCAGGGTGCAACGGGCCATGGGGTGCGCGTCGCGATCTTTGACACGGGCCTCAATGGGCACCATCCGTTTGCGAGCCACGTAGTCGAGATGGTCGACTTCACCGGCGAGCGCACCACCGACGACCGTGTCGGCCACTCGACCTTTATGACGGGAACGATCGGATCGCATGCGGAGTGTGCGGGCTTCGCGCCGGGAGCGGAGCTCACGATCGTGCGCGTCTTCGACTCGACGCAGCGCTCGACGACCGCCTGGTTCCTCGAGGGCTTCAACTTTGCGCTCCACCGGCGCTTTGACCTCGTCAACCTCGCCGTCGGCGGCCCCGACTTCCGTGACGCGCCGTTCGCAGCCAAGGTGTGAATGAGCTCTCACATCTTCTCGACACGAGATTCGATCTGGGCTGGCGTGCCACAGCCCCCAAGCCTGCCCTTCCTTATTAGGGACTCCTCCCTCACCTTCCACAGCCCCAAGCCTGCCCACGCCCCGTTCGCCCCCTACCCACGCCCCGTTCGCGCCATCAGGTGCGCGAGCTCGCGCGAGCTGGCATCCCCATGCTGATTGCATGCTGATTGCATGCTGATTTCATGCTGATTGCATGCTGATTGCATGCCTCATCAGGTGCGCGAGCTCGCGCGAGCTGGCATCACCATCGTCTCTGGTGTGGGCAACAGCGGCCCCGGCTGGGGCTCTCTCCTCAACCCGGCCGATGATGCGCTCGTCATTGGCGTGAGTGCACTGCTCCCCTCGGGCCGCAAGCTCGCCCCATATGCCTCGCGCGGTCCGACGCTGTGGGAACTTCCGCATGGGGCTGGCCGAATGGGCGTCGACGTGGCGGCCCTTGGGGAATTCTGGGCAGCGCGCAGCTTCCCGCCCGGCGGCTGCCAATATCAGTGGGGTACCTCGGTCGCCTGCCCCGTCGTCGTGGGCGTGCTCGCGCTGCTCCTGTCCTCGCTGCCGCCCGCGCAGCGTGCCGTGCTGCGCTCGCCCGTTGCGCTCAAGCAGGTCTTGCATGCCTCCTCTGAGCGATTGCGCGGCGCCTCCTATTTGGAGCAGGTGCGCTCGCCCGTTATGCCCGCATGCCTTGCATGCCTCCTCTAAGCGATTGCATGCTTCCCATTTGGAGCAGGGGGGCGGTGCGTTACGCCCGCATGCCTTGCATGCAGCCATGGCCTCGTTCCATCCGCACCTCTCCACACTGCCGCCGACCCTCGACCTGCTCGACTGCCCCTACATGGAGCCCCATTGCGACGCGCCGCTCTACGCGGGCGCTCGACCTCTCCTGTTCAACCTGACGCTCCTCGAGTCGGGTGCCCAACACGGCGCGCGCCACGTGCGGCGACCCACGTGGCGCCCGCTCCGCGCCGTGTTGGGCGCCCGACCGAGCGCCGCCGCGAGCGCGGCCGCCGCCGCCACTGCCGCTGGCGCTGAGGCGACGGCGACGACGACGGCGGCGGAGCTCACGGACGACGAGATCTCGGACGACGAGATTGCGGACGACGAGATCTCGGACGACGAGATCGCGGACGTGCTCGACGTGTCGTTCGCGTGGTCTCCCAGTTTGGACGCGGGCGTTGGCTTCGTGGGCGTCGCTCTGGCCGTGCGCCTTACACGGCGCGAGTGGGAAGGCGTCGTCACGGGCGAGATCCTCATCGAAGTTTCGTCAGAGGCCGAGTTCTACGGGGCGGCGCCCACCACGGCGCCCACCACGGCGCCCACCGCGGCGCCCACCACGCGCTCCGTGCGCGTACCGTTACGTGTGCGCATTCGACGAACCCCGCCACGTCACCGTCGGCTCCTCCTGGACCTCTTCCACAGCACGAGCTACCCCAACGGCTTCTTCCCAACGGACGAGCTCGAGGCGCATGCAATCGATCTGATGGACGTCCGCGGCGACCACCCGCACACGAACCTGCGCGCGCTCACGACGGCGCTGCGTGCGGCAGGCTTCTATGTGGAGACGCTCTCAGGTGACGTGTCCTCTGATGACCTCTGATGACCTCTGATTGCCTCTGATGACCTCTGATGACCTCTGATGACCTCTGATGACCTCTGATGACCTCATCAGGTGACGTGTCCTCGTTCGACGCGGCCGAGTATGGAGCTCTGCTGCTGCTTGATCCAGAGGAGCCCTGGATGCCCCACGAGGTGGCCAAGCTGACGCGCGATGTGCACGAGCGTGGGCTGGGGATCGTCGTTGCAGCGGACTGGTGAGTTTGTGTCTCATGACCTCTGATGGCTCCTGATTGCCTCTGATTGCCTCTGATTGCATCGGATGGCCTCTGATGGCCCCTGATGGCCTCTGATGGCTTGCCAACACCCTTCGCTCCTCCCCAGGTACGACGTCGCCCTGATGAACCAGCTGTACTACCGCGACGAGCTCGCCCACACCGACCACCCTTGCGGCATGGGCGGGTCCAACGTCCCGATGCTCAATGAGCTTCTTTCCCAATTTGGGTTCGAATTGCATGCAAGGGCGTACTCAGGCCGCGTGGCTCTCAACGGCCGTGGGTTTGCGTTCCGATCGGGCACTGCCCTTGCGCGTGCGCCCGCCGGTACACTCATCATCTCCGCGGAGCACCTGCGGGTGGCGGCGTCTGATTGCGTCTGATTGCGTCTGATTGCTCCACTCATCAGGTACACTCGTCATCTCCGCGGAGCACCTGCGGGTGGCGGCGTCTGATTGCGTCTGATTGCGTCTGATTGCGTCTGATTGCTCCACTCATCAGGTGCACTCGTCATCTCCGCGGAGCTTCTGCGGGTGCCTTCGGCGGCGATCATACCGGTAGGAGAGGCTGAGCAGCATGAAGAGGCGCCGCCGCAGCAGCAGCCGCAGCAGCAGCAGGCGCATCAGCAGGCGAGACCCGCCTCAGCGGCGGCGCTCAAGACGGCGCTCAAGCAGCGTCGGCAGTGGGCTGCTTCGAGCCGACGGCCTCAACGGCAGACCTTGCAAGGCGCGCCACGTGGCTCCGATCTCGATGGGAGCGCCCAGGACGGCGCGCCACGTGGCTCCGATCTCGATGAGAATGCCCAGTACGGCGCGCCACGTGGCTCCGATCTCGATGAGAATGCCCAGTACGGCGCGCCACATGGCTCCGATCTTGAGGGGAGCGCGGCCATGTGGCCGTTTCTGTCGAGCGGCGCAGCGATTGAGCGGGTGCCCGTGATCGGCTACCTTCCCTCGCCTCGCCGCGACGACGCGAGTGGTGGCTTCGTTCACATTCACACCGCGAGTGGCTTCATTCTTGTCTTGGGCGACTCCAGCTGCCTCGACGATGACGCCCAGGACGGCGCGACGCGCTCGGCCATCGGCGCAGGCGCGGCGGCGAAGGCGAAGGCTGTTGTGGCTGAGGCGGCCGAGTGCCGTTTCGTGCTCACCGAGGTGCTCAGGGCAGCGCTCCGCCTAGACGACTCGTCGTCGTCGTCGGCGGCGGCGGCGGCCACCGCGACCGCCACCGCCTCCACCAGCTCCTCCCCCGCCACCGCCACCGCATCGACCAGAAGAGCTACCATATTAGGAAGAGCGTCGGCGTTGTCGAGCGCTGTGGTGGGCACCCGGGCGCTCCCTTTGGTGTTTCGTCACGCGGAGCGGCTCACGCATGCCTTTGCCGACCGCGCACTGAGCAGTGGTGGCGCCGCCGATGCAGGCGCACCATCGCTCACAGCGGCCCAACTCGGCGCGTTCCACTCTCAGTCACGCGTGTGGGCTTTGCAGCGGGCTTGCGTCGTCACCGGCCTTGAGTGCACACTGCCCCTCGTGCCACCACCCGTCTGGACGCATGCGGACGCGCCCGTGACGGCGCCCGAGCAGCTGGCCAGCCTTGGAGGCGTGGTGGTTACGTGGGTGGTGACGTGGCGCGGGCAGCCGCCTTCGAGTGCATCGACGGGGCAGCTGCTCGCGCTCGGCATGGCGCTCGGGCTGGGTGCGAGCGCGCTGCTGGCGGTCCGAGGCCGACGGAGGCTGCGCACGCGACGGCGCGCCGCCGGCATGGAGGCTCGCAGTGTCTAGGATTTGTCTAGGAGCCTAATACTCTAGCTACTACACACCATACTGTCGGCAGAGTGGAGTTTATTTGTAATCGGCGGGACGATGTTCGTGACCGGGCTTGTTCTTCAGCGATTACTTGTATGCGATGTACTGCGAAAAATTATAAAAGATTTATTAGGACGCGATAGCCGATCGGATAGCGATACAGTTTACTGTGTACATGACTGTGTACGGTACACAACTGGACGACACGATGGACACACTTCATCTGTACTCGAACTCGAAACCATGCTCGAAACATGTTCGTTGGGCCTGCTTCGCTTCCGCAACTCTCGCACTAGTCTGCACACTCAGCGCAGTACGTGTCCGGAGTTCTGCTGACTCGGACTCTCAGCGAGAACGACAAGGACGCGCCTATGGGTATGGCGCTGCGCTCCCTCCGGCGCCACTTCCCGCTGCGGAGCGCCGTGATGGCGCTCGCCGCTTGGGTGCGGGTGGATCCTCGCCCATCACAGCGCCCATCACAGCGCCCATCACGGGTGGATCCTCGCCCTCCGTTCGGGCGCGCTTCTTGGCATCGGCAAGCTGCTCACGTAACGCCTCAATCTCCGCCTGGGAGATTGCCTGGGACGCCGATTCCGCCTCAGCGACGGCGGAGGCCATGCGCGCCGCCACCTGCTCGGCCATCCGATCGAGCTCTGCCTCGTGGTCCTCGATGCGCCGCCGCAGGTTGAGGTTTGGCACCAGCGCCGTACCGAGCGTCTCGCGCGTGAGCGGGCTGAGCGGGTGTGGGCCGCGGAGGATCTCCTCAATCGCGCTGCGCTCGTAGGAATGGCCATCGGATGCGACGACTGGGTCCTTCATCTTGTCGAAGGTGATCGGGCACGTGAAGTCGGCAGGCAGCGGCACGTTCAGCCCGACCGACTCACGCCGCGCGCGCTGGGTCGCCGCCGCCCGCTGCTCATCGAGCCTCGAGCGCACGCGCGCCGTCGCTGCCTCGTCCGCCGCACCGACGGCCGTCGCCGCCGCCAGCGCCGCCTCCAGTGCAGCAGCATCCTCACCGGCCTCGGCGCGATGTAGCCGCGCAAGTGCCACTCGCAGCAGCGTGCGCTGCAACTCAGGGAATGTATCAAGAGGCACGACGGCGCCAGCGAAAGAAGCTACAATGGCGTCCTGGTTGGTGGGGTTGTCAGCGGCGAGGTTCTGCAGCGCGCGTGCCGCATTCCGCGCCGCCGTCGACTCGGCGCCCGCACGCAGCAACGCCACGAGCGGTGGGATGGCGCCCGCCTCTCGGATGGCGTCCCGGTTTGTATGGTTGTTGGTGGTGAGGTTCCACAGCGCGCCTGCCGCCTTCCGCGCCGCCATCGACTCGGCGCCCGCACGCAGCAACGCCACGAGCGGTGGGATGGCGCCCGCCTCTCGGATGGCGTCCCGGGTGGTGGGGTTGTCGGCGGCGAGGTTCAGCAGCGCGCCTGCCGCATACTCCGCCGCCATCGACTCAGCGCCCGCACGCAGCAACGCCACGAGCGGTGGGATGGCGCCCGCCTCTCGGATGGCGTCCTTGTTGGTGGGGTTGCTGGCGGCGAGGCTCTGCAGCGCGCCTGCCGCAACCTCCGCCGCCGCTGACTCAGCGCCCGCACGCAGCAACGCCACGAGCAGTGGGATGGCGCCCGCCTCTCGGATGGCGTCCCGGTTGGTGGGGTTGTTGTTGGCGAGGTTCTGCAGCGCGCCTGCCGCTTTCAGCGCCGCCATCGACTCAGCGCCCGCACGCAGCAACGCCACGAGCGGTGGGATGGCGCCCGCCTCTCGGATGGCGTCCTTGTTGGTGGGGTTGTTGGTGGTGAGGTTCCATAGCGTGCCTGCTGCATACTCCGCCGCCGTCGACTCGGCGCCCGCACGCAGCAATGCCACGAGCGGTGGGATGGCGCTCGCCTCTCGGATGGCGTCCTTGTTGGTGGGGTTGTCGGCGGCGAGGTCACACAGCGTGCCTGCCGCATTCTGCGCCGCTTCCGAGTTACTGCTCAGCAGCTGCACAAGGCGTGCAATCAGAAGCTCGACGGCCTCACGATCGTCAGCGCTTATTGCAGAACTCATGAGGTCGCGGAGCTCCTTAGCATGGCGCTCGTCGACCTGGCGCTGCTCCACGGCGTGGCGCTCCAAGGTTGCCGCTACTGCAACTCGTGCGGTCTGCGGGACGCGGGGCGGCATTTAGAGTGTGTGAATGTGAACGTGTTTCCAACTGTTACCGGTAAACCGGGGGAGCCGGGACTATTGTACCGGTACTCCGGTAAAAAGACACCGGGGGGAGCCGGGTACAGGCCAGCAAGCGTGGCGCCGTAGGCAGATAGGAGTCTGCGCGTTTTCTGGCAGTCAGTGGCGAGGACAGGAGCGCGCGCCGGCGCTCAACACGATCATGTTGGAAGCCCGGACAGGAATGTCGGAGAAACCTGCCCAAAGTGACGGACCAACCCGTTTCGTCGATCGAGGACGAGCATGCTTCGGTCGCCGCGCCCGTTACAAATCAACTTAAATGAGTGAAGGAAATCCTTCCGCAGAGGACGAAGCAACGATGGGCATCGCCAAATGCCAGCGCCAACGACCCGATGTGCTGTCATGTTCAGCCGAGCTGCTCAGCCGTGCATACACCCTACCCGCACGTTGGCCGTTTGATGCCTTACACCTGGTCATGGAATTCACACCGGGACAGTGCGACTTGTATGCACAAAGGGCATCTGCTTTCTGCTGCACTCTTGGGAGCACACGAGGCGTCATCGCGTCACCAGGTGACCCAGAGCCACACGTGCTCGAGGCGATCGCATCCTTTCTGTCGCACTGCCAGCGGAGACCGGCTCACCGCCGGTGTCGCTCTCTCGACCTCGGCGCCAACAATGGCTGGATGAGCGCCTACATGATGCAACTTGGCAGCCACGTGGTTTCCGTGGAACCAGCTTCGGATTTTGCGCGCGCTCTCAACGAGACCGCGGCGGTCAACTGCTGGGCTGATCGACTGATGGTGTACAATGCTCGCGCTTGCGTCGGGCGAGAGCCGCGGTGCATGGCGCCCTCGCCCTGTAAGCATTGCTCGTGCTGTGGCAGATGTTGGCGCTGGGGAAACGTGAACGGGCCCAGCCAAGTCAGCCTCAATTACGGCGAGAACTGCTCGTCGCATTTTGGGCTGCCGCAGAGCGTACCGGGCGTCGACTTTGACGAACTCCTATGGACGGCAGCCGGCGTACGTGGCGAGATCGACTTGCTCAAGATGGACGCCGACGGCCCCGAGGGCACGTGGTTGAAGCGACTGGAGCAGCTGCTCTCCGAAGGCGCCGCACCCCGCGTGCGAGCCATGATTGTGGAAGGCTCGCGTCTGGACCCCACCGTGTTGATGCGCCTCCAGAGCGTGCACAACTACACCGTGCTGCGCCTAGACGAGCACGACGAGCGCCGCTCCATCACGCGGCAGGGGTGGGATGCGTACTCGCCGAGCGGCACCTTCGCGCGGCTCGACCGCTTTCGCGACGAGCACGTGAGCCCGGACCGCGCTCGCTGCAAGTACTCGCCGCCGCGCGTGCACGGCATGGTACCGGTCGGCGACAATGTATCTCGGTTTGAGCTCGAGGACGAGTGGTTTGGCGTGCGTGCGATGCGCCACGTCTTCCGCGTCAAGCCGGGGATGACGGCGCAGGGCTGGACGACCATCTTGCAGCCCGTCATCCGCTGCTCGTACCCGGGGCAGTACGTGCTCACCCTGGACACGGAGGATCAACTGTTGCCTGCTATGAAGCCCATGGCGGCGGGCGCGAGCGGCTCGCCCGAGCGTTGGCACGCCGCCCATGATGCATGATGTTGCGCAAGGTTTACAACAACCAGATGGGCGAATGTGGGAGGACCCTCCCTGGCACACAGATTGTCACCGACCCGAACGCAAATAACACGCAGGCTGGTCCCAGGACCCAGCTCTCCAAGGAGGAGGCTGAGCTGTGATTAAGCTCGGCTATGAGATGCAATTCCGATTGGTTCGGTTGCGAAATCGTGTTCGGTTGCGCGGGTTGCTTGGCATTGAGATGCACCTCCGTCTTGTCGTGTCGCGTCTCACGATCTGCGCTCGGCGACGGCGTTTGCAATTAGTAGTGTGTTACCACCGGTACAACTCCACAACGACAACCACATTCCCCGCGGCCGCGGACTTTTTCAGACCTCGGAGGGAGGGTGGGATTCACGAGTCACGACAACAAACACAAGACGCTCAATAGGAGAAGACTAGACGCCAATTGCCACGATCGATCGTTCGCTTGGTCGCGTCGCGAGCGGCGACGTGGGCGGACGGGATGCACGATATCAGGATCTCCCCGAATGATCCCTACTAATTCCGTGGATCATTCCAGATTCCCCGTAAAGACATGGCATGCGTCCCGCACCCTGAATGGCCCTGACGAGCTCCGCGGCGCTGTCCCGGCACGCACGCCCTGCATGCCGGTACACGCCTCATTCACACTGACCACACCCACACCTGCGCAGCAGATCTTCTGCTCTGCCCGCCCGCTCGGCTGTGTGAGCGCCGCTCAGTGCCGGAGCGAGCGCCCTACCGCCCTTCTGTTGCTTGCCCTTGAAAACAACTTATGGAACGCCTCGGCGTTGCCTCAGCGTTATAGAAACCACCGCTCTGAACCTCGCCGCCGCGCTCATCAATCCACTTCCCCCCCCGTCAGCCCCACGATAAATCCGAAGATGAAGAACGGCGTGATAAAAGCCGCAAGATACCCCAGGCACCACAGTGCCGTATGCTTCAGACTCACATCCGACTCGACAGCAAGTACGCCGCTCTCAAAATGCGTCGCGCCGGCCTGCCGACGGCTCGCCTCGGCGTCGCGCTCCAGGCAGAGCACGGCCGCATACGAACGGAACACCTTGTCGTTCATGACACGCCCCTCGGCATGCGACGGGCGGTCCGTGCGAAGCAGCGAGGCGATGGCATACGTGAAGGTGAACACCAACCGTTTGGCACCGATCCAGAGACCTTCGGAAATCGCGAAGACCAGATAGAAGGCCTCGTACCACGCAAAGCAAATGGGCCGCCGCATGGGCCACACCTCGCCGCCGCCCTCGAGTTGCTTCGGATGGAACAGGCAACGGACGAGGACCATGCGAGAGAGTACGACCGCAAAAAGACCGGCCAATGTGTAGCTGATGGATTTGACAAATGGCGCGGCGAGGATACGAATGAGCTCGTTTGCCGACCACGTGTACAGAGCGGTGATGATGGTGCTCAGCACCAGGGCGATGATGACAGATCCGCATGCGAGCGATGAGCACATGAGTGCTGGAAGCCTCGAGGCTGAGATGAGACTCTTCGAGCCGACGTCTAAGAGGCGCGAGTGCTCAGCATCGAGCCCGTCGGGCTGGGCGGGGCTGATGCCCTCCGCCGGAAGAGGCGTCACCTGTGCGCGCGCCACCTTGGTGACGGTGAGCCAATGCTGCAGGTGCTTCCAGCCGTTGAAGGCGGAAGCGAACACGCATACGGCGAGCTGCACGTACAGCAGGATGAGCCCGAAGAGAATGGCTGACTTGATAAAAATGACTGCCAGGTGCGGAAGTAGAAGTAACCAGCCCAACCCTGCAATCACCGCCGCGTCCTCGTCTTCGCCGCCCCCGCCCTCGCCCTCGCCGCCCTCGCCCCCGCCGCCAGCGCCCTCGTCCCCGCCGCCGGCGCCCTCCGCCGGCGCATCAATGATAGCCAGCAAACTATGCAGCGCAGACCCGTAGTAGATGACGACAGCAATGTTGACCAGCAGGCCGACGAACAGGCCGATGTAGACGCGCGACGTGAGTAGGTGGCGAATCATCGACGCTTCGTGATCTGTGAGGTAGGCGTGCCCGCGGAAGAGCTTCGTGATCCATGGGACGCGCCCGAGCGCCATCCAGGCAACCGCAATCCACAGGAAGAGGCTCGTGATGACGCCCAGGAAGGACTCGAAGCGCATCACTGAGAGGAAGCTTTGATCTAAGGGGTCTGTGCTGTTTTCCCCCAGCTTGCACGAGAAGCATGTCGAGACTTCCGCCGTCCACGCGATGAAAGCGGCTAATCCCATGACGCCAGTGAGGAGGCACACGGCGACCTCGGCGCAAAGGGACATTTTGGGAAGCGCCGTGCACTGGCACTTGAGCCACTTATTGTTGATCAGAAGAGCAAGGATGAGGGCTGTGAGGTGCAACCCGATGGCTCCTGATTCTGCTTGGGCGACTTCCTTGTCAACGTCGGCAGCACACCTTGAGGCGTTGAATCTGCTCGAGCAGCTCACGAGAAAAAGATCTTCATCTTGCTTAATTTCTCCGAGCGCGATCAGCAAAAGGCTGAATGTGAGCGACACGCCGAAGTAGCCGGCGCTGAGCGAACACGCGAAGACGAGAAGTGGCGAATGGACCAGCGTCGTGTAGCAGTCGCACGGGATGCACCTGAAGAGCGACCGGCTTCTGGGCGCTGGACTGGGTTGGTGGTCTGCCGGCGGCGGCGCTTGCACAGTTGGCCGTATCGTAACCTCAACCTCCTCCAAAGGCAGGAATTCGCGCTTGAGAACATTCTCACTGTCATCACGATCAACAGCACGACGACGACGGTCAGACGAAGGGCAAGGGCAGAGCACGAGGCCGGCACGAGCCATGGGATGGTGCGGGGCGAGGGAGCAGCAGGGAGAAGAGAGCGCGCCGCACCCCATAGCTGCTCTCTCGGTGCTCCTGGACCAGGCTCGCCCTGCGCAGCGAACGAGCAAGCGCGATACACGTATTCAGACCTGGCACGGCACGGTTGTGCGCGCGCGTCGCAGGGAGCCCGCACAAGCCTAGGCCAGCACCCGAGCCAGGCCTTCGGGCGTCCATGCCGAGTCCCTCTGCCAATGGCGAGCCAGAGCCGCGCGGCAGCGCGGCGACACGCAAAGCCTGCCGACTTCGACTGCGAACCTCGGATGTGCCGTCGATGTGCCACACGCGATCAAGGTCACGATCAAGACATCTTTGGTGTGGCGCGCGGCGCGCTCGCTTTCTTCCTGTTGCTCAGTGCGGCGCCTTCGACTCACAAGTAAGTAAGCAAGCGGTTGCGCTTGTTTAGGTACATGTGTTGTTTCGACTAATTAGCTTTCTTGCCTCTCAAGGTTTGAACATGTGAAGAAGCCCTCAGGCTAAAGGCTCAAGCGTGAAATGCCTGTGTGAAGAAAAACGCAGTAAACGGCACGGCTGTCCACAGGCTGGGTCCGTCACGCGTCACGTGTTCGGCTTCGCACAGGGGGCGGCGACGTGGTAGGAGTTCTTGGCGCCAGATTGGAGGTTTGGACTGCTTTTCCTCATCACCGATCACGCCGATTTCACGCCGCGCTTCTTCGCGCGCCGTACCAGGGCGCTCACCAACACACGACACTCGGGTAGCTCACTGAGCTCTTCCTCACTAAGAGGGGATGAACTCCACACTCACCGTTGACACAACAGAACAACAGGTCCAGGGAAAGACATGGCATGCGTCCCGCACACTGTATGGCCCTGACGAGCGCCGCGGCGCGCGTTACCGGTGCGCACGCACTGCGTGCCGGTACACGCCTCACTCACACTGACCACAACGTGGCACCTGCGCAGCAGATCTTCTGCTCTGCCCGCCCGCTCGGCTGTGTGAGCGCCGCTCAGTGCCGGAGCGAGCGCTCTACCGCCCTTCTGTTGCTTGCCCTTGAAGACAGCTGATGGAACGCCTCGGCATTACCTCAGCGTGATAGAAACCACCGTTCACCTCGCCGCCGCGCTCATCAGTCAGAGTCATCCTAAGTCAGCACCACGATCACAAAATAGATGATGGGCGGTGTGATCCAAGCGCAAAGCCACCCCAGGCACCACAGTGCCGTATGCTTCAGACTCACATCCGACTCGACAGCAAGTACGCCGCTCTCAAAATGCGTCGCGCCTGCCTGCCGACGACTCGCCTCGGCGTCGCGCTCCAGGCAGAGCACGGCCGCATACGAGCTGAACACCACGTCGTTCGCGACACGCCCCTCGGCATGCGACGGGCGGTCCGTGCGAAGCAGCGAGGCGACGGCTTGGGTGAAGGTGCCCAACAACCGTTTGGCACCGATCCAGATGCCTTCGACGATCGCGAAGACCAGATAGAAGGCCTCGTACCACGCAAAGCAAATGGGTCGCCGCATGGGCCACACCTCGCCGCCGCCTCGGAGTTGCTTCGGATGGAACAGGCAACGGACGAGGACCATGCGCGAGAGTACGCCCCCGATAAGGACGGCCACGAACCAGCCGATGGATTCAACGATTGGCGCGGCTATTTCTTGAACGTCCTTGTATGCCGACCACGTGTACAGAGCGGTGATGATGGGGCTCACCACTAGGGCGATGATGACAGATCCGCACGCGATCGATTGGCACATGAATGCTGGAAGCCTCGAGGCCTGGATGAGGTTCTTCGAGCCGACGTCTAAGAGGCGCGAGTGCTCAGCATCGAGCCCGTCGGGCTGGGCGGGGCTGATGCCCTCCGCCGGAGATGGCGTCACCTGTGTGCGCGCCACCTTGGTGACGGTGCGCCAATGCTGCAGGTGCTTCCAGCCGTTGAAGGCGGAGGCGAGCACGCATACGGCGAGCTGCACGTACAGCAGGATGAGCCCGAAGAGAATGGCTGACTTTGGCAGGACCAGAACTAATTCTATATTCTTGACCACCGTCGGACTGAGCAGCATTGAGTTCACTGCCTGGCTTATCGCCGTTGTGTTTATGTCCTCGCCGCCACCGCTCTCGCCCTCGCCCTCCTCCTCGAGCCCGCCGCCGAACAGGCTGGACAAAAAGTCCATCGCCGCGCCCACCCCCGCGCCGATTAGGCGGGACAAAATGCTCGCCAGCCAATCAGGCAGCCAAGATCTCCATCCATCCATGATCGCCAGCCAACCATGCAGCGTCGACCCGAAGTAGATGACGACAGCAATGTTGACCAGGAGGCCGACGAACAGGCCGATGTAGACGCGCGACGTGACTAGGTGGCGAATCATCGACGCTTCGTGATCCGTGAGGTAGGCGTGCCCACGGAAGAGCTTCGTGATCCATGGGACGCGCCCGAGCGCCATCCAGGCAACCGCAATCAAGAGGAAGAGGCTCGTGATGGCGCCCAGGAACGACTCGAAGCGCATCACCGAGAGGAGGCTCACAAAGTCTACTTTTTGGTTTTCAAATCTCAGCTGGATATCGGGTACCAGCTTGCACGAGAAGCATGCCGAGGCCTCCACCGTCGACGCGATGAAAGCGGCTAATCCCATGACGCCAGTGAGGAGGCACACGGCGACCAAGGCGCAAAGGGACGTCTTGGGAAGCGCCGTGCACTGGCACTTGAGCCACTTATTGTTGACCAGAAGAGCGAAAACGAGGGCTGTGACGTGCAACCTGTTGGCTGCTGATTCTGCTTGGGCGACTTCCTTGTCGACGTCGGCAGCACAATTTTCGGCGTCGAAGATGTCCGAGCAGTGCACGAGGATAAGATCTTCACCTTGGTTGAATGCACCAAAATTTTGAAGCAAAAGGCTGAACGCGAGCGACACGCCGAAGTAGCCGGCGCTGAGCGAACACGCGAAGACGAGAAGTGGCGAATGGACCAGCGTCGTGTGGCAGTCGCACGGAATGCACCTGAAGAGCGACCGGCTTCTGGGCGCTGGACTGGGTTGGTGGTCTGCCGGCGGCGGCGCTTGCACAGTTGGCTGAATCACAACCTCAACCCCCTCCAAAGGCAGGAATTCGCGCTTAAAAACATTCTCTCTGTCATAACGATCGACAGCACGACGACGACGGTCAGACGAGGGGCAACGGCAGAGCACGAGGCCGGCACGAGCCATGGGATGGTGCGGGGCGAGGGAGCAGCAGGGAGAAGAGCGCGCGTCGCACCTCTTAGCTGCTCTCTCCATGCTCCTCGACCAGGCTGGCCCTGCGGGTGTTTGTCTTGGAGAGGGCAGCGTAGGAAGCTGCGGCGGAGGCGTGGGAGTTTGCGGCGGCGGCGGCGGCGGCGGCGGAGGCGGAGGAGTCGGCTGATGCGGAGGAGGCGGCGGCGGCTCTAATCCCGATGGCGCGGCTGCCATTGATGATTGCTGACGCAGCGAAGCAAGCGCGGTACACGTGGTCAGAGGAAGGCCAACCAAGCACAGCACGTTTGTGCGCGCGCTGCAGGGAGCCCGCATAAGCCTAGGCCAGCACCCGAGCCAGGCCTTCGGGCGCCCATGCCGAGGCGGCCTCCTTCGGCCCATGCGCGAGCCAGAGCCGCGCGGCAGCGTGGCGTAACGCAATGCCTGCGCACCTCGCGCAGCAGAGCCGCAGTCTCCGCTTCACGCGGCTCGACTGCCTCGTCGACGGCGTTCGACGCCTCTGCCTCCTTCTGCCACCCTTTATCGGATGCACATGGTTCCTGCGGCGGCGCGGCGAGCTTCTCGGCCTCGGCCGCTTCGACCTCCATCCCCGACCACACCTGCTGTTGAGGGTCGTGTGCGGCAAAATCGTGATGACGGAGTTTCACGCCGCGCTTCGCGCGCCGTACCAGGCGTTCACACAACACACACTCGGGTAGCTCACTGAGCTCTTCCTCACTAAGAGGGGGTGACCTCCACACGGTTGGCACAACAGAACAGGTCCCGGGAGTGGGCGGCGGCGCCAAGCGCTGCTACCCACATACCCCATTCGCCCGCTTCCGGCAACTCGTGGCACGGCTCCGACGCCGGATCCAACACGACCCCCCCAGACCCTCGGTCGGCC
>Ga0210241_100264_pt1 | contig 45283 bp, 22 predicted proteins | sample ChrtobMetP5a_8mM_FD_155488 | JGI IMG/M metagenome (GOLD analysis project Ga0210241, IMG submission 155488) | Chrysochromulina tobin associated microbial communities from unialgal haptophyte culture, Seattle, Washington, United States - P5a_8mM | ecosystem: Host-associated > Algae > Haptophytes >...
CACGGTACATGAGGCAGACCGCCATGTACTTGCCGTGGCGGGGGTCGACCTTGCAGAGCATGGACGCCGGCTCGAAGGCGGAGTTGGTGATCTCCGCGACCGAGAGCTGCTCGTGGTACGCCTTCTCGGCCGAGATGACCGGGGCGTACGACGAGACGACGAAGTGGATGCGCGGGTACGGCACCAGGTTGGTCTGGAACTCGGTCACGTCGACGTTGAGCGCACCGTCGAAGCGGAGCGACGCGGTCAGCGACGAGATGATCTGGGCGATCAGGCGGTTGAGGTTGGTGTACGTCGGGCGCTCGATGTCGAGGTTGCGACGGCAGATGTCGTAGAGGGCCTCGTTGTCGACCATGAACGACACGTCGGTGTGCTCAAGGAGCGAGTGGGTCGAGAGCACGCAGTTGTACGGCTCGACGACCGCGGTCGAGACCTGGGGCGACGGGTAGATGGTGAACGAGAGCTTCGACTTGCGGCCGTAGTCGACCGAGAGGCGCTCGAGGAGGAGCGCGCCGAGGCCGGAGCCGGTGCCACCGCCAACAGCGTTGAAGAGGAGGAAGCCCTGGAGGCCGGTGCAGTTGTCCGCGAGCTTGCGGATGCGGTCGAGCACGAGGTCGACGATCTCCTTGCCGATCGTGTAGTGGCCACGGGCGTAGTTGTTGGCCGCATCCTCCTTGCCGGAGATGAGCTGCTCCGGGTGGTACAGCTGGCGGTAGGTGCCGGTGCGGACCTCGTCGATCACGGTCGGCTCGAGGTCGACGAAGACGGTGCGGGGCACGTGCTTGCCCGAGCCGGTCTCGGAGAAGAAGGTGTTGAAGGCGTCATCGCCGCCGCCAATCGTCTTGTCCGAGGGCATCTGGCCGTCGGGCTGGATGCCGTGCTCCTGTTGACGGTGGCGCGCGTGCGAGGTGAGGTGAGACACGATTAGGCGAAATGGGAAGGAGGCGGGGACGCGAAGTCGCGCTGGCTGGGGCGGCTGGGATACGGTAGTGTAGAAGGGGATCGCGAGGGGCCGACGCGATGCACGCGCGCTGGACGGTCGGGTGCTTCGCGCAAGGATGTGCGCATAGGGGTTTGCGCGCGCGCGCAGGCCGGCGGGCCAACGCGCGCGCGCGCGAGGGTCGCGCGCGTGGGGTTCGAGAGCGCAGACACGCACGAGGCAGTAGAGCTCCCAGCAGGCGTTGCCGCACTGCACACCGCACTGGCCCAGGTGGATCGAGATAACCTCACGCATTTGTTCTTTCGGTTGGAGAAGGAGTGGTGCACGTGCAACGTGCGGGACGAATTGGCTTTTTGTCAGGTTTTTGGCGCGGTGTAACTGTCTTGAACGGTTACACGACGGCGCCGAACTGAGCACTGAAAAATCGCGGACGAGTCTTCAGACAACAGTCAAGCAAGCAAGCCAAGCACGCAAACAACAGTCAGTTCAATTGAAAAACGTCAGTTCAATTGAAAAACCGAACGTGCCTGATGTCCCTTCCGCAAAAATTCCCGGAGCGACCGAATCATCGTCTCGTGGGTGAGAAGAGGACACTGAGAGAGAGGACTGAGCGAGTTTCGCGACCATAAAATGTACGGGTGTGTCTTATCGTGCACGGAGCGCAGCCGCCACGCAAGGGCGCTGGCGCCGCGCTGTGAGGGCGAGGTGCACACCGCTGCGCTCTGGAGTCCGCCCAGCGCGGTGATAGGACCCTCGCGGGCCATAGATCATACGTCGCCGCCGTTTTCGCCGGAGTACGTCATGTAAAGGAAGCCGTCATCCGCGCAGTGCTGGTCGTCGACAGCCTTCAGAGTGGCCACTGAGGGCGGAAGTGTGCCCGAGGCGACGAACAGGAAGATGTCCTGCTCGTCCCCGAGCTTGATCCGCTTGCGGATCACGTACGTGAACTGGCCGATGGTCAGGTCCGAGGGCACGAGGAACTTGCGCTTGTCCATGTCAGGCAACGAGGCGTCGCCCTCGCACTTTCGCACGATCACCGGGATGCGGTCGGGGTGCTTGGCGCGGATGGCGGCCGAGGATTGCGCCTCGAGGTCACCCGCATCGGCGGGCATGGCGCCGTCCCCGTCGCCGCCGCTGCACGGCGCGCCGTACGCACCAAAGACGTTTTCGCCGGAGTACGTCATGTAAAGGAAGCCGTCCTCCGCGCAGTGCTGGTCGTAGACAGCCTTCAGAGTGGCCACTGAGGATGGAAGGATGCCCGAGGGCTTGCCCGAGGGCGTGCCCGAGGCGACGAACAGGAAGATGGCCTGCTCGGGCGCGAGCTTGATCCGCTTGCGGATCACGTACATGAACTGGCCGATGGTCAGGTCCGAGGGCACGAGGAACTTGCGCTTGTCAATGTCAGGCAACGAGGCGTCGCCTTCGCGCTTGTGCACGATCACCGGGATGCGGTCGGGGTGCTTGGCGCGGATGGCGGCCGCGGAGGCCTTGCGCGCCTCGAGGTCACCCGCATCGGCGGGCATGGCGCTGGGTCAACTTTGGTTGCAGGCTTAGCTGCGCGCACGCGAAGCCCGCTCGGAGCTTTCCGGCCTCACCCTCGCCGCCTCGGGTTTACTAAAAGAAAGCGCGCAAGGTGCGCAACGCAAGGCCAGGAAAAGGCGAACGGAACACGATGAACCTCGTTAGCGACGGAAGCTTTGAAGTGCACGGGTGTTGCTCCAGGATGTTTTCACGGAGGCAATAAGTCTTGGGAATCTTGTCGCAAATCTCGGCTTTGCTCTCCTTCCGATCGATTCTCTCCACCATGGCCCTCACCACAGTCGCTGTGGGCGCTCTCGCGGCCTTCGCGCCGCTTTCCGGCCTGCGCGCCGCGTCGCGCTCGGCCGTGTCGTCGGTCTCGATGTCCGCCGACGAGTACACCCTGGCCATCCTTGGCGACCTTCACGTAAGTGCTGCCCGCGAACGGATGGTTCAATGCACTGCTGCACGGATGGTTCAATGCACTGCTGCACGGATGGCTCACACGCTCGTGCGCCGCCCCCCGCGCAGCTGGACCCGCGCGATCTCGACCAGTCCTTCGAGGGCCGCGACCACTTCAAGAAGATCTTCGCCGAGACCAAGAGCAACAAGTTCGTCGTGTCGCTCGGCGACCTCGGTGAGTCAAAGGACTGCAGCGTGCCATGGGGCACCAAGGGCAGCGGCTCGCTGTTCGCGGGCACGACCGCGTGCTTCGAGCTGGCGCGCTCGTACCTGGACGGCTTCGACGTCCCCTTCGACGTCGTGGGCGGTAACCACGACCTCGAGGGCATCGACGAGTTCAAGACCGATGAGGCGAACCTCAAGGTGTACCTCGAGAAGCTCGGCAAGAAGACGCCGCAGTTCTGCCACCAGGTGGCGGAGAAGACGCTGGTGGTCGGCCTTGGCTCGACGGTCTTCCGCTCGGCCGTGTACACCTCGCACGAGGTCGTCGTGGACCCCGAGCAGGTCAAGTGGTTCGAGGAGACCATCAAGGCTCACCCGGCGGAGGAGGGCTGGAAGATCTTTTGCTTCTCGCATGCGCCAATCATCGGCTCGGGGCTGCGCGTGCTGCAGGAGTGCCACGTAGTCAACGGCTGCTGCTGGCTCAACCACAACGACGGCCCCACCTCGCGCCGCTTCATCGAGATCGTGCGCGCCAACAAGTGCATCAAAGGTTGGTTCTCCGGCCATTTCCACTTGTCGCACGATTATGAGGATTCGATGTCCTTCCCCGGCGGCAACAACCGCGGCGACTGCGTGTTCGCGCAGACGGCGGTGATGACGAAGCGCTCGACGCGCGACGGGCGCCGCCAGTCCCGCATGGTGCGCGGCAACAAGGACGGCTTCGAGATCTGCACCGTCAACCATGCCAAGGGCGGCGAGGTCCGTGTGGATGCGACGATCACTTACGGCAACGGCGGCACCGTGGCGGTGATGGCGCACCCGCACGAGGACCTGCAGCACGATGCTTTCTTCCGCGCGTACACGCCGCAGGAGGAGGATGGGTGCTACCTCGAGAACAACGGCGGCGTGCTCAACGAGGACGAGGACTGGAGCGAGAAGACTGTGTGCTGGTGGCACATGGGTGATGGCGCCGTCCTCGGAGTGCACGATGGCATGGTGATCGAGTACGACCCGACGACGCTCGCGCCCCTCGGCATGGTCGTCTCCAAGGATGAGCTCCTCGGGCGCAAGGTCGCCGTCATCGACTCGGGCCTCGAGTCGTGCAACGTCTTCGACGACGGTGCCGAGTGCGCGGAGCTTGGCCCCAAGGAACAAGCTCTCATCCTGTACGATGACGAGACGAACGACGTGACCGTGATCCAGCCCAATGAGGACGGCTCGTATTGGCGCAAGATCGTCCGCAACAAGATGGTGCGCATGAAGGAGTCGCGCCGCGTCAAGGCCGCCAAAAAGTGGCTCGAGGCCAAGGTTGGCGCCGAGGCGGCGACCCAGGCGTCCGTCCTTTCGTCGTGGGGCCCGTACACGTCGACCATCGGTCAGGTGTACAAGAAGAACGACCTCGCGCTGCCCGCCGTCTCGACCAAGGCGCTCGACTCGACCAACCGTGGCAAGACCATCCCGGTCGCCCCTAAGGCGGCCGCCTCGGCCTAAGAAGGCGGCTAGGCAGCCTGTCGCACGCATGCGTGCGTGCGACGGCGTGATGTTCGTGTGAGGCCCGCGCGGGCGCGCGCTGGAGATAGGGGCGCGCCGAGGGTGCATGCGGGGGCATCGAGAGACGTACACACACGGACGGACCGCGAGAGACGCGTCGAGGGGGCGCATGCGCGTGAGCTGGGGCCAGTGAGGTCACAGAGATCACGACACCCCCTCGACGACACATACGAGGATCAGCGGTGGTGCCGCCCGCACGAGCATTAGATAGAGAGGAGTCAGGAGAGTCTCCCCTGAGCCGAGATGTCCGCGACTCAAAAAAATTAACTCGGGGTTTGCAGCCCGTCGCCAGATCGGATCTTAGCCGCAGATCTTTGTGCGATCCCGTTCCGCTTGGGCACAGTCACACGGTCTCGGTCTCCGGGTGGTCGTGGGTTCTCGACTTGCGTGCCTTACCCGTGACGAGTTCGAATACCAGAGTCTGCGGTTGATCGTGCTTCTCGAACTCTTCGACGTCCTTGCACAGGGCAATGCCAACATGATGAGCTTGAGTGTGGAGGGCTTATAGAGCATGGTTATAACTGAGTACGAGCACTGGTTGGTTGTCAGGCAGAGCCGACGGCGACGGATCTATCGGGTCAGACGATGCTGGCCACTGTATCTCGAACGCTACGTACCCCTCTTACCCGTTACCGGTCTCGGTGCCCGCCGAACAAGGCGGGTGGTTTCATGCAACTACGGTGGTTTCATATCAGGGGGCGTGTGTATCGCTCCGGGATGTGTATACCGCTCGAGTAGCGCGAAGCGGGGCGTGGGGATCCCCGGGGATCGTATAAAGAGGGTGGAGACGTATCACAACAAAGGCGAAGTGGCGAACGTGGGTGCGTTGGGTCCGCGCCCGGGTACACTAGTCATGTAACTGTCCCCCCGGTACGCGTGCCGTCGATACGTCCCCGGGGTGTCGAGGTCTGTCGAGGTTTGTCCGAGCTGTCGAGCTGTCGAGCTTACATGTACACCTTGAGCACGCCCAAGGCGCATGCACAGTCAGGGGGGTTTCTGTCGAGTAGCTGTCAAGGTCTGTCGAGTCGCTGTCGAGCTATCAAGAGCTATCCTGTCAAGTAGCTGTCGAGTTCCTGTCGAGTCTGAGGCCAGGGCTCAACAGATGTGTGCGCGCGGCCTGCTTCGCTGAGTGACATGGAGTGAATGGGTTGTCCTTTTGTACGTTAGAAATTGAAATTTAATAGCCAATTGTGTACAGTAGAACAGCCTTGAACCATTCACAGCTCTTTTGGGCCCATAAATGTTCCCACCATGAAGACGGAACACCAGCCCTGGCCTTGGGCCCCTAATATTAATTAAGCCTGCACGCCTCGCCTCGGCAATAGGGGTGTCTAAGAGTTTCGCGAAATTTAGAGAAAAATTTGGCAGAGGCGCCGCAGGCGCCGAAATTTTTCGAAATTTGCCACACACCGCTCTCGCTCAAGTACAACGAGCGTGCTGTTGGCTGAACCTGAACCTCAATTCAACGTTTCAACCCCGGGGCGAGCGTAACAAAGGCTTTCAGAATCCCCCCCTCACAGAGGTCAGAGCCGGGTACTGTCTACTGACGTACTGTAATGGTCTGGTAAAATAGTGACATTGTTATAGTGTGTGCCGCGCTGAGTCGTGAGTGCGTGTGGGTGGGGTTGTCCCTGCGTATTGCTCACCGCAGTACGAATTGATCCGGGGTGAAATCCACGAAATTTGCCATAGCTGGAGCGAAGTGAAAAAACGAAATTTTATTGAAATTTGACACACACGATTCGAAATTATGGCCTCGAAATTTCCTATGGCAGCCATTCGAAACTCTTAGACACCCCAACTCGGCAAATTGACGTGACTTTTTTGCTTGCTTGCTGGAATCCCACGGAATCACTAGTATGGAATCCAGCAAGAACCGGGAACGATTCCTTTCGATTTTCAAACCAAAGTACCAAACCTCGATCCAAAATAATTTAAGGGACTCCAACCAATTACCGAATTTGGAGATCGCGATTTGGGCGCACCTCATTCGGTCGACACGCTGCAGGCCATCCCTGCTGGCCGGCAAAAACGTTGCACTCACCAAGAAATCAAATGATCCATCCGGAGCAGCTCGGTGAGGCTTACCCCGTCCAATGGGACACGTCCATGCAGTCCACAAGGATCCTTCGCCCGAGCGCATGGCAAAACACCGTGCGCGCGGTCGAGCCGGAGGTGCTCCTGCAACCTCCCTTCAAGAAGATCAAGGAGCACCACCAGCTGCAGCCGCTCGAGCATGCGCTTACGGCCGTCAGTGGCTTCGTCCACACCTCGGTCTGGGATCCACAAAATGACACGGCCACGTTGGTGAGTTCTGAATATACGTTCTGCGCCGCTCCCCGACTCAGACCTCCCGCACGTGTGCGTATTGGCTTCGATGCGCGCGACCCGTGCGCCGCTCCCCATATTCGACCTCTGGCACACTAGATCGAGGAGCGAATTGGAACCACAGCACATGCACATGACATGCACATGCACATGCACATGCACATGAATATGCATACCTGCAGCAATAAGTGTCTCCTCCATTAAGACGAGGTCGTTTGTTGGTCGGGTGGGGGCCAGAGTAGTTGTTGTTTAAATGTGCGATACGGCGCTCGGCGGTACGGGCTAGCGCACCGCGGAATCACGTAATACCTAACACATTCGCGATCGGATGTCGCGCCGGCCGTGAGGCGCGACCACAGTACTCAGTCGAGTCGCCGCGGGCCGTTAACTAAGGCTTAACGCCGGGCGCGCCCAAGCATGCCGTGGAGGTGTGCATGGCGGCGCCGGTAGGCGCGTAGCTACCGCCGCCCCGGCCGGCCGGGGGCTCGGCGCGTCGCCGGGCGGAGATACCCGGTCTCGCGGCCGAAGCCCCCGGGACCTCGGACCAATGCCTCGGACCCGGACCACCGACTGAATTGTCAAGGTGAATTGTTCGACCACTCGAACGTCTGAGCTCGCTCCGGCGCCCTCCCGTGAGCCGCTGCGCGCCACGAAGCGGCCACCGCGGAGCCATTGCGCAGAGCGACACTCAGGTCGAGGAGGCCATCCAAGCCATCCTCTCCGCCAAACCCGCGCCCAGACGTCAGAGTCGGCGCGGGAAGCCTAGAGTCGCGCACTCGTCACTTTCTGAGGCTCTCCGAACGCAAAGCGGCACGTCAACTATCAAACCACGTAGACCGTACCCTGACCGAACCACGAATGCCACGTCCGCGCGCGCGGCGTGTGGCGGCTCGGCTGCCGACATGGGAATGCACACCGATGTTCGAGGGCGTGTGTGCCCAACCCTCTCCGCGCTCTCCCCCTCTCGCGCGTCTTGCGCAAGGCGCCCACTCAAAGTCGCGCGTGCTCAGTGCGCCGCGCCGTCCCGGCAAGCAGTCATGCCTTTTTGGCATTGGCGATGGCGGCGACGATCTCAGCGAATTCGGACTTGAGAGAGGCACCACCGACGAGGAAGCCATCGACATCGGGGCACGCCGAGAGCTGGGGCGCGTTTGCGGCGGTCGCGGAGCCGCCGTACTGGATGCGGATCGCCTCCGCCGTCGCCGGGTCCTTGTTCTCGGCGATCCACTTGCGCAGGGCCGCATGCGTTTCCTGGGCCTGCTCGGGCGACGCGGTCACGCCTGTGCCGATGGACCAGACGGGCTCGTAGGCGATGACGAGCTTCTCCGCGTCCATGAGCGGGAGGAAGGGCTTGAGCTGCTGCACGCAATACTCCAGCACAGCCTCGATGCCCTTCTCGCGGATGGAGAGTGGCTCGCCGATGGCGTACACGCACTTCATACCCTTCGAGTACAGGTACTCGCACTTCGCGGCGAGGAGCGCGGAGCTCTCAGGGGGCGTGGGCAGGCCGAACTCGCCACGGCGCTCCGAGTGGCCGATCAGGCACCACTTGAGCCCCATGTCCACCATCTGGTCCGCGGCCATCTCGCCGGTGAAGGCGCCGCAGCCCTTGAAGTTGCAGTTCTGCGGAGTGCACCAGACGCCCTCCTTGAACTTCGTGTACACGATGCCGACGTGGAGGTTCGACGGGCACACGTAGACATCGCAGTCAGTCGTGTCGCACGCGTTGATGTTCGCCACCAAACCATCGAGCTTCGAGACCTCAACCGGGTTGCACTTCCAGTTGCCACCAACAATGGGACGGCGCGGCATCTTGTGATGTGTTTGGCTGCTGCGCGGCGAAGAGGCGAAACAGCGCACATGACGTCAGTGCCACACCTCGGATTGCGCGCGCGTGTGCGAGGGCGGCGCTCGCCCCGAGCGTGAGGCGACGTGTCGTGCGTGGCGAAGCACATGGAACTCACACGACACGGAGATCGCGTGAGCTTGTCTTCGCTCGCAACACGTGGCAGCGCACAACTTCAAACCTCGTGGCTGGTTGCTGTCCTATAAAGCACGCTGTTCATGTCATGATGTGCCGGAACCCATTTTCCGCCGCGTCTGCCTTGCCAAAAATGGGTTCACCTCGGTCTTAGGAAAGACTCGTCACCCACGCTGCCCACCGAGGCTGCGGCCCTGGGTGCCAGCATTGGGCTGACTCGTTTGCTAGAATGGCGTGGTGCTTTCAAACACGCGACACCAAGGACAGATCCAGGTCATTCGAACCGTTGTGGGTTTACGACCTCGTCAAGCATGTGAAGACGGGCGATCTCATCCTCACCTCGAACAAGGACTTGGGAGCGAAGATCATCCAATTCTTCACAGCGACAGATTGGAACCATGTGGGGATCATCGTGAAGCCGTCTCCAAACAAGGCCTATCTAGTCGAGTGGGGCGGCGGGTTGTTTGTGTCGGAGCTCGTTGAGCGTCTAGAGGAGTACGCTGAGTGGGACACGGTCGATCTCGTGCTGCGATCGCTCAGCTTCGAAGAGGGCAGCACGGATAACCGCAGGGTCGTCGAGGACCGCATGGAGAAGTTTCTCGACATGCTTTTCCGTGAGAGCAAGGGTTCCAATCGGGGCATCCCCCTGGGTGACGTGCTCCGGGCCGCCCGCGACCAGTACTCGACCTGGACCGAGAGGAGCGACGCGATCGTGGTCGACGACCTCGATGTGCTCTTCTGCAGCAAGACGGTGGCCGTGGCGTACAAGGCAGCGGGGCTACTCGCGCCGAGCCGCAAGGCGAGCCGTTTCGTGCCAAAGCACTTTGCGTCCGAGTCGGACAAGTACCTCGACCTGCAGGCCGGCGCCCGACTGGGTCCTGAGCAGCGCATTACCTTTGAGTCTCGTCAGCTCAAGGACGCCATTCACAACCTGCTCAACATGCCGCTCATCGGGGTGGTGACGCGCCCCTTCACAGCGCATGCGATGCGCGAGGGCAAGGCGGCGCAGCTCGTCCAGAGGTTTGTGCGCAAGCTTGCCGCGCGTCGCGAGCTAACACGCCGAAGGGCTGTGGGCAAAGCGAAGTCGACCAAGCTCTACGTGAACGCTGAGGACCACGGTACGCGGAAGCGCGCGCAGCTGCTGCAGCAGGAGGCGAAGAAGCCGCACAATACGCCCAAGGACACGCTGCACTCGTCGTGGCATGGAGTGGAGGTGCGAGCTCAAAGCACTGGCGAGCTCCTGCTTTGAGGGCTAGCTAGACCGGACTAACATGTGAGAAGCTGGTCGTTCTACAAAAATAGCCCGCGGGGCGGGGCTCATTTCGTTTTACATCGAGAGACGCGCCCGTGATCGCCCCAGAGCTGCGGAGGTGGGCACGTTGGCTACAAGTACAAGCGCGTCATCCGTTCCATCTCGACCACAACCGCACACAACTGTGCGTGATGGTTCCATCGGCCAGCGCCCCTCCCGCCCTTACATTACGAGACATGCTACATCGTTCAGGCATCCCTCACTACCTGCCTCGCACGCTGAACGGAATCCGGATTGCACAAACACCACCACCACCACCGTCCGCAGCCGGCGCCAGCCGCTCCGGATTGCGACACTCAACGCCCCCACTCGAGCCACTAACCACAGTCCAACCACCCCCCCTGATCAGCAGGCGCGCTCCCCACGCGCATCACTGCCGCCTGTGCTCCCGAGCTTGCTCCAAGCGTCTTTGATGCCCGTCGCTGTCAGCCGAGATCCATCGCATCTTCACGATCTGGCCGCTCGAGAGTGAGACCTGGCCGTTCGAGATTGAGACCTGCAATCAGTGGATGCAGCATGTCGTAGACATCACCGGCAAGGTCGGGAGGGAGCTTCGCCAGCTCGTTGCGCGTAACGTTCTTCTGACGCCGCGCAAGAAAGGCGGCATATTGATCCCCCGGGAAGAACATGTCAGCGCCCTCCGGCTTCTCATTGCATGCGGCCACGTGAGCATGGTTCTCATCGTTTCTTGTCGAGGGATGCAGGCACCACGCGCAGAAATGCGCCGAGCAGCTGCGGCACTGGAGCGCGCAGCAGCCCTGGAAGTCGATGAAGGCGGTGCTACACCGCGGACAGCGGGGGGTGAGCAGCTGGGCGATTGCCATGTAGTGCGAGCGCACCAAACGCTCACGCTCGCTCAGCGCACTGAGCCGCGCGAGCTCCGCCTGCAGCAGCTCCTGCATCCTCGCCTCCGACTCCCGTGCCAGTCGCTGTTCGGTGAGCTGCTGGCGGCTGACCATGTAGGCCACAAACGTGTGGGAAGGCAGGGCGCGCGCAAGCGACGCCTCACTGAACGCGGGCGCGCGGCACTCTCGCGGGTGGAGCGGGCAGCAGACATGGCCTTGTCGCATCACGTGCTGGCGTTGCATGCGCGCGCGCTCGGCCTCGTCATCGTCGCGGTTCCCGCTCGGCGGCAACTCGAGAGCCGCACGGCGCACGTGTGTGTGGAGGCAGTCGCGGCACGTCAAGTGTACTGGCTCATCCGGCCGACCGGGCGAGCAACACACCCCATCGGAGAGCTGCCGAGGCTCGAGGCAGATGACGCACTCGCGCGTACCCTCGAAGCGCCCCGCCAGGAGCGGCGCAAAGTATGCGTGCTGCGCGGCATGGGCTGCCGAGGGACGTGCCGCCGGATCCTGACGCGTCAGCTGCTCGATCAACGCCGAGAGGGGCGCCGAGCGCCTTAGCGGCTCGTCAGGCACGACCGCCTCGATGGTGCGGCCGAGTGAGTAAAGATCGGCTGCGGCGCTCGCCTCGGCGCCCGCCTCGAGCTCGGGCGCCACGAAGCCATCGGTGCCCACGCGCGTCACACCCATGTGCGTCTGCCGCCGCGCCACGGCGCGCGTCGCGCCGTCGTGCGAGATGTCGTAGTCGGCAATATGCGGCCGCCCCGCGGCATCGATGAGAATGTTCTCAGGCTTGAGGTCAAGGTGGAAGACACGGTGGGCGTGCAGGTGCGCGAGCGCCTCGAGCACCAGCTGCAGCACCGTCGCCAGCGCGGTGTGGTCGGGCTGTTGCTGCTGCGCCCATTGGCGCAGCGTGCCGCGCGCATAAAACGGCATTTGCAGGTACAGGTTGGACTCAAAGGCGAAGATCGCCTCAATCTCGACGATTCCCGGGTGATGCAGCCGCCGAAGCACGAGCGCCTCCTTGTAGCAGCGCGCGAGTGAGCGCGCGTCCGTCCGATACTCTTTCAGGGCCACGCGCCGGTCATCGAGGAGTGCCTGGTACACGACGTGATTCGACTGGAACTCGGTGTGCAGAACGCACGTCGCCTTGTCAAAGATGCCGCCGTCGATCGATTGGTATTGGTGAAGGCTTCGGTGCTCGCGATAGATGGGCGCGAGCTCGAGCGGGACCGTCCGCGCCAGCCGCCGCTCCAGCTCCGGAAAGAGGTGCAGCTGCTCGTGCGCCTGTGCGTGGGCGTGGTGCAGCCGCGCCTCTATGGAGTTGACTGCGTCGCGGGCGGCCTGCAGCGCGGCCGCGGTGGCCACCGGATCGCCGGATGCATTGAGCGGACGCGTCGCGCGGCGCAACTTGGTCGTGGCATCCTCCAAACTGTCTTGCCCCTCGACGAGCTCTGCATGGAACTGCTGCAACTCGGCCATGAGCGTCTGCACACCACCTGTGCGCGACAACCGCGCCGCTTCGAGGTGCATCGACCGCTCCGCCGCTAACTTAGACGCCTCGCCCAGCACGCTGGTGTAGTGCACCTCGAGCTGCCGTAGCCTCTCCACCTCAGCGCGGCTCGCGGCGAGCAGCGCGTGCAACGGGAAGGCTTCCACTGGGCTGTAGCTCTTCCAAAACGCACTCTCAGCTGCGATCGCCGCGTGCAGAGCGCACAGCTCACCCACGATCGCAGCTGCGGGGGGTGTCGTCGAGGCCGCAAAGAGATCGACGGCAGACATTGCATGGCTGCAGCGCAAGGCAGCGGCCTCCGTCTGTTGCACCGTCGGAGGCGACATGTAGTTGTCAAGCATCGCCACCGCCGATCCGATGAGCGCTGTGCTGAGCGCTGTGCTCTCGCCATCAGCCGAAGCGAGCTTGGCGGCGGCGTCGTGTGACAGAGGCGGTCGGCTGCCGAGCCGTGGATCGATGGAGGCAGCGACCTCGGTCGCGGATCGTGCGGCGCTCTCCATGGCATGCCTGCGCTGCTCCGTTGCCCTCACCATCTCCTCTAGCTCCCTGTCGCTGCCGGTGCCCACGAGGCTCAGTTTCCGGTCCTCGGCCACCTCGAGCGCCTTGATCAGCCGGTCACGGCTGCAGTCACGTGCGCTCTGCGCCGGCGCTAGCTCTGCATCCTCGGCCGAGGCGATCACCGCTTGCTTTGCTTGGTAGTCATCCCGCGACTCGTTCAATGCAACTGGATCAACACGGCGCCCATCATCCAAGGCGACCGATGGCTCTCCCAATAGCCCTCGTCTGTGACTAGCGAGCGCCACGGGCGAGAGGGCTGTGTTGGGCGCCACGGGCGAGAGCGTGCACTGTGTGGCCGCCTCGCGAAGCAGACGCACCACCTCGCCGAAGGCGCTGAGCGCGGCCTCGTTGGGCCCACGACGGCGGCGGCGTATCTCGGGGAGCCGCTCCATCACGCTGCAAAGCAGCAGCGTCGCCGAGTTGCTTCCAGTGCGCCCGACGGCCGTATGGACCGCTGTGATGGCCTCTCCCGATAGTGATTGGTTGAGGCGCCGCTTGAGCCGGCAAGCTAGGAAGCCCCGCGCGGCTGCCTGCAGCCGTGTCGCGCCGTTCGCCCGTCGGCTCAGGTAGCGGCGGGCAGCACTTTGCAGTTTCGTATGCTCAACGGTCAGGCCGTAGTCGTCGGGCGTAAAGTGACGGCGCACGCCAAGACTCTCCAGCAGCCTTGGAAAGAAGGCGTGGCAGGCTGGATGGAGGCAGTGGAGGCGAGGGTTGAGTGAGTACGACTGGAGAGCTGGCTGCGAGGTGGGCACGAATTCTGCCAATGTGCGGCTGTTGTAGGTGCCGCAGCGCGGGTTGTTGCAGGAATCTGCACTGAGCTGCGTGCTGCAGCACGCCATGCAGAGGTAGCGTGTGGGCCCGGCCTCCGCAGGCTCAGCCTCGCTCTGCTTACTGAGCGCCACTTCGGAGGGCAACCTCATTACCACACCGCCCAAACTGGTATGCTGCCCTCTCTCATCTTGAGCACTGACGGGCACGCATCGCAAGCTCGCTAGGTCTTCCTTCCATTGTGGCTCGATCTGGTCCCAATCATCCGAATCCGCGAGTGCGGCGTACAGTGCCACCACCTGCTCTATGGACGGCTGGAACTCCTCTTGGCCCGCATCATGGCCCGCATCGGCCGCCGCGGGCGGCGAGATGGCACGCAGCTGCATGAGCAGCACCTCAAGTGGAACTCGCTCGTTCCAGCCTAACATGTCCGCGAGCCTGGGCGGAGCGAGTGGGGCATCGGACTTGAGCACCTGACTAGAGGCCGACACCAGGAAACGTTTGGCGTAAGGCTGTACGGCGGCGCACGGCGCAAAGGGAGTTCCATGCACGCCCGCCGGCCAGGGCACGCCCGGCTCGCCCTGCGCCATCACAGGCAGCTTCAGATCTCCCAGGAGCTCCACCACAAAGTCCTCACTGCTCATCGGTGCCACGTGTAGCCGTTGAGCGGGTACCCGCACGGGCTGTTCGCCAAAAAGGGTCGCGTGGTTGAGCACAAGGCAGGCCCAGACAGCCTCCGAAGCCTGGCCCGACTCTACTCGCCGCGCCGCCGCCAGGATGCCGCGCCGACTGTCCATGCCAAGCCGCTCGAGCTGCGCCGTCGGAACGGTGCTACGCAGCGTGGCATCTGGCGCAAAGAACACAGCGTCGAACCCCTCCTTGTTGACCTCAGGCGCCACGTTCGACACGGTATCTGGATGAGTCAGCTCACTGAGTCGAAGCAGTCCTAAGGGAGAGTTGATGCAGGGCAGATTCTTCAACGCGTCGAAGGCGCGCTCGCCACCTTCGCTGACGAGGCTGTCCAAGTTGCTGAGCATATGCGCGACAAACTCGCCGGCCTCGGGTACGGTCTGCATGAGCGAAGACAACCGCGGGAAGATCTCTTCGATGTAAAAGTCAACCGTCTTCAGCTGCGGCACGCCCAGCAGGCCGAGCAGCCGCTCCTCATCGACATCCGCGCACTGCAGCCATCGCGCTCCAGCCGGGCCGGCCAGACCCTTAAGGCAGGCACCGACCGAGAGCCACCACGCTGGATGCGGCTCATCCACACGTCTCGCACCGAGCAACTTTGGCAGGAGTGACACTTGTCGATGCCATCCCGATTCTGCCTGCACTGCCTCAGGTATAGTGAACACGGGTAAATCAAGGATGGCTGCTTTCAGATTGTTCACCACGAGGCGCGAAAACCCTCCGCTCGTATTCACCGAGCTGAGAATGGCAAGCAGCTGCGGATAACAGTGCAGTACCCAACGTCGCAAAGCCGCACCATTCTCTGGAGCGGAGACCCAGGCACGAAGCTCTGGGACACACTCATGCAAAAGGGTGCCGACCCACACGTCGAGCTGAAGATTCTTATCCTCACGGCTGTCAGCGTCCATTCGCTTCACAGCCATCAAGTTGGAGCACAATGCACCCTTCACCCTGACTGGGTCGGAATGGCCAGGCATGCCAGAGGTCGTCTCGTGTGCACGGGCGCTCGCAAGCTTAGTGACAAACTCGAGGAGCTTCCCTTCGCCTACACCGTTCATGGCGTGTGTGTCGACCACACGGTGCACCTGATAGAGGAATGCGTCCACCCAGCCTGTTGGCTCTGAAGCCTCTCTGGTGAGCCCAATATCAGTGAGAAACTCTGGGCTCAGCAGTGCAAGACGCGGAGCCTGGTTGCCTCGGAGATCCCGCTGGAGTTGGAGTGTGGCCCAATGCAGCTGCCACGGCGCCTGGGGCGCAGCAAGGATGGGCAGAAATGGCAGACCTGAAAGCTCGTGCATGTGAGGGTTTCCAGTGATTAGGAGCGGAGTGTCGAGAGTGATGTGCTCGTATAGACAGAAGAGCAGCAGCTTGACTCCCGAGATGCGGCTGAGGTGTTCCAGCCAGGCCATCTTGCCAGGCCACTGAGCTTCGGTTCTGCGAAAGAATCTGCGTGCTACCTGCGGATCGATCTGCTTGAGCGTCGACAAATCGAGCGCCTGCAGTGCGTCTTGGAGCAGTTTGAGTACCGGCGAAGGCAACACCACTTCCAGTACAGCCACGCCCGCGCGCGAGAGCTCGTCGTTTGCCGTCTGCCGAAGTGCCCTCCTGATGCCATCATTGGGCAGACCTTGCTCTGCTCGCAGCATCACCTTTGGCTCGTCACGTGCGGGCGAAAGCCAGCGCTCGCGCCCAGGCAGGACCTTGAGATGTACAATGCGGCGATACACTGCCTTCACCATGCTTTGAAACGACTCCGCGACCTCCGTTGGCCATAGCGTGAAGAAGTGTCCCGGCGGCACCATTTCCGCTACCTTGACCAGCACCGCACTGTAACACAGCGAGACAACATCCGAGATCAGCAACTGGTTCCAGAGGGCCTTGACGGAGGCTTCACCCTGCAGCCCATCGCGCATCGTCCAGAGCTTCTCGCGCCCATCGATCACTTCGAATGAGCCGTTCACGTGCACCGGCAGGCCAGTCTTAATCGGCAGCGGGAGGGACGAGAAGGCACGGCCCTCGATAGGCTCTTGCTCAAGTTTAGCAGCCACCCCCACCCACGGAATCAGCTTCAGACCAAGCCCCTCGTTGCTCAGGCACAAGGTACGCATCTCTTCCGTCATCGTCAGCGCATTGCAGACTAGCCATCGGCTCTCTGATATTGGCTGCTCGGGCGCAATTGGAGAGGTCACGCGCATCGTGAGCATACGACTCTCGATGATCGCTTCTGCCGTCACTAGATGTTGATACAGCTGCTCGTGCTGGGGCATACTCTGCACGCACTGCGCAACAGCACGCGCGCCGCTTGCCCACTCTTCCTGACGCTCGACACGGAATCGGAGCTTAGTATGGAAATTACTAATGTTGCTTCGGGTAGGCCGTCCTCCCGGGTCGCGTGCGTAGACTTCAATGCGGCGCACATTCTTCAAGAAGAGTAATATCTCGGGGCCACGCGCGCGCAGACGATCCAACAACTGATGCGCCTTGTCGTGCGAGTACGGGCCGCCTAGCTTCGATCTTTCGCTAGCGCGCCGAAGCGGCAGGCGTAACAATGTGCCGCGGTACCGAGAGCGCATATCCCAGTGAGTGTCGCCATCATCACCACCGCCAAAGAGGCAAAGTGGACTAAACTGGTCAGCAAAGTCGGTAGGGCTTGAAGCTGCGTCGCCATCATAGTCGGCACCGACTGCCAGTTTTACCTCAGTGCCGCCGTCAGCAAAGGCGCGCCGGTGGGGATCAAAGAAGAGCCAGCGGTGGTTGCTGAGTAAGGCGGGAGTGTCGGTCAGGTGATACATGGAGTTGATTCCTGGGCGGAACAGACCGCTGGTGGCTCGCCCAGCCTGGCTATCGGACCGGATGTAGCGGATTGCAAAGCAGTCTTCATCATCCGGAAGGCCAACCCCGTTATTGTAGCAGTAGAGACCCGGTCCCTGCGACGACTCATCACCTTCGTATACGTGCTCCTGAAGCTGAGGCCACAACGACAGCGTGCCGTGCTGCACGCCCTCTTCTTCCAGCACCAGACGTACGACGGTGGCGCCCGAATCGTCTGCGTGTTGCAGCAGCTCGTCCAGGACTGCATCACCATCAGGGTACTGGCCAAGTATTCCTTTGATCTCATTGAGGATGGAGTCCGACATGAACGCCTCGTCAGTACCCTGTCGATCTCCCTGAAGCAAGGCGCGAATCGTCTTCTCCGCCGGCTTCTCTTCAAACGGCACCGTGCGAGCCTCAGAGACTGCCCATTTAACATCGGCGGCATCAAAGGCTTGACGCACTCCGAGCATGTCCATGACTGTCTCACAGTGCTGCTGCAGCCACGGTGGCAGCTTGAAGAGGTGCGGCATGAGGTTAGCGCCGCCGCACCCGCTCTTTGCGACGCGCAATGGAGCGACGAAGCAGAAGCGATCTTCGAGCCACACACACGCAGTGACTCCCACCCTTTGAAGGTGCGCCGAATCTTGGTCAGAGGGCTGCTCAGGCTTCAAGCTGCACAGTACACGATCCAGAGTCTCGTAGAGCTTCCTCATGTGCCCGCTGAACTCTGTGTGTTGCGCCCGATTCAGATCGTCCACGGAGACCAATGCCATGGCTTGAAGCTGTGCCAGTAAGACTGACAAAGGTGGCGGCTGGTTCCACCCGAAGAAACTTTTCACCTCGGCAGGCAGCGGCGAGAGATGGCAAAGCAGGCGTGTGGACGCGGAGACGAGTGGAGCATCACTCTCAGGTCGGACGTCGCACGCTCTGGCACGAGGCGACGAATGTCTCTCCTCAGGCAAGGGCAGGACCCCACGGTCGTCGACACGGACTGGAAGCCACTCGATACTACACATCTCCGATCTGAATGCCTCAAGAGCCATCGTGGTGTCAGTCTCGCCACAGACGAGCAAAGTGTCATTGCAAATATGCTGCAGGAGAGCCGCTGAGAGATCGCAATCTCCGTCCATTTGGCTGCTCTCGATAGCCAGGTCCACGACAAATCGACGCGTCACGCTGGTCCTCAGACCGAGTGTCTCGAGGGCCTGAAGCTCGGAAGGATCCTCGCACGTCAGCAGCCACCTGAGCTGGATGAAGCGCGCGTGACAGGTTGCCTTGCTCAGGGCTTCTCCCAGTGGAGTCATGAGGATGCACTTATGAAAGAGCTCCGAGGGACGGTGCAGTGAGCCGTCTTCCGACGGCACAAAGGCCATCTCCATCAGTGCTGCTTCAATCTCGGCGCCCATCTCTCCCTCTTTGAGCTGTGTCAAGCTACGCAGGACCTGGTGCATCACGTGATCGCTGAGCTCTTGTGGCAGATCATCGATCCTAGGCAACACGTGCTGCATGTAGAACGAGCTCAACTCAAGCTTGGGCACATTGAGATTATGCAGGAGTTGGTTGAGTTTCACGTCCGTGACACAGAGGCCAACCGCGGGGTTTGTGAAGTTGCGTAGAAAGATGACCCTCTCGTGGCCAAGCTTGCAAAGCTGATCGAGTAACTTGGCGTTGAAGCTGTCGACGCCGACATCGACGGGCGGTAGCATGTGCACTTCCAGATCGATGGATGTGAAGTCCTCAGCAAATCCTGCGACCTGGAATATAGGTAGCGAGCGTACAAGGCGCGATTTCGTGAGCACATCATACGAGGCGCCCACGTCCTCCTGGCCAGCAGTGCACGTTTGCTCATGCGCGATCACCACCTCGTATGTGCTCACGAAATCGCAATGGTCGCATTGGAAGATCTCTTCGCCGTCCTCTGCAGGACGAGCATCAGACAGGGCATTGCGAAAAACGTGGACGCCTGATGTCAGGAAGTCGCGCAGGGAGTGGCGTTCAGCAGGTGTAGCCTCGACGAGCCGTTGCTCTGCGAGGAGCGCCGACGTCCTACCTGATGCTGCGCTGTCCCGATCTGCTGCTGCATCTAAAGGCGTGGAGCGCAGCGCCTCTTGCAGCGCTTGAAGTGCCGACTCGACGCTCAGCAGCGGTGTACAAGCAACCAAGTCAGGGTGCATCGAGAGGGCCTCCGACTGATGCGCCTGGAGCCGATGCGTGTACCACTCCTGCACTGCCGGGTGGAGATACACACAGCCGAGCCGCTCCAGGCATCGTTGGAGAAGATCACTCGAGCCGTCCGGCACCTGCAGCATCGTTGTGTGGCCGAATGCGTGGGCAGTCCCGTCGGTGGAAGGGATCATCGGCCAGGAGTTGAACACGTCGGGGACAACACTCGCTGCATGATGGCGTGAAATAAAGGCCCACACGCGTGCGAGCTCCGCCGCGGAGCGTCCGTCCTCCACGTCGTCGTCATCTGCCAGTCGCTGATGCGTCTGGTGCTCCCAGTGTGCCGGTAGCACTAAGCGCGGCAGCAACTCCAGAGGCAACTTTGGCAGCAAGCTAAGCTTGCCACTGAAAGCATCGACGTCGACGAGCTCGTGCAAGTGGGCCCAGAGCAGAGAGGTAGGATGGACAGACATCACGAGGGCTGGCGTCAGGCGCAACATCAAGTCCTCGGCCGAGCACAACACGACGCAGATTGCGCTGGATGCGAAGCTGGTTCGGTTGCCGTTCCTCAACGAGATGAGAGGCAGCTGGCTCACCTCGTCGTGGATGCGGCGCGCTTGCTCCTTCTCCTCTGCTGAGGACGCCGAGGCTGGGTCGAGTGCTTCACTGCAAAGATCTGAAAGACAGTACTGAAGCAGCTCTTGGCACTGCGCATCGTTGAGCTCGCCCTCCCAGCCGCTGTGCAGGGTCACAAGATGGTTGCGCACCACAGCAGGGGTGGCTTTTGCGATCGAGTTGGGGTTGGCGCCGCTCCGTGAGCTTGTGTGCACACAGGCGCTACGCAGCAGCATCTCCACTCCGGGCGGCGGCTCGACGATCGGAAGCTCGAGGAGCATTAGCGTCGAGCGCAACTCATGGTCCATTTCGGCCGTGGGGAAGAACGCGGCGGTGGGTGCGATCCACTGTCCGGCGCCTTTGCCGCTCTCGAACCGAAGACATTTGCGCTCGAGCAGCAGCACGTACCTGTGGAAACGGGCGGCATGAAGGCGTGAGGGCAGAGCCCCTCGGGGGCTGGCTGCGTGAGGGTTCGTGATGCACGATGCGTTACAGCTCATCGACTAGCTGAGCCCAAGGCTCCGCTGGTCGAGCATGCGGCCAGATCTCGTAATACTCCGACCAAGTGTTCGTGAGCTCTTGCGCCGCCTCGATCAAGGCCACGTAGCACGGTGCCACCACCGACGCTAACAGAGCCGCGTTCCAGTTGGCTTTGAGCAAGGCCAATCCGACGCCCGACGTGTCGGTCCAGACGTCGCGCCGGCTGGTGCTCAGTTCGAAGAAGCCATTGATGTGCACTGGCAGGCCTGTGTGCGGCGGCAGCGGAAGCGTGCAAAAGGGCCGGCCTCGTACTGCGAGCTCAATGCGCGACCGTTTGAAGCTCGGGCCAGCCCCCTCGAGCTGACGGGTAGGCTGCTGCAGTCGTGCGGCCACGCCACCCCATGGCAGCGGCCTGAGCCCACGGCTGAGCACGTCTTGATCCACGCTCATCTCCAGTGCTTTGCCGCCACCAAAGGCTTGCGCGACCAACCAGGTGTACGCCTCGCCTTCGGCGCTGCCGGCCTGGGACAGTCTCACGCTCAAATGATCCAAAAAGTGGTGCACGCCCAGCCGTGTGAGGTCCTGCGTGGCTCGTCTGTCCAGTAGCTCTCGTAAGTGGGCTCTCGGCATTGAATCGGCGGTTCCACAGGCGCACGTCTTCTGCTTGGCGAGCAGCCGAGGCGCCGCCTCGCCGACCCGCCATTCATAGACTTCGACTGTGTGCACGCACTGCAGGAACAGGACGAGATCCGGCAGCGACTCCACGAACTTCTTGAGCAGATCGTCGGCGTCGCTCAGCGAGTACGGCCGCGGTGAGATGCCTTCACCAGCCGAGCCGCGAACGTGGGCCCTGGTGCGCAGCGGCAGCCGAAAGATGGTCCCGTTGAATTCTTTGGCCGGGTCGCAGCCAAAGATCCGCCATGGCGCGAATTGATCAGGCGCACTGTCGACGTGTCGCTGGTGGAGGTTGAAGCCAATGCCGGTGTCGCCGTTGGCGAGGTGCTTCTGGCTGGGGTCAAGGAACAAAAGACGCTTGCCAGTCAGAAGACCCGGGCAGTCGGTCACATGATAGCAGCTATTGAACCCCAGCCCAAACTTGCCAGTCTTGGTACGGCCGTCCGCATCATTTTTGAGCGAGTTGCCCACGCTCTGAATGCTAGCGAGGTCCTTCTCGGTGAACCTTTCGTCGTTGTACGTGCAGATGGCTGGGCCCTGGAATGAAGCGAGGCGACCCTCGAGAAGTAGCTTGCGGTCCGGATGTTTTCGACGGTCGAGCATGACCTTGAAAGTGCTTGCGCCCGCATCGTCTGCATTTTGCACCATCTCTTTGAGTAGCCCATCCTCAGGGTAGTTGGCGAGACATTCGCGGAGGCGTGCGCAGAGGTCGACGCGCTGGCCAAACTGGAACATGTCCTCAAGAGGAGACTCGCGCCGAGCCCGCTGAGACATGGTTCGCCGCGCTCGTGCCCTTGGCGCGGCGAGCCGGAGGGACGGCGAGGGACGCCGGGACGGCGCGTTTACGCGCGGGCGGGCGGGCGGCTCTTCTGATGTCGTGCAGAATGTTCCGCAAAAAGCAACAAGTTTTCTTGCTTGCTTGTGTCCAGCTGTTGTCTTTCATAGGCGCCGTGCCGGTGTGAAACCCGGTTTCGGCCGCGCTCTCGGTTCAAGCTGCCGAAGCCGCAGTCAAACATGTCACTCAACGTGACGGGCGAGGACGACCGCACTGAGTTGACTGCAGAGCAAGAGAGTGACCTCGCGCCCATCGAAAAACGATGGGTGCAGCTCGCCAAGACGGCTGGCCGTGGGGAATCTGAGAGCACACTGCGCAGCCTCCTCCGGACTGGCGTGCCGCCTGCGCTCCGCTCGCGGGTGTGGATGGCGTTCTCCGGGGCGGCGGCCGAAGTGCAGCCCGGTATGTACGAGCAGCTTCTGGCCGGGAAGAACAGCACGCGCCGCACGACCAATGAGACGCAGATCGAGCTCGATATTCCCCGCAGCGGCATACTCGACGAGGCCACGCAAAATCGTCTGCGTCGCGTCCTGCGCGCCTTCGCGGCGTTCCGGCCGAGCTGCGGGTACGTGCAGGGTCAGAATTTCATCGCGGCAGGGCTGCTCCGCGTGATGCACGAGGAGGACGCCTTCTGGCTCCTCGCCATCATCGTCGAGGCTTACTTGCCCGACCATTTCACCCAGCACATGATCGGCTCGCTCGTCGACTCCCAGGTGCTCGCCGAGCTTCTGGCGAAGCGGATGCCCGATGTGGCGGCCAAGCTGGCGGCTCTCGAGGTGCCGGTGCAGCTGCTCGTGATGCGTTGGTTCCTCAGCCTCTGGGCGAATGTGCTCCCCGTGCCCACCCTTCTGCGCGTATACGATCTCCTCTTCGTGCTTGGGCCGCACGTGATGCCCCTGGTGGGGCTCGCATGCTTCCACGTGATGCGGCCGACCATCCTCGCGGCGAAGCATGCGGACGAGCTGTCGGCCTCTCATGCGTTGCAGCCGCTGCGCGAGGCGCCACCCGATCAGATCGTGAGCGCCATCCTGAGCGCCATCGTCACACAGGGTGGGGAGCCTCTCAAGCCTTCCACACTCGAAAAGCTCCGAGCCAAGGCGCGTCAGGCGCTCCTCCCGCCGCCTGCGCTTGCCCTCGCCGCCGCCGAGGCTTCCGCCGCCGCCGCCGCCGCCGCCGCCTCCGCCGCCGCCTTCGCTAACCCCTCAGCCGCCTCCGCTGGCGCACCTCGCCCACGATCTCGCGCAGTCGAGATACGATCTCGCTCAGTCGAGATACGCGAATCTCTCGTCGCCTCGACTCGCGTCGTTCTGAGCGCTTCGACTCGGTTTGGAGCGTCGATGAGCCTCGGTCCTCGAAGTGCGAGCGCCGTGTCGAGCGCGCCCGATCCCCCGGAGGTTGTGATGAGATCGCGCGAGATTGTGATGAGATCGCCCGATCCGCCGGAGGTTGGCACCGAGCGCCGTGTCGAGCGCGACCTGGGAGCTGATACGAAAGGCGCCAGTGCTGGTGCGGAGGCGGGCAGGGATGTGCAGCGGTATGCCATCGGAGCGCGTGTGATGGTCAAACGGAGCGATGGCAGCGAGTCGGCGGCGGCCATCGTGCAGTTCGATGCAGCGACGAGCCTGTACACGGTGAGGCTCGCTGGCGGCCTGAAGCAGAAGCGTGCGTGTGAGGCGGACCTGCGCACGGAGCCGGGCGAATCGGCGGCGACGGAGGCGGCAACGGAGATGGCGACGGAGGTGGCTGGGGAGCATTGTAACGCCCTCCGACCGTGCTCCCATAAGCGGACACTATCTGAGGGGGCGCCCAAGCCTCGGCACGCCCTCCACCGGCGCTCCAATTCCACTGCCAATGCTCGCTCGCACAACCCGATGATCTCGAGACCCGATCCTACCGGTGCCGACCCTATGAGCCGAGATATCAGCCGAGATATGAGCCGAGTTGCGCCTCCCGCCGAGAGGAACGAAGCGATTGAGGATTCCTCCGCGTCGACGGCGTTGGCGGTACCCGCGTTGCCGCGGGCGCGGGTCCGCTCGTCCACCCGCACAGTAGCAGTGCCTCTACTCTATCCGATTCCGGCCTCGCCTTCCGGTGCCACCTGCCTAATTAGGGCGGCCTCGGCCCAAGGTGCCACCCAGACCGTTGAGTCGCCAGCGCTGCTGGAGACGACGAAGAGCGTATGCTCGGAGACGGTGAAGCGCGCGCGCCTTGGTGCGCACGAGGGCTCCGACCAAAAGGGCTCCGATCCCACCACCGCCCCCACCGATTGGGGAGTTGCTGTTCGTGCACGGCTCGAAGAGAAGCGTCGCGCAAAAGAGGCGGCCTTGGCGGCCGAGAGCGAGGTGCGGCGCACGATGCAGCCTCAGGGGCTCCTCTACAAGGAGGTGAACACCGAGGCACTCGAGCGCGCGATCGCGAGCGCGCGGGCCCGCGATGTGAATGCGGCGCTGCTCAACGAAGCGCAGGCGGCGCTCGATCATAAGCTGGCGGCTCGGCTGGTGCAGCGCGCGCTCTCGCACGCAATGGAGGACGTCACCAAGGAGCAAAAGGCGCAGGCGCGAGCGGCCAAACAATTCGCCGACGAGGCAGCAGCGGAGGAGCGACGAGTCCGCGAGGCGATGCAGCCGCGCCTCTTTGGTCGCGGCATCGATCTGATGGCGCTCGAGAGGGCGCTCGAGCGTGGACGCTCTCAAGAGGATCATAAGAAGGTGGATGCGACGCTCTTGGCCAAGGCCCAGCTGGTACTGGATCAGGGCCTCGCCGCCTTGCTCGCGCAGCGCGCGTGCGTGTGGGAGGCCCAACGGGCCGATGCTGAGGAGAAGGCGGCGGCCAAGAAGGCGGAGGCGGAGGAGAAGGCGGCAGCTAAGAAGGCGGAGGCGGAGGAGAAGGCGGCGGCCAAGGAGGCGGCAGCCAAGGAGGCGGCAGCTAAGAAGGCGGCGGCAGCCGAGAAGTCGGCGGCAGAGAGGGCGGCGGCCGAGAAGGCGGCGGCCGAGGAGGCGGCGGCCGAGAGGGCGGCGGCCGAGAAGGCGGCGGCCGAGAAGGTGGCGGCCGAGAAGGCGGCAGCCGAGAAGGCTACGTGTCTGCAGCCCCCCTCGTCTCCTGATGGCCAAGCTGATCCCCAAGGTGTGATCAGCTCCCCGAATGGCGGCAAGAAGAGTGGACTCGCGCGAGAGCACGACGGCTGCACTAGCGCGTGGCGAGCGGCAGAGGCGACCACGCGTACTCAACTGCTGCAATTACTCCAGGCCGCGGATGAGGCCGCCTCGCCCGCCTCATAGGTAGCGGACGCCTCAGTTGATAGGTAGTGGAGAGGATTGGATAGCCTGTGCTGCCAACCGCCCTATCCTCGCCACGGCAGAATGGGTGCCTACCGGCGCCGCGCCGCCGATGACATTCGCAACGACCCTTCCGCGCGCGCCGATCCCGCGAACGATCCAACGCTGTCAACTCGTATGGACTATCGACTTGGCGCCAGTTATCAGTCGCGCGCGGCGCATGTGTAGTTTCAGGTCTCAGGCTGTGGAAGCACGACCATGGAGATGGACCGCGCGACGACCGACCGAGTCGGTCGAGGTAACGGGTCTATCCGAGAACCGCCTTGGGGCGCGCGACCGAACCGCGCTCGGGCGGGGCTAATCGGTCGGATCGCGTGTGGAAAACCGGTCTGTGGACATTAACTGCGTGGACGGTCCGTGGACGATCCGATCACTTACACGCTTTGGAGTTTCGGGTACGGAGGTACGCTGAAACGCTTCCCCGTTCCTTCCTGCGATCGGTCGCGTCCCGGCCCGTCCAGCTCCAGGCATTTATAGATACAAGCCCACCGGGCACCGGCTGACGATGCCAGGTTAAGAACACATGAATATGCGCGGCACAGCCACACTGGGGCTGGCGTCCGTTGTCTGGCTTTTGTTGTCTACTCAGTGACGACCGAGTGAGACGGCCGCTCCGGAACGGCTTGCGCTTGGTGCCCGGTCGCAGCGTGCGGCGCTCCTGCGTACTTAGCGACACGTGGCTCAGGGACACTTTTTATGGATAGCTGAGGCGCCGTGCTCGTCATACTCCTGCTTGGACATCCAGAGCTGCTGGAAGGAGCCGAGCGACGCCAGGATCGAGCCTCCGATCCAAACGGCAAACCGACGCTCCTGGGGAGTCTGCGGCGCGATGATCTTGACCTTCATCGAGATCTGGGGCACGAGCTCGTTGAGCCGGCCGTGGAGCCGCTCGGTGAGGCCGGGAGTGAGCGAGCAGCCGCCGCTCACGATGATCGAACCCCACAGCTCGCGCCGCACGTCCGTGTCGCAGCTGCGGATCGTCTCGGCCACGAGATCAGGCAGGGCCATGTAGCCGTCGGGCACCATCCCCTGGAGCTCGGCGGCTCCGGCGGCGATCGCGGCCGCGTCGGCACCCCCGCCTGGTTGGAGGCAGGGCGGCAGGCTCGAGCGTAGCAGGCTCGGCTCGAAGAGCACCTCTGGCACGTGCATGCGTTCCCAAGCGACGTCGAGCAGGGAATGGTCGGGGAGTTCCACGTCCCATTTGGAGGAGTCGAGGGGCACGGCGGGCGTGGGGGCGATCATCGCGCAGCGACAGGCAGACTCCTTGACGTCGCGGAAGAGCTGGAGCAGGTGGTACCGGTGGAAGGCTGGGTGTGTCCCCGGCGCGTCGATCGGCGAGTACATGAACTCTCCCGGGCCAACCTCCGATCGCTTGAGAGAGTATAGGGGCAGCAGCGGCTGCGGAGGCGTGCGCAGCTGCACCGAGCGCGCTACAAGCTCGGTGATCGCGTCGCCCGCAAAGTTGTGCCGGCGCACGGAGCGCGTGAGCGCGTACCCGTCGTGCACCGCCGTCGCCGATATGATGCCGCCACCGACGTCGAGCACGAGGGCCGTGCCGCGCCCGGAGGCAAAGGCCGCGAGCACTGCATTCTTCGAGAGGAAGGCGGCGGGCACGTCGAACTTCTCAAAGGCGAGCTCGCAGAGCTTCTCGCGCGCGGCGGCAGTGTTGTGCGACGGCTCCGTGAAGAGCACCGGATGCTCCGACGGCACGCATGCCAGGCACGACTTGAACGTATGCTCGAGGATCGCCTCGCACGCGTCCCAGTCCTGCACGATGCCGTCCGAGAGCGGGCTGCTGATGCGCATACCGTCGACCCGATGGCAGAGCGCGTTTGTGCCGACACGGTACTCGGCTTTCGCGCCCGCCTCCTCGCCGCCCAGGATGCCGACCGAGGATGGCACCACGAACTTGGGGCAGTCCTCGCCCGCAAAGCCCGACTTGGTGCATGTCGAGCCGATGTCGATGACGATCGCGGAGACCTCGTCTGAGGAAGGAGAGAGACGCAACGCAGCGTGAGTGGCGTCTCTATCAGGCGGGCGCACGCGCGCGTCCTTCGAGCAGCACGCAGGGCCTCACCGCCTCCGTACATGGTCACTCGATGGCGGCCTGATCAGTCGCCTGCGCGCGCGTGCCTGCGGAGATAGCGACATGCAATCTGTCAGCGTAGCGAGAGAAGGCTGCAGGCGAGCCGTGTGGGAGAGTGGCGCAATCGAACGCGCTGGAGTCTCTTCGCGGGCACTGCGCAAAGGGTGTGTGACATGCCAATGGGTGTGCAACACGGCGCGCATCGGCACGGCGCGATCTGGATTCTCATACGCGGACGAATGTACATGAATCGATTCGCGGACGATTTTTTTTCACAGAATTAATCTTGCGGGAAATGGCAGGCCCTCTCATTAGCCTCTACACATCGATCGCGCTGCTGCATGCGCCGCTCTCCGTGCCGTCGTTATCGCGCTGCCCCGCCCCGCGCTGCGCCGAGGGAGATAGCCTCTTCTCGGCCTTCGCCAATCTTTTCAAGGAGGACCCGGACGCTGCCGCGCGCAAGGAGTGAGCGCCAGAGGATTCGCACCTCCGCCTCGGCTCCATGCCTCCGCCACTATACCGCCGCTAGCCTAGCTGCGCGCCGGCCCGCAGCGCCGCAGCCGCACCTCGTTTCCACGCGCGTGCTGTGTGCTCACCGCGCCAACCTTTCGACGCTCCGCAACCGTTCATCCGCAGGCAGCAGTTTCGCGAGCAGCAGGAGATCCTCGAGCGGCGGCGCAATCCAAAGGCGCGCGAAAAGTACCTAAGAGAGTCCGAGGAGAACCGTAGGGTGGCAAGCCGCGAGGCCGCCGACCGCATCGGGTGGCAGCAGAACCCGTTTCAGGACCCGATCAAGGAGTGGAAGAAGCGCAAGGCCGACGACAAGGTGAAGCCCCTCGGCTATGAGGATGTGCCCAAAGGCGGCATTCAGTTCCCGATGGCGTCGTTTGGCGTGGGCGGCGAGTTTGGCACCGGGGGCAAGTATGACAGTGAGGCCATGCCGCCGAGGCCCGAACGCGCCCTCGTATGAGCCTGCGCTGCTGCGGCTCGCTCGCTCACCGTGTGCTACTATTTGCCGCCGCTGCTGCCCCGGGCTCGCAGACGGCGAGCGCTTTGACCTCCGGCTGCCGTACGTCGACCAAGGCTGGGTCGAGGGTGGCGATGCGGCTGAGGATGACGCGGAGAGCGTCGACTTTTTCGCCAATTTGCTCTCGGGCGGCAAGCTGCAGCGCGAGGCAGACGAGCGGCGGCGCAATCAGGGCAAGTCGAAGGGTAATAAGTAGCCTGAGTCTGCTCTGTGTAACGACCGTGCGAGATCGGGCCGGTGCTCCACACGTGTGATCACACTGGATAACTCGCGAGACGAGGCCACGGCTCCGAATGCGCGCGAGCGCGAGAGACGCGCGAGAGCTCCGAGTGCCGGCTCACCAGCGCAGCGCCTAAAAATAGCCACAGGTGCGCGAGGCCCCGCTCAGCAGTGTCGCCGGGATGGAGTGCCTCTCAACACTCCCTGCGCGGTCGTTCCATGCGGAGAATGAGCATGGAGGACGATAATATATTAACTACACGTCTACATAGGACGAGCACAGATGCGCTTATAAGGTTTGCAGTTTGCCTGTCATCTTTGCACAATCATCATTGCGGTGTGAGGTAGCCCTCGTTATACGCCCAGAGCCCGGCGATGACGGGCACTGCGATGGCGATGGCGCCGCCAATGGCGTAGATGGAGCTCTCGACGCGGCGGCTCGTGCCAAAGTCCTCTGTCGCGTCGACACCCGCAGCAGCACGCTTCTTGGCCATCCACTCCTCAAACTCCTTGTCCTCCTTCGACTTCATCATGAGGCCCGGACGCAGTGCCGCGGCAGGTCGGCCGACGGCCAGAGGCGAACGCTGAGCGCTCCCGACCACGAGCGACTGTGCGAGACACGGCAGCACGCACACGAGCAGCAAAGTGCGCAAAGACACCGACATGGGCTGTGAGCTACAGCGAGATCGCGTTGACCAAACCCGCGCAACGAAACCGTAAAGTAACATGTCATCACGACACCCATGCTCCAAAGCGCCGAAGGGAAATGTATGCAGTGGTTGGACTTTCGGGGAAAAGCGAGCGGCCGAGCCAAAAGGACTCTCAAAGGGATACGGACGGGGCAACATGGCGACGACCGCCGTTGCTGCGCACTGCGTTGCCGCCTCGCCGTTCATTTGCTTTCAGCTGAATTTGCTCTGCTCACCACCGCGCCGTGCCACTCCGCCGAGGCCGACGTCCAGCCTCGGCGCGCTGCCGGTCGATTGCCTTGAGCTCATCGCAAAGGGCTGCTCTTCCGACCTAGGTCGCTTTGCTGCCGTGAGCAAGACGATGCGATCCGTGGCCAGCCCATCATCAGCACTCTGGAAAGAGGCTTACCAGGCAAAGCACGGCGACGACGCCGACCTGGACGTTCTCTCGAGCTCTCTGATGCGTGCGTGCGTGCTCCGGGAGCATCCACCAAAACAGATGTGAGCGGCGCTGAGCGTCATTAGCCGATCATTAGAGGACAGGCGAGTAGCACCGCATGCATACCCATCAGAGTTGCCTATGTACTGAATCCAGCGAGCAGTGCAGCCGTCCCGACCACGGACCGCAACGTTTGCTCGTCTCTTACCGTACGCCGTGGTCGTTGTTCAATCGTTGTACTTCTCCGCTTGTGTCTGCTGATTCCCGTACTGGTACACGTAAGACGTATTTTCGTTTCTGTATCCAAACCGGTGACTACAGGTCTCCCCAACTGTTCGTCTTGAAGGCCGATGTTTCCTTTCTATTGTGTAGAACAAACGTGTGCATGACGATCGCAACACGTACTCGAGAAGCATCGTTCCGACGTCGAGGTTCAGAATCATATCTGACACGCCACGTACTCCACCGCCGGGCCGCGGCACTTCGACGCGTAATTGATCCGGAACCGCGGAAGAGCCTCGCGTTTGTATTGCCGTACGACCCGAAATCGAGTGACGAGCTTGTTGAGCATCAGTTTCCCCACAGCGCGGCTGCGAGGCGACCCGCTGGGCCGGGCTACCACTTCATCGCGTGCAGCAGTACGCCATGGCAGGTTTGTGGATTTGTGCAGAGCTCTTTGAACAACTCCTCGTCCACCTTCGCGTCGTGATTGTACTGACGCTTCGGATCGGGCGGGAGGGTGCTCGGGTGCAGCGCGACGCATTTGAAGTTGGCCGACGAGATGCACAGAGAGACCGCGAATTGCTCGGACCAAGCTGAGCACCCAGCGTCGCACTGCCTGGCCAGCTCGTCTAGGAGGCGGGCGGAGAAGCGCTGCGCATGCTCCTTGGTCTTCCATCGCCGCTCGCTTGGCACCAATGCATTATAGAGATCTGTGCAAGTGTCATGCCAGCACCAGCCTTGCCACACCACGGGCTCAGTGGCGACCAGATCTGGATTCAGCTGGCACCGGACGGCGCTCAGCGGCTCGCTCTGCGTCGGCTCGTCGGTGATGAGATCCGCCACCCCATCGTTTGCGTACGCTGCGACGAGCGCCGCGAGCTCGGCCGTGTAGCCCACATCATCCTCCAGCACCCAGATGGCTTGAGGTCGGTCACCATCTGCGCAGTCGGGGTAGACGGACCGCCACCATAGACTAATGGCCTCGGCGTGGAAGCCCCAAGCAAGTGAGTGCCGCTTGCCAGCCCACTTTCGCCAACCACCTGCCAATGCTTCACCAATCTCCTCTGGCGTGGTGTTGTCACCCAAGCTCTCCAATCCCGACCACTTGCGTTCACCTGGCATCGTATGTATCAACTCACCCAGATACGGAAACGCTCGCAGGAGTTGCTGTTCGTCATAAGTATGCAGAGTGGCACCCGGCACCGCCTCGACCACACAGTCTGCTGCGTCGCGTCCGTGTGTTACATCCATGGAAATATGCATGCGGATGCCTGCATCAGCAAGCGAGCGGTGCCACTCGCGCATTCGTGCCACCATGGCTTCCGTTGGCTTGTGCGAGCGCACAAGGACCGTCGTGGTAAGGATCGCCTTAGTCGTCTCCGCCATCTCTATTCTAACTGTGAAATGGCTGATATGGGGTTCGTTGAGGTTCGGTACAAAAAGTAAGGCGTGTAAAAATTGCGCTTGAATTGCGGAGGTCGTCGCCGACGTCGGAAATCCTGATGCGCAACCATTTCCACAGGCCTTCGACTAGGCAGGTACTCACTCCGTGAACTTGCGAGCGGTGTGAATGGGCCCGGTTTGCACGGTTAATACTCAACCGCCTACTCGGAATGGGCCTTGTCGGCTTGTGAAGACCAAAACTCGAAACTGCGTCGATTTGTTACGATAACTTATACAAGAGGGTGCGTACGAGAGGAAAAAGACGACGACGTGATGTGAACTCACGGACGACGACTGGACTCTAGACGACTCGTAATGATGCATGCACACGACTCACGCGAGCTGCGGCTGCGCGGAAGCCACCACCACTCCGACGGAGGGCCCTTGATCGCTGTCTGCAGTTGCAGCGGCGACATTGACAACGCCCCGATCCTCCTCGGAGAAGTCCGATTCCCTCAAGCCGCGCTCCTCGACGAGGATCTTCCCATTGGCCACGTAGCCGACGTGCGTAGCCGCGATCGTCTCGCAAAAGGCGCGATCGTGCGACACGACGACGACCGCGCCTTCATACCGGCCGATAGCGTCGAGCAGTGCCGCGATCGCCTCCACGTCGAGATGATTCGTCGGCTCATCAAGCAGGATCACATTGTACGGCGACAGACAGAAGGTGGCGAGCGCCACGCGCGCCTTCTCGCCGCCCGAGAGGTCACGAATCTGGCGGAGGGCCTTCTCACCCACGAGGCCGAGGGAGCCCATGATGGTACGGCACTTCTCTTCTGTGATAGAAGGGTCGGCCACACGCACGGTCTGCGCCACGTACTCGCACGCACCCATATCCTGCGGCAGGTCCTGAGCCAGGTCCTGTGCAAAGACGCCCAGCTTGAGGCGCTCGTCTTCGAAGCGCATCGAGGGCTTCTCGAGCTTGATCGTTCCGGAGAGCGCCTTGAGGATCGTGGACTTGCCCGCTCCGTTAGGCCCGCGCAAGATGAGACGCATGCCCTTGAGGACCTCCAGATTCGCCTCAGTGATGATGTCCTGCTTGCCCAAAGGGTGGCGGATGTTGGCTTTGCGAAGCGCGAGAGGGGCCATGCCGCAGGAAGGTGGCTTCGCCAGCGTGAGGACGGGCTTCCTCTGCTCGCCGATGAGGAGTGCCTGCGCCGCCGCCTGCTTGATCGCGAGCTTCTCGAGCTTGCCTTTGCGGTCGGCGGCCTGGCTGGCCTTCGAAGCCTTGGCACCCATACGATCGATAAAGTCCTGCATCCGCTTGCGCTCGCGTTCCTGCGCCTCGATCGTCGAGCGGATGCGTGCTTGCCGCTCCTCACGCTCTGTCAGGTACTTGTCGAAGCTCATCGACTTGTAGAGCTCAAGCCGACCTCCCGCCACCTCGGCGATCGAGTCGGCCGCTCGGCGCACGAACTCGGCGTCGTGCGAGACCACGAGCACCGTACCGTCATACTCTCCGACGTCTGCAACGTGGCACCGACTCGATCCCAGTCACAGTCAGTTATAGCGCCAGGGCAGCGGCATCATCAGACGCGGCGGCGGCGGCGGCGGCGGCGGCGGCGGCGGCGGCGGCGGCGGCAGCAGCAGCAGCAGCAGCAGTAGCGGCAGTCGCAGTGCTTGGAGGCTCAGTATCTCGGTGTTCGAGAGCGTACGCACAGTTGCCGAGCCAGCGACGCGCGGACGCGTCGAGATGGTTCGTAGGCTCATCCATGATGAGAAGCTCGGGCTCGCTCAGGAGCAGGCGAGCGAGCCCGATGCGCATCTGCCAGCCTCCCGAAAAGGAGGAACATTTGCTGTCAAACTCCTCTGGCTTGAAGCCCAAGCCCTGCAGTACCTTCGAGACACGAGCCTCGATGTCGTAGCCGCCGCACGCCTCAAACTCCTCTTGCGCCTTCTCAAGGCACGCGAGCTCCTCCTCAGAGCCCAAGACGCAGTTCTCGACGGCCGCGTTGAGGGCCTTGGTCGCAGCTTGGAAGCGCGCCATCCGAGACACGACTTCTTCGCGCACAGTGTTGTCCGATCCGGAGACGGCCGTCTGCTCTAACATGCCCATGCGGAGCGTCGCGTCGACCAGGATCAAGCCCTCTTCGAGCTTATCGCCTTTCGCACTCGCGGCGATGGCACGGAGCAAGGTGGACTTTCCACAGCCGTTCGTGCCCTGAATAGCCCATCGCGACTTGGGCATGATGTCCCAGTTGACGTCGAGGATGAGCGGCGAATTGCCGGCCCAGACATCAACCTCTTTGCACACGATGGCAGCGCCGCCGGTGTCGACTTTCATGCACGGCAGGGACACACGCGAAGCCGTCGACCGTGTATTCACGCTGGCATAAGCGCCTACGGCGTACGCATCAACCGTGCTGAGCGCTGTGAGGAAGGCACATCTGAAGAAGATGCCTTGCATCGTGGCGTTCCTATTTGTTCGCTCAGTCGACCGACCGTTTCGCTGAATTCTCCGCGGTGAGCTCGCGCGGTCACGAGTCGGGGCTCGTGTAGTGCTCGTAAAGTGAGACAATGTACCGTATTGGCCACGAAATGTACGTACGCGTTGGTTCCGCTGATCACGGGGAACACAACAGTCCCCCACCCTCGTTCAAAGGAAGCGCCAGAGAGCGCACTCGACGCCGGCGCCGGGGCCCATGGTGATGAACATGCCATACTCACCGCGTTTGGCGATCTTCTCGCGCAGCAGCGATTCGTACGCCCAGAGGAAGGATCCGCTGGACATGTTGCCCATCGCCCGCAGTGAGTTGAGCGAGTGCCGGATGGCGTGCTTCGAGAGCCCGAGCGAGTACATGACGCAGTCGAGCACCTTCTTGCCGCCCGAGTGGACGACCCAGTGCGCGATGTCCTCCTTACGCAGCCGGTGCTTCGCCAGCAGCCGGTGCACCATGCCAGGGATCTTGAGGCCCATCAGGTAGGGCACCTGCGGCGAGGCCATCAGCATGCAATCAGCATGCAATCAGCATGCAATCACCTGTGATGAGGGAGGCCATCAGCATGCAATCAGGTAGGGCACCTGCGGCGAGATTGTGAACGAGTACTTGTGATACTCCTCGAGCCACGTGTAGCAGAGGGAGTCGAGCGAGTCGGGCAGCAGCAGCGACTCGAAGCCGTAGAGGGCCGGCTTGGGCGCGGCGTTCGTTGAGGCGATCGGACGCTCGGGCGTTGGGCAGAGCAGCACGGCCGCGGCAGAGCCATCGCCGAAGAGCGAGTTGGTGAGGGCGACGGCGAGGTCGGGCTTGCTGGCGTCCCAAACATAGCCGGCCGAGACCACCTCGCATGCGAACATGACGGCGGGTACTCCCGGGTTCGCCTCGGCCCAATGGGCGGCGGTTGCCATGCAGTTGAGCCCGGCGTGGCAGCCCATGCCCACGATGTCGACGCGCTGGATGGTCGAGGGCAGCCGCAGGTGGTTGGCCACGTGGGCGGAGAGGCCGGGAGAGGAGAAGCCGGTCGTGGTGCACACGACGAGGAAGCCCACCTGATGAGGGGTGCAATCAGGTGCAATCAGGTGCAATCAGTGGTGCACACGACGAGGAAGCCCACCTGATGAGGGGTGCAATCAGGTGCAATCAGGTGCAATCAGTGGTGCACACGACGAGGAAGCCCACCTGATCGAGCGCCACACCCGCCGCCTCGCACGCCTGCGGGATGGCGGAGGCGGCGAGCTTCTTCGACCAGCGTAGGTGCTTGGCGAGCAAGCCACCCTGGGTCACCCCACCAGCACGCTGCTCGGCACCGATCTCGGCCAGCCGGCGAGACTCGATGTGGGCAGACGAGTAGATGGCTCGCATGCGAGGGTCGTCCACGCCGAGCAGGTTGGCCACCTCGGCTTGTGTGTACCGCTCCTCCGGGGCGGCGGTGCCGATCCCGACGAGCACGGCGCGAGGCTTGTACTTGGCCTCGTACAGCAATCCCTCGGCGATGCGCTCCGAGCGGAGCGAATCCTCGTGTGCGCCGCCGCCCACACGTGCGTCGATGAGCATCTTGGCGAGCGTGCGGGCGAGCGCTTGGTCGGTGCCGAGCTTGGCGGCGAGCTCGAGCGCCGCCGTGAGCGGTGTGGGCGAGAGGGAGAGCGCGAGTCCCCATTCGAGCGCGCTGTTCGCACTCAGTCGCTCATGGAAGAGGATGACTTGCTTCGCGCGCGCGGCGCCCACTGCCTCGGTCAGACGCGTGCAGCCGCCCGCGGCAGGCACGAGGCCGAGGGAGGTCTCGGGCAACCAGAAGCGCGCCCCCGGCCCGACGAGGCGCACGTCGCACGCCAGTGCCCACTCGAACCCGCCCGCGACGGCGGCGCCCTCGACGACGGCGATCGAGACGAAAGGAGCCTTGGCAAGCGATTCGAAGACGCGCTGGCTCTGGAGCTCGAGAGCGTCCATCGCGCGCGGGTTGGAGACACGTTCGAGGTCGGCGCCGGAGCAGAAGAAGCGAGGGTCCGATGACTTGAAGATGACGCAGCCGCACCGTTGGGCTGAGAGCATCGGGATGAGACGCTCGAGGGCATCGAGCATTGGGCCGTCGTACGCGTTCGCGTAGCTCGGCCGGTTGATGGTGACGATGGCGAGCGCGCCCTGGCGCAGAAGCTGCAGCGAGTGCGTGCCGAGTGCATCGGGCGTCACGTAGCGCGAGTCCTCCTCGAGTGCCCGCGGCAGCGCCGCCTCGGACGCTGGCACGATCAGCGCATTGAGATGCTGCTGGAGCAGGGGGAGCGCCGACTCGGGCTCGAGCTGTGGAAGACGCACGAGGAGCCACTCGGTGCGTCGTCGGAGCTCGGCCAGTTCAGTCAGCCCGGCCACCTCGCGCAACCATGCAGCGGATGCAAAGGGGCGGCGGGCCGGTTCGGTGAGCATGCCGCCGCCGACGAGTAACGCCTTGTCGGACAGTTCGGCCGCCGCGCTCGCCATCGCCTCGCCGGAGACAGTCGACGCGCGTGCGGCCGACGGCGAACCCGCCGTCACGGTCGCATCGCCGCTGGCCGAGGGCGTGCGCGAGGTGAGCGTTGGCGAGGGCGGTGCGACCTCCCGCCTGGCCAGCACACGTGAGAGAGCGCCTGGCGCGTCCACCTGGGTGGCAAGTCGCTCGAGCCGCGCCATCACATCAGCCTCGTCTTCACACGGCGGCGCCTCGAGGACGCCCCACTGGACGAGGGACTCGAGGTCGGCCGCGGGAGTCGCGAGGAGCACGCGCATGAGGGATCCGATGCGAGCAGAGCGGCCGAGCTGCCACACGCGCGCGCCCGGCACCATTTTGGCTTGCCAGCCAGCGAGGCGCACACACACTGCCGCCGAGGCCGCCAGCCGGTGCTTGCATGCAAGGCACAGCTCGAGCGCGAGCGCGCCAAGCTCGCCGCGCATGAGCGCCGTGGTGGGCACTTGCGCCGTGAGCGCGTCGAGCGCGTCGAGCGCCGTGGCGAACGCCTCCCTCGAGGCGCACGTGTTGTCGAGCCGGAGCAGGTGTCCGCTCTCTTCGTCGAGGTCGAGGAGCACCCCGAGCGTGGGCCCGAGCGGGGGAAGTGGGGGAGGCGCGCCTGCACCCATCGCCGAAGGCCCAAGCATCATCTGCGCGGAGGTGCCATGCTCGAGTTTGGCCATCTCCACCGCCTCGAGAGTGGTCAACGCCTCGGTGAGGGCCCCGAGCGCCTCCGCCGTTAGTACGCTGCCCGTCAGCCGAAGCCGCACCACACACCCGAGGCTGCCCAGCGGCTCGGTACTCACACGCACATTCAGCGGCGCGCCGCCTGCGTCCGCCGTGCCAGCCTCGGTCGTCTCAGCCGCGGCTCCCTGGGCGGCGCGGGCGCCCGCCCGCGCCCATTCGAGCTTCCATTGCCACGCCTCGGTCGGCATGATGAACTGGTCGGGGAAGAAGGAGGCGAGCTGTTCGAGCTGGGCCGACGAGATCTTGGACGAGAACGCATTCACCGGCGGGGCCGCCTCGACGACATCCACTCCTCCTTCTCCCCCTCCTTCTCCGGCGTCCGCGCCGCTCGTGGCGGCTGCTGGCGCCGTGTGCCACACTTTGAGCATCGCCCGGAGCTCCTCGGGGCGCGCCATCCAGATGGTATCCTGGAGCAGGTAGCGGCAAAGGAGAAGGGAGGCGCCGTGCGCGGCGCGCGCGAGCAATGCGCCGAGCCACGCGCCCACCTCGGCCGCGGGCGCGTCCGCCGCCGCCGCCTTGGGCGCCACGATCCATTGTAGCGCGCCTACGCGCAACGCCTCGGTGGTGCCCAGTGGGGAATCCTGCGCCATGAGCGCCATCGCGACGCCCGCGCCCACGTGCTTCGCGAGGCGGAAGGCGAGGGTTCCGGGGAGCGTGCCCGAGGCGGCGCCAAAGTCGAGCGTGACGCTGGGCGCCGCCGCGCGCAGGTCACACGCGAACGCGATCTGGAGCGCCGTCGCGCCGACCGATCCGGTGCCCACGAGGACGCACACGGTGGGCAGGGGCAGCGTGTTGAGGCTGGCGAGTGCCTTCTCGAGCTTGGTTAGCCATGAGACGAGGCGCATGTTGAAGTGGCCGTTGGCACCGCCGACCGCGTGCAGCGCGAGCAGCTGCTGCGGCATCGGCAGCCGCCCCGCCCTCTCGGACGCGAGCATCCGGAGGACGAGGCACGTGGGCAGGGGCTCACCGGTGGCGGCGAGCGCGGCTAGCCCGCGGTTGAGCTGCTCGAGCACCTTGCTGAGCTCGTCGAGGGAGATGAGCTCGAGCTCGGAGGGCATCGTGAGCACCCACGCCTCCTCGGACCGGTGCACCTCGTACTCGAGCGGCACGAGAGGTGGCAGCGGGGCGTGCGCGGCCGCCGCTCGCCCGACCGCGTCGGCGATGACGAGGGACGAGACGGCGAGTGAGTGGCCGATGACGTCGGTGCCCGCGACGGAGAAGGTCTGGAGCACGATGCGCCGGAGCAGCGCGAGCGGCACATTTGGCGGCACGGGCAGCCGCGCCGCGTGGAGCGCCGCCACGGTGGGGCACAGCGCGTGCACCACGTGGCAGTCGAGCAGTTCGTGCGTGCCCGCCGGCTGCGTGCGCCAGAGCAGCTTCTGCGCGCGCAGCACGCCCGCGTGGAGGGCGAGCGAGGCGAGCCACCAGATGGGGAGCGGCACGTACGGCTGCGTCGCGCCCGTCGCCTGCGACGCTGGCCGCGCCGGCAGGCACGTGTCTGCCGTCCCGAGCCGGAAGTCGCACGCAAGCGCGAGGCTGAGCGACAGGTCGCAGAGCGCGCCGTCGAGAGCGGCGACGAGCAGGAGGCTGCGCTTCTGCAACTTGGCGAGCGCGAGCTCGTACCGCTGCAGCGCCGCCGCCGTGCACACGGGCACGACCAGCGGCCCGCCGCGGATGCACAGCACGACCTTGGTGGACTTGTCCCTGTCGAGCTGCTTGCACAGGCGCTCGACCGTCTCCGTGTACTCGACGAGCGAGGTCGGCGGCTCTACCTCGATGACGGTCGTCTCCGGCGGCACGAGTATCGACTCGGGGTCGGGGCCGGGCGTCTCCATCGTCCGACCGAACGGCGCTGACTCGCCGGCTCTCCCGGATTGAGTCGTACTGTCGATGCCAAGTAAGGGCAAACAGAGAGGCCGCGCGTCGGGGCGCTGTGGTGAACTGTAGGTGCCGTGACGCATGCAAAGGGGGAGGAGGGGGGGAGGGGGGGGGGGTTAAGGTGCATGTGGCGCTCCGTTTACAAGACTAGCGCGCGGGGCGCGCTAGCCTTGGCAGCCTCCGCCTTCTTGGCCGCGCACTGCTGCGCGTAGCATAAGGCGTTAAGGCCGCCTTTGCCGCAGTTGAAAAGGACCCAAGGGCGGTCATCTTGCCTGAACGATCACGCCTCGAACCATGGACATGCCAGTTCGGCCCTTCTTGCGCACGCGCAACGGCTGGGACGACGCGCGCGACGTGACAAAGGTGCCGGCGCCCGATTCGGCGAGGCACTCGAGCAGCATCGCTGCGGTCTCCATCGCGTGGCCGCGGCCACGATAGTCGCCAATGACGAGCACGTCATGGTCGGCGCGCCCCTTGCTCCTTGGTCAGCAGGCGCGTGAGCTGCTCTGGCAGCCATGCCGGCGGCGCGAGCGCACACGAGATGCCGATGGCATCGACCTCGTCCGACGGGGGGGCCTCGTCGGCGCCAGAGCGCCGCTTCCCGATCGCCCCGGCACAGCAGTAGCGCCCGACGCATGAGGCCGCACTCATGTTCAGAGGACGCACCGCCCTGGTGCCCCACGGTGCGGCGGGCGATGAGCACCTCGATGAGAACGGCCTCCGCCTCGGCGTCCTCCTGCGCGGCCGGGAAGGACTGCTCGACTGCGAGTTGAATGGCGGGTGGCAGTGCCGGCGGCGCGTTCGAGGCGTTCGGATGGCCACGGGCGACCTTTGGCGCCTTGTGGCCGGCATCACGACAAAAGTGGCACAGGCTCTGCGGCCCCTTCGCCCTCGACGCCTCCTTCGACCTCCACGGGAAGGCTAGTTCCGAGCGCCAGTACTCGCACTTGGCGCACAGCAGTGAGGCGTCGCAGGCTTGCACGACAAGGAGGTGCTAGAGCGACGCTCGGCCGAGCCACCAGTCGGCCGTCATGATCGCGCCCTTGACGGCTGGCTCGACGCGTTGCGCATTCGCCTCATGGTGGCTTTCTTGGCTGGCTCCATGCTCAGCGAGCAGGTTTGCTTGTGCATGGATTTCTTAATTGTGAATTGGTTCGTCAGACTTCTGCGCTGGTAGGCGGCGTGCGCAGTCACTATGATGGATGCCTTGCACTTCAAGCATGTAATCTCCAGACGACCTGTTGAATCACTTTCCTTTTCAGGACCTGAGCAAGGGCAAGCAGTAGTGTGAGGAGAGAAGGGGAGAGAATTCATCATGGGAGTAAGCGGGAAGACTTACAGCCGCCATTGCCCATTTGCACTCTGTGGGTCTTGATGGTTGCCCTGCCGCCGTTGCCCAACTGCTGGCCGTGGCTACTGATCGTTGCCTTGCCGCCGATCTGCCCGAGGTTGCGTCCCCAAATGCCCGCCGCCTTGGATCCAAGCCCCAGCTTCGACACGTTATTGCCCAACCCGTTGGGACGGGTGGGGCAGTTTCCGAACACGAAGACCCGAGTTGCAGCCGTAGTCAGCTTGTCCTTAGGTGTGAGGACCGGAGTGTAGACTGCCGTGCCATTGCTGTTCCCGGGCTCCGGGGCGTTGAGCGCCACGTGCGTTGAGGTGCTGAGCTTTGTGTCCTTGAGCATATCGTGCTCGCTGAAGAAGCGAGCATGCAGCGCGACCATGTCATCATCATCATCGTCGTCATCATTGTCATCGTCGTCGTCGTCGGGCCTCACTAGGACAAACTAACTAACACGTCACCTGCTGTGTCGGCGCTCAGACCCTGCCGGCCTTGTTAGTACTTTCTTCTGAAGCCGGCAGTGGGTGTCCTTTGGCTTGGCGGCGGGGCCTTCCTGAGCACGAACTGTGCTTGCGTGCCGAAAGGACAAGTCGCTGCCAAGACGTGGGTCATCCCGAATAGCCGCCCAGTGACAGTTCCCCTCTCCGTGGCGATGCACACCCGCCCGGAGCGCGTTGACCTCAGCCTCAGCCCACCCTCTGCCACCTCTACCACGGACCCGAGCCCCCGCAAGCGCAAGCGCCAACTTTGGACTTGGCTGACTATCTCCGTCGTGCTCGTCTCCGTCGTCGTTCTCGTCGTCGTCGTCATCGTTGTCATGATCAAGTACGTCTTCGTCGCCGTCGACGTTGTCATCACCGCCGCTGCGCTGTGCGCTCTCCTGGAGGTGCTGCTGGGTACAGCACCCGAGCTGCTACCCCCCATGACATATGGATTAACATATGGATCCCGCAAAGAATAAGACTAAAGACTACGTCGACAAGTCCTGCCGGTCAGCACAGCTGAGTCACGATTTGACCGACTCTTGAGTCTTGAGTCCTTTTCTTAGCAAGACTTGACTCATTTTTTGCGTGGTATACCCCAGAGATGTGTGGGCATGTGGCGACCTGAACCGTGTCTGTGAGCGCGGCGCACGCATTCCACCTCGCGAGCATGAGAAGAAGCGAGTCTGAACAGTGTCTGAACGTGTGCGATGTGTTGCTCTTCACGTGTGTGCGATTGGTTCGTACGTGTTGGTGTGTTATAATTCACACCGGCACCGACGGTGTATTAACATGAATGAAACTTTGCGACGCCCAAACTTTGGAGTGTGTGGGCGGGGGTGTCTGAGTGGCTCGCCGCTGCCCCTGGTGGTTCAGCATCCGGAAGGAAGAGATTTCGAGAGCGCGGCTCGTCGGAGGGTGGCAGCGGCTGCAGTCTCGTCGGCACGATGATGCTCGCGAAGGCCAGGGGTCGGCTCGGCGTGACTCTGAAGAGCCTCACGCGCGTCAACCCTCGCACGATAAGGCTGCTGAAGCGGCTGAACACACTGGCCGCGTTGGGCGGCAACGGGCGACTCGCACGCTCGCGCGAGGTCACTAGGCTGAATCGTGCGGGCCGCACCGGCTCGGTCGACTTCGATCCCGAATGGCTGCATGTCGCGCTGCATCAGCAGATGCAGGCGCCCGATGGCGGCTGGCGCGCATGGAGTGTGGTCTTTGGCTACTTTTTGGTGTGCTTTTCCACGCTGGGGGTGCAGTGGGCGTACTCGGCCATCTACGGCGAGCTGCTCCGCGCGCTCGACGAGGGTCCTGCCTTGACGGCGCTCGTCGGCTCCTTGTGCATGGGCGTGATGGAGGGCTTTGCGGTGCTCGCGGCGCTTACGATCTCGCGCTTCGGCTCGCAGCGCGCGTGCCAGATAGGCGGTGTGCTCGCGGTGGCTGGATTGCTGCTGAGCGCCGCATGTACAAGTGTCTGGCAGCTGTGCTTGACCTTTGGCATCATCACCGGCCTCGGCCACTCGCTCGCCTTCTTCTCGCCCATAGTGCTGATGCCTCGCTGGTTCAATACAAAGCTCACGCGCGCGCACGCGCTCGGCAACATTGGCGCGGCACTCACGCCTCTGGTGCTCGGACCGGTCCTGCCGCCGATGGTGGCAACGATCGGCTGGCAGCAAATGTTCCTCGTGCTCGCCGCGGCGACCGCCCTGCTACTCGGCCTCGCGAGCGCACTGCTCATTGAGCCCGAGGAGTCCTCACGCTTCTCTCGCATCTTCTCCACCACGAGACGAGCTTCCCGTCGGCCGAACTCGTCTAGGGATTCGACTGGTAGCTCGGGCAGCTTCACCGGCGGCAGCGGGCGCTTCGAAGGGTCCATCCTCACTCCGTCACCCACGCGCGCGCGCATCGACACGCGTGCTAGGTTTGCTCGCACGCCTCGATCGCCGCAGCCCGAAGCCGACGCCGCTGAACCCGTCGGTGCCGATGAGAGTGGCGCCGCCGAGGCCAAGCTGCCCAAGGCTCTGGGGGGGGTGCAACGGAGTCACACCGAGGTGCGACGCAGTGATACGGAGGGTCGGCGCAGTCACACGGGGGGTCGGCGCAGCCCCATACGACGCAAGTCCTCGGCGCGACGCGCGATGGCCGAACTCTCATGGGGACTTGCACCTGACGCGCATGAGCTCCAGCGTCAGGCCACATGCAGTCGTTCCTGCGTGCGTATGCCCTCGGCGATGCCGCTCCCGACCGCGCCGAACTTATCCACCGCCCCCTCGCTGCCAGCCTCGCCGCCCTCTCCGCTGCCGCCGCCACCGTCCACATCTTCTTCTTCTTCTTCGCCGCCGCCGCTGCAGCCCTCGCTGCCGCCTTCTCCGCCCTCCCCGTCGCCCACGGCGCCCTCGCCCTTGGAAAGGCGCAGCTCATCAGGGCTCAGCTCGCTAGGGAGCGGCGCGGCAGCGAGCGAGGCGTTCTTAACGCTGCGGAGCGTCATTGGCATCGGGCGGATTCAGCGCCTCTGTGTCGTTGTTCTCTTGTACGGTATGGGCTCATGGGTCGCGGTGGTCCACCTGTTGCAGCTGGGCATCGAGCGTGGCCTAGCCCTCGAGCAGGCAGGCACGCTACTCATGTTCCTCGCCGCCGGCTCGGCGGGCATGCGCCTTCCCCTCGCGTACGCCGCGGATTGGTTCGGCCGGCAGCGGACCTGGGCCGCGTTGCTTGCGGTGCATGCGGCCCTTGATCTCGTGTGCGCGTCCTCCTTTGAGTTCGCATCGTCGCGCCCCTTCCTTTCCGGCTTTGCGTTTGGCGTGGGCAGCCTCGTGGGCGCTATGAACTCTATCCTCGTCTCACTTCCCAGTGAGATGAACCTGTCGCCCCTCGCCTCGCGCCTGGCCGTCCCCATCATCTGCTCGCCCCTCGGCGCCGGCATGCTCGTCGGTCCCTTGATCGCGGGAGCTATTCGGAGCGCCACCTCGTCCTACAACGATGCGCTGCTCTTCGCATTCGCCTGCTTCGTGGGCGCCTTTGGTCTGTACACGGCCTCACTCCTCGCCGAGTGCTGCAGCTGCACCTCCGAGCACGCCGTCGACGACGACGCCTCGGAGAACGCTGCCGACAACGGCGCGCCTGCGAGGGCACGCGTGGACAGCGCCTCCCCAGTCAAAGCCTGGATGGCAGCCTCCGTGGGGGAGCAGGGCAGCAGCACAACATCTTTGGGGGCGACGCGCACCAGGCCGCGCCTAAAACCCGTCACCGTCTGAGAGTTAGAGTGCAACCGCTCACATCGTCTGCTTGGTCTTGCGTGCTTGGTCTTGCGCGTTGCGGTTCTGTAAAGTTGATAGAAATCTGCTATAGAAAAAGTACAACCAGTGGAGTACTCGACTGTCACGGACCTAACACGTGCTACATTCCCGACCCGTGGTGCCCTGAAACGACAAATTCGTCGCGAGCAGGCTCGGCTGCCCCGTGCTTAGCAAAGCGGGCCAAAGGCCGTTCCGCCTCAGTGCACGTGTGATGGCAGCTGCCTGACCTTTCGGCGGCGTGGTCTCCAGAAATGTAGCGCCTACCGAACAGCTGTAGCTGTAGCCTTTACAGTGCAGCCTTAGGGTCAGGGTTAGGGTTAGGGTTAGGGTTAGGGTTAGGGTTAGGGTTAGGGTTAGGGTTAGGGTTAGGGTCATTTCTTCTCTCATTCTCCTCTTTTGACCCCTAACCCTAACGTCCTCTCCGCACTGATGATCCGCCCGGATCTGCGTCGGATCTGGCTGGATCTGCGTAGGGTCCAAGTTGGTGTTGCTTCAGCTGTTGGATCTGCAGCAGAAAGGTGTTGGGGGCGACAACCTCTGGAGTTGAAGCGGGGTTCCAGGGGCGGCAGCCCCTGGGAAAGAAAAGCGGGGGTCCGGGGGCGGGGGAAAGAAAAGCGGGGGTCTGGGGGCGGCAGCCCCTGGAATAGAAGATTACTCATTCATTGCTGACACCTTCATTCTCTTTTGAATTGTGGCTCTTTTCATCACCAAGAATTTACAAAAAGATTGTGTAGCTTTTTATTTGTATGTTCTGATGAAAGGGGTCATCAAAAACTTCTCAACTTTTTGTATGAGTAATGCAGATCAAATTTTCAGGTCTCGAAACCAGTGGCTACGTAGGGGTTTAGGGTGGGTGTTTGGCTAGCTCGCCTCTCCCGTGTTCCTTACGGAAGTAAGGAAGCATGGATGCTCACGGGAGAGGACGTTAGGGTTAGGGGTCAAAAGAGGAGAATGAGA
>Ga0210241_100267_pt1 | contig 44955 bp, 25 predicted proteins | sample ChrtobMetP5a_8mM_FD_155488 | JGI IMG/M metagenome (GOLD analysis project Ga0210241, IMG submission 155488) | Chrysochromulina tobin associated microbial communities from unialgal haptophyte culture, Seattle, Washington, United States - P5a_8mM | ecosystem: Host-associated > Algae > Haptophytes >...
TGAGCCGGGCGGCACGGCGATCGTGTGCTTGTACTCGAGCTCGAGCGTCGCGCTCGCGCCCTTGGGCTCACGCGCCGTCGCGAGCGGCGAGGGCTCGCCCAAGCCCAAAAAGTCGATCTCGACCCAGAGCTCGAAGACGCTTGCGTCGGCGCGCACGATCGGTGCGAGCTCGAGCGCGCCGAGCTCGAGCCGGATGGCGTCCTTGGAGCCACCCAGCTGCGCCTGGCGCGCGCGCGTGAGCAGCTCGCTCGCCACGAGCGACACAACGAGGATGCCATACGACTTGCGCTCCTCGGAGATCAGCGAGATCTTGGTGCGCACCACGTCGCCGCTGCCGCCCTTGGCGACGCTCTGCGCAAGGTGCTGCAGATTGATGAAGCCCTGCGCGAGCTCACGCTCGGGCACGCGCGGTCCCCGCCCCTTGAGCAAAAAGTACACGTCGCTCTCCTGCTCTGGACCCTCGAGCGCACGCCGGAGGGTCTCAAGCTTGTCGCCATCGACGGTGAGCGTCTGCGAGAAGTTGAAGTCGAGTTTGGGCGCCGTCTTGCACAGCGGCGGCGTGCGCAGCGGCGTGCCGCCGTCGAGGTCGAGCATATCGACCTCGACCCACACGTCGACGATCGCGCCGTCGCCCACGAGCGCCTCAGAAGCTGTAAGCTCGCCCACGTCGATGCGGATCGCGTCCGACGAGGACACGGGGAACTGAATGCGCCGGAGCGGCTCGACGGCGATCAGGCTCACCTGGAGCGTCGCGGCCACGCCGCCCCCCTTGCGCTCGAGCTTGAGCGGTAGGTTGATTTGGTCCGTGCCTTGCTTCAGCATCGCCTCGAGGTTGAGATAGCCCTCAGCGAGCTCACGATTCGCGCCCGAGGGCGTGCCGCTGCCCGCAGAGCACACCGAAGCCGACGGCGCCTTCAGCAGCGAACGATCTCATCAACGGGAGATCGCTTACCGACATCACCGCAAGAATGAAAACAGCTGCGAGCGCGACGGTCCTCGTCATCGGCTCGGGTGCACGTGAGCACGCCATCGCATCTGCACTCGCCCGCAGCCCGCGCAAGCCGTCGTTGCTCTGCTTTGGGTCGGCCAACAATCCTGGCATCCACGCCCTCTGCATGGACGACGGCTACATGGTGGGCAAGTTGACAGACGTGTCAGCAATTACGTTGTTTGCCCATCAGCGTGGTGCAACGCTCGCGATTTGCGGACCGGAGGCACCGCTCGCCGCGGGTGTGTCCGATGCCCTCCGCGCCGTTAAGGTTCCCGTCGTGGGCCCATCAGCGCACTTGGCACAGATCGAGAGCAGCAAGGGGTGGGCACTTGAGCTTCTGCAGCGTCATTGCGTCGCAGGCATCCCCAAGTTCCGCGAGTTCCTCTCCATGGATGGTGCACGCGAGTACCTCGAGGAGCTCGGCGAGGGAAATTACGTCGTCAAGGCCGATGGGTTCTGCGGTGGTAAGGGTGTCAAGGTGGCTGGAGACCACCTGAGCTCAATTGACGAGGCGCTTGCGTACTGTGAGGAGTGCCTTCCACACTTCGTGCTGTGCGAGCGACTGCGTGGCGAGGAGTTTTCGGTTCTCTCTTTCACCGACGGCGAGACGCTCTCGCACATGCCCGCCGTGCAGGACCACAAGCGCGCGTACGAGGGCGACCAAGGGCCCAACACGGGGGGCATGGGCACGTACACGTGCGAGGATCACCTGCTGCCTTTCCTCTCGCAGAAGGCGCTCGATGAAGCGCGCGCAATAAATGGAGCGTGCGTGCGCGCGCTGCGTTGCGAACTCGGCGAGCTCTACCGTGGCATCCTCTACGGTGGCTACATGCTCACGCCCAAGGGTGTCATGCTCATCGAGTTCAACGCCCGCTTCGGCGACCCCGAGTGCATCAATTTGCTCGCGCTCCTCGACCATGAGCGCACCGATTTCCTTACGGTGTGCGAAGCGACTGCCAGCGGCGGGCTCGCACGCGTGCCCGTCCACTTCCAGCCACTCGCCTCGTGCTGCAAGTACGCATGCCCCGAGGGCTATCCCGACACGCCGCTTAAGGGCTTCGAGGTGGACCTCAGCGGCCTCGAGTCGCCCGAATTCGCCTTCCTCGGTGCCATCGACCGCGACGCTGCGGGCACGCTGCGCGGCACCGGCTCGCGCGCCGTCGGAGTCGTCGCGCTCGCCGCCGACCTCAACTCGGCTGAAGCGCGGGCCGAGCGCGAGGTGAGCGCCGTCAAGGGGTCGCTCTTCCACCGGAGTGACATAGGCAAGGAGCCGCTCGTCGCCTCGCGCGTCAAGCGGATGCTCGAACTGCAGGCGGCGGCCGCCGCGGACGGAGCCCCTGGGGGGCGTGTCGTGCGCCTTGGTGTGCTAGGCTCCACGCGCGGATCGTCGCTGCAGCCAGTGCTGCGCGCGCTCGCCGCGGGTGTGCTTCGCCACGTGACGATTAACCTCGTGCTCAGCAATAAGAAGGACGCTGGCATCCTGCGGCGCGCAGCGCTGCACGGCCTACCGCACGCCCATGTGCCCGTGAACGGCCGCAGCCGCGATGCGTACGACGCCGAGATCACGCAGCGGCTGGAGGAGGCTGGCTGTGATGCCGTCCTGTGCGTTGGATGGATGCGCATCCTCTCGGCGCCCTTTTGCATGCGCTGGCGTCAGCGCGCTCTCAACGTGCACCCGTCGCTGCTGCCCGCCTTCGCGGGCGGCATGGACCTCGAGGTGCACTCGGCCGTGCTCGCGGCCGGCGTGCCGGAGAGCGGCTGCACAGTGCACTTCATCGAGGAGGCGGTAGATGGCGGCCAGATCGTCGTTCAGAAGCGCTGCCCTGTGCTGCCCTTGGACACGCCCGAGAGCCTCAAGGCGCGCGTGCAGCCCCTCGAGGGCGTCGCCTTCCTCGAGGCGATTGGCATAGTGGCCGCCCAAGTGCGCGCAGCCGCCTGTTCTGACCCGCCTGCTCTGAGCTGATCGGTCCCCCACGCTGGATTGTCGTGGTTGAATTGTCGTGGCTGACACGGCGCCGCGCTGTGCCGGCGGAGGCTGGAGGGGAGCTCCGCGCTGAGGCCCTGTGTGAGCAGCCCCACGAACATGGGAGCAAGGAACACGGGTGCAAATACAAGGAGAGATCTAGAGGGTAAGTTCAAGTTCAAGTTACTTCATAAACAACAGACAAGAACCTAACGGCTAGGGAATAAAGCCGAAGTATCTAGTATGGAGACTATGGCGGCGATGCCCGAGGTGTATGCCCTACGCCTGACCGGCCCCTACGTCGAATCAAATGTGCTCTCGTGTCTCGACACTCGAGGCTGGAGATGATGACACGCAACGGAAGGAGCACGAACGGGAAGAGTCCAGAGAGGGTAATTCGTTCTCGAGCAAAAGAGTTTGAGGTTTCATTCGCCAGCATCTCGTTGTATCTTTCCGATCTCCGATGCTGCGGAGCGGCGCTCGATACCAAGCGGAGAAAAAAATGCTCTACGTACTCACCGTTCTCGTCGTGATTCTGCAGACGGTGCAGAGCCTTCGGGCCGGGCCCATCTCCATGAACGCCATCCAGAGCATCAAGGCGCGCCAGATCTATGTGCGCTGCGCCATCTGAAAGCCCCTCCCGATTGTTCTTTTCCGGGCATGCCCACAAGTCTCTGTGCATGTCCGTGTGCTCGCAGGACTCGCGCGGCAACCCGACGGTAGAAGTGGACATGGTCGTCGGTGGCGTGCTCTCGCGCGCGTCCGTGCCTTCCGGCGCCTCGACCGGTGCTTACGAGGCAGTGGAGCTTCGCGACGGTGGCGATCGTCACATGGGCAAGGGCGTGCTCACGGCAGTTGCCAACGTGAACAACATCCTTGCACCCAAGCTCATCGGCATGGACTGCAGGGACCAGACTAAACTCGACATGATGATGAACGAGATCGACGGCACTGCCAACAAAGGGAAGGTCGGCGCGAATGCCGTGCTTGGCATCTCTCTTGCCGCCTCCAAGGCTGGTGCGGCTGCCAAGGGTGTGCCTCTGTACCGTCACTTTGCCGACCTCGCGGGCAATACTCAGCTGATGATGCCCGTGCCGTGCTTCAACGTCATCAACGGCGGCTCGCACGCGGGCAACAAGCTGCCTTTCCAGGAGTACTTCGTGATTCCGACCGGCGCAGAGACCTTCAAGGAGGGCATGCTCATCGGCACCGAGGTGTACCACAACCTTGCCAAGATCCTCAAGAAGAAGTTTGGCGGCGACGCGACGCTCATCGGCGACGAGGGCGGCTTTGCTCCGCCGTGCGATTCGCGCTCGGGCATCGAGCTTGTGATGGAGGCGATTGAGAAGGCGGGCTACCTGGGCTCGTGCAAGGTGGGCCTGGATGTGGCCGCCTCCGAGTTCAAGGTCAAAGGCAGCCCGAACGGCAAGGATGCCAAGTACGACCTCGGCATGTGGGACACGGCCCCGCAGCAGATCTCGGGCTCTGAGCTGATGGAGTTCTACGGTGGGCTGATCCGCGACTTCCCGATCGTCACCATCGAGGACGGCTTCGACGAGGACGACTGGGAGAACTGGTCAGAAATGGTCACCAAGTACGGCAAGGACGTGCAGATTGTGGGCGATGACCTCACCGTCACCAACCCGACGAAGATCAAGCGTGCCGTGGCCGACAAGGCGTGCAACGCGCTGCTGCTCAAGGTCAACCAGATCGGTTCGATCACGGAGGCCATCCAGGCGGTCAAGGACTCCAAGAAGGCAGGCTGGGGCGTGATGACGTCGCACCGCTCGGGTGAGACGGAGGACACGTACATCGCAGACCTTGCCGTTGGCCTGTGCACGGGCCAGATCAAGACGGGCGCGCCCTGCCGTTCGGAGCGCCTCTCAAAGTACAACCAGCTGCTGCGTATCGAGGAGGAGCTTGGCTCGTCTGCCCCGTACGCAGGCGCCAAGTTCCGCACGCCGCTGTGGATGAACAAGTAAGTCATCGTCATGACGAACTTGCAAGAGCCCGTTCGAAAGCATTCAACAGCACATGGCATCGATGGGTTTTTGCATGAGCATGGGGCGGTTCGGTGACCCCAGTCTCTACACGCGCACCGAACCGCTTGCATTGGGCCTTCTCGCCACTTCTGAAACTGTATTATGTGGTGGGTGTGCTATACGCGCGCGGTGTATAAGGTGGGTGCGTATGGCGAAGTGTGTATGAGGTTAAATGATTTTAGTGTCACGCATCGTACTGGCCCAGAATGCCTCGTCGGTTAATCTAAAACGGCAGCGCTCCTTTGACAGCCTCCGCAGCCTTCCGTGCAACCAAGCCGGTCAATTTGCTGGGCTGCTTCGCAAAGAAGTGCAATGTGCCCCAGACGCCTCCGAGCAGGGGATCTGGGATTGGTGGCGCGCGATTAACGGCCACATATTCGAGGATCAGCGCCCCGAGAGCCGCGAACACCAGAGCTGAAAAGAGACCAGCGAAGGTGTCCCCTCCACTGGCGCTGGCGCTCACATGGAGGAACGAGCTGGTATCAACTAACGTAGTCGGTGGCTCGGCAGCACTTGCTGCCGGCACCCCGATAGGTGGTGACACAAACGAGGTCTGCTGGAGCCGTGATAGCTCCTCGCGCAGCTGATCGCGCAGCTGCTGCAGCTCATTGAGAGCGGCTTCAGGAGCATCTTGTGGTGGCGACGAGGTGGGTGCCGGTGCTGGCGCGCTCTCCAAATATCGTCGGCCCTCGAGCTTCCATTCCTTTGGTAGCAAAGAGGTGGGGTGACGCAGCACATCGGCAAAGGGAAACGCGTCCATGGCCTCATCATTCATCAGTGGAGCGGCGGCAGAAGGCCTTGGTGATGGTCTTGCAGAGCATCCCTCTAAATTGAACGGTGAACACGATAGGAGACCTACGTTCTGCAGCCCATAATATATATTATTCCCGGCGATGCCACCCAGTGAGGCACCCAGGATCCGGGCACCGACTACTGTGTCGGGATCTGCTGCTTCAAAATCCAATTCCTTTGTGGGCGCGATTGGCGGCGTTCGTTTAAACGGATCCTCGGAAGCTAGCGCGCAAAGCCGTCTGCCTCGATTCTGAACGACCAAGGGGCTGAAGGCGAAGGCTTCCGCGCTTGCAACGAGAGCCCCGAAGACCAAGCGCCACATATCGCGCGACGGACGTCGCCGCGGTGAGGAGAGATGTCTTTTCCAGGTTTTCGCCTCGGCTGTGAACACAATTTCATTCCACATGATACATCGATGACACCGCGGCCGGTGCCGACAGGCGCATGCCGGGCAGCGACCAGCGTGGACACAACCGCGCGCGATGGGGATGGCCCAAGGCCGTAGTAGGCCGAAGCGCGCAAGGCGCATACGTGATACAACCGCAAGGCGCAACAACGAACAAGTTGAAACTTCAAGCGAGACCGTCACCGTGGAGCGCGGAGCGGCGTGACCCGCAATCACACCTATATGTGTGTACTCAAAAAGAGTCAAGATCGCTGATCGGTACTGAAATATGAATCTTACTAAAAACTCAAATCTTACTCAAAAATCTGGCATGACCGAGCGTCGGGCGGGGGTACTGTGCACGCATTGTGCACGCATTGTGCAGCGGTATAGTATCTAAGCGAGAAGCGGGTCGGAGAGGCGCTGAGAGCGCACAGACGGCAGCTCAGCCTCCGAGGGGTTGCGTCAGGGGTTGCGGGACGAAGCTCTCGAGAGTGCTACCGCTGGTGAAGAGCAGCACCTCGGGCACGCCCCTGCTCGGCTGCGCCGGCACCGCACACACGCCGCCGCCCTTTTCGACGACCTTTTTCATCCCGTCCATCTCCAGGTTGCACTCTGAGAGACGGCGCCCATCATCGAGCGAAAAGACGCTCAGCATCTGCGAGTGGCAGCCAAGTGCGCTCACCGCGCGACCACCGTGCGAGAAGCTCGGGGTGAAGATCTTGTCCGTGAATTGGCCATCTTTAGGCTTCGCGTGGCCGCGAAGGCGAAGTTGCGGCGCCGGCGGACGGCGCAGGTCGTGCACCAGTATCTCGGCGGGGTCGACGCTGAGCACGACGTGTTCCGAGAGCGGAGACCAGCGCACGCAATAGGCGATGCGGCCGTGCACGTCTGCCAAGGGAGACAAGACGGCCGCGCGGGCGTCTGCGCAGCGCGTATCAACGAGAACGACCTCGCCAGTATTCCCCGTGCAGGCAAGCATGTGGGCATCGCGCCATCGCGCGCACTTGACGACGCCGACATTGGGAAGGTAGGCGTGCGAGCATGTGAGCGACGCCTCGCGCAGCAACGAGATGGCGACCGTTTTGTCCTTGGAGCTCGACAGCACTCGCCCGCCGCACTCGTGCATCGAAAAGATGCCACTGCTGTGTGGGCTGCATGTGGCGAGCTTGAGCGGCTCCTCATCGCGTCCCTTGATCTTGCGCAGGTCCCACAGCACGACTGTCGCATCATCCGATGCTGTCAGCATGAGATTAGGATCATCGTCCCCGGCGGCCGCCGAGCAAAATTGCAGGTCAGCCACCCATTTGTTGTGCGCCTTGAAGCTCCAGAGGGGCTCGAGCGGCGGCGCCGACGGGTCGTGGAGATGCGATGCACGGTAAAGGCTCACGTAGCCCTGGGAGCCAGCACAGCCCAGGAGCGGCCGAGCGCCCGCACTGACAGTCATCGAGTAGACGACTTTGCACTTGCCGGTAGTTATGGGCACTGCGCAGCGCCAGCCATGCAACATACCCGATTCGAATGACTCGCTCATCGGCGAACACTCCGGAACGGCGCTTGCGCCGGCAGCCTTATCGCACAAGTAGCGGAGCACAGAGGAGTCTGAGTAGGTGCCGTCGGCATCGTCGGCGTCGCTGCCGTCGCTGGCATCGTCGTCGTTGGCGTCCTGAGCGTCATCGTTAGCGCCACTCGCTTCGGAGCGCTTGACCATTGTGCCGCCCGGCGCTCGAGCTCGGAGTGTCCGAGAACTGGGCGGAGGCGGCGAAGCGGTCCGCCGCCGCTTGCTGACGCCGGTGGAATCGCGCCGCGGAGGCGGCGGCGCGAGCATCGGCTCGATCAGGCCGAGCGAGCGGAGCACTTCGTTGTTGCGCTCTATGTTGGCCTGGCGCTCAATCTCGTACGCGCTGAGGCCGCCATTGTGCTCCGCAGATGGCGGCGGAGCAGGAGGCGGCGCGTTTCGCGGCGGTGCAGGAGGCGGCGCGGGTTCAGGCGGCGCGGGTTGCGGCGGCGCAGGAAGCGGCGTGGGCTGGGGCGGCACACGTGACGGCGCGGGTTGCACACTGGAGAAGGTCAGTGTGCATTGCTTCAGCTTCGGCATAATTATTCCCGCCTTCTCCATTCATTCATGTTAATACACACAACACGTAATCACAACACTCCAACACGCAAAGACCAGTAAACCTGGTCGCGCGTTGAAACTGTGAATTGCAGATCATCAAAGCTACACAAGCAGCCTGGTGAGCGCGAAACCCCGGTCCCTGCTAAAGCTAGACCAGGCTTACATCGCGGTGGGTGGGCGGGAACACTTAACTCTCGAAAGAGAGACCGACATCATGCGCGTCATTGCGCTGCGAATCTCCCCCAGAGATGCAGAGGTGCCTAGTAGCACTCTATCTGCCGACGAGATGCAGGGTGCCGAGTTCAGCACACGAATCACGATCTGCCTCGTCTAAATCTCCCGTTGGGACTAAACCGGATGCGCATCGGATAGGTTCGAGAGCCCCCTTAGGCCTCGCTCTCCGAGCAGCAGATCTCCAGGTATGTATCCCCATGGTATGCCCAATACCCCAAACGGCAGGGAGACCTCTCCCCGCATACCCCTTCCCCCTGGCCGGGCGACTGTCTGTCTCTCTTCACACGTTGGTTCACGGCCGCTTAACCGTTGGGGTCAAGCGGCAGTAAACCTGGTCGCGCGTTGAAACTGTGAATTGCAGATCATCAAAGCTACACAAGCAGCCTGGTGAGCGCGAAACCCAAGGATCGTCGATCCAGCCCAGCCCCGAAAAACCACGGTAGATGGGCGCCTACAGCTGTTGGAGCAGAGACGCTCGAAGCCGAGTAAGAGCCCGCGACGGCGGCGAATTAGCCACGAAGCGGAGCGCCGCCCCCACGTACGCGTGGGGTTCGGTAACCTGCGGCACAACAGCCAGCGCCTCAGGCTGCACCTAACCAACGTGTGAAGAGAGACAGACAGTCGCCCGGCCAGGGGGAAGGGGTATGCGGGGAGAGGTCTCCCTGCCGTTTGGGGTATTGGGCATACCATGGGGATACATACCTGGAGTTCTGCTGCTCGGAGAGCGAGGCCTAAGGGGGCTCTCGAACCTATCCGATGCGCATCCGGTTTAGTCCCAACGGGAGATAGACGAGGCAGATCGTGTGCTGAACTCGGCACCCTGCATCTCGTCGGCAGATAGAGTGCTACTAGGCACCTCTGCATCTCTGGGGGAGATTCGCAGCGCAATGACGCGCATGATGTCGGTCTCTCTTTCGAGAGTTAAGTGTTGCAGGGGCCCAATGGTTCGCACCCTCATCCTTCTCTTCGTCATGGGCCAGCCAAGGGTCCGTCGAATACAAAATCGCAGCGGACTAACTTTGGACTAATAACTAATACGTAATAGTCGAAACGAAGCAGTGGAACACAGGGTCGCACGACGCCAATTCAACAACTTAAATAAAAAAATATAACACGCGGCCGTTGTCCGTATACGTTGACCGCCCGACTCAAGCTCAACGTCGACGACGTCTCACAGTGAGTCTCTCACACACACGCGGCAGCGTGCGGCAACACGTCGATGCAACACGTCCCACTCATATCCCCAATCTCTCTATCAACGGCTAATTAATGGATTCCAACGGTCTCTCTGCATCATCTGCATCTCCGGCAGCGCCCTCGCCTCTATCATCATCACATCAATCCGCCGTGCCGCTCAGGAGACCCCTTTCGCTGCTGCCATGTAACCTACGTAGCGCCCAGAACGGCGCGAGGCATGGGACGTTCTCACCATAGATTGATCCATATATCTTCATATCCACGCCCCAGTATGTGCGCGGACGCGGCATCGATGCGCTGGCCTCGAGAAGCCTCGAGAGCACGAGAGGAGGAGCCGCGTTCGATATCCCTCGCGGCAGGCCGACGACTAGCCACCGTCCCAAGGCTGAAATCTCAGAAGCAGACACGGATGAAATGCGGCGTCGCCTCTACAGCTGCTGCACGTGCGCAATCACTTGCGGCGGTCGAGCGTCGCGATGACGTGCTTGCCGAAGCAGTGCGTCGCGAGATCGATGCCGCAGCCGTGCAGCAGCGAGACGGCCGCATTGAGCTGCTCGGCGGTCGCGCAGCCAATGACCGCTTCGGCCACGTTGGAACCCGCCTTGCTTGTGGCGAGCTGCGGCAGCACGGGCAGCAGCAGGTTGGCGAGGTCCTCGCGTTGGCCGGGCAGCGCGATCCGCAGCGCGATCTGCACCACGTAGTTGCCATATTGGTCGAGGGAGAGGCGTGTGAGCTCGTCGGCGCCGCACGCGATGAGCGCGGCCGCCACGCAGCGCGTGTCGACGTCATGGCTCTCCGCCTCGGGAAGGATCTTCTGGACGGCGCGCGAGCCGCTCTGCTGCGTCGACAGCACGCTGATCGCCCCGGCGATCTCACGCACGATGAAGGGCGCACGCGTCACCTTGAAGGCGGTGCACACGCTCCACGAACCGTTAATGGTCGTGGCGGTGGTCGCCACGTGGCCTTGGAGCTCGTCGACGAGCGCCGCCGCCATCTTGCTCGGGAGTGAGTGAAGCGCGGCCTGCACGACGCGCGAGCCCTGTGCGTGCTTCATGAACTCGACCACGCGGCCACGCAGCGCGTTTTCCACCCACGGCTGTGCCTCGGGAAGCGAGGCCATGTTCGAGACGAGGTAGTTGCCAAACAGGTTGGTCGAGAGCTCACCGAGGTGGGGCCCGAGCTCGTCGCACGCCGCCTGAAGCCTCACGGGCGACATGCCCGTGAGCGCGCGCTGCAGCGTGCGCGAGCCCTCCTGCTCCTTGGCCATCGCAACGAGCCGGCCCGGCTGCAGCACGTGCTGCGGCACGCGCGCGGGCGAGTAGACCCCCGCGGAGGGCGCAGGTGCGAGCTGCGGCTGCATCGGGCCCATGACGAAGCCGAAGCCCTGGTGGGCGAAAAAGGGGTTGGGCTGCCCCGGGAGCAGCGGCGGCGGGAGAAGCATCTGCTGCTGGAAGTGCATCTGCTGCTGCTGCATCTGCTGCATTTGCTGCTGCTGCATTTGCTGCTGCTGCTGCTGCATCTGCTGCTGCTGCTGCTGCTGCTGCTGCTGCTGCATCTGCTGCATCTGCTGCTGCTGCTGCTGCTGCTGCTGCAGGAGCTGATGCTGAATGACGGCGGCGGCCATCTGTTGTTGGAACCCTTGCTGCGCGTGCTGCTGCTGCATGAGCCAAGGCGCTGGCAGCAGGCCTGGCTGCGGCGCGAGCATGGGCAATGCAAAGGGTGCCACGCCCATCGTCGGCGGTGAGACGGGCTGCGCGCCGGGGAGCACCTCGCCATAGAAGCCTGCGGTCAAGGGCAGGGGCTCGAGGACGGGCTGCTCGAGCGACGAGAGCGCGTGGCGTTCGTACGTGGCCCAGCGCTGCATCGAGCGCGGCGAGGCGGCGGCGGCCGGCGCTGCCCCCATCAGCGGAAGAGGGCTGCCAGTGGTGACGTCGGAGACAGGCGAGCCGCCGGAGTCGGACTCGCTCGCGGTGGCGAGTGGCGGCGAGCCGGCGGCGGCAGGCGAAATCATGCGCGGCGGCGTCGTGGGTGGCGAGCCGGCCGAGGCGTTGGCCGACGCCTTACACGTCTTGGTCTTGTGCACCTTGTCGACATCAGAAAGCCAGTCCTGAGGACCGACGCGCTTGGGCGCGTAGAGCACCTCGTGCAGGTCGGGTTGACGGCTCGCATGCGAGTCGTACTTCAGGTTGGACGCGCCGATCGAGTAGCTGCGGGTGAGGCGCGGACCCGAGCTCTCGGGGCGCGGTGCCGTGGGTTCTCCAGTCTCCTCGGTTGCGTGCTCGTCCTCCTCGTCGAAGAGGCGCGATATCGAGCGGTGCAGCTCGAAGTCAAGCGAGGCGTTCAGGTCGATCTCGATGCAGTTGTTGGACAACGAGAGCTCGTGCTGCATGTGCTTGTAGCTGTTGGTGCCGATCGAGTGGCGACGCCCGATCGTGAACGCCCCGACGTCGGCAATTGGGCCGGTCTCGGTCGCCTTCTCATTCTGCAGGTTGGCTGCGCGCATCTCCGCCGAGTATAGGTTTGGTGGCGCGGTTGCCGCATTCAGTCCGAGCGGCGAGCGCACGCTTTTGCGGCGGCCCGTCGTCGGTGGCGACTCCGGGAAGGACTTCTGGCTGACCAGCTGGCCAATGCAGCCTCCAGTGTCGCTCGCCAACGCCACCATGGTCTCCGTCGTCGATCTTTCGGTCGGCAACCTGGAAGCAGGCGTTGGCCGACGAAAGGCCGACGAACGCGAGCACGCGAGTTGGGAGCGCTGGGTTAGACACTACTCATTGATACACCCTTTGTGTGGAACATGTTCGAACGGAGGGAAAGTGGGCGGAGGTAAGCGATTTGACTTGACTTGACTTGACTTGCTTCCTCGCTCAATCTTCCGTTTCGCACATTTCAATGCGGCGCTCGACGTCCCGATCCGTCATCGGGGGGAGCAACCGCCGCGTGTACACCACAGCGTCCGATGGGTCGTTGGCGGGCTCGCCTGCGCTTCGCCCTCGCACGCCGGTGGTGTACCAGACTGAAGCGGAGCGCCGCAAGGAGATTGTTCTTGCGCCGGTGATCCCGCCGACAGTGACTTCCATCACGACGCTGCAGCAGTTTTCAGGCTCATCATTCAACAATAGCTCTGCCGATCTGGAGACCTGCGATATGACTACGGGGCCACAGCTGCGTGCGGTGCGTCGACCACGTCCCAAGTCGGGCGAGTTGCCGCCCTCACTCACACAGTCTATGTACCCGATAGTTCAGAGGCCAGCGACCGTCGGCGGGTCGCAGTCGTCCTTGAATGGTTCAAGGCCAGCGACTGTCGGGTCGCAGCCGTCCTCGGATCATTTCAGGAAAGTTAATACTACGACCATCACTGGCGCGCAGGAGTACGCAGTGCAAGTGATGACGGATTTCTTTGGTCGGAGGCCGATTGAGCACATGCGCAATGCCTTTCGCAACGCCGACGTGGACGATTCGGGCGAGCTCGACCAGCTTGAGTTTCGGCAGGCCATCAAGGCCATGAAATGCGGGCTTGGCGACAAGGACGCTGACGCGCTCTTCAAGCTCGCCGACCAGGATGGCTCGGGCTCGATCGGGATCCATGAGTTCTTCGTCAATTTCCGCCATGATCACTGGCCTCGTGAGCGCTTCTTCTGGACGAAACCCGAACCGAACGTGAACCTGGCAGGCAACCTCACCAAGAAAGAGCGTGTAGATCTTTCGGACGCTCTAGCGGTGCAGTTTGATCAGCCGGCCCAGCTGAGCACGCCTGATATCATGAAGGTACTCGCCGAGAAGGTGGCGGTGCACGGCTCAGCCGAGAAGGTCTTCCGGGTGATCGACACCAACGTCAACGGAAAGGTCGATCTCGATGAGATCCCGGAGGCGCTGCGCCCCTTTGAGCTTCACGTGAGCCAGCAGCAGGCGAAAGAGGTGCTCAAGGAGATAAACCGTATCGTCGGCAAGCCCGCCGATGCACCGATTACTTACAATTCGTTCGCGGTCGCTTTCAACCCCACGGCGGGACCGCCGCGCATGGGCTCTGTCGCGTTCCAAGAGCCGCAAACCAACGTCCACGTGCGCCAGCGCGAGCCGATCGACGAGCGCGAGTACGCGTCGCTCGGGCCGACGCGTTCGCTCGAGTCGTTACATGCATCGAGGAGCTCCAGCGCAGGCTTCGCCGCATTTGGGGAGCGCAGCATGGACGAACACATGCGCTCGCTTCATTGCATCGCGCCCACGCCACCGCTCTCGCACGCGGCAACCACCCAGACATTAAGAGGGATCGAGAGGGATCGTGAGGCGCGCGGCAGACTTGACCAGATGGCAGGCTGGCGAAACGCCCAAGGCGATGAAGCCATCGACGGTGGCGGCGACATGCTCGGCAAGGAGATCCTCAAGACAGGCCGCGACATCGACTGGCGCTCAAGTATCCAGGGGCCGGCCAAGCAGTCGATGTTCGCATCGGCCTCAGCGCCCAACCTTCTGTCGACGACGCTGGAGATGGGTGTCGCGGCGCCCTCGCGCACGCCCCCGGCGGTCGCCTCCCCCACAAAGGCGCCACCGCAAACCGGAGCAGAAGCCGCTCCCGTCGCTGCTGCGGACACCAAGTCGGCCGAGGCGCCGCCGCCCACCGGATCAAGGTCTCCGCTGCTGCCCTCGTACGCCGCGCCGACGATCGCAAGTCGAAAGCAGCAAGAGCCCTCGCTGCCGCCGGCGTTCTCTTCGCAATCGACTCTGGGCAGCCTGAGCAGCTCGATGGCCAACTCGACGCTCATGCGCACGCGCTCGCGGATCGAGCTCGCGCGCGACTTAGCTGGCTCGCGCTCCTCGCGTGAGTGCCTCTACCCTGACGAAACATCGCACCACCACGTGCATGAGCTCGATCGGCTCGCGCACACCTCCTCGATCGCCGCGCTCAACTCGATGTCGTCGGCCGCCGGGGGCGCCGGCTCGAGCAAGGAGATTGGGTTCCAGCGCTTCGACAAGGAGTGCCGTGCGGATCGGCTGCGCTCGATCGGTGCGCGCCAGCAGGAGCGTCAGGAGCTCCTCAGCCAGATGGTGCTCCACGTCGAGAAGTCGATGGCCAGCCTCGATGCTCTGCATAGAAACAAGGCCCAGGCGTACAACCGCCGTGTGGGCCATCACCAGCTCATCGAGCTCACCCGCGGAATGGAGCACGGCCATGCGCCTGTGTTGCTCGAGCCATCGCCGCTACCCAACTGGGCGCCCGTGCCGCCGCACATGTCGTCGCACTGGAAGACGATCTCGGGCCATCACGTAGACCCGCCACGTGACCCGCAAGCTCACAAGCTACACGCCGCCGGCGGTCGCAAGAGTATGAAGTGGCTCTCCGAATCGCCTCCCGTGGTCGACAGCCGACGTGTCGTCTGGGGAGGGTCGCACGCGTGAGCCAACAAGGGCGGTGGCAGCGGCAGCATCGGGCGACTCGCACGCGGCAGCAACGTTGCAACAGCTCTGGTTCAGATGGCAGTTGGTCTCGTGTCTGTTTCTTCGCTGTATCTTCGCGCCCTTGAGCCTTTCGGTTGTTGCTTGTTCATGGAGCGAATCGACTCGTGAGACCCTGCGTTGCATGCGTGCGTGCGTTGCATGCGTGGTTAACATGCGTGGTCCTGTGACTGTGCCGCTCCGGTCTGGTGTGTATGTCCCCCGCGTGTCGTGTGAGTGATGTGCCGGCGATCGTGTGTGCCGCGACCGTGTCGTCGAGATCATGGTTGCGTGAGCTGAGGGAGCGGGCCGGTGCCGAGGCAGGTGGCTGAGTGTGGAGTGGCGTGCTGCTGGCCCGCCCCGACCATCTCGCGTCTGCGGTCCGGCCGCGGTGTCAGCCCGGTCTCCCACGTGATACGCCCCCCGACACCGCGCGTATTTCGTCATCAACATCACGCAACCGCGGCGTAACGGCCAGCTTGCAGCACGCGCGTCGACGCGTGGTCTGCTGGCCGCGAGTCAGGCGACGAGGTCGGAACGAGGCCGGCCGGGAATGGGGAAACCGGAATGACTTGACGGCTCTTGAGGCGTACTTGAGGCGGGGGTTTAACGGTTAAACTCTAATTGTCGCCGCCGAACAAAATACCTTGGTATCGCGACCCGATCGCCAGTATTTATACGCGAAACCGCGCACGATGTCCAATCCGGGCCGAACGGAAGAACCGCGTCGTAGTCGCCGCTTCTCGCCGGACGCCTCTGAGAACGATCAACGAAGCAGATGCTCTCGACACTCGACGGAGTGCGGTCTCGCGAGACAAACGATCGCGGAGCAGAGCACGAAGCCGGCGTGCGAATGCGCGTGGGAAGCACGTAGGAAGCACGGGACCGGCGTACTAGCCTACAGAATGGAAAGGATCAACAGTTCCGTCGCGATGCTGTACGTCTTACGGAAAGCTTTGAGCAGCGTTGGCCGCTGCGTTGGCCAGGCTCAAACCACCAGTGAGACCCGCAATTGTTGCACCAAATGCGGTGGGCGAAGGAAGGGCTTTCCTTAGGGATTCGAGCTGCGACTCCGACGTGGTGAAGCCGTTGTGGTTGATGGGCGGGTAATCGGCAATCGGCGCGCTCTGCAGGTAGGCAGCACGGACTCCGTGCTCGCCGTCGGCGCGCGCGAACTGTTTTTCGCTACCGTGCGAAGGGATGGGCACCGGGATGGGCTGCACGGCCAGGCAACGCGCGGCATCCAGCGTGCTGCCATCCCATCGCGTGTAATACTCTGACGCGAAGCCATCGTTCTCGCGTGCCGCGAACACCCACTTCCAGTACTTGACAATCAAATCGTCCCCTGTGGACTTGCCGTGCCAGTTCACCGCGCCGAGGTCGTCGATGTTGTGTGCCTGGCCCTGCATGACCGAGTAATCCTCGAGGCCAATCTGAAAGTTCCACTGGCGCACCAGGAACTGCAGCAGCGCCGCGGTGCCAGGGATCTGCAACAGCGTCGTGAGAATGGGGCCCTTGGGGAACCGTTGCCGCAGCAGCACACGCGTGCGCTGGGGGCCGAGAGGGATGATGTTGAACTCCTCCGAAAAGCCAGAGACGCCGCCATGCCGCACGATGTTGGGCGCATCGAACCGTACGACCTTGGTGACCTTCTTCGACGTCTTCCCGATGTGGCCGATGCCGACGTCATCCGTGAAGAAGCGCAGCCCTATCTTGGCGATGTTGTCACGATTGCAGCCGAGGGATTCGATAGGTGGGATCGAGCCGTCGTGCAGCCAGTACAGGTGGGGCGTGTCCAGATTGTTCTCGACGATGTACTTGTAGTCCACGCCATAATCGAGGATGGTTTCGACCGCATGCGTCTGCTCAGGCGTGGGATGCGTCGGCAGGGTGGTCACGTCGGCCTTAGCCGGGTCACCCCGCCAGACATAGGCCAGGTCCTGGTGATTCACCGCCACGTACTCCGTGCCGTCAATGGCCGAGACGGCCGACAGCTTCTTGCCATCGGCGGCAAGCTCCAGGGTCAACGGCTCGCCGAAAAGCCTCGTCGAGTATGGAGTCTTCGGGCGCAGCTCAGAGGAGTACGCGAGCGCGTACCAGGCGTCAGAAAAGCTTGGCGTCTCGCTGGGCTGGCGCGTGCACCGCTCGGGCGCGTACGAGTTGACAGGCGCCTCGACGCGCGCGCGCACGTGCTCAGCCAGCGATGTCGGCCGGCCCGCAGTCCCCGGCGTGCGCGCGACTGCATGCATGAACTGCACGGCGCCAGACCATCTCGCCGTGTGGCTGAGCACATCGACGGACTGAGCGTCCATGAAGCGCATAATCTCGTCGGAGAAGGGCCCTTGCACAAACGGGCGCATCGAGTCGGTGAAGCAGTACATGGCCTCGGCCTGCTGCCCGAACTGGAAGATTTCGCCGTACAGGTTGGCGATGGCCTTCGGTTTGACATAGAACATGACCGCTTCTGAGATGAAGAGAGTCGGTACGTCGCGCCGCAACCCGTGCTCGCGCTCAAGCAGGTCCAGCAGTGACGTGCGCTCGCATCCGTTGAGGTCGAAACCGACGCGGGTGGGCAGCCGTACGTTCGGATCGACCTCGTCGCGGTAGCGCTCCTGCACGACACGCTTCGCCTCGATCGTCGAAGGAAGGTCGACCTCGAAGAAGCGCAACCCTTCGCGCTGGTAGCGGATCGAGCGCGTGTCAAACCCAGCACCAAAGATCACCACCTGGCAATCCTTGCCGCCGGCGCACGCCGGCGACGAAAGGAAGGCGTCGCATCCCTGATTGAGGAAGTGCGTCCGTGCAGCCACCCACTCAAGCCAGCCGGATACGCCATCGAAAAGGCCTGCCTTGACTACGTGGCGCGTCGAGCGAGGCAGCAAGTCGTAGGCAACATCGTCCGGCAGCTCGCCGTTTTTGGCCAGCACCGCTCGCGACCATAGCACCTGAAGGTTTTTTGATGAGTCCTGGACGGCCTTATCGTCCCAAAGGTGCAGAACGGTGAGCACGTCCTCGCCCACTTTGTCGAAGACCTTGCCAAGCCACTCGAGCGCACCACCCTTGCCGAATGGGCCTTGCGAGGCCGCAGGCATGTTCGCGTCCTCAGGGGCCACTAGCAGAGCGGCTGCCGCTTGCGGATTCACCTCCAGCTTGAGCGCCATCCGTGCAGCGTGCGTTTGCGGCAATCGCGATGCGGAAAGTGGAACCCTCGCGTGCTGTTGCACGGGACCGGTCTGCAGCTGCGGCATCAGCGCGGCAAGCGTGAGAAAGCTGGCGTAGAGCATCGCGGAAGGACGTGATCGCGCGACACAACGAAGGTCCTTCTTGTGGGGTCGGTCCCAATCGCCGCTCGTGATCTCATCTCAGAGATGTTAATAATGAGGTGTTAATTATCGAGAAAAAATTCCAGGGCGCCCCGGGGTTAAGGACGACGTACGCATCCAGCGCGATGCCCTCCACCTGCTGGTTGAGCTCAGGACTTCACGGACTTATCATCTCCGTTCTTAGATAAACCCCCTTTTGGCCACGCCTCTGGCGGGAGTCCGAACTGCAGCAGCAGCCGGAGCGCGCCGTCAGATCGGCACTCTTTGAGCCTCGGGGCGTCATTGTAGTCTCGCGTGATGGCCTCGCCAACGGCAATCTCACGCGTCGCCACGAGCAAGACGTCGTCCATATTTGGGTCGCGCGGGTCGCAGCCGACCACCTTGACGTTCTCGCCGCGGGCGTCGCAGTGGGCGAGACGATCGTGCAGTGGCACGAGCGCACACGTGGGAGTCTCGGCATCCGAAGTCCACTGCAGGTATGTTGCTCGCGCGAGCACCCTGGACAGTGCATCGGACACATCCCACGAGCGGCGGTCGCGTAGCGAGCCTTTGGACCGAGGCGAGGGCTCAATGACAAGAGGTATCAACGCATCCCTCATGGCACGAAAGGTGGTGCCGCGGCAGGTAAGCGCGTCCAGCGCCGCATTCTTGTCGGCGCCGGTGAGCATCGCGAGGCCAAGGCCAGCACGGTGCACCACGGGATGGCACGGGAATCGGAACTTAGCGAAGATGTTCTGATCATTATCACTGCCTGTCGCCATTAGGTTGCCCGTCACATCGCTCGCTCCCCAACGCACGCCCTCGGCGCCGAGGTCTGCGTTATCTGTCGCCCATCCTCCGTGCTCCCATGTTTTTAGCCAGCTGCGAACGGGAGCCACTCGGTCGTCTTTCGAGTGCAAGATGCGAAGCACGGCTGCGGTCAACTCTACTTGCCAGCCTGTGACACGGGCCGTGCTGGCAAGATTGCAATCGTCTTCTGAAGCAGTCACGGCAAGAGCGCGTGGAATGCGAGCAACCACTTCCATCGGAGCGATAGTTTCGGTTGCAAATACGCCGCCCTTGCCACGATCGACTGGCGCCAGTGTGTGCACAGCGAGCTTTGGGGCAGATATGCCGTGTGTCGCCGCCCACGTGCACCACCGATCGTCGCTGATAGCGCCACGCGGCTGGGTGAGGCACAAACGTGGTTGACAAGCGCGGAGGGAATGTGCTGAACGCATCAGCGAAGTCGCAGCTAACATAATGCCACTAAGAGAGGAGACGAACATGTGGTTGCTCGCTGCCGTACCTCTCTCCCATTTTCATGTGAATACAATTTTATTTGACTCTCACGCCGAGCCCCCATTCACAATGAGAACGGAGGGGCTTCGAGAGGGGCTGGGCGAGGAGGGAGTAGAGCCGACGGAGAAAGCCTTTCGAACGAGCCGATTTTAAAACCGATTTATAAATGTAATTATAAATTATCCATTATCGTTATCGGGCTATCGGGTGTTGATACATTGTTCGCAACGCCCTCCCGCCGCGGCGCCGTCGTTGCGTTCTCGAGAACACCCCGGACGCATGTGGTTCGCAGCTGCAGAGATGCACACAGTCACACAGTAAACACACTCTCTCGAGACTGCTTTCGCAACATATCAGACAGGCCCAGTCAGCACACATTTGGAGCCCGCGCTAAGGTGGCCGCGGGGAGGCTCGGGTCGCACGCGCGATGGCACGCACAGCAGCGTACGCTTCAGCATGCTCGATCGAGGCTCGAGAGAAGGCGTTCGCGGCCGCGTGTGCAACCGCGCGGGGGGAGACATCGGACGCACTCGGGTCCCTCCCGTCGGAGCCGAGAGAGGGGGACCGGCCTCCGACGGGCGACACTTGAGGACTCGAGGCACGCAGGAGGGGGATACGGGAGGGCTGAAAACCACCCGGAGACTGACCCGGCGACGGCGGCAGCGTGACTGAGGCCGCCGCCGCCGCTGCGGCATTTGCGGCCGCCAAGGCATCACTGCTCGTGGGCATCGGCCAGCGGACGCGAGGGCTCGTGTTGCTTTCGAGCCTCGGGCTGCGGGGGCTCGGTGTGGGGATCTTGGAGAGAGGCGCGGCTCCTCCTCGTGGTGGACGCTCTGAGGGGGTTGGCTCGAGTGGCCTGCTGCCGTTGCTCGAGTTGCTCTCGAGTAGTGGGCTGCGAAGGCTCGGGGGCGGGATCTTGGACGGCGGCTGGCCATCGGGCACACGGAGCGGTATGGCCACCTTGGGCGGCGAAGGGATGTGCGAGGGCGATCGAGGCGGTGAGGCCTCGGCATGGGCAGGTACCGCGACGACTTTGGTGGAGGCGACTCTGCTCGAGGCTCGACCAGGAGATGTGGGGATGGGGGCGGCTGGGCTCGAGGCTGGCGCTGTCGACGGCACGGTGATGGGGACGTTCTTGGGCTTGCGTGGAGCAGGCGACTTGCCCAAGTCGGCCGCACCCTTGAGGCTGCGCGAGAGCTCATGGCTCGACAGGTGCGCGACCGGCATGGGACGCGACTTGAGGCGGCCGGCCGCAGCGCCATAGAGCGGTGATGTGGGAGGTGGGACGAGTGGCGAGGTGGCCACGAGGCCCGACCCGCCTCGGCGCGCCGCCGAGGCATACTTGAACGCGTAATTGGCGCCAAAGTCGATGGGCGAGTCCTTGGGGAGCGGCCTCTCGCGGCGCTCGGTGGGCGGAGGGACGTTGGCGTTAGCGGGCGGTGGCGTGACGAGTCTCGCACCCGACGGCGGCGGCACAGGCGGCGGCTGCGGCGGATGACCCCTCTCCCACTCAATCCCCCGGAGAGAATCACGCACCGTTGCGAAGGCATTCTTGAGGTCCTCATCGGCGGCAGGCGAGAGCGCACTCGCAGCGAGATGGGCGAGTTTGAGCGCCTGCGCGCGCGACTCCGGGTCAGGGTCGGCTTGCGGCTTTCGGCCGCTCAGCGTGGCGATTGCCTCAGCCTCCACGTCGCGGAAGGCCGCGGCGGGGGGTGCCGGTGGCACACGTCGAGCCACCGACGGCGACGCCTGCACGTTGTCGACATGACGAGCTGGTGGCACCGATGCTGTCGGATCTTCGGAGCCCGTGGGCGGCCTAGGCTGTGAAGGTGCTGGTGTTGACGGTGGCGGCGTCGCCCAGCTACCACGAGTGGCCGCGGACGCGGGGGCGTCGCCAGACCCGATCTCGTCCTCCTCGCCTTCGTTTGGCCCGCCGTCCTCGTCCTCGTCGTCGAAGACGTTGTCGAAAGCAGCATCAGTTCGTTCGTCGCCCCTTTCCTTATCGTCCTCATCCTCGTCGTCATCGAGGCCGCCAAGGGCACCGTCGGTACGCCGGCTTAGCTCCCTTTGGATGCGTTCACGCAGCTCATCGAAGCGGCCGCGCAACTGGCCCAGCTCCGCATCGTCTGCGGCCCCGTGCAAAACAGCGTCTCCGGTGGATGCCTTCCGGTAGATTGGCACGCGGCCGGTATCGCCGTCCACATGCGTACCGTGGAGGACGCGCTCAAGGAAGAGCTGCGCATCTTCAGGGGGGGCGCGGTTGCTGCCGGACAGCAGCCCACTGTAGCGCATCAGAGGGCGACTGAGGCTAGGGTGCCGTGCCGACATGGGACCTTCACTCGCATTGCTGGGAAGCCGCGCGGTCGACGTTTCCCATTAGTTTGAAAGATCACGTCAAAAAGGGGGGATCGTGCTGTCCTTCGAACTTTTGTGACGAAACCGTTGCGTGGAAAGCAGATTCCGGCAACTTGCTCGACTGACGGGTTGTTTGCCCTTTGCCCCATTCCATTGTGTGTGTCTCGCTCATGGACGACTCAGTTGGCGGCGCCGACTGGCAGCCCGTGCAGGAGATCGTGCGGCTCAACTTCAAGGCACTACATGATGTCGTCAAGGCGCACGGCGAGGCGCTCAAGTCTGTCGAGAAGGCAGTCGGAAGCAAGGTCAATCGGCAGGAGCACCAGGCGTTGCTGGCGGAAAAGGTGAGCGCGAGCGAGCTCAGCACCACTTTCGAGGAGCTCTCTCGAGTCATCGACGACAAGGCCGACGCGCGCGATATGAACGCGCTCGTACAGCGCATGGCCGGGCGCGCGGAGGTGCAGGCGGCACTCGCATCCAAGGCTGATGTGACCGAGGTGCAGCGGTGCCTCGATGCCAAGGCGGGTGTGGCGGAGATGCAGCAAAAGAGCGCGCAGCTCGAGTCGCGCCTCGCGTCCATGGAAGAGCGCTTCGTCGAGACTCTGTCAGCCAAAGTGGACATGGCGTTTGTTGACAAAGGCCTCGAGAGCCGGGCCACGCCAAACGAGGTGCGCGAGATGATCTCCGACGCGGTCAACGCCCTGCGCGAAGACCTGCGCAAGGAGTTCACCGAGGCGCTTGAGGCCAAGGCGAGCAAAGCCTCGGTGGCCGCGGCCCTGCAGAAGAAGACGGCCCGTTCGGACGTCGAGACGCTGCTGGCCGCGCACGCAGAGCAGGTGAACACGTCGCTCGCGGCCAAGGCGGACGTCGAGGCAGTGTCTTTGGCACTCGCGGCGAAAGCTCCGCGTACGGAGATGCTCGCGCTGCTTAACGAGAAGCTTGGCGAGGCGCGCACCGCCCTCGAGTCGGCCATTAGGGTGGCGGCGGAGACTACCGCGCAGCAGCTGAGCGCCTCCCAGAGCGAAACCAAACGGCAGCTGCACGGGCTCAAGGATGACGTGGCCAAGGCTTATGAGGCTCTGAGCGCGACGAGCACGCGGCTCGAGCGTGAGCTGGCGCGGCAGGCGCAGGAGACGAGCGCGGCGCTCGCGGGTAAGGCCTCGGCCGCCGAGCTGCAGCAGCGCGCGCGCACATCGGCTGTGGATACGATGCTCTCTCTCAAGCCTGACCGATCGGAACTGGACGCGTCGGTGGCGGCGCTCTCGTCGCGGCTCTCTTCAGACCTGTCCCGCGCGGCGGCCGAGCTGCGCGCCCTCGTCGATGAGCGCCTCGCCACCGCCCAGATGCACACGCATGCGCTCTCGGAGAGCATCGCGAGTAAGGCCGAGCGAACGCACGTGGAGGCCGCCCTCACTGCCAAGTGCGACACGCGCGAGGTCGAGCTTTGGCTACAGTCCAAGGCATCGCTCGAGGAGGTGACTGCCCAGATCGAGATGCGCGAGCGCGAGACGATGCTCGCCCTCGACTCGAAGGCGACCGGCGCCGATCTGCGCGCGACCGAACAGCGTGTGGATGCGAAGCTCACCTCCCTCGCGGAGCGCCAAGCTGTGCAGCTTCGCGAAGCCACCGCGTCCCTCGCGCACGTGTCCGACGTGCAGTCGGTCGTCGAGCAACTCGTGAGCAAGAGCTCGATCGAGGGGGCCCTGCTCGCGCTCGACAAGAAGGCCAACGTGGATGACATCAACCGATCACTCATGGAGGTCAATCGTGAGCTCGCGCAGCGGCCGACGCTGAGCGAGCTCAACCGGGTCATTGGCGAGCAGTCGCTGATCATGGAGTCGCTCTGCTCAGAGCACCTGCTCGGTCGCTGGATTTGGAAGTCAGGCAAGGCCAAAGGCGAGAAGAACACGGTCCCCTGGAACGTGCAGAACATCAACACCAACCCGGAGAACTTTCTGTGGGAAAAAGACCGGTGCGCGATCACCACCGTCGCCCCCGGGTTGTACGAGGTCACATTTGGCTTCTTCACGCGCAAGAAGCCCTCAGTGCAGCTTCTCGTCAACGGCGAGCCGGTGCTCTCCGCCGTCAATTCGGCTTCGTACGCGGTCCATCACTCGTCCGGACGTCTGGCTGCCGTTGGACCGCACCCCGCGGGCAACGTCACCGGTCTCACGCTCATCGACTACCTCGCGCTGCCGCCCAAGGCGCGTATCTCGTGCTCTTACCAGGGAGAGGAGGGCGGCGAGGGCTTCCTTGGGCTGCGCAAGATGTGAGCGCGCACCCGCGCTCTCGAGGATTCGCGCCTCTGCTGCGCTCTTGGTCGTGTACATCCTTGGTCTATGCACTGCGCTCCTCTGGAAGGCTGACAGCACACTTTTGTGCTCTTGTCGCCCTCCCACGGGTTGGCGGTTGCGCGGCTGCGGCCATCCAGATGCTGTTTCTCTCGTAGTGTTCCCCGGCAGACGATGTCAGATGACCCATCGCATCGCCGACGCACGTGTGCGTTGAGTTCGCCTCTTCATAAACATTGCTCATTGGCATTTGGCTGTGAACACCAACGTGGCTGTGTGAAAACCTTTAGATTTATCTAATTCTTAACAGAAGAAGGATTTGAGAAACGATACATGTAGCGAGGGGCTCGACGGTCGGGTTTGGGAGTACAATCCTGGACCACCTGGAGTATGGAGTGCGGTGCGTGGGGTGTGTTTTGTGAGAAAGCTCGAATTCTCCTCTGGCGCTTTGTTCTCAACCGTCTTGCACTCGTCTTTCGGCATTGCGCGCATGAAGCTGATGCAAGGTGGCTTTAAGCCACAGGTCCTTGTGCAAGCCGCAGAGGCGAGGAGGCAAAATGCCCTGGTGGTCGGCGAGCCCAAAGCGCTGCATCCTCGCCGCAACCTCCACCCGCTGGAGCCCAACGCTTGGCCGCGGGTAGAGGTCCTGGTGCCACCCGTGGAGAAGCCGGCGGTGAAGGCAGTGGCCCCTGCTCATGCCGCCTTCAGCTCGAGCCCCGATGCTTGGGTTCTCTACACGGAGGATGGCAGCGCGAAGCACTCGCTTACCGGTGGCACCCGACTGTGGGTGGGCCGGTGGCACGAAAAGGTGGACCTCTGGCTTAACGATGAAGGCAAGCTGAGCAAGGCGTCCCGTGTGCACGCACGGCTGGACTTCTCAGAGGAAAAGGGGTTCTGGAGCATCGCCGACAATGGGTCGGCGAACGGTACCTACGTGAATGGCGTCAAGATCCCGTTGGAAACGCAGGTTGACTTGCACGCAGGCGACCACGTGGGTTTCGGCAGCTGCGCAGAAGATGTTGCCGCCGAGGCCAAGGAGAAAGAGCGCGAGACGGCACGCTTCCATTTCGTGATGCGCATGAAGCCGCGGCGGAAACCAACCGCATCCGAGCTCGCGGCCGCCACTACTGCGGCCGAGACTGCTGCCGCCGCTCTCCCGCACGTTGCCCCACCATCGCTCCCCGCACCGGCGTCGCCAACGCTCACGTCAACAGCAACGGCGGCGCCCGCGGTGGCGCCAGTAGCGGCACCCGCGGTGTTGTCACCGTCTCCACCAGTTGCGGCGCCTGCATCGCCACCGCCGCCACCGTCTGCTGCGAGAAATGTGCAGGCTGCTGCCAGCCCGCCTACAAAGAAGGCGACGCCCGCCATGGGTAAAGATGCCCAGGCTGCGTACGAGGCGGGCGAGCGCGCGACACTGCTCTCTCTGCTCTCTGCCCTCAAGGCTCAGATGAAGGCTAGCTCGACACAGCTTCAGGCCGCCACGGCTGAGCGCGACGCAGCCCGTGCGGCGGGAGTCGTGGATTGCCGCGTGCTCAGCGCCGAGCTCTCAACGGTTGAAGAGCGCACATATGACGCGGAGGCCGCGGTCTGCCAGCTCCAACAGGCGCACGCGGTGGCGACGCGAGCGTACGAAGAGGCGCGCTCTGCTTTGGCCGAGATGGAGGTTTCACGCGATGCGGCCCTGCGGGCGGCGGAGGCAGCGCAGAGCGAGGCGCGCCGAGCCCAAGACGTGGCTGCGGCTGCGGTGCAGCAGCAGCAGCAGGCAGCCGCTGATGAGAAGGCAGCGAGGGCGTATGCGCACAGCCTTGGAGCTTCAGCACCGCAGCCGGCGCTGCCGCTACCAGCACAGTCTCAGCCCCCGACGCCGCCGCCGCCCGCCGAGTGGATCGCTGCGCGCCGGGCGCTCCGTGCACCACCTTTGCAACGGCCCAGCAGCGCACCAGCGCCGCACCTTTGCAGCAATGGCCTGGGCGCACTCCCAGAGGGGAGCGCGAGTACCCCTGACCACCTGTCCGCCGAGCAGACGCGTGCTGCATGGGCAGAGGCGACGGCGACAGCGGCGGCAGTGCCGACCGAGGCGGCCACCGTTTCCGTTGCGCCGGTTGATGCGCAGGCGGAGGCGGAGGCGGAGGCGATGCCGGTGCCGGCAGTGCCTGCGTCCGCCACGCCAGCTCTCTCGCCGTTAGCAGCCGCGCTCGGCCGCCCCAGCGTCGCTGCAGCCGTCTTGAACGCCACCTACGTCGATGTGCAGACCCCGAGCGACCCTAGTGGCAAGATGGTTCTCCTCCCCGGTCAGATAGTTTTGCTCCCTGGCTCCCCCGGCCTCACCTCGCCCGGAAGCGTCTTCAACCTGTCCTCGCGGCTGCACGAGCTGCTGCCGGAGGGTGAGGAGAGTGTCGATGAGTCGCCCGCCGCGACACGGGCGCAACGCGTCGCCGCCTCTCTTTCGCCGACGACGCCTTCCGTGCCAACTGGCACGCCAATCGTGCCTGGCACCGCGCCAGCCACCGCACCTGGCACCGCGCCAGCCACCGCGCCTGGCACCGCGCCTGGCACCGCGCCTGGCACCGCACCTGGGAGTGGCACGGAGGCGCCCGCGACCTCGAGTTCGGCCATCGATCGACCCTCGAGCGATGCGGTCCGGGCGGTGCTTGAGGCGGCGGAGGCGCATGCTGCACGTCTGGAAGCGAAGCTGCACGAAGCCACCTTGCGCGCGCAGCTCGCCGAGGAGCGCAGCAAGCGTGCCGAATGCGATGCATCGCGCTTCGAGGTGCTGTGCAGCCGCGAGGCCGCCTCCGCTAAGGTGGCGGCCGAGGAAGCAGCCGTCGCCAAGGCGGCTGCCGAGCAAGCGGCTGCCGACCTCGCCTTGACCAAGTCGGCGCTCGCAGACGCGCGGACGGCAGCTCGTGCATCCGCGACGGCAGCGGCTGCTGCATCCAAGCAGGCGGAGCTAATGGAGCTCGAGGTGGCGGCGATGCGGGCGGAGATGTGTGCGCGCGAGGAGACGCACCACGCGGCCATGACGGCGATGGCGAGCATCGTGGGTCAGGTGGAGACCATCGATCGGGACGAGGCGCACGCGGCGATGGCCGAGCCGGGCACGCCTACTGGACGCGAGCAGCTCCAGGCCACGCTGAATGCGAGCATGAATGCGAGCACCGCCAACCAGGCGGAAGTGATCGCGACGGCGCGTGCGGCCGCGGTGGCTGCCGAGCAGCAGAAACAAGAGGCGGAGGCGGCGGCATGGTGGGCGGCCACAGCCGCGCGCGAGGAGGCGGCCTCAACCGCAGCGCGAGAGCTGGCGGAGGCGGCGGCGGCTTTGGAGGCGGAGCGCTCGGCGAGGCGGCAATCGGAGGCCATCTTGAGCGAGCACCTCGAGGACGCTCGCCGCCGCGCCGCTGCCGCCGAAACCGCCGCCGCTCGGCGCGAGGCGGAGCTCAGCCAGCTCCGTCGCGAGCTTCAGAGCTCGGTCGGTTCGATGGGTGGCTCGATGTGTGGCTCGATGGGCGGCTCGACGAGCGTGCCGGCGGCGGCGGCAGCCGTCAGCTCAATCGTCAGCTCGATGAGCCATAGTGGCATGAATGCTGCTGGGGGCTCGGCGGCGGCGTGCTATGCCGATTTCGCGGCGGCGGCGGCTTCGTACTACGCCGATGCGGCGCCTGAGCCGGTGCCGCTGCCATGCGTGCCGATGGACGAAATCGAGCTGCCGTTCTCAGCGCTCAGGGCGTGGGCGATGCAGCCGCAGCCGCTGGCCGAGCCCGTCAAGCCCGCGACGCCGCTCGCTCCCCGGCACGCTCGGAGGCGTAACGAGCGACTCTCCGTGCCCGCGTTGCCGCCGCCTTCGATGAACCCCGGTCCGTGGCCCGGCGGGCAGGTGGTGTCCGCGACGACGGCCGCCGCGGCTGAGTCGAATCGTGAGCTCAAGCTGCCGCCGAGCCGCTTGGGCACGCCGACGTCGAAGGGGCTCCTCGGCCGCTTCACGAGCCTCTTCCGTGGCCGCTCGCCCACGAAACCCGAGAACTAGATACCCGAGTGATTTCCGGCGAGCTCTTGTACATCGTGCCTGGTTCGCCTGTGTTGCATGATCGTGAGCTGGAGACGAGGTCTATTCGAGGCGCACGCGCGGCCCCGCGTCGCGCGGTCCAGAGGCGGAGCGCGAGCCGCGGAAGTGAACGAGTGCGAACAGCTGCCCTCTGTGCTCTCTGACACTCGTGAGGCGAGCGCGCTGTGGACTCATCTCGGTTGCAGCAAACTCTACGAAATTGCAGCAAGTGACTTCGACCTAGCCGTGCAAGTTGCCATGTGGAGTTGGGAGTTTAAACAGGGCATTCTATCATACAGAGGAGAGGGTTCTATGTACGACACACGCACGTCGGCGAGTCGAGCTCCAGAGAGCCAGAGTCGCCCGAGTGTCGGGTATGATACTGATCAACCGTATGAGGCCAACGGGGTGAAAGCCGTCGATCGCGTGCGCGGGCTTCACAGATCTCACGCTCCAAGAGTCTAAGACTGCGCACTAGATGCGCCTGTACTACCTTTGGTGTTGCTCGGGCGCCGCATCAACGTCCAGCTTCTCGCTGCTGTAGAGCTTGACTCTCGCACTGCAGCCTGGATGTAGTACAAGGATCGTGTGCTCGAGGTAGCGCAAAAAGTGCACGACGTTGGTCGCGTCCTGCCCCGTGGTTGAGTCGCCATAGATCTCGATGAGCCGCTTGTGCGTGTCCTTCTGGAATTGCAACTTTGACTTGGAGTGCACGAACGGGCTGCGGTTGACAGAGAATTTCATCTTGTCAGTCGGCAGCGGCACCGTGCCCCCAAGCTTGATGTTCATCTTTTCTGCTGAGCGGCGGATGTCGTTGACCGCGTCGGTCACATATTTGGGATGATAGGAGCGCAGATGCAACTGTGCGAGGCGCTGAAGGGAGCTGCGAATTGACATCGTGTCGCAAGTTGCAGGGATTGCTCACATCATTAAGATCTTCATCTTGTGTGGCCTCACCCCCTTCGTGACACGTCTGCTCACGAACTCTGCACGACTTTACATGTAGTGTGCATATTGTGCGGGACTTCCCAGCGTTTCAAAAAGGAAGGTCGGAAGGAACCCCGATGGACCTCACGGCGCCCACCCTGGATGCGCCGCCCGTCCGCTTCTTCGGGGACGACAGTGAATGCGCCAAGTACATTCAGCGCAAGTGGAGGAGTCGCAAGCTTCGCCGGTTGCTTGCCTCCTTTCCATCAGTAGAACAGCTGCGCTCGCTTTACATGGACAAAAAGGCAGAGGCAGCGGGCGCCGCAGGCTCCAAGTGGTACACTGGCCTCGCACTCGCCGCACGCGAGCACGTGCGCATGTCCGAGGAGGTTTCGCAGTGCTGCGAGCGCGCGTGGCAGGCAGTCATGGAGTGTACTCGCATCTGGGCAGCAGCGGAGGCGCGCAAGAAGGTGGCGGCAGAAGGCCCTGCGGCTGCCGAGCTGGCGGCGCAGCAGGCCCTCGCGGAGCTCGCCAACGGGCTTACCAAGCCCGCGTACACAATTTTGATGCGCAAGCTCTACCTCATGTCGAAGTTGCGTGATGGTGAGACTGACTTCAACATGAGGGACTTCCTCAATACGACCGAGGAGGACTGGATCGACGACGCCGGGCCGGATGCGACGGTGCTCGACGAGGCTGGCTTCAAGCGCGCGTGGTTCCAGCTCATCGACCTGCATACCGAGTCGATCAGCGCGGACGACTACGTGAAGTGGGCGACGCAATGCCTCGAAGACATCACCGTTCCAGGCCCGGACGGGGTGTGCACGTGGCGAGACGATGACGACCTGATGCGCCTCTACGGCAGCAGCAAAGGAAGGCGGCCCGGCGGCGGCCGGCGCCGCAAGCGCAGGAGTCCCAGGGACCCAGACATAAACTCAAAGCTGGCTGACTACATGGGCGGCCAGCTCAGCAAGCGGCCGCAGACGTTGGCTTCCGTCGCAGCCTTCGCGCTAAGAGCAGAGGGTGCATTGGCCGGGGCTGGAAGTGACAGCGCAGGCACCTTCGTGCGCGGGGGGGTGACGCGCGGTGACGACGACCGACCGAGGCGGGGAGCCGAACTCTCAAGCGGCGATCGGGGGGCCTGGAGCCCGGCGGGTCGACCCGACAGCTCCCGAAGTGTCACTGGGGAGATTGGGAAGACGCGCACCCAGTGGGCGCCCGACCCGTGGATTCCGCCCAACCGCAGCATGACGCGCGAGGCGAACTCGAGCTCACCGAGGCCGCCGTCTCCGCCGAACTCCAACTCGCTTCGCAGCCTCGCAGATGCAATGCGCGTGTTCAAAGCACTTGGGAGCCGCCCGTCGACTGCTGAGCCTCCTTCGAGCTCGCGTCGCGAGATGACGCCCCTGGCTCCAGGCACGCCGCTGCTTGGGCTTGAGGCCGTGATTACCAAATACGACGGCCGCCCCGCGCCGAGCCAGCCCCCCTTTGGCCTTGGCATCCACGCGCCCACCAACCTCAAGTACTTCGACAGCGAGCCCATCGGTGGAGCCTCCACAGTGGCTGCGTCGCTCTACCGTCGACACAAGCAGCAGCACATCGACAACGAGCCCGCGCAGGGTCCGTGGCCCCGTTGCGGCGCGGGCGAAAAGGCGCGGGTGCATGAGCGACCCCCCAGCCTGCGGCAGCGCGGCGGCCGGCCGCTCAGCATCAGCCTGCCTACCTCGCGACGAACGTCGCAGGAGCTGTCGGACGCCGCCGTTTACTTCCTGGGGCTAAGCACCGACGGCGAGGCTGACCTCAACTCTGCCGCGGCGCACCCATCGGCTGCTGCGTACGCCGCCGCCGCCGCCGCAAAAGCAGCAGACACCAACACATCCCGCCCCTCTTCGAGGGAGGCTTCGTGGGCGGCAGGCTGGTGGGACCTGTCGGGGGCGGCAAGTTGGTGCACCGACGGCAGCCGGCTCTTCATGCCCGACGGCGGCACGTCATCCTCGGCGGCAGCGGTGCGGCGGCCCTCGTCAGGCGGTGCGATGCCCGCATCACAGCACAGTGCTGGGGTGCGCTGTGGCGGCGGTGCGGGCGGCATGCGCCGCGCCACGAGCGCTACCACCTACATTCCGCACCGGCGGCAAGAGAGTCCACCAGTCGCTGCCGCTGCCGCCACCCCAGCCGATATCGCGCCGTCGCGCTCGGTAGCTCATCACACGATGCCGCCGCCCCTTGGGCACCCGCCATCGCTGTTAGCGCCGCCGGCATCCCCACGCGGGGAAGCGGTTGGACCCGAGATGGCCGCCACCGCGTTGGTCACTATGCGTCCACCGCGAGTTTATGCGGTGCTAGGCACCACCGGTGCGCCTTCGGCGGGCGCACAGATACCGTCGGGCATGTCGCGCTCTCGACCTGCCACCTCGGGTGTATGTGTGCGCTCGAGCTCCATGGCAGGCACGGAGGCGGCCACGGCCACGGCGGCCGCCAGCATTGTCGCGATCCCTGGCGCGATGCCTAAAGGCGAAGCAGGCGCCTGCAACCCCGCCGATGCCGACGCGGACGATGTCGTCGCGGTCGCCATGGCTGCCGCCAGGGCGGCGGCGGAGCGAGCCATCGAGCGCGCGCGCACGCCGCACGCCACGTCAGCGCCCTTGAGGGCACGCATCGGCTTCGCTCCGTCGTCGCGCCCGGGCTCGTCGCCGTTCAAAGGGGGGCGCCGCGCACTCACATCGAGCGCGAGCACCGGATCGTTTGCGATGCCCACCGGCGGGTGGGATGCCGAGAGTGGCCACGTGCCCCACCAGCAGAACCAACTCCTGGCAGCCGCCGCTGCCATCGTCTCGCCCGCGACCCTCTCGAAAGACGTGACACTCGTGCAGCTCAAGGAGAGCGCAAGCGTGGCGGCACTGCAGCGCGTAGCCCTCGGAGGCAACGCCTTCCCATCCCGCTCGCAGCCCTCGCGCCTCTTCCAGCTGCGCCATGCGCCCGCCAGCACCCCAGTCTCATCATCCACTACTCCGCCGCCTCTTCGAGAGAACTCCCGTCTTGCTTGAGAGCTTGACGCTCTTGTCTCATGATTACATTACTACTGTGGGGCGAACAAGCAGAAACAAGTTTGTACTCAGATGTTAGGATAGGATCATCTGGTTTCATCCTTTATTCACATACGTGCGAGTGTCTGTCCGACCAAAACTCCATGAACTTAGCCAATTCGGGAGGACTTTTGGCCTCATGAAACTGCAACAAAGAACAAACTCCGGGTACTAGTAGCACATGCCGGTCTCTTCAGGCCGTACGCCGTACCGACCCAAGCGCTGGACGCCGGCAGATGGTTTGTGGGACAAGCAGGAAACGGGCCTACAGACAGCGGACGGCCACTTGCGGTTGGGGACCAACCGAGAAATTTTGTCGTGGCCGGGCATTGAGCCCACGGTGCGCACGGAGGCCGACGAGGCTGCAGCACAGGCACGACTCAAGAAGGATCGTGACGACGTGGCAGCGACCATCCGAGAGAATCAGGAGAAGAAAGCGGCTCGTGCAAAGGATCGGCGTGCAAAGCTGGACGCTGAATTTGCGGCGCGGCAACAGGAGCATGTGTCGACCATGGAACAGGCGCGCCAGCGAGACAAGGAGGAAAACCGCAAGGCGATGGAAATGCAGGCGCGGCTACGAGAAATCTCCGAGATTGAGCATGCGAACACGGCTAGCCTGTACTCACGCAACACTTTCTCAGGTAGGCCTGGGTCGCCTGGATCACCCGGATCGCGATCGAGTTCTCCGTCGGGCTCTCCAGGGAGAAAGCCTCGAGGCATTTCGTCGTATACCGTCAGGCCGGGCTCTCCGTCGAGGCATTTTGGAATGACTAGGCCCTACTAGACCGTGCGGCGATACCGCGAACACCGCAAAGCGCGTACCGACACGCTAAGGCGCGGCGTCTCTCGAGGACAGTCATGGCCCACATGCTCCCGAGATCGTACGTATTTATTTTGGAAATTGGCGCGGCGAGAGTGGGGTTCGTGATTCGAATTCGTTCGTCTCTGAGCGGTAAGCATACCATCCAAGCATGCAGTGGACCGCACGGCCGTACGATCGCAATGATCACTATATGATCACAATTTAAACATCTTGCAAGGTCCAAGGTCGAAGGTGTCGGCCGCTGCGAAACACAGCTTAGACGCTTTAACCTAGGGTAATTAGAGGGTCTTCATAAGCGCGTAGAAAGATCTCAATGTTCCGGCCCCCTGGCCGGCTAGTCGCGGTTCCCGCGGAAGTCCGAATGCGCGGAGGACCGCCCTGCCGCGTTTACTTAGTTGACGCTGCAGGCGAGAGCTCACGCGCCACCGACGCGGGCGCTACGGCTAGTGTGCACTTGCCGCCGTTGCATGCTGCTAGGCGGCTCGTGAGAGCCTTTGCAATGGTCGCCGCCGCAACTGCTAAAGCTTGTCTCCGCTCGGCACTCTCGTTGGCCTGCGCGGCCTTCAGCTCCCACGCCCGCCTCATGGGCAAGGCCATCAGCTTCCAGCGACGACGGATGTCCGCCGCGCTATGTCGCAGCGCCTGCTGCTGAGCTTCCCGGAAAACTGCTGCGCGCGAGCCACCGTAATCGAGGCCGAGCGAAGCAGCCACATCACTCGCGGCGCGATCACTTCGAGAAAGAGCCGCCTCTCTTTCGGCGCGCGCAAGCAGCGTTGAGATCTTCTGCTCCTCCGCTTCGAGAAAGAGCCCTTCTGCGCTCACCAGCGTCGGCTGCATCCAAGCCGCACCTTCGAGTGCGCGACCGTGGCGGCAAAGCGTAAGCAAGCTCTCCATGCCACCCTGAATAGCAGCAAGCTGGGCTTCACGATCAATAAAGAAACCGCCCTGAAGGTGAACCTCTGCCGCCTGCAACGCACCCCACGCGTGGCCCAATGCCCAGCTGTCGGCAAGCACGCACGGTCGGGCGTCGGCGAATAGAGCTGCGACCTGGCGCAGCCGTGAGGCGAGACGAGCAGCCTCGAGGATCGGAGCTGTGCTGCACATACGGTGTGTTGCCTTACAGACGAGCGGAAGTGTGAGCATGTGGTAGTCGTCCAGAGCGAGTGAGACAAAGATCGCCTTCATGCAGTCGTCAGGTAAGTCCATCAGCGAAAACGCGTCCGGACCAGTTGCAGGCGGACCCAGGGCGGCGCCAACTGACATCCTGAAATTGCGGAATTGCGGCGACTTCTGCATTATCTCTTCCAAATCGAGACGGGGATGCGGCACGTGTGTCGTTGGCAGATTTCAGTTTAGAGCATCGTGCATCCTGACCAGGTAAATGCAAAACTTGACTTGACTTTCTTCGCAGCGCCCCCGTCCGCGACCAAACGGCGCGACTGCCGACATGGAGGGAGATTTTGAGCCCGCGGACGGACCGGTGCCTGCCGCTGCGCCGAGCGCAGACTCCTCCATTGGCCCAGGTGATCTCTTTGCTCGCATCGCTGCCACTCTTCCACCTCCATCCGAGGTATCGGGTGCCGCAGACTTTGAGTTGCTCTTCGTGGGCTCCAAGAGTGCGGGCAAGAGCACGCTCGTGAACGCCTTCCTTCAGAAGGATGAGGTTCCCAAGCCGAGCACGCCGCTCGAGTTCCGGTATGCGCGGAAGACGGGCGCCACCGGTCAGAACATCGTCGCCAATCTCTGGGAGCTCGCCGGTGCCGCGGAGCTCACGTCATTGCTCAAGGTGGTGCTGCGCCCTGAGCGCCTCTCAAGCAGCGCGGTTGCGATCACGCTCGACCTGTCGGAGCCCGAGAACGCGCTCGCCACGCTGCTGCAATGGCTCGGGGACCTGCGCCGCCATGTGGACGCGATGGTTGCAGAGCTCAAGCAGCAAGGCGACAAGGGCGCCGCTGTGCTCGCCAGCGTGCGCAAGGCACGAGACCAGCTGTGGGCAGAGCACCCCGACGCGGCGATCGAGGCGATAGAGGCTGTGCGGCCGATCGGCATCCCAGTAGTGGTGCTCGTGAACAAGTGGGACGCCTTCGAGGCGGCCTACGTCGAGGGCGAGTACCGCAAGCTCGTGTGCCGCAGCCTACGCTTCTTCGCGCACCAGGCGGGCGCCTCGCTGCTGTGCACGCGGCACAAGGACAAGCCGAGCACCGCCATCGTTCGCAACCTGCTCTCGCACATCGCCTTTGGCACCGCCGCGATCAAGACGGTGCAGCTCGATCACTCAAAGGCGCTCGTCGTTCCCGCCTCTGCCGACACCTTTGCGGGCATTGGTAAGCCGCCGACTGTCGAGGGCGTGTTTGCCGACAGCGCGGCCGACAAGTTCAAGGCCGCGTGGGAGGCCACCTTCCCGCCCAAAGAGACGAAGCGCGAGGCACAGGACCTCACGATGGTCGAGGCAGAGCAGTTCGCCGAGGAGACCATTGATGAGCTGCGCAAGCAGAAGCGCAGCGAGCTCATGCGTCAGCGCAAGGAGGCCGAGTTCGAAGCTAAGATGACCGACGCATATCAGGCTGCCGAGAGCCTCTACTCGGCGCACTAAATCATAGAGACACGGCGGCTGTGATATGACGGGTCGAGGGCCAACGTGGTCAGGGGTCTTTTTGACTTCATCCGTTCGTATCCCGCGGGTGACGGGCGTCACGGCGTGTATTGGTCGTTAACGTGGTCCCCGCAACCCGGCCGCGGGGCGCGCGCGCTCGTCGTTTGGCTTTCGACGTCGATCTCAATCCAAGACGCGTGGCCGGCCGGCGCCACGTGACCGATCGATCGTGTGCCAACCGCAACGACTGCAGTCTGCACCCGTGTACCCAGCAACCCAGGCCGTGTAGGTGTACCCCCGCAGCCCGCACCGGGGAATCGCGCAATGCGGCACGCCGGCGCGTCTTCGAGTTGCTTCTCGTTCTCCGCCGGTCCCGCGTCCTTTTTTGGCTTTTACGTTTTAGAGTGATTCTAAGGTCAGATCTACGAGATAGCAGTTCGGCGCACCCGCCTGAGCAGTAACGACGAGTTAATTTCCTCGTACACGTCAATTCGCTTGAAGCGCGCCGCAGGCGTCGCGATGAAACGTTTGAGGCGCAATGTTTGAGGCTTCTGTTGCGCAAAACAGTCACCTCGCATGCGGCGACGAACGGAACCGAGCGGCCCATCCACGCACGAGTCTAGATTGAGGTTAAGCGTTGATGACGATGTTGTGCGGCAGACGGGCAGCGAGAGCGGCACGCTTCGTGGCAGCGGCGCAAGCTTCGTACCCCCTCCGCCGGATTCAGTGACTTGCCGGGTCGAGCTGCTCGCCCTCGGGACGGTCGAGGACACGGATGCGAAGCTCTTCGCACCCGAAAGAGGTGGGCGTCAGTTGGATGACCGTATTGAGGGGAACAGAGACGCCGATGCACTGCTCGCGCGGGTAACCCATAAAGTAAGCGTAGAGCACGCGCAGAATCGCTTGGTGGGCGATGATCACCACGGGCTCGCGCAACCGCTCGATCTCGTGCGCGATGGGCTCGAGCCGCGCGATCAGGTCCGTGTATGACTCGCCGCGCGGGTAGCGGTACCTGAACTTGTCCTTCGCGCGCTGTGCAGCTTCCTCAGGGAACTGCTCGATCACCTCTTCGTTCGTCAAGCCGTCGCACACGCCAGCATAAATCTCATCGAGGTTGCGGAACGACTTGAGCCGCATATTGATCCACTCCTGCCCGTTCGGACCGTCAATCTTGGGGTGCGGTATGTGCTTCGCGGTCTGCCGCGTGCGCAGCAGGGAGGACGTCCACAGCCGAGCTGGCCGTGGCGTGCCGTCCGGATGCACCATGACGTTCTCCTCCACCCACTTGCCAAGTTCGATCGCATAGTCATGTCCGTGCTTGGTCAGGTCTGAGTCGCCGCCGAGCTTGCCTAGCCGATTGTATTCCGATTGACCATGCCGCGAGAGGTAGATAGTGCGCTGCTGCACGTGCAAGTTGATCAAGAACTGGGCGATCCGCGACGGCAAGAAGCCGCGAATATTGTTCATGCTCATCTCGCGCCCGCCGTCGATGAGCTTGATCCAAATAAGGTCCTTCTCGGTCAGCGTCTCGTACACCTCCGCGTACTTCGCGATGCGCTCCTGGAAGTCGGACACTGCGGTGCTCACGTCGACGCCTCGATAGTCCTTGGTGGCTTTCGTGTCTACCTTGGAGTTCATGATGTTCTCCAGAATCCTCTTCTCGTCGTTGCAGATCGATTCGATGAAGATAATTTTGGCGCCCGTAGGTCTCAGCTGCTCGACGATCCACGCCCTGCGCTCCTGTGTGGAGTTGGTGGCATCAAAGATTGCCACACACCCGAAGTCGCCCGAGAGGAAAAGGTCATCCATGGCAGGCTCCAGCCGATGCGGCGAGACGTTGAGCATCCACCTGGTCAGGTCCGCGAGAGCGAGCTCCGAGGCCTTGCGCCGAATCCGCATCGCCTCCTCGTTGCGCACGTCAAAAAAGGTTGCATCTTGGTATGAGTCGCCTGTGGCGCCTTGTGCTTCAACGCGCCGATAATCACCTACGTTGAAGACCTTGGTCGGCACACCGTAGAAAAACTGGAGGTACTGTGCGAGCCGTCGGGAAATGTAACTCTTGCCTCGCGCAGGCAGGCCGACCATCACGCACACAATCTTGTCCGATTTCGTAGCCCACGAGGGCTGCGGTCCGGTCCACGTCTGCGGAAACGGATTGCTTTCTGAAGGGGCCCCGGCGACAGGCGGCGGCGGTGGCACGGGCGGTGGCGCGGCGCCGTGCTCGTGGCCGTGTAGAACAGTGCCAGGCGATGGGTCCATGTTGGTTGGCTCCTCCATTGTCACGTGTGTGTTCAGAGTTGATTGCAGTCTGGTTTTTTATGCAGCCCGAGGGCAAAGCGGCAAACGCCCCGGGGTTTCAGTTTGGGAACGGAGTACTGGTGGTTTCGGACTCCGCTCACTCAGGGACTCACTCGGGCATGCCCTCCCCGGTGGTGGTCTTGGCTGCCCGGCCGCCCTTGAGCAAGCTGCGCAGATCTCCTCCCGGGGCACCCTCGGGGAAGCTGGGCAGCACGCTGGGCGGCGCAGCGCGCGCCAGATCAGCCAGCGTAGGGCCGGCATGGGCCACCTCGACGTGGCGCCCTGCGGCCATGTCGGCGAGCGTGGGGCCCACAGGCATGGCGCCAGCGCTCGCCATCTCGGCAAGCGTCGGTCCCGCCGGCGCCGAGCGGATCGCGATGATCTCGGCCAGCGAGGGGGCATCTTCACGAGCAAGCTTCGGCAGATGGTGGGAGATCATTTTCTTGGCCGCGTTGGCGTTGGACGGGCCACGAGGAGCGTAGGGCGCGGAGCTGGCCTGCCGGCCGTGGCGCTTGTCGGCGATGGCGCCCTTTTTGCCGCCCGAGTCGCCGCCGTCGAGCTCGCCGTACCAGCGCGAGATGGCGCGCTTAGGCGGTTTGATGTCACTTGTACTCGCGAGCCGGAAGAGAAGCTGGAGTCCCTTTCCCGCCGCGGCCAGCTCGGTGGGCAGCGTGCGCCACGAGGTCGTGTCGACGCCCTGCGCGTTCGGGAGCAGCGGCACCGTGCGCTGCTGGAGCGCCGCAGCCGCGGCGCTGGCATCCGAGAAGACGACGTTGGCCGAAGAGTCGTTGACCCACTCCACGAATAAGGGCGGCGCGAGCCCTTCGGCCATGAAGTAGCCAAAGAGGTCCTCGGTACTCATCCGGTCGGTGCCGAAGATGTGCACCGCCTCGGGCCGTGGGACCTCGAAGGCCGACACGTCGCGCCGATTCTCCCAGAAGGCGTCGGGGCCGGCGAGCGTAGAGATCAACGCGAGCGGGTCTTTGGTTGCCTCGACACCAAACTTGGACGCGCGCGCCTGCATCTTGGCGATCTCCTCCATGGTGAGCAACTGCGCTGGCACGACGGGCGCGACGGGCGCGACGGGCCGCGCAGCGGGCGCTTCGATGCCAAACTTGGCCGCGCGCTGCTGCCTGCGCGCCAGCTCCTCCTCCGTCAGTGGCACGGACGCGTGTGCTGGCGCCTGCAGCGTGTGCTGAATGACTGGGCGCTTGCCCGACTTTAGCTTGGGCGGCCTAGGTGGTTTGGTGGGATCTCCCTCGCCCAACATCGCCGCCTCGTCCTCCTCCAGCATCGCTTCCTCCGCTGCCTCCGCTGCGCGCTGCCGCTCCCGGGCAGCGGCTCGCTGAGCTTCCTCTTCCGCAGCCTCGAGCGCCCTCTCCTCCGCCTCCTCCATCTGTGCCTCCTCGTCTATGCCCCCGAGGACGTCGGCGTCGGCGGACACATCGAATGTGTCGGGCACGTCGGCGAGCAAATCGGCGTCGCTCATCGTGGTCTCCATTGCCAATTGGCACCGGTCAGCTCTGAGGCCTAGCTCGTGCGAAGAGGAGGCGCGCACGTGCACGTGACGCCTCTTGGGCTGAAAGAGTCCCTAGTTTCCATATCGTGAAGGGAGGTGTGAACTGGATCTTGTCCACCTAAGTGCGTCTCGCTGGTGGAAAATAGGTAGCCTAAGGCTATTAATCCTTCAAGTTCCTGCTGAAGTTTTGCCTTCGGGAGTCGAGCGTGCGAGCGCTGTACGAGCCATGCGCCGGCCGCTGCTGGCGGTGTCGCTCTTCGCGATCACGACCTCCTCCTCGGCCTCCGCCACGCGCCTTTCGATGGGCCTGACCGCGCTCGCCGCCGCGCCGCCCGTCGTCATGCGACGGCGAGGCGCGGCGGCCGTGCCGCCGCTCGAGCCAGCAGCGGCGGCGGCGGCGGTGGCGACGGCGCGCACGCGGCCCATCTGCGCGACGGCGGCCACTATGCCGCCGCCCGCCGCCGACGCGCCACCCTTTTACATCACCACGCCCATCTACTACGTCAACGGCCAGCCGCACATTGGGCACGCCTACACGACGCTGGCGTGCGATGTGCTCGCACGCTTCAAGCGGCTCGATGGGTACGATGTCAAGTTCCTGACGGGCACGGACGAGCACGGCCAGAAGGTGGAGCAGACGGCCGTCGCCGCCGGCGAGACGCCCATCGCCTTTGCCAACCGCGTCTCGGCCACGTACCGCGCGCTGCTCGATACGTACGACTTTTCGTGCGACGAGTTCATCCGGACGACAGAGCCGCGGCACTACGAGGCGGTGCAGGCGCTCTGGTGCAAGCTGCGCGACGCGGGCGACATCTACCTCGGCGCGTACGAGGGCTGGTACTCGGTGCGCGACGAGTGCTTCTACGGCGAGGACGAGCTCGTCGACGGCAAAGCGCCCACCGGTGCGCCGGTCGAGTGGGTCGCCGAGTCCTCCTACTTTTTCCGGCTGTCCAAGTACGCGGAGCCGATCGCGCGGCACATTGAGTCGCATCCCGAGTTCATCCGGCCCGCCGGCCGACGCAACGAGGTGCTCTCCTTCATGCGCGACGGCCTGCGCGACCTCTCGATCTCACGGACCACCTTCGGGTGGGGCGTGCCCGTGCCCGAAGACCCGATGAGCCCGGGCGCGCACGAGGGGCACGTCATGTACGTGTGGCTGGACGCGCTGACCAACTACCTGACGGCGGTCGGCTACCCGCACACGAGCGCCTCGCAGTACGAGCGCTACTGGCCAGCGAGCGTCCACGTGGTCGGCAAGGACATTCTGCGGTTCCACGCTATCTACTGGCCCGCCTTTCTGCTCGCCGCCGGACTGCCCCTGCCCCAGCGGCTCTTTGCCCACGGCTGGTGGACCGTCAATGGCGAGAAGATGTCCGAATCGGTGGGCAATGTCATCGAGCCCGTCGGCCTCGTCCAGCGGTACGGCTGCGACCAGGTACGCTGCTTTATGGTGAGCGCTAATGAACCTCTGATGAGCCTCTGATTGCGTCCCTCATCAGGTACGCTACTTTATGGTGAGCGAGGTGCCCTTTGGCTCGGATGGCGACTTTTCGCACGAGAAGATGCAGGACATCATCAACGCGAAGCTCTCGAATGACCTGGGCAACCTCGCGTACCGCACCCTCTCGTTCGCGTACAAGCACTGCGCCGCGACCGTGCCCACCCCCGGGCCGCTCAATGCCGACGACGAGGCGATGCTCGAGGCCGCGCGCGCCCTGCTGCCCGCGCTGCGTGAGCTCGCGGACGAGATGCAGCTGCATCGGATCACGCAGCAGACGAATGCGCTCGTGCAGCAGGCGAATCGGTACATCGACACGCAGGCGCCCTGGTCGCTGCGCAAGACGGACCCGGCGCGCATGCAGACGGTCCTGTGGGTGCTCATGGAGACCATGCGATACGTGGGCATCGTCTCGCAGCCGGTGACGCCCACGATCGCCAGCGCGCTGCTCGACCAGCTGGCCGTGCCCAAGACGGCGCGCGCCTTTAGCGCGCTCGTGGAGCCCGCGTGCGTGCTCGCGGGCGGCGGGCCGCTGCCCATGCCGCAGATCATCGTGCCGCGGTACGAGGCGACGGAGGAGGAGGCCGCTGCCGATGCGGCCGACGCGATGGCCAAGGCGGCCAAGGCGGAGGCGGCGAGTGCGGCGAGTGCGGCGGCGGCAAAGGCGGGCACGGCGGCGGCAAAGGCGGCGGCCACAGCCCCCCACCTTCTCACGGGCGCGGCGCTCGCGGCGCTCGAGGCGCAGGTGCGCGCGCAAGGCGACAAGGTGCGCACCGTCAAGGCCGCGATCAAGGCGGGGGAGGTGGAGGAGGGTGCGCTGCAGCCGGAGCTCGCGGAGCTCATCGCCCTCAAGAGCCAGCTGCCGCCAGATATGTTCGGGAAGTTCCGAGATCAACAAGAAAACCTGATCGACACAGCGAGACCTGCACTCCCAACGAAGCGGGGCAACCCCGTCGGCTCGCCTATGCGACGGGCGCAGGACGCGGTGCGCCAAGGCAATGTGTCCTATGCTTTGTCCACGGCGATGGCAGCGATCGCGCTCGCGGGCCCAGCATGCTCGGTGTTCGAGTGCAATCAGCTTTTGCGCGTTCTTGGCGACAGCGGGCATGTCGACGCGATGATGGCCATCTTCGACGCCATGGTAGCCGCGGGCGCAATGCCGACGCAGGTGACCTACGGCACGCTCATCTCGCGCGCGGGCGCCTGCCGGCAGCCACAGCTGGCAAGCCGCTTCTACCGCGACATGCTGCGCCGCGGGCTGGAACCGGACGCGCAGACGCTCAACTCGCTCATCAACGCCTACGCCAAGGCGGGCCACGTGAGCAAGGCGTACGCAGCCGCTGATGTGATGCGAAAGCGTGGTGTGAGCCCCACGTTGATCACGTACAACACGTTGCTCGACGCATGCGCGCGCGGTGGCAACGTGAGCCTGAGCCTCGCGTACCAAACGCTCCAGCAGGTGCTGGCCGCCAAGCTGCAGCCGAACGCGCGCACCTTTTCGATCCTCATCCACCTGTGCGCTCGCGTGGGCCGTGTCGACGACGCCTTCGGCTGGTTCCGGCGCATGGTGGCCGCTGGGGAGACGCCCACAGCCGTTACGTACTCGACGCTGGTGAACGCGTGCGGCCGCGCGGGCCAGCTCGAGCGTGCCTTCGCCGTGCTCGACCAGATGAGCCTCGTGGGGCTACAGCCGAATGTGGTCACGTACACCTCGCTCCTCGACGCGTGCGCCAAGGCGCGCCAACTGCCGCGCGCGCTCGGGGTCTTCCGTGCCATGATCGCCGCCGGAGTGCAGCCTAATCGTATCACGTGCACCGCGCTCTTCCACGGCTGCCTCACCGCGGGCGAGGTCCTGCTCGCGCGCGAGGTCATCAAGCACATGAGCAAGCTTGGGCTCACCCCCTCGGCGCACTCGTTCACCGCGCTGCTCACCGCCACGACGAACCTCGACTCGAGTGAACAGAACTCGGCAGCCGTCGCGTGCCTGCTGCGCCAGATGGCCGCTGCGGGCGTCGCGTCGGGTGGAGCCGCCTCCGCGGGCACATCTACCCTGGCCAGTGCCGCCGCGCCAAAGGATGCCGCCGACGCCGCCGACGCTGCCCTTCAAAGCGTCGTCACGGGCGGCGACCAAAAAGATGGCGGCAAGACGAGTCTCGAGGACTCGATCCTGGGCATCCTCGAGCAGCTCACCAAGCGCCCGCGCGCAAGCCGGATCCAGCAGAGCCTCGCCCTCCTCGACACGGTGCTCTCCGCGCGGCTGCGCCCACCAACGGCGCTCTGGCTCACACTCTTCGCCGCCGCCGACACGAGTATCGAGCTGCAGGCGGCCGTGAAGCGCTTCCATCGTGCGCGCGACGCTGGGCTCGCCTCGCGAGATAGCCCCGAGAGCGCCGCCCTCGTCGCTGCCACCGCACGCATCGCGTCGAGCCCCGGAGGAGGCGGCGGCTCCGAGGGAAGCGAGAGCCTCCAAGCAGAGGGCGGCGCAGAGAAAGTGCGCCCTCAACGCGTCCAGCCGTTCCTCTCGTCGGAGGCCGCTGCTTCGAGCAAGCCCGTGGCCGCCGCCTCCGACACACTGCAGGCCGTCTTCACGGTGTTCACAGAGATGCGCGCCGCTGGAGTGGCACCCGACCTCGCGGCCTTCAATGCCCTCATCAACGCGTGCGCGAGCGTCGGTGACGTGTCACGCGCCGAAGGCGCTTTTGGCGAGCTCTGTGCGGCCGGCCTCTCCCCAGATACCATCTCGTACACGAGCCTCATCAAGGCGTGTGCCGTCGCAGGCGACGCCGCGCGTGCGGATCGCGTCTATCACGAGATGCAGCAGCGCACCAACCATTTCTCGACCTTCACGCCGCCGAGCGCACACACTTACCGCCATCTGATGGCAGTCCACCTCGAGGCAGCCCACGCACACACCGTCCTCGACCTTTTCGACGAGATGAAGGCCCGTGGCATCGCGCCCGGGCACGCGCACTACGCAGCCGTGCTCGGCGCCATCACTCTGCACAGTGAGCTGCCCAGCTCGGTACGGCGCGCCGAGGAGGTGTACGAGGCGATGCGTCACGACGGTTTCCGTCTTGACACGCGCACGCTACTCCAGTTGGACTCCCTCTGCCGCCGGCATGACCGAGTCGATCTCGCAAGTCGGCTGCGCCGTGAGCGCTCGATCCCGCCTCGACTCGACACAGCCGCAGAGGCGGTGGTGGCGAGGCGGGCGGCCGAGATGGCGAGGCAGGCGGACGAGGCGGCCAGGGCCGAAGCCGAGGCGGTGCGGCTTCAGGAAGCAGAGAAGCTGGCGGAGGAGCGGCGACGCGCGGTACTCTCGAGATTGCGCTCGGGCGGGACTAGTGTGAAGTGGGGGGAGATTTCTTAGCGGAGCCTAGTGCGGGGCGGCACAGGGCACCAGGCTGGCCCTGCTCGGATCCGCGCCCAAGCAGCCAGCACGCAGCAGGCACAGGGCGCCGGGCCCCGCTTTTATCTTCATGCTTAGCCGTCGAGGGCAAGGCTCAAGCTCTTGGCGTCGCCGGTCGTGCGTCTCAGTGGGGCGGGTGCCGGAGTCGAGCTGCGAGGAGCTCCGCTTGTACGCGGCTTTCACGCGCGCCGGCGTTCCCCGCGGCCCGCGCGCGTACGCCCCGCTTTCGCTAGCTCGGTCAGACGGCCTGGGGAGCGAAAATTGACCATCGCCAAAATGATCAATTCTGATGATGTCTCTATGGAATAAGGGTGCCCTAGTGATGGGGATCAGGGGCCTATGCTCGGTTTTCACCCA